>LIDZ01006085.1_pt2 | contig 127811 bp, 115 predicted proteins | sample 644651 | NCBI WGS metagenome assembly LIDZ01 (sample SAMN03856242, study PRJNA289617) | food metagenome | isolation source: wine grapes on drying loft during traditional withering process | host: Vitis vinifera cv. Corvina | place: Italy: Gargagnago di S. Ambrogio di Valpolicella | collected 2014-01
CAAAATCATACAAACGATTAAGAGTATAACGGCAAGAGAGATATTTGCAAGACATCCTGAAGTGAAGAAAAAAATATGGGGTGGGGAATTCTGGTCAGACGGATATTTCGTCAACACCGTTAGTAAATTTGGTAGTGAAGCGACAATAAGGAATTACGTGAAGAAGCAAGGTGTAGAAGAAGAATACGTAATGTTGCACGAAAAGATAGAAGGAGAGCAATTGACCTTATTCTAAGTGAGCAAAGCGAATCCACCTGCTAAGATACCCCGCAGCTTGCTGCGGGGAGTTTGTGCGGGCGGCAGCTCATAATGGATATTAGATATTCCGTAAGACGAACAGGCTAACACTATGCAGTCAGTATGGTAAAGGATATATCTAGGGCGATCCCGTGAGGGGCGTGGCGAAGGAGAAGGGAACAACCAAGAGGCTCCTAGGCTCCTATCCGAAATGTGCAGGTTGAAAGCGAAATGCTGAATGCCGATGCGGCGTGATGAACTGAGGACGCTGCGATCTCTGCGGAACTCAAAACCTATATGGTAAGGCAATCCTGTCGATCACATTAACGGGATATGAGGTTCATCATGTGGAGGGTTAGACATGCACATTGTAGCCAATATGAGTGACCTGTCGAGGTCTTCTTGCCACCAGTTAATGGACATGAGTATATAAGGGTATCCGAAGTTACCCATGTGCAGGAAGAAGTCAGAGCGTTTTCATAGTAGCGAAGTAACAATAGGACCATAACCTAATGTGAAGCGAAGGGAAACGTCGTTATTGAAAAGTTAAGTCAGAGATAGACATGTTAATTGGCAAGCCTCCGCTGTGAAACACTGCCAAGATGGTTCTATTTGCGAGGAGACGCTTATAATGAAATGGCACAATCTTTACGGCAAATTGCTTAGCTATCGTAGACTCCATGAAGCGTGGGAAAAGGTGAAATTCAATGGTGGCCTTATATTGTCGGATCTATGTGGAAGGGATGTTTGGCATAAGGCCAAGTAGTCTGAATTCCTTCACCTGCACCCCAGGGCTTCAGGGGGAGTGGGAGAGTATGGCGCTTAACTCAATACAAGCTTTCGGAGAAAGCTTTGACCTTAATGTGATGAGAAAAGATAACAAACTCGAAATTACTATTGCAATTAAAGGATTAACGATAACATATTCTTGTTTACCAGGAGAGGAAGTAGAGGTTCAACTTCCTAAGTGAATGAATATGGGATTCAATATGATGATTAATAATGACTCTTATATAGGGAAATTACACTCATGAATAGGGTAGGTGGGATTGTGCAAAAGCCAGAAGTGAAAGCGGATTCAGAACATGATGTCATTGTCATATGTATGACAGAATTCGGAGCGAAGCCTAATTCAGGTGAAGATACTGTGAAAGCTATGCAGCTTGCTATTGATGCTATTTCCCAAATGAAGGGACCCGTTTTACTTAACTTCCCAAGAGGACGTTATGATTTTTACCCGGATCATGCAGCCAAAGTACCTTATAATATTTCTAATACAGCTAGTGAAGAAGAAAATGCAGACGTTACGAAAACAATCGGTATTTTATTTAGAGAAATGAACAATGTCATTGTTGAAGGCAACGGGTCGCTATTAATATTCCATGGTAAACAAACGATGATTGTATTGGATCATTGTGAGAACATCGAGATTCGAAATGTAAATACCGATTTTGAACATCCTACCATGGCGGAAATGACCGTAGAGGCTATCGGAAATGACTATATGGATATTAAAGTTCATCCCACTTCTCGGTATGAGATAGAAAACGGAAAATTGACATGGATTGGTGTAGGCTGGCGTTTCCATAAAGGTCACATGCAAGAGTATGATCCACTCAATAATACGACTTGGCGCATCGGGAATTTGGTGGAAACAGCTATTCATGTTGAGGAATTGGAACCTTTCAGCTACGGCTTTATTACAATGCCGCCCCTGCAACAGTCGCTGGTCGGATCTTGCAGGTTCGCGATGGCATACGTGATCAAGTAGGAGCGTTCATTCTTGGAAGTCGCAATATTGTCTGGAAAAATGTTGGCATGCATTATCTGCATGGGTTAGGAATCGTATGCCAATTTAGCGAAAACCTGACTTTTGATAGGATGAACATGTTGCCTCGCCTTGAAACAGGACGCACTGTCGCAGCTTTTGCTGATTTTATGCATATTTCAAGTTGTCGTGGGAAAGTTGGAATATTGAATAGTCATTTTGAAGGAGCCCATGATGACCCGATCAATGTGCATGGCACTCATCTACGTATTATTGATAAACCGGCTCCCAATCAAGTGTTAGTAAGGTTTATGCATGGACAAAGCTATGGGTTTGATGCCTTTTTCACGGGAGATGAGATTGATTTCGTTCAAGCTCGTTAACTGTGTATGCTAGTAATACGGTGAAGACGGTAGATTTCATAAATCCTTGGGAAATATTGCTTACACTGGAGCAGACTGTCCCAAAATTTATTGAAACGAATGATGTGATCGAGAACGTGACTTGGACACCGGAGGTTGAGATTAGGAATAATTATTTTGCCCGCGTACCGACACGCGGAATACTTGTATCCACAAGGCGAAGAATTACGATCGAAAACAACGTATTTGAACGAATGTGTATGAGTGCAATCCTAATTGCCAATGATGCGGAAAGCTGGTATGAATCCGGCATGGTGAAGGATGTAATGATTCGCGGAAACCGATTTATCGAATGCGGTGACAATCATAATCCAGTCATCTATATCGCGCCTGAGAATAGCGATGTAAGTGTGGACTTTCCTGTCCACAGCAATATCCTTATTGAAAATAATGTCATTCAAATGAAGGATGCTTCGATACTCTCTGCTAAAAGTACACAAAACTTACGTTTTAACAATAATGAAATCTCTGCGGTAAGTACTAACAATAAATTTGAAACTATTATTCACTTGACGGCTTGCAGTGAAGTGACGATTGGCGGTAATAGATTCATAGGAGAAGGAATCAACAAGAACTTACTGGTGCAGTCGATGCCGATGGAGAATGTAACGGTCTCACCTGAACAAGGCTTACAGTTTCAGTGATCGTCCTAATCTGAAAACTCGGGGTTAAGCATATGCTTAACTCTGAGTTTTTTCTTGTGAGCGGACAGAGTTTGCTAAGTGCGGGGGTTCTTCCTAAATCTACGATGTGTTGAGGTAGCGGAAAATAGTCTGACCATAGCTCAAGCTCGAAACCGGTGGTTGATTGTGCTTTATTTAACTAGGATCAATACTTTAGGTTAAAATTCAGAGGAAAGTTACAAAAAAGTAGACGATCTTCTTTACTTTTTGGAGAAATGTTAACTTATTATTATTTTCAAAAACGTTGAAACTAGTTAAGCTGACAATAAACCAAGAAGAGAGAAGGAGAAACGACTATGTCTACGTTTACAATTGAAGGAAAACAATTTGTGTATAACGGCAAGCCTATCCGTATTTTATCCGGAGCGATCCATTACTTTCGCGTTGTGCCGGAATATTGGAGGGACAGATTAATAAAATTAAAAGCATGCGGTTTGAATACGGTGGAAATTTATATTCCTTGGAATTTACATGAGCCTGTCGAAGGGGATTTTAACTTCGAGCGTATGGCGGACATTGTTGGATTCATTCAGTTGGCGGATGAGCAGGGCTTGTTCGTCATCGTACGTCCGAGTCCATATATTTGCGCGGAATGGGAATTCGGAGGATTGCCTGCTTGGCTTCTGAAAGAAGATCATATGCGCTTGCGCTGTAGTCATCCTTCCTATTTGGCCAAAATCGATGCGTATTACGATGTATTAATCCCTAAATTTTTACCGTTCCTATGTACAAACGGCGGACCGATTATTGCGATGCAAATCGAGAATGAGTACGGTAGCTACGGCAACGACAATTCCTACATGGAGCATTTGAAAAATGCCATGATTAAACGAGGAGTAGACGTTCTATTATTCACATCGGATGCTTACACCGGGAGGCTTTTGTCCACTTGGACGGGAAACCTTTCTCCAGAAGGTTCAATGGACGGCTGACGACTGGTTTGTGGTCGGAGAGCAAGGTATCCCCGTGGAGGATATACAGATTCCAAATGTAGAAAGTGTTTATGACACTAAACAGCTAATTGTAGAAGAGCATTTTACCGGAATAGAGCTTTCACCGGAGTGGGAGTGGGTGCGACATCCCGTAGAAGGAGGATTCGGTTTGTCGCAGGAAGGATTAAGAATTGATTGCAAGCCGTTCATTCCCTTCGGGCTTCAATCTACGCTTATTTTAACGCGGCGCGGGCGGAATTATGGATTTGAAGCAAAAACGAAAATTTTGTTTAATCCCGTAAGCAAAGGTGAGGAAGCGGGAATAACGCTCTACCGCGACTCGGATGCTTTTCTGTTTTTATCTATACGAAGAGGGATTGGCCAAACATCGGGACAAGCTTTTGATGTAACCAAGCTTCATGAGAATCAAGAATATGATGGGCTGTATATAGAACTTGACCAGTATGTGAATGTCAGTAAAAAAATACTTGCTAGAATCGCGCTTCCGATCGAATCGGGAGACACGGTTTGGCTGCGTGTCAAATTAGATGAGAGGTCTCAAACGTTTACTTTCTATTACTCTGTGGACGACATAGTGTTTACGAACATGGGCATCGAACAGGATTTCTGTATCCAGAACGCAATACACGGTTTTTGTGTTTTACAGCTCCCCGAGTTGGGATTTATGCGAAAGGCGTATACGGGGAACCGGAAGATTCAGCATTTTTTTCAAAAGTTTTCCATTAGGGGTATATGAATTGTGAACATTATTAAACCGTAAGAGGCGATTATATATGAAAGCGTGGGGCTTATGTATCAGGCAAACAAATTAATTGATGCGCACCAGCATTATTGGAAAATATCGAGGTAAGATTATGGATGGCTTACATCTGATTTGGAGCTACTAGACGGTATATTACAAGGCAATGGTGATATGGGGGTTGTGATCAGCATGATGACTGGTGGCAAGGTTTCTGGAATGAATCACTAATTGAGATAGACGATAAGCTGCTAGAAAAGTTTTGGTATGGTTCCCATTATATTATGGCTTCTTGTAGTCGTAACAAACAATTTCCGCCAGAATTATTTGGCAATTGGATTACGACGGATAGTCCGGAAATGGGGTGGAGACTATCATTTGAATTATTACTACCAGGCATGAAGGAATGATTCGATTGTTCCCTGTTTGGCCAAAAAGTAGAAACGCTAGATTCAAAAATCTTCGAGCAGGAGGTGAATCATATAGAACCGTGCGAAGATAGCAGTTCCTATTACCGCACTTAAAAATAAGATATGAGGTGTACAATGTCGAACAATAATCGAAAAATACCTACCGAACAGCATAATCTAGTATTTCATGAACCGATTGATCGTTGGGACGAGGCTCTCCCATTAGGGAATGGCTTAACAGGTTGTCTCGTGTGGGGGAATGGTGACCCGATCCGTCTTAGCTTGGATCGCGGAGATTTATGGGATACGAGATTAGCTCCTGAAGTGATGGAAAGCGATTTTACGTATCGTAGATTGAAACAGCTCATTGAAGACAAAAATCAAACTGAAATTTTAAGTAAATTCAGCGACATCTTTTTCAAGTATCCAAATCCAACAAAACTACCTGCAGGACGTATTGAATTAGGCTGCGGCTGTGCCGCTGAAAGTATGACAAGTAGCTTAAGTATTAAGGATGCAACCGCTCATGTCGAGTGGACGGCAGGTGGGGAAACGTATCAATTAGAAACGTTTTTACATGCAGACAGTAAATTAGGCTATATTCGTTTAACGGGAAATAGCGCAAGTCTAGTTAATCTACATCTTGTCTCTCCAGATTATTCTGGTGAGCTACTAGCAAGAAAAGACGACGTTAGTTCTGTTCTAGATTTACAGCTGGCTTCGCTAGGTTATCCGAAAGCGGAGTTTGATAGCGAAGGAAATACTGTTTGGTTTCATCAGAAAACGAATCATGGGCTAGAATATGCTATTGTTGTAGCGAAGAAGCAGATCAATGAACAAGAAATAGAATGGGTATACACGATAGCAGCCAATCTAGATGGCAAGGATTGGCTTGAACAAGCCAAACGTAACGTAAAGGAAGCGACAGAAGTAGACTTTACGGTGGCTTTATCAACGCATGCGTCATGGTGGGAGAGCTTTTGGCAGAAAAGTTCACTGAAATTATCTGAATTCGAGTTTGAAAAACAATGGTATTGGACGAACTACTTCCTAGGAGCTTGCTCACGCAAAGGCGCGCCGCCGATGCCGCTTCAAGGCGTATGGACAGCTGATGAAGGGTTATTGCCTCCTTGGAAGGGCGACTACCATAATGATCTCAACACGGAATTATCTTATTGGCATTATTTGAAAGCGAATCATTTAGAGGAAGGTGAAAGCTTTCTTGATTTTCTATGGGACTTAAGACCAGCAGCACGCGAATTTGCTACGTCTTATTTCGAAACGCCAGGGATTAACTTGCCGTCCGTGATGACGATTGATGGAAAGCCATTAGGTGGCTGGCCGATGTACTCGCTTAGCCCGACGAATCAAATCTGGTTATGCCAGGCATTCGATCATTATTGGCTGTATACAGGTAATCGAGACTTTCTTGAGCATAAAGCGTATGTTTATTTCCAAGAGACAGCAGATTGCTTAACATCACTTCTTCATGCTGGTGAGGACGGCAAGCTGCGGCTAGCGATTTCTAGCTCACCGGAAATTCACGATGAAAGCTTACGTTCATGGCTTACACCGAATAGTAATTATGATTTATCGTTGCTTCGTTATTTATTTACTCGTTTGGAACAAATGGCGGGATTACTAGATAAAGCAGAGGAGCAATCGAAGTGGGCTGACTTATTGAACAATTTGGACGAGTTAGCAAATAATGAGACCGGGTTAATGCTTAGTCCTGACGAGAGATTAATGGAAAGTCATCGCCATCACTCTCATGCGATGGCGATCTATCCGCTAAAGACGATTATATATGATCGATCAGATGCGGAAAAGAAAGTGATTGACGACACGATCAGCCATATGGAAACGTTAGGAAAAGCAGCTTGGGTGGGCTACTCCTTTGCATGGATGGCAGCATTGTATACAAGACAAGGAAATGGCGAAGGCGCTCGCTATCATCTGCAACAATTTTGGGATTATACTTGTTCACCGAATGGCTTCCATCTGAATGGCGATTATAAAACGACAGGCTTAACACAATCTCACTATCGTCCGTTTACATTGGAAGGAAATATGGCGGCTGCGGATGCATTGCAAGAAATGCTACTGCAAACAAACTTAGGTGTTATTCGCCTGTTTCCAGCAATACCAACTGCTTGGCGGAAGAATGGGGCAGAATTTGATAGATTCCGCGGTGAAATGGGTATGCTCGTATCTGCCAAAATCTTTGCAGGAAAGCTGGAATATGTAGAGCTTCATGCGGAAGTATCAGGCACTGTTCAGCTGGAAAGCCAATTTGGCTCTGAGCTGTTGACGTTAGAAAAGGATGGAATCTGTACGGAAATTATATGTCCAGCGGGCTCCGTTATTACCATTGAACTTCAGCAAGATGAGACATGTCGAATCGTGAGCAGGGGGTAGTAAGATTTGTATGATTGTATCGATCGTCTCTTGTCGGCACATCCGATCAAGTTCTTTAAGTGGGACTTTAATCGAAACTTTAGCGAACCAGGTTTTCCTTCCGCACCGCTAGAAGAACAAAGGGAAATATGGGTACGACATGCTCTAGGTGATTACGAAATCGCAGAAAAGCTCAAGCTCAAGCACCCAGCGGTTATCTTCCAATCTTGTTCCGGCGGCGTTGGTCGCGTTGATATGGGGATTTTGCAATATTTTGACCAAGTGTGGGTCAGTGATAATACGGATGCGCGTTTGATCGGTTACGAATTCAAGAAGGGTTTTCTTATGCGTATTGCGCCAACATTATGGAAGCATGGGTTTCTGATGAAATGAACTGGGTAAATAACAGAAAGCTTTCATTGTCATATCGTTATGAAATGAATCCCTCCAATAATTCACCGTTAGATACGGGCACATATATGCCGATATTTGCATTTTATATGCAACAAGTTGAGTAAAAGAAGTAAAAGATACTAACATCGATAAGGAAGGTGGGATTGTGAAAACTCCAGAAGTGAACACAGATTCGGAGCATCATATGATATGTATATCCGAATTTGGAGCAAAGCCTAATTCGGGTGAAGATACAGTGGGAGCTGTGCAGCTTGCTACTGCTGCGATTTCTCAATGGAAGGGACCTGTATTGCTTAACTTCCCTACAGGACGTTATGACTTTTATCTAGAACATGCAGCTAAAGTACCGTATTATATTTCTAATACAGCCAGTGAAGTGGAAAATGTCGACGTTGTGAAAACAATCGGCATTTTCTTGCGAGCAATGAACAATGTCATCGTTGAAGGCAACGGATCGTTATTTGTATTTCATGGCAAACAAACGATGATCGTGTTGGATCGTTGCGAGAATATTGAGTTTCGAAATATTAATACCGATTATGCACAGCCTACGATGGCGGAAATGACCGTAGTGGCTGTTGGAAATAACGATATGGATGTTAACGTTCACCCTACTTCACGCTATGAGATTGACAATGGGAAATTGTACTGGATTGGTGAAGGCTGGCGTTTCCATAAAGGTCAAATGCAACAATATGACCCGCTTACCAATACAACTTGGCGTATTGGAAATTTGGTAGAAACGGCTATTCACGTTGAACAATTGGCACCTTTTCAGTTGAGGTTGTATTACGAATCTGCGCCAATAATCATTGCTGGAAGCATCCTTCAAGTTCGTGATGGGATACGTGATCAAGTAGGGGCGTTCATTCACCAAAGTAGCAATATAAAATGGAATAATGTAGGTATGCATTATATGCATGGATTAGGGATCGTATGCCAATCTAGCAGCAACCTGACTTTTGACAAGATAAATATGGCACCTCGTCCAGAAACGGGGCGTACAGCAGCAGCATTTGCTGATTTTATGCATATTTCAGGCTGTAGCGGAAAAGTTGCCATTTACAATAGTCATTTTGAAGGGGCACATGATGATGCGATCAATGTGCATGGCACTCATTTGCGTATTATCGATCAATCAGCTCCGAATCAGGTGCTAGTAAGGTTTATGCATGGACAAAGCTATGGGTTTGATGCCTTTTTCCCAGGAGATCAGATTGATTTCATTCGTTCAAGCTCGTTAACTGCTTATGCTAGCAATACAGTGAAGAGAGCAGAGTTCATTAATGCTCGGGATAGACTGCTAACTTTAGAGCAGCCTATACAAGGTCAAATCGTAATGAATGATGTGATCGAGAATGCGACTTGGACACCAGAAGTTGAGATTAGCAATAATTATTTTGCTCGCATCCCGACACGCGGAATACTTGTATCTACAAGGCGAACAATTACGATCGAAGACAATGTATTTGAACGGATGCCGATGAGTGCAATATTAATTGCCAATGACGCGGAAAGCTGGTATGAATCCGGTATGGTGAGGGATGTAATGATTCGCAGCAACCAATTTATCGAATGCGGTGACCGTCATAATCCTGTCATCTTCATCGCGCCTGAGAATAGCGAGGTAAGCGTGGAAATTCCCGTCCACAGTAATATTCATATCGAAAGTAATAGCATTCAGATGAAGGACGTTGCTGTTCTTTCTGCCAAAAGTACGCATCATTTAAGCTTTAACAATAATGAAATCTCTGCTGCAAGTCATTACAATAAATTTGAAACGCCTATTATTCAATTAACAGCATGTAGTGAAGTGGAAATTTCCGGTAATATAATCTATGGAGAAGGAATCAACAAGAACATACTAGTGCAGGCGATGCCTGTAGAGAATATAACAATCATGCCAGAACAAGAGTTTGTCGTCTGCGTTAAATAATGTAGTGAAAATTGGTTCATTAAATTATAAAACCCGGTGTATCGAATTAATCGATACACCGGGTTTTGTTAAAGATTATGAGATTACTTGTTTCTCCAAGCATCATATTGAGCTTGTTTTTCTTTGATGATGTCATCTACTCCAGCATTTTTCAAACGCTCTAGGAATTTAGGTACAACTGTAGTTGGATCAACTGAACCAGAGCTAATAGCCGGGATCATTTCAGTTGTAACGGAAGAAACGTTAGCAATTTGCGTTTTTACAGGAGTCGGGTCAAATACAAAGCCTGATAATGGCGAAACATCTGCTGTTTTATCATTTTCAAACACAATTGACATAGCTTTGCGCTTCATTTCACCAGCTGCATTTTCGGCATAATCAGCACGATTGAACGTAGGGCTGTATGATTGACCAATTTGCCATTCATTCCAGTTGAAATCATACTTACCTGTAATTTTCTCGTAGTCACCTTTTTCGTTGTACTTATAGTCAACGTCTTTTTCACCTAATGTAATCAGTTTGTATAGATCATCGTCAGTGTTTAATAGCTCAATTAACTCTACAGCTTTTTCAATATTTTTAGAATCTGAATTGATAGCAATATTTGCATTGGAGCCAGCAGATGCTGCAATCAATGTACGAGTAGTTGATACGGATAACGCTTGCACATCTTTGTATTCTGTCATGGACATAGATTGCTCTTGACCAGGAAGATCGATGCTGTCAGGCCAGCCATAGCTCATTGCTGCAATAAGCTTTTTAGCTTTACGATCGGGAGTCGTATCTTTTACTGTTGCACCATCTTTACGCACATAACCTTTATTGTACCAGTCGCGCATAATATTTGCGTATTCAGCGAACTCAGGTGTTTCAAACTGGTTAATAACTTTGTTTGGATCATTAAGGTTAACCCAACCTGGAGTTGTCAAATCACCTACAGGCTCCATATCCCAGTAAAGGGGCTCATTAGCGAAGAAGCTATGAGCGGAGCTCGTTTCCCATCCGATCATATCAGGATGCTTAGCTAGCGCATCCCCAAGGAATGGACCTATCATTTTAAGCGCTTCGATTGTTGGCTTACCTTTCACAGCTTGCCAGTCAAATCCAGTTTCATTAATAAGATCTTCGCGGAAGATAAAGCCGTTACGCTTAGCAACACCCCATTGCTGATAATTGATAGCTGAGTAAATTTTACCGTCCACTTTCGCACCATTCCATAGACCTTGAGGAACGCGTGCATAAGTTTCTGGCGCAAGCTTCGGAAGCAGATCAGTTAAGTCTGCATACGCTCCTTTGGCAGCGTTTTCAAAGTAGTTAACTCCACCCCAGTATGCAGTGAAAGCAAGATCCCAGTCGTCGCCAGAGTTGATCATTAGATTCATTTTATCGGCATAAGTACCACCGTCAACCATAACAAAATTCAATTTGGCATTGATTTTTTCACCAATAATTTTGTTAGCTTTTTCCATGATGCGTTCGGACTCATTAACAGGTCCGTTCATCATATAGAAGTTAAGGTCAACTAGTTTTTCTTTTTCTTTCTCTTTTTCCTCCTTTTTAGTATCAGGTGGTGGAGCCGTAGCATTGCCGTTACCTTTTGGTGCATCATTCGAGCAGCCAGCCATGATTGTCGTGAGCAGCAGCGTTAAGCAGACCAACACCGTAGAAAATTTTTTCATTGTAATCCCCCTTAAATTTAATTTATCTTAACTAGATGCTGTAAAATTATTCTTTTACAGCACCTATTGTTAAGCCTTTTTCAAAATACTTTTGTAGAAAAGGATACAGTAATATAATCGGACCGATGGCAAGCACACAGGTAGCCATCCGTGCTCCTTCACTTGGAAGCATGCCGATAGCGGCTTCCATAGATTTAGAGGCTGCTGCATTGGCCTGTAAATAGCCAATATTGTTCATTAAAGACTGCAGCAAATATTGCAAGGTGTGCAACTTCGGATTTTCGATGTACAATGCAGCGGTCATCCAGTCATTCCAGTAGGCAATTGCTGTGAACAGACCGATTGTCGCCAGTGACGGTTTAGAAAGCGGAAGTGCAATACTGAAAAAAGTACGGATTTCACCTGAGCCGTCTATGCGTGCAGACTCGAACAAGGAATTCGGAATCGATTTGAAAAAGTTTTTCATAATCAGCACGTTCATGGCAGACACAAGGTAGACGACAATGAGTACCCAGATCGTATTTTTAAGATGCAAATATCGTGTAATTAAAATGTACGATGGAACAAGTCCGCCGTTGAACAGTACTGGAATATACACAAATAAAGTGAGTGCATTGCGAAGTTTAACTTCAGGACGCGTCAACGAATACGACAGCATCGAAGTAACTAACAAATGTAGCAGCGTACCGACAACGGTTACAAAGATAGTAACGGCGTATGCCCGGGCAATCGAGCCTGCTCCGCTAAAAACATATCGATAAGCTGAAAGATCGAACTCTTTGGGCCATAGATTATATCCGTCAATCATAAGCGACTTTTCACTTGTAAATGATATCGATACAACTAATAGCAGCGGAAGGATGCAGGTTAGAGCAGATACAATGAAAATGAGATGAATCATTACTTTTGAAAGTCGAAAATTTCTTAATACCATGGAACTCCCTCCTTTTCTCTACGCTGATCGATTAAAATAAGGCGCTGTCGGGGTCTGTTTTTTTAATAATATAGTTAGAAATCAGGACAAGAACGAAGCCAACTACTGCCTGATATAAACCAATTGCAGACGACATGCCGTAGTCGTTCAGCTTTTTTAGAGAGCGGAATACAAGGGTGTCGATAACATCGGTTGAAGCATATAGTGCTCCTGAATCATTGGAAAGGGTATAGAATCCGTTCCAGTCGCCTAATCCGCCATTGAACAACTTACCTACCCATAGCAGACAAAGGACGATAATAATCGGTTTCAGTAGCGGCAATGTAATATATTTGACTTGCTGCCACTTCGAAGCGCCATCTAATTGGGAAGCTTCATAGTAATCAGTATTAATCCCTGCGATCGCTGCTACATACAATACGGAATAGTAGCCGATGTTTTTCCACAAATAGGCAAAGGGGAGGATAAAGCGCCAATAGGAAGGCTCACTGTACCATTGAATAGCTTCTCCACCATTTGACGTAATCATATTGTTGACAATGCCTCGGTCTACACTGAGCATACCGAATACAATATACTGGACTACAATCCATGAAAGGAAGACTGGCAGCAATATCGAACCTTTATAGGTGGCTGAGAGAAATTTATTTTTTATTTCGCTCAATAGAATGGCCAATACTAGTGCACCGAGAGTAACGGTAACCATTTCTATTATATTGTAGAGAAGTGTATTGAACGTAACAATTCTCGCTGCTTCGGATTTAAAGAAAAATTCGAAGTTTTTGAACAGCGGATCCATCCATGAGCTTCCCAATATACCATCACGAGCATTGTAATCTTTGAAGGCGATAATGACACCACCCATTGGGATATAACACATGACGGCAATAAATAGTAGACCGGGTGACATCATTAGATAGAAAGGAAATTGACTGCGTGCGCTACGCAACGTTCTGTTATGATTTAGTTTTGTTCTGTTATGATTTAGTTTTGCAGTTAGTTTCATTGAGTTCACCCCCCTTCATTGCATTGAATTTATCTCTTCATCTCTTCCTTTATTCTAGGTTCTGGTTTTTTTTTCCTCAACAAACAAATGTATGATTCTCTTAGGTTTTTAACACAAGTGTACTCCAAAAAATAACAAAATCTCCGAAGAGTCATTACATTGAAGATTCATTACATTAATGGTTGCGACTTTACATAATAAGTAAAATCTTATACTGTTATGATAATAATCATAAATACATAGAAAATCGAAGTCGTACTAACTAGGGGGCACAATCGTCAATGAATCTACCGAGGATAATAAAAAAAAACAGTACGAGTTTTCTGCGTAAATCTTTTTTCTCTTTTCTGATTGTTACGATTGTTGTCACTGTGTTGCTTACTGTATTTCTAAGCATTAATTATTTGCGCACTAGTATTTCAATGATTAACCGCTTTAATCATGAGCTGATTGAACATAACAATTACAGTATTACTTACCTGGATGAGACGGCAAAAAAATTGGGGAATGCACTGTATGGCGATAAAGATATTATCCAATTTATTAATATGAAGAAAAATGATGAGCTCGTGGCGATTGTGGCAAGCAAGGTCATTGATAAGCATTTTCTAACACTAAAAGATATCGAGAGCGTGTATCTTTACAATGCGGGGATGGATATATTTTATTCTTCAAAGAGCGGCGAACGCCAAACAGCCTCTACATTTTCAGATCAGGCGATTGTAGCACTGCTAACCGATGAAAAATTTGTAACTGAGTATCGTGGTCGGCCTATTGTGACATCTGTAGAAGAAGCAACGCAATCCGCGGATACGTGCTCATATATATTATTTGAACCGGGAGAGACTTTGTCAGGCTTGAAAAATGCTATTGTCGTCAACATTCGAACGAAAGCGCTTACAGATTCTATTCAAGCGATCAATGGTAATGACCCTGAAACGAAATCGTCTTTTTTAGTAGTTGATACGAACGGATCTATTCTAAGTAAGACGCTCACCCCAGAATTTGAACATCATATGAGTGAAGTACGCGCATTAAGCCAGCAAGCAGATGAACTCGAAAAAAGTAATAATCAGATAAGAAAAATTGGCGGAATCAGATACCTTGTATCAAGCAGCAAAAGTAATGCAAATAACTGGTACATCATGGGGCTAACTCCTGTTAAAGAAACGTTTAAAGATGTCATTAAGGCATCATTTATATCTGCAGTTATCGTAGTTGTTATATTCATAGTTTGTGCAGTCATTTGTTTGTATTTGGCTCGTAGACTGAACTATCCGATTCAAACTCTTACGAAAATTATGAACGGCGAAGCTCCCCCAAAGAATGATACAGTCGTCTCGAGAATGGAGGAATTTCAATATATTTTGTCTGTATTCGAATCTATGAAGGAGAAAAATCAACAGCTTGACAAAATAATCCATGAAGCAGGCTATGCTGTCAAAGGAGATTTTCTTAATGCATTATTAAGTGATAGTACGACATACTCTATAGATGAAGTGTTAGGGAAATTGCATGACATCAATCTGGATTATATCGCCACCAGTCAGCTGTGCATGTGCCTCATTAAAATTGACAATTACAGCAATTTCGTATCTGTGAACAGCCAGAAGGAACGATGGGCACTACGCTATGCTATTGTGAATATTGCAACAGAATTGGCAGCGGACTATGGTGTGTTCGAAATTTTCAGCAGTGATCCCGATAAATTCGTGGTGCTTATGGATTGTTCCACAGTAACTGAATATAAAGTGCTGCAGGAGGAAGTGGAGCGTTATTTGCGTGAGGTGCAGAGTAATACACTTAAATATCTCCGTATTTCTTTATCAATGGCATATAGCACGATGTTTCAGGGGCTCAAGCATTTGCCGAGCATGCATAATAATATGAAGGACTCCATTCTGTTGAAGATGCGCGACGGACATGGATCTATTATTACTCCTTATATGATGGATGAAATCAATACGGATAATTTCCACATCTCCGTTAAGAAAGAGGAACAGCTAGTTGAGAAAGTGCTCGAGGGTAATTATGAATCTGCTGCTGTAATCTATCAAGCGATAAGCCCAATGCTATATCAATACACGTACAACGAAATTATGTATTACATTTTTCATTTGATTTACAGAATTTACTCCAGTGTGTTAAGTAAGATGCCTGCTATAAAGGATAGTCAAGATTTAACTTTACAGCAGCTTTTGCGCGGGATCCAAAATGCAGAGGTGAGTACAGATATAGACAACGTGATGGATACATTTTTACAGAAGCTATGCTATAAGGTAGGAGCTCTCAGAAATACATCCAATAGTAATAACCATTTGATACAACGTATTATCGGAATTGTAGAGCAAGAATATTCTAACCCAGAATTATGTCTTAGCTTTATCGCCGAAAAACTACGACTGTCATCGAACTATATCGGGCTAATATTCAAAACAGCACATGGACAGTCTATTGCGCAGTATATTTTCGATACGCGAATGCAAAAGCTGGATGAATATATGCGTAATACGCAACTGCCATTAACGTCTATTATCGAAAAGGTAGGACTAGAGAGGAATAATTATTTTTATACGCGCTTTAAAAAGCATTTTGGCATGTCCCTGAGTGAATACAGACTGCAGCTAGGGCAAGAAATAGATAATGATATGATAGATTAATACTAGCTTTGCTACCGAAGAGCCTAATTCCTTTACGGATATTGGGCTTTTTTAGTTTGAAACTATTAAAAAATAGTGGAATTCAATCTTTTTAGAGAACTTAGCCGAGAAATATTGAAGGAAAGTATACTTTTTCGTGTATTCAGACTTTTTAGTATTAGTTAATATAAGAATGTACTAATTTGGAGGGGGAAATTATGAGACAAATTATTTCTTTGAACAAAAGCTGGCGATATAGCGAAGCTTTCGATGATAAGTTCATAAACGAAAATTTCGATGACAGGCAATTCCAAGCCGTTCACCTCCCACATACGAACAAGGATGTTCCATATAGCTATTTCGATGAGAAAATATCCCAGTTTATTTCCTGTTATCGTAAGGAAATTAATATTTCGGAGGAATTCGAAGGCAGAAGAATCTATATTGATTTCGAAGGTGTCATGTGCTTTGCAAAGGTTTACTTGAATTCGGCCTATGTAGGTGAGCATAAAGGAGGCTATACTCCTTTTTCCATTGATATTACGGACCACGTGCGCTTCGGGTCGTCGAACCATCTCGTCGTGATGGTGGATTCAACGGAAAGAAAAGACGTTCCGCCATTCGGCAATGTTGTTGATTATTTGGTGTACGGGGGAATTTACCGGGAAGTCTCTTTAAGAATCGTGGATTCGGTTTTCATTGAGAACGTCCGGCTGGAGTCTATCGACGTGTTATCGGACGCGAAGAAACTGACAGCGGAGGTTTACTTAGAGAACCGTACAAATGCCGAAAAATCCGTATTATTATCTCTAAAACTGAAGGATGACGGAATGGTGATCGGTCATGCGACGAGCAGTATCGTCATTCCTCAGCAGATCGGGGACACCGTTCAATTGACGCTAGATATCGATGCAGCGATCGATTTGTGGGATATCGATGTTCCCCGGTTATACGATGCAGAAATCTGTTTGGAGGGCGAAGGGTTCTCCGATACATTTGCAACAAAATTCGGCTTTAGGGAAGCTATTTTCAAAACCGACGGATTTTATCTGAACGGAAAAAAAGTGAAATTGATAGGGTTAAACCGACATCAATCGTTCCCCTATATCGGCTATGCCATGCCTGCAAGAGTACAGAGAAAAGACGCCGACATTTTGAAGCACGAGCTCGGCCTGAATATGGTCAGAACTTCCCACTATCCCCAGTCCCAATATTTCCTCGATCGTTGCGACGAAATCGGATTGTTGGTGTTCGAGGAAATCCCAGGTTGGCAATATATCGGTGACGATGAGTGGAAGGAAGTTTCGAAGGCGAACGTCGTCGAAATGATCCGAAGGGATTGGAACCGCCCCGCTATCGTAATATGGGGTGTGCGGATTAACGAATCGCAGGACGATCATGACTTTTACGCTGAGACGAACGCTTTGGCGCGGAGGACGGATCCATCTAGGCAAACCGGAGGCGTCAGATGCTTGAACGGTAGCGAGCTGCTGGAAGATGTGTACACGATGAACGATTTCATTCACGAAGGCGGAGAAGTCGTCTTGCGAGATCAGAAAGAGATCACGTACCTCGATCACAATGTCCCGTATTTGGTTACAGAGTACAATGGTCATATGTATCCGACCAAAAGATTCGACAATGAAGAACGGCAGATGGAGCATAGCTTGCGGCACTTGAAAGTTATTAACGCGGCTGCTGTGTACGACGGGATTAGTGGAGCCATTGGCTGGTGCGCCTTCGACTATAATACCCACAAGGACTTTGGCGCGGGAGACCGTATTTGCCATCACGGTGTTATGGACATGTTCAGAATTCCTAAATTCGCCGCGTACGCGTACAAGAGTCAGATCGATCCGAGTCGAGAGGTTGTACTTGAACCCGCGACCGTTTTCGCTAGAGGCGAAAGATGTATAGGAGGGGTAACACCGCTTCTGGTGATGACCAATTGCGATTACGTCGATTTTTATTACGGTGGTGTAAACGTAGGTAGAAACTATCCCCTCAAGGATCGCTTTCCGGGACTAGACCATCCACCTATCCTGATCGAGGAAATGGCAGGTGAATGGGGGATGGCTTGGCAGCAAGGAGAACTGGTCGGGTTCGTGGACGGAAGGGAAGCAGTCCGCAAAACCTATAGTGCAGAGCCTGTCGCATCAAAGCTTATCGCTGAGATCGACGATCTTGTCCTTTCCTCGGAGGAGATCGACGCGACGCGTATCGTCTTCAAGCTTGTCGATCAGGAAGGTCATCTTATTCCTTACATCAACGAGTCGATCAAGATAAACATTTCCGGCCCTGGAGAGCTGGTTGGACCTGATCTTGTCAGCCTCGTCGGAGGATGTATCGGGACATGGGTCAAAACGAAAGGACAAAAAGGTGAAATCGTCGTTTCGGCATCCTGCTCCCAATTTCACACGAACGACATTGTCATTCAGGTGGAATGACAATGTCACACGGCGTTACCTCGTCATTAGGATTTTAATAGTGTAACGAATCCCCCGAATCAGGCTTCGGGGGATTTAAGTTTGGAGGAAATTCCAGCCGTATCCATATATCAAATTAAAATGTAGAGAGCTGTATAAAAAGTAGTAGATTATCTTTACTTTTTGGAGAAATGTTATCTTTTTATTGTTTTCAAGGTGATTGAATCTAGTTAAGCTGACCATATACCCAAAAGAAAGGGATTATCATATGAGCGCTTATAAAAAAATTCATGTTATTTTCAAAACTCATTTGGATATTGGGTTCACCGATTTGGCGAAGAATGTAAAGGAAAAGTACTTTAAACACTATATTCGGGGTGCTTCAATCCCTTGAGAAAGGTCCTTATGGCAGATGCGTGTATCATTGCGATAACAATGTGGTCGATCATCAAGTGGTGAATATGGAATTCGTCAATGAAGTGACGGTTGCGTTCACGATGAGTGCCTTTACATATGAGGGAGGGCGGTCTGTGAAGCTGATGGGGACTCAAGGTCAAATAAGAGCCGATATGGAGAAAAACGTCATTGAAGTAACGGACTTTGTTACTAGAGAGACAGAGACCATCAATTTGGATGCGGAAATAGAAGGACATGGTGGCGGTGATACAGGCATCATGCGAGATTTTGTTCGACTTGTACAGAGCGATGGGCAAGTTGAAGGGCTTACAAGTGCTGAAATTTCTGTGAAAAGTCATCTGATTGCTTTCGCTGCAGAAAAATCTCGTCTGGAAAGTCAAGTGATCATCATGGCTGACTATATCAATGAATTAAAGAACGATAAATAAATTAAAAATGATAAGTTCGAAGGAGCCTAACCATGTCTACATTTACAACTGAAGGAAAACAATTCGTCTATAACGGCAACCCTGTTCGTATTTTATCAGGGGCTATCCATTACTTTCGCGTCGTGCCTGAATATTGGGAAGACCGCTTAATAAAATTAAAAGCTTGCGGTTTGAATACGGTGGAAATTTACGTTCCTTGGAATTTTCATGAACCTGTTGAAGGGGAATTTTGCTTCGAGTATATGGCGGACATCATTCGTTTCATCCAGTTGGCGGATCAGCAAGGATTGTTCGTCATCGTGCGCCCGAGCCCTTATATTTGCGCGGAATGGGAATTCGGAGGATTGCCTGCTTGGCTGCTGAAAGAAGATCATATGCGTTTGCGTTGCAGTCATCCTACTTATTTGGCTAAAATCGATGCGTATTACGATGTGTTAATTCCTAAATTTTTACCGTATTTATGTACAAACGGTGGGCCTATTATTGCGATGCAAATCGAGAATGAGTACGGAAGCTACGGTAACGACAGAGGCTACATGGAGCATTTGAAAAAGTCCATCCTTGATCGTGGAGTAGACGTTCTCTTATTCACATCGGATGGTTATACCGACAGTAACCTGCAAGGAGGAACACTGCTTCCAGATGTTCTAGCTACGGTCAACTTTGGTTCGAGACCGGATGAAGCGTTCGGAAAGCTGCTGGAGTATCAGACGAATAAGCCGCTTGTTTGTATGGAGTTTTGGAATGGTTGGTTTGATCATTGGGCGAAAGAGCATCATGTTCGAGGACCAGAAGATGCGGCGGACACTCTGGATCAAATGCTGAAAGCTGGCGCATCCGTTAATTTTTATATGTTCCATGGGGGGACGAATTTCGGATTTTATAACGGCGCGAACGATCTGGGAAAATACGAATCAACGGTGACGAGCTATGATTACGATGCTTTGTTGAATGAATCTGGTGACATCACGGAAAAGTATAAGGCTGTTCGTGAAGTGATTGCGAAGTATGAAAAAGTAGAGGAAATTACATTACCTGCCGCTATTGCTAAGAAAAATTATGGAGAAGTCCACTTGAGTCAACAAACACGTTTGTTTGATTCTCTCTCTCAGTTGACTACGCCAATCCAGAGCCCTTATCCGGAAGCGATGGAAAGGTTCGGGCAGGATTACGGTTTTATTTTGTACACTTCTCGCGTTAAAGGGCCTTTAACCCAAATGAAATTAGCCATTCAAGAAGTAAGAGATCGCGCTCTTGTCTTTCTGGATGGGGTATTTCAAGGCATCGTTGAACGCAATACGCATGATGTAGGACCGGATATATCAGATGGAGATATCGTGCTGGATATTCCAACCCAAGGCGCGGTATTAAGCATACTCGTGGAAAATCAGGGGCGAATCAATTACGGATATAAATTAAAGGATCCCAAAGGCATAACTGAAGGCGTTCGTCTTGGCCTGCAATTTCTCTATGATTGGACAATTCATACGCTCCCGTTGAATGATTTAGCAGAGCTCGTATTTAAGGAAGAACAGACCAACGAATCATTTACGCCTACCTTCTATAAAGGGGAATTTCGGGTGGAATAAATTGGAGATACATTTTTGAAATTGGAAGGCTGGACAAAAGGAGTCGCTTATATTAACGGTTTCAATCTCGGGCGTTATTGGGAGATCGGACCGCAAAAAACATTGTATATTCCAGCCCCACTTTTACGCGAGGGAGATAATGAACTCATTATCTTCGAACTGCAAGGGACGGAAGATCCGATAGTTACCCTTCAGGATTTCGCTGAGCTAGGATAATACTAGCTTTCATTAAATTTTAGAGAAAAACCAAATAAAAGTAGTCTTGGTTGTTGTTATTTTAGATAATCGTTGTTATTTATTGTTCTCAGCTACGCGGTAACTTGGTAGGCTTTATATAAGAAGAATCAGTAAAAACAAGAGAGGGGAGAGGTGTAATGAATTCGTATCAATTTAATAGAAAGTCTGTCCAAATAAAGTCATCTGAGCAAGTGACGCCCCCGCAGTGGGCAATACAGCAGCAGCTGTTGTTTCAAACCCTTAACCAAGCGGCGCAAGAATTTATCGAAAGATACACGCATGCAGACGGCACCTTAATTTGGCGCAGTGATTGGCCAGGTATGGATGGTTCAGATGATCCCTATGAAGGTTTTATGAATTTGGCACTTCTATATGTTCTGGGTGGCAGTGCTGAATTACATGAGCAATCACGCAAAATTTGGGATGGTATCACTTGGCAATGGACGGAATACGGGCAAATTCACCGAGAGTTTGATCGTTATTATGATTGGATGCATCACGGCGAAGGCTATCTTTATTTGTATTTTCTCGGTTTGGCTGGGCCTGCAACGCCTAAAGACCGCCAGCGTGCTGTGCGTTTTGCCAATATGTACACAGGCGACGATCCAGATGCTCAGAACTATGATAGAGAAAAGAAGCTGATCCGCTCCCCTTTAACTGGAAGTATGGGTCCGAGGTTTCAGGTGACGGAGGAGGATTGGAGCACGCATCGAGGCATTTTGGATGATTATTTGGCTCCATTCGAAGATATTCCAGGTGTAGATTTCGCGAGTCAAAAGTGTCCATGGTCGGATGATGAAACCTATAAACAGATTATTCAAATGATGAATGAACGCATGAATCGCGGTGATGTCCCATTGAATTTGAATATGACAAGCCTACTTGCAAATGCTTTTCTTCATACGGGTGATGAACGGTATAGAGATACTGCGATTACGTATTTAGCAGCTTGGGAGGAAAGAACGCGGGAAAATGGCGGCATCATTCCTGACAATATTGGCCTGTCTGGCGAAATCGGACAAAATAATGACGGCAAATGGTGGGGTGGATATTATGGCTGGCGCTGGCCGCATGGTTTCCTAACGATTATCGAGCCGATCACGAATGCTTGTATGAATGCCGTCATGCTTACTGGGGATATGAAGAAATTACAGCTAGCTAGAGAGCAGCTTGATCGAAATTGGGAGCTGCGTCAATTACAAGATGATAAATGGGTCGTACCGTACAAGCATTTCGATAGTGGCTGGACAGATTATCGTGAAGCAAATCCACAATATCCAGTATATTTATGGTTCATGTCGATGGCGGATGAAGACCTTGAACGTGTAGAGCGCATCCCGAAAAATCATAATTGGAACGATGTTCTCGTCCCAAGGATGTCAGGCACCGACAAGAAAACAGGACGGAATACGAAGCATTATATTGGTAATATGCAGCCATGGTATCAATATATTCGCGGACTTAATCCGGATTATCCAGAGCAAATTTTATCTGCAAACTATGAGCTTATTGGCAATCAGCTTGCCAAAATGCGTTCACCAGAAGGCGATCCGCATAACTGGTCGCAACAGTATAGCGAGGGTGACTTTTCTAGCATCCATGCATGGCAAGAAATGTGTCCGATTTATTTTGAAGGACTTGTGCAATTAACGTTAGGAGCTCCGATGCACAATTCTCACGGTGGATTGCAGCATGGCCGTGTACGTTATTTCGACGTTGGAGCCAAACGACCAGGATTGCCTTCTGGCGTTTCCGCTTTGGTGGAGAAGCTGACATCGGATTCCGTTACTCTCCATCTGGTTAATACAAGTTTGTTCGATGATCAGGAAATGATCGTTCAAGCAGGAATGTTTGGTGAACATCGATTTATGCAAGTAGAGCTTATGAATCAAAAGGGTGAAGTAACGGAATCGATAAATGTATATGATAAGCATATTCAAGTGCTACTACCAGCGGGAACGGGTATTACTTTACAGGCTTCGATGGAACGTTACGTTAATCAGCCAACCTATAATATGCCTTGGGCAGGGGAACATCAACCAATGCTACAAGGACGAGTACAATAAGGCAGCCAACTTAAAGATGAAGAGGGGATGATGATATGCAATTTACAACGTTCGGTAATATGGGGCTCAAAGTTTCCAAGCTAGGCTTAGGTGGTGCGCCTCTTGGAGGGGTATATGGCCAAACGGATGAAACCGAAGTAGAGCGATTAATTCATGAAGCATTGGATTCGGAAATTAATCTAATCGATACGGCGCCTATTTACGGTGACGGCGAATCTGAGCGAAGAATCGGAAGGGCGTTGGTCGGAGGGCGACGGAACCAAGTCATTCTAGCTTCGAAGGCCGTTCGTTCTGATCGCCAATACGATTATGCAAGCACGATTCGATCTGTAGAAGATAGTTTGCAGCGGTTGCAAACGGATTGGATCGATTTACTACAAATTCATGATGTGGAATCTCAACCTTGGGAAATGATCATCGAAGAGACTATTCCGGCGCTTCAAAAGCTAAAACAAGATGGGAAAATTCGCTATCTCGGAGTGACCACGCGAAATCTACCGCTTTTGCTGCAGTACATGAAAACTGGAGTATTCGATAGTATTCAATTTTATGCACGGTACATGCTTATTGACCATACCGCCAAAGACGAAGTGTTGCCGCTGGCTAAAGAAATGGGAATCGGCGTAATGAACGGAAGTGTACTAGGTATGGGCGTTCTCGCGGATGCGCCAGCACACTTTTTGGAAGAGGAAAACATGGTAGATGTTGAGCGGAGATTGGATTTAGTACGCTTTTTAAGAAAGTCAGAGCCTAAAGGATTGATTGAACCCGCTATGCGCTTTAGCCTAAGCAATCCGGATATTCATGTGACCTTGATGGGAACCGCATCTTTGAACTCCTTGAGGAAAAACATAGCTTATTGCGATGGAGTTAGTTTTAGCGAAGAAGATAAACAGGAACTATACCGTCTATTCGATAAACAAAAGCTATTCGTCTAATCCAAACAACATTGTGAGGTGGTTTACATGTCTACGACGCGCACAATCGGATATAAAATAGCCAAACTATATCCTGATCAAGTCAAACACTATGAGCAGCTTCATAACGAAATTCCCGAGCTGAACAAGAAATATATGCAGGAAGCGGGGATTATTTATCTACGAATTTTTCGTGACGGGGTAAGTCTGTTCATGGTGGTGGAGGCGGATTCCATGTTTGAAGCACCAGAACGATTCGTCGATCCTGTCGTTGAAGAGCGATGGCAGCAGCTCACTGGCGCCTGTTTCTCGGAGATGTGGGTAGATGCGAACGAAATATATGCGTTTACGCGAAGGGAGGATTAAGCGGGATGAACATTGTTAGAGCAGGTACCTTCCCAAATCCCGTACTGCCTGGCGACAATCCCGATCCCTCAATCGTGCGCGTGGACTTGGACTATTACATGGTAACGTCAACGTTTCAGTACTTCCCTGGGGTGCAAGTTCTCCACTCTCGGGACTTGGTTCGATGGAAACCGATCGGTCATGTCATCACGCTTAAGAGTCAACTAGACTTGACTGGGATGCCAGATTCATTCGGCGTATTCGCGCCGGACATCTCCTATTATGACGGAAAGTTTTGGGTCGTCGTGCCATATTACCATGGGCAACCGAGATGTACGAATCTCTTGTTTACCGCGGACCGTCCAGAAGGGCCCTATAGCGAAGCGATAGAGCTTAATCATCATTTTATCGATCCGTCTATTTTCAACGACGATGACGGAAAGCGATACTTGGCGTTCGGTGGCGGTTGGGTACATGAGATGGCGCGGGATGGCTCACGACTGATCGGGGAAGCGAAGCAAGTATGGCCAGGAACTGGCGGTTCAGCCCCAGAAGCCCCTCATTTGGTAAAGAGAAACGGCTGGTACTACCTCATGCTCGCAGAAGGAGGAACTTTTTTCGAGCATAAGGAAACGCTTGCGCGGAGCCACTCGATTTGGGGGCCTTACGTACCATGCCCGCACAATCCAGTACTTACTCAGAAGGATCCTGAGAAACGCATTCAAAAAGCTGGTCACGGAAAATTAGTGCAGGATGAATCTGGCGATTGGTGGATGTTTCATCTCGGCGGCCGACCTCTTACGCCCCAGGGGTTCTGCCCGCTCGGACGAGAAACGTTTCTTCAGCCAGTTCATTGGACAGAGGATGATTGGCTCGTCATCGGGGACGAGGGAATTCCGATGGATGAGATCATCATTCCGAACAATGAGAACATGGATGTACCGAACTACTATTCGTTAGATACATTCTCTGGGACGGAATTATCGCCAGATTGGGAGTGGGTACGTCATCCAGTAGAAGATGGATTCCGATTGACACCAGAAGGACTTCGGATCTCCTGCAAACCGTTCATTCCTTTTGGTCTTCAATCGACGCTTATCTTAACCCGACGATGGCATCATTTCGGCTTCGAAGTCACAACGAAGCTGGTATTCGATTCGAAGAGCCGGGGAGAAGAAGCAGGATTGACCCTCTATCGTGATTCCGATGCGTTTCTGTTTTTCTCCATTCGCAATGGACTTGGGCAAACCGCAGGGCAGACCTTCGATGTAAGCCGACTGGACGAAAACCAGGAGGACGATGGACTTTACCTTGAGGTTGATCATTACGTTGCCATCGGCAAAAAAACACTTGCGAAATTGCCGCTCCTGCCGGAAGCTTCCACGGCTATCTGGCTTAAAGCGAAATTATTCTCGGAGACGAACACCTTTAACTTCTCTTATTCGCTAGATGGGGTAACTTATACGGATATCGGAATTGAATTGCCTGCGGAATTCTTGTATCCCGAACGACATACGCGATTTTTATGCTTTACGGCTCCTCGCGTCGGTATCTATGCGAAGGGAGTTAAGGGAAACGTCGAAGGGAACGCGACTTTTGAATCTTTTGAATACAAGGAGTTGCCTTACGAGCACTTATAAAAAAATTCATCTTATTTTCAAAACTCATTTAATTTACACAATAATATTTGGGGTACCAACTTTCCAATGTGGTTTGAAGAAAACGCCAAATTTAGATTTTCGATTAAAATAAATCAATAAAAAAGGTGAGGAAGAACATGAAAAAAATTACTGCAGCATTAATTGGAGCAGGACAAAGAGGGATGGGTGCTTATGCAACGTATGCATTGCAGCATCCAGAAGACATACAATTTGTTGCCGTTGCGGATATCGATCCCGAGCGAAGAGCACAATTCCAACAAGCCCACGAGGTTTGGGATGAGCACTGTTACTCAAGCTGGGAGGATCTGCTTGCAGGACCTAAGCTGGCTGATGCGATACTTATTTGTACGCAGGATAAAATGCATTACGAGCCTGCGCTGAAGGCATTGGAGAAAGGGTACCATGTCCTTATGGAAAAACCGATGTCACCCGATCCGCGAGAATGTATCATTATGGGAGAATACGCTAAGAAGTATAATCGAGTGTTTTCAATTTGCCATGTGCTTAGATATACGGACTTTTTTTCAACGATCAAAAAGATTATTACAGATGGTAAAATTGGCAATCTCGTTTCGATTCAACATACGGAAAATGTGGAGCATCGTCATCAAGCACATAGCTTTGTAAGAGGAAACTGGAGGGATTCAGAAGTTTCAAGCCCAATGATTCTTGCAAAAAGCTGCCATGATATGGATATTTTACAGTGGCTTGTTGATGCAGATTGCACTAAAGTTTCATCCTTTGGTTCATTAACCCATTTCCGCAAAGAAAGTGCACCTGAAGGTGCGCCTATGTACTGTTTGGACGGCTGTCCCGTCAAAGATAACTGTGCTTATTATGCACCAAGAATGTATATTGAACGAGATGACTGGGTCGGTGAAGTGCTTCGCACTGTTGTCAGCAATGACACGAGTGACGTAGGTGTGCTTCAAGCCCTTGAGAAAGGACCTTATGGCAGATGCGTGTATCATTGCGATAATAATGTGGTCGATCATCAAGTGGTGAACATGGAATTCGCCAATGAAGTGACAGTTGCATTTACGATGAGTGCCTTTACTTATGAAGGCGGGCGATCAGTGAAGCTGATGGGTACTCAAGGTCAAATAAGAGGCGATATGGAGAAAAACGTCATTGAAGTAACGAACTTCGTTACTAGAAAGACAGAGGCAATCAATCTGGATACGGATCTAGCAGGACATGGCGGCGGCGATACAGGTATAATGCGAGATTTTGTCCGACTTGTGCAAAGTGATGGAAAAGAAGAAGGGCTTACAAGCGCGGAAATTTCTGTGAAAAGCCATCTGATTGCTTTCGCTGCCGAAAAATCGCGTCTGGAAAGCCAAGTTATCGTGATGGCTGATTATATAAATGAATTAAAGAACGAAGGAGACACAAATGAATAGTGTACATCTTCTTCAAACGATTCAAAGTATCGAAAAATGGCGCCACAATGTATTGTTGCCTACGGAATCATTAAAAACTTAGGAGATTAAACTACAACGTGAGTCGTCCAGCAAAAAAAGTTGCTAAACGGCCCACGTTGTTATTATGATGTATAGTTATTTACTAGTTTTCCAGGCGTCGATTTGTTTCTGCATTTCAGCGATAATTTTGTCGGCGCCTGCATCTTTCATTTTGCTCAAGAACTCGTTGTATTTAGTTTCATTTATTACGCCAAGCTCAATGCCTCTATAGAATTCACTAAAAACCGCACTTGTCTTACCAATTTCTCCTTTCACTGGTTCTGCATCAAAGGAGAAGCCGAGTAATTTCGATGGCTCTGCATCCTCGTTCATTTTTATCGTATCTTCCCAGACGGTTTTCGGCATTCCCTCTTGAACATTTGCCAAGAAATTGGAAGCGAACATCCATGGTACTTGCGGATTGTAGCCTTGTTGATTTGGACCTGGGACCATTAAGCCCTCGGCATTGAGTCCAAAGTGGTCATCTTTGATACCGAAGTTGAGTAGGTTAAACAGATCCTTGTCTGTGTTCAGCAGCTCGAACAACATCATCGTTCTTTCCGGATTTTTCGATGAACGGCTTATCGCTTGCATCGTGGCGACAATTCCGCCGGTCGTCAGATATGGCTTGGAAGCCGGAGCACTAACATAGGGCTCACCGCCCAATTCGGAGTTGAGTGAAGCTACGCCCGGTTTGTAAGCGCCACCCATTACCATAATCCATTTGCCTGCTTTGGCATCGGCCCAGTCATCTTGTTTCTTAGAGATACGTTCCTTGGAATTCAAATAACCTTTGGCATTCCAGTCTCTTAAAACAGCAGCGAACTTCATGTATTCATCTGATTCAAATTGGTTGAATACCGTCAGCGTATCGTCATTATAGCTTACTGCTCCGGGCACGTTAAAGCCTGCGAGAGATTCAAAAGAAAACATTTCGTACATTTGCGACAACGAAGTTATAAATGCTTTTTCAGGATGATCTTTCTTAACGGCTTGGATATATGGCTCAAGCAGATTCATCGTATCGGTGTTGAGCTTACCGCTGATGCTATTCACATCGAAGCCATATTTGTCCGCCAAAGCTTTCGAGGTGGCAACGTCAGGCGTTCTTGCTGAAATTTGATAGTTGATGTAGCCGTAAATATTACCATTTATACGGGTAGCATCCCAAAAATTCGCTGGAATAGCAGCAAAAGATTTTGGAGCATATTTCGCTAGCAATTCATCCAGCGGCAAGAAAGCGCCTTTTGCTACATTCTGGGTATAGTTATTAATCCAATTGGAAGTGAAAGCGATATCATAAGCTTCGCCAGAGGCGATGATTACTTTGATTTTTTGATCATAATCTCCGAAAGATATTGGTTTGAAGTCAATGGTGGCATTGATTTTTTCTTTGACAATTTTATTGACTTCAGCAAAAACCTTGTCTTGCTCTGGCTGTGGGAAGTTTCCAGGGAAATACCAACTTAAAGTAACTGGCGGTAAATCAGTAGCTGAGCTAGGCGGGCTAGATCCTTCTGCCGGAGGTGTAGTTGTTTCCGTTGAGCTGAGTCCCCCTTTGTTGTTGCTGTTTCCGCATGCCCCAATTACGAGACTAAACATAAGAATAATAATGGTTGCAATGATGCCTGATTTGTACAATTTTAAACGTTTGACCATAATGAATCCTCCTTTTTAATGTATACTTTTTTATACTTAAAATGGATCGCGTCCATTGTTAAGCTAGCCTTTGACTGCTCCCACTGTAAGTCCCTTTACGAAGTATTTCTGGAAAAAGGGGAATACGGCAAGCATTGGACCGGCGGCCAATATGGCCATTGCCATCCTAGCGGTTTCTGCAGGAATGATGGAAGTATTCATTCCCGGAGGCATCGCGTTTGTGGAGCTTGTAAGAAATTCAATGTTGTTAATCATTCGGTAAAGCATATACTGCAATGAGACAAGATTTTCCTTTTCGATATACAGAAGGCTTAGCCACCAATCATTCCAGTACTGAAGCACGATAAACAAGCCGATTGTTGCAAGGCCTGGCTTAGCAAGTGGCAAAATTATTTTAAAGAAAATTCTCAACTCACTTGCGCCGTCGATCATGCAGGATTCAATGATGCTATGAGGAATTTTCTGCATAAAGGATCTCAGAAGCAGGATAAACCATGGGATCGCCAAGTAAGGCAGAATGAGTACCCAAATCGTATCTTTCAGGTGCAAGTATTTGCTAATTAGCATATAGGTCGGAACAAGCCCGCCGTTAAACAGCATAGTGAAAAACACGTAAAAGCTAAGGGAACTTTTGTACTTGTAATCTTCTCTTGATAGAACATAGGCAATACCAGCAGTAATAATCAAGGAAATTAAAGTGCCTAAAATGCTGACGATCAGAGAAGTCTTTAAGGCCGATAAAAGCTGAAGCGGTTTGTAAAGCACATATGCGTAAGAACGAAAATTGAATCCTTGAGGCACGAAGCTGTACCCGTTTTGAATAATGCTGTTTTCATCGCTCAGGGAAATGGAGATGATCGAGATGAGCGGGATTATACAACTGATACCAAATAGAATTAGTAATAGATGAATCAGGATTTGTGGTAGTGTTCTACGAAAAGACATGGGTTCACCTCAATTTCCGAATATTTAAAATTTAGAATAGCTTGTTGTCATCATTAACTTTTTTGACCAAGTAGTTGCTAATAAGGACTATAATAAACCCCATTAAAGACTGAAACAAACCAACAGCGGACGACATACCGATATCCCCTGACTGTCTCAGCATACGATATACGTAAGTGTCGATAACTTGGGTGACAGGGTATAGCTGACCAACCTCTCTTGGGACGAAATAGAATAGACCGAAGTCTGAATAAAAGATCTTTCCTACAGAGAGAAGTGTCATTATTGTGATTAAGGGCATGATGAGTGGAATCGTAATTTTGCGAATAATTTGATATTTCGAGGCGCCATCGATTGCGGCTGCCTCAAAGTACTCTTGCGATATGCCAAGAATACCGGCATAGAAAATGATGCTGATGTAGCCCAACCCTTTCCAGATATTGATAAAGGAAAGCAGAAAGGGCCATATCCAGGTTTCTGTATAGAAATCAAAGGATGTAAACCCGAGATCTTCTATAAATCTCGTCAGAATGCCGTATGGTCCAATAAACGAGTATGCCATATAAGCAATGATGACCCAAGAGAAAAAATAAGGGAAGAAGAACACAGTCTGATACACTTTCAATGCTTTGCGACTGATAATTTCATTTAATAAGATTGCAAATATTATCGCTAAAAGTGTACCGACTACAATAGAAACGATGTTGTAGCCGAGAGTGTTCCTAACGACTAGCCAAGCGTCGTTAGAGGTAAAGAAGAACTTGAAATTGTCAAATCCGATCCAGGGACTGTGAAAAATGCCTTGTTCGTAATTGATGTTCTTAAAGGCAATAAATACACCAGCCATTGGGATGTAAGAAAAGATGAAAATAACGATAATAGCGGGGAGAGCTAACATCGTTAGCTGAAAACTTTTTCTGAACTGTCTACTCTTTTTTTTCGTAGCAGCCATAATCACAATGACCTTCTCCTTTGCAATTCCAAATTTGAATTACTTGTGTTGATAGCTTCATGGTAGCAAATCTAGGAAATAAAACTATTTTTTGTTTAGTGTTTTTTTTCTGGTAAGAGTGAAATTAGAGTTCTTATTCCCGTTTTTTGTACTTGAATTAGTGTTTTTAGATTGAAACATCGGTTATATTCTTTTTTTGAATTAATAACAGTAATAGCATTTAATAGCATTAATTTGTTAAGAGGGAGTGGGGTGGAATATGTTCAAGAAGCTCGTTCTGAAAACCCCGTTCCAACTATTTTTATCGATTTTGCTGCCGTTTCTAATCAGTACTATGACACTGCTTTTCGTCCAGTATTCCTTTTTGAAACAAAATTTTGAAGATTATGCGCTGCAAAAGATATATAACCAACAAACAAGCGAACTGGACAATACGAAACGGAATGTGCAGGTCCTTACCGAATCCGCGCGATCGTTAGCTATTACAGCTTTTTTTGACGATATGATTAAAGACCTGCTGTATTCAGACGTGGCGGCGGAAGATTACGTGAAATATCAGGAGAAAGTGCAGTCCTACAAAAATATCTATCCGTTTCTGCATTCGATAGATATTTTCAATGGCCAAACGGTCTATACGGTGCCAAGTGATAATTTTGTTTATAATCGCGAGACCTTTCCGGACAAAAACATATTTTCTATCCTAGACGATATAAAGAATTACCATTCACATAGCATAGTCTTGCGAGAAATCCCTAACGTCTTGTCCGGCATCACAACTCATGCGACTCCGATGGTTCGCGTTTATTCGTACTTGTTTTTCGATACACAATTGCAGAAGGGGAAAGTGAGTGATGCTTTGATTCTGAACATATCCGAGGATTGGATGCTGCAAAGCATTGCTTCTAACGATTCGCAGAAAAATAGTCGCATTTTTATGATCGATTCAAGTGGCAGACTAATGACAAGCGACTCCATACATCCGTTGCTTAGTGATATGTACGAATATTCTTATGTCCAAAGGATTATTTCTTCGGGGGAGCCGTCAGGTAGATTGCGGATGGATGTAGGTGGGATAGATTCCTTCATAACGTATACGACAACCGATGAACTTGGCTGGAAACTGATAAACATTACTCCCTATACAGAGATTATCAAGGAAATCGCGGGCATGAGGGAAAAGACTTATCTGCTCATTCTGATCTTCCTACTCGGGGGTATATTACTCACGTTCTATCTCTCAAGAAGGCTTTATGTGCCTGTCAAGCTCGTTATTCGAAATCACAATTTGTTGGAGTCCGAGAAGAAGGAAGAGTCGTACAGCCGGAAACAAGACGTATTAAGAAAGCTAGTTAAGTCTAGTGATCATGGCCCTGATCATTCGCTTCACCGCACTTTTCAAAAATACAATATTGTACTTGATCCTCACGATTCATTCTTGGTGTTCTTATTTAAAATCGATCACTATTCGGAGCTTTGCTCTAAATATAATTCAAGAGACCGAAGCTTATTGAAATTTGGCATGATGAACATCGTTTCAGAGCTTCTCTCCGGCCTGTACAAGCATGAATGTGTAGACGTTGAAGAGGATCAGATATTGGTCTTGATTAACTTCAGCATGGAAGAAAAGCCGCTTCAGCAAGACCGATTGTTCGAGATTGTTAGTGAATTTCAGCGGAATGCAATGAAGTACTTGCAGTTGTCCATTACCGTTACGATAAGCGAGACTTTCGAATCGATTTTGGATTTGAATTTTCATTATTTGAAAATAGTTGAGCTATCGTCTTACCGCATGATCTTTGGCCACCAAGCGATTTTATCGGAGAGCATTGTGGAAATCAATAATGAAGAATTTAAATATCCGCAGGATCAAGAAAAAGAACTGACGGATGCAATGATTCAAGGACATTTCCAAGAAGCAAATCGGCTGTTGTTCGGTATGATCGACCATGCATCTTCTTTCAGCTTCACGGTTCTCAACTCGGTGCTTATCCGATTGCTGCTATCCATTCGATACGCGATAGAAGTGCTGGAAGCCAACCATGCAATCAAGGTGAATTTCAGTTTTAATGCGTATCTGGACAAGATTCAGAAGATTGAGACGCTGGAGATGATAAAATCTGATTTTCAAGAACTGCTAGGGCATTTGGAGCAGGAGCTGGAAACCAAAAAAAATCATAAATATATAAATTTGCTCGAAGAAGTCACTCGTATTATTCAAAGAGATTTTACGAACCCGGCGTTGTCACTTGATACGGTTGCAGAAGAAGTGGGTCTCTCTTCGCCCTACTTGGGGAAGTTGTTCAAGAAGTACAGCAACGTTTCGATGAACGACTATGTTAATAGTGTTCGGCTTGTGTACGCTACCGAATTAATTGCAGCTAACGACGAAACAATTATTGAGATTATGCAGTTATCGGGATTCTCAAGCCGAAGCCACTTCTTCACTCTGTTTAAGAAAGTACACGGATTGACTCCCAGCCAATATAGAAACAATATAAAAAAACTGGAACGGCAACCTTGAGCACCGTTTCGGTTTTTTTATATGCTGGAACCGAAACTTGCAATTCGGGAAATAAGAACTGAAGCCTAGTCTGAAAAATTTGGATTTAGACAATAATAACGATTTTAATAAATTCCGAACTGATTCGATAAATTAGAAATTGCCGTTGAGCTGAGGATTGCTAAGATGAAGGCTGTGAGACAGAGTAAGTAATATGTTAAGTACGTTAAGTATGTTATCAAGCAGAATTGGAGTTGGTGATCATTGGCTGAATTTTTGGGGAAAGTTGCTATCGTGACCGGGTCCACTAGTGGAATCGGAAAGGCGGTTGCCGAGACCTTGGCCAGCCAAGGTGCGCACGTTGTCGTTTGCGGACGGAACGAGGAAAAGGGACGACAAGTTGTCGAAGGAATTGAACATGCCGGCGGTGTGGCTCTTTTCGTTCAAGTAGACCAGTCCGTTCCTTCCACGCCGGATAGGATCGTTGAGCAAGCTGTGAAAGCGTGGGGGAGGATTGATATTATCATCAATAATGCTGCCCTGGTTTGCAACAAGCCGATAGAAGCTGTAAAACATGAGGATTGGGACAGACTCTTTACCGTCAATATAAAGTCGGGATTTTTTCTGGTGCAGAAGGCATTGCCGTATTTGCAAAAGACACGCGGCTCGATTGTCAACATCAGTTCATTAAACAGTCAGAAAAATATTGCGGGCAATTTCATTTATGACTCGCTTAAGGCCGCGCTGAACCATCTGACAACAGGATTGGCGCTTGATTTGCGGGATTTGGGCATTCGCTGCAACGCTTTGCTTCCGGCGGGTATTGCGACGCCGCTTCTGAATGACTGGTTTAAACAACTAATGGAAGATCCATCTGAAGCCGACCGGATTGCGGAATCTGAAAAGCTAAGAGCAGATGTAGGGGCGCCTCAGCAGGTGGCGGATGTGGTTTTATTTTTGTGCAGCAGTCAGGCGTCATGGGTCAATGGGGCTCTTATTCCATTGCATGGAGGTTATCAAATTGGCTAATTAATAACATTGAAAGGCTAGGAGGAGAAGAAGAATGAAATCGTTAACGAGAAATTGGAGGATTTATGCCATTCATCATTCCCATTCCGATATCGGATATACCGAAAGGCAGGAGAAAATTGAACAATATCATGTCGATTTTATTCGCCAAGCGGTGCGAATTTCGAATGAGGTGGAAGCGGGACGGAACACGGAGTGGAAGGGCTTCAAATGGACTTGTGAAACATTCTGGGCGGTTGAGCGATTTTTGGAACAGGCGGATGAGAACGAGAAGGAACAGTTTGTCCTCGCATTGAAACGCAGGGATCTGGAGTTGTCCGGTACGTATTTGAATTTGAGCGAGCTCGTCGATTATGACATATTGCGCCGCAAGCTGTCCGCCGCCGGCTTATTCGGACGCTCCGTCGGCGTTCCGGTCACATCGGCCATGACGGCTGACATTAATGGATACAGCTGGGGGTATGCGCAAGCATTGCTGGATGCTGGCATCGATTCCCTGCTCTCCAATGTGCACACGCATCATGGCATGTTTCCGATCGGGCGCAAACAGACGCCGTTTTATTGGGAAACGTCAAAGGGCGAACGGCTACTCGTCTGGAACGGCGAGCATTATATGATCGGCAACGATTTAGGGTTGAATCCGGGCATGGTACTCTCCTATACGATACAGGACGAGTTCAAAGATGTGGTTGGTATCCGTGATGCCACGCTCCAAAACCATTGGGAAATCGCCGAAACACGGATCGAACGATATTTACAGCAGTTGGAGAGCGAAGACTATCCTTACGATTTTGTACTGGTCAATGTGATGGGATTGCTTCGGGACAATGCCTCTCCGAACGGGGCCGTAGCCGCATTCATTAACGAATGGAATCGTAAGCACGGGGAGACGGTGAGCATTGAGATGACGACGTTGTCCCGCTTTTTCTCCCATGTTCGCACGCAAACCGCCGAAATTCCGGTATATCGAGGGGACTGGCCGGATTGGTGGACGGACGGTGTTTCCTCTACCCCGATGCACACGCAAATATTTAGAGACGCCCAGCGCACGTACGGTTTGATCCGGCGATTGGACAACGGAGCTGGTCTGGTCTCGGAGCCGCAGCTTTTGGAGGCAGAGCACCAATTGATGATGTACTCTGAGCATACATGGGGCTATCATTCCTCGATATCCGAGCCTTGGCATCCGATGGTGCAGTCTCTCGGTGTCCGTAAGGAAGCATACGCAGCCAACGCAAGTCGTCTCGTCTATACCGCGCTGGATCAATTGCAGTATAAGCTAGGGGAGACGATCCTGGCGCCCGGAATGGCGCTTCGTTACCAAGTAATCAATTCGTTTGATTATCAGGTGGAAGACATCGCTAGAATTTATCTCGAAAACTATGAAATCCCTTTCTTCCCAAATGGTATAGAAGTCGTCAATGAAGCGACAGGCGAAGTTGTGATTCATCAGCGGGAGGAAGTCAGCCGTGGGAATCAAATTTCGATTGGGGTCCGTCTGCTCCCGAAGGAAAAGCGCGTATTCATCATACGGGCAGCTGCCACCAAGGTTGGCGGAAACACGACCAGCAGCACCCAACTGCAGGGGAAAATCCGCATATTCGATCTGGAAGATCTGTATCCCGGCCCTAAAACCGTCGCACAAACGATACGGATAACCGAAACCGGTATAGACTCGCCGCATGTATCGATCCGTTGGGTAATGGGCGAAGGTATTGTGTCTTGGAGAGAAACGGCGGGTGGTCAAAGCTTGCTTAGGACGGATGCGGCGCACTCCGCGTTCTCGCCGGTGTACGAAGTGACGAATGCGGCTCCAGACCAGCAAGTGGAAGAGCGCGCCAAAATGGGGCGTAATCGTAAAGGTGCTCACGTTCAACGCTCGATCGGACGTCTTGTTCAGGCTCGTTCGATAGCGAATGGTCCTCTATATGGCACGGTCGAATTGAAATACGAGACGGACGGCATGCGTTATTATTCTTTGCTGCTGACGGTCTACCGGGAATTTCCACGCGTCGATATAGCTGTACGGATGCTGAAGGACAGCGTATGGGATCCGGAAAATGTGTACATTTCATTGCCCTTCCACACGAACAAGCAGAATCAGCAATTATGGCTTGATAAAATGGGTGCGCTCGTGCGTCCTGGTATCGATCAACTGCCTGGCACTTGCCTGGATTATTACGCGCTGCAGGAAGGAATAGCGCTTCTGGCCGACGGAGAAGGAATCGTTATCGGGATTCCTGATACGCCGCTGCTCCAGACCGGACCGCTCACGTATGAGGGTCGGCTGTTAAACGGACAGCAGGGCGAGGATTGGGATCACCCGTTATATTCTTGGCCGATGACGAATTATTGGGAGACGAATTTCAAGGCGACACTCGGAGGGTTCTATGAGTTTCGTTATTATGTGACATGGGGACAAAACTGGACGTCCCCCGAACAGGCAATGCGTCATAGTCATAGTATGAATACAGGACTTACGGTGTTTCGGTTGAAGGGTTGACTAATACGCGGAAGGAGAATTGTGCGATGACTTCATCCCATCGATCGCCCGCGCATGTCCGTGACATGGAAATAGGAGTCTTGAAAAACATGACGCTGTCGATTGAAAATACTTTAGGTTAACATTCAGAGAAAAGTTACAAAAAAGTAGTCGAACTTCTTTACTTTCCTCTAAAGGCTCCTGGAGACAGACCTGTTAGAGATCGAAATCTATTTGTGAAATGACTGACATCTGAAAATCCACAAAATTCTGCTATTTTGGCAATCGAATATGTAGTCGTGGACAGCAGTTCCTTAGCATGATCCAGCCTGAGATTAACAAGGAACTGATGCGGAGGAACTCCATATCTCTCGCGGAAAACCGCCCGAAACCGAGAAGGAGAAAGATTCGTCCGCTTAGCTAAGTCCTCTATGCGTAGTGTTTCGGCAAGGTGAAACGAAAAGTAAGATGGGATCCAATCCAGATCATGTGGATGACTTGATCTTAGATTGGCAGGGTTAGAATGGTCTTGAATGATGTGATAGAGGAGTTGGGCAGCTGTTGCTTGCGCCTTTAGCTTGGATAAAGGATTGGGTTCAAGCCAGCTTTCTATCATATCCATTAGCAAATTGCGGTAAATATACGGCTTTCTAGGTGCTAGCATAACCGGGATTGATAAACCTTCGAAATCGTTAAGCCTTGGCTGCATCAAATGCTGGAAGGAATGTACATCGATCTGTCCAGGCTTGGTCGGAAAGCTCTTCTCCCGATCCGGGTGAAAGAAAAAGTCCATATGGGCAAATGGTGTAGCATTATGGGTAAAAGCTTGCAAATCATGTACAGTTCCAGGTTGAAGCAAACAGAACTGCCCCTCTTCGAGCACGTATGTCGTTCCGTCGGCGATGACTGTTAGTTCTCCCTTTTGTATATAGATGAGCAAATAATCAAGTAGTTTTCGGAAAGGATGATAATAGGCAGGACGTACTGCAAAATCACTTTCTCTGATGTAGGGGACAACGGGATGTGTATTAGAAAATGAAAATAGATTCATAAGAGCCACCTTTATAGTCAGTCATTTTATACAAGTAAAACGATCATTACACACAAAGACCAAACGGTCAAAATCTCTTACAATTAAAGATATCATATTATGAATAGCTAAAAAGGAGAGAATTCAAAATGAGTATAATAAACAACCTTCCTAGCTTGAACGAGGTACATCATCTTCCAGAAGAACAAATTTCAAATTACCAGCGCAATGGACATACAATTGTAAGAGGACTAGCCAAACAAGATGAGATTTCCATCTATCGTGAGGTCATTAGTGAGATCGTCAAAGAACATAACAACCATACAAAACCACTGGATGAACGGGATACATATGGTAAAGCATTTATTCAAATCGGCAACCTATGGAAAATAAGTGATTCTGTTGAAAAGTTTGTGCTGGCGCGCCGCTTCGCAAAAGTAGCTGCTGATCTCATGGGCGTCCCATCAGTACGAATTTACCATGATCAAGCATTGTTCAAAGAGCCCGGAGGCGGTCACACGCCATGGCATCAGGATCAAATCTATTGGCCATTGGACACCGACAAAACAATAACACTATGGATGCCGCTTGTTCCAATTTCTGAGGAAGTTGGATCGATGACCTTTGCTTCTGAAACCCAACACAATGGCTATATCTCGAAGCAGGAAATATCGGATGAGTCGCATAGCACCTTCAAGGGCTATATTGAGGGTAAAGGTATTGAACAGGTGAATTACGGTGCAATGGCAGCGGGCGACGCTACTTTTCACTCTGGATGGACTCTTCACAGTGCTCCGGGAAATCCAACGGATCAAATGCGTGAAGTGATGACCATTATCTATATTGCCGATGGGCTCGATATTGCTGAACCAGATAGTAATGCACAAAAAAGTGACTTAGCAAACTGGTTTCCAGGACAAAAAGCAGGAGATGCTGCCGCAAGTCCGCTTAATCCAATTGTGTATCCTTAGTTTTTTGTGACTCACGCGTGCTTTTTGATAATCTGATTTCCATTAATATCATCGTTTTGGTATAGGGAAATATGAAATGGGGCTAAGAAATGTCTAACCAATCAAAATTAGGTAATACCGTACGAAGTTATAATCTTGTTCCAGGCTGGGCCAAACTTCCTGCTGACTTGGACTTCGGATATACGCATGGAATTGTCGTTGATCAAGAAGATAACGTCTATGTGTTTCATACGGGAAAACCTTCGATGTTCAAATTTAATCAAGACGGACAATTTCTAGAAGCATGGGGCGAAGAGTTTGAGGGCGGCGCACATGGATTTTACTTGAATAAAGAGCAGGATGGCGAATACCTATATGTAACAGATACTGCACGATGTAATGTTGTCAAAATGGATTTAAGCGGCAAGCACTTGCTTACATTGGAAACTCCAGATCGCGCGGATATTTATAATGAAGAGTTGAAATTTGTACCAACTGATGTAGCTGTTTCTGCTAATGGCGATATCTATGTAGCTGACGGTTATGGTCAAAGCTGGATTCATCAGTATACAACAGCTGGTGAATATATCCGTTCTTGGGGTGGAAAGGGTACAGAATACGGACAATTGAACTGTCCGCATGGCATTTCCATTGATACAAGAAGCGGTGAAGAAGAGGTTTACGTAGCGGATCGTGGTAATCACCGGATTCAAGTTTTCACCTTGCAAGGTGATTTCAAAAGAGTCATAGTTGACGATTTAGACATGCCTTGCAGCTTTTATTTTCAAGACGATGAAGTTTACCTCCCTGATTTGGATAGCAGGATTACGATATTAGACAAGAATGATCGGTTGATCTGTCATTTAGGTGAAGACCAGCAGGCGTACAAGCAAACAGGCTGGCCTAATTTACCTAAGACCTATTACCGCGATAATAAATTTAGCTCACCTCATGGTGTTTGTGTAGATTCTCATGGTTCTGTGTATGTAGCTGAATGGATTTTTGATGGTCGTGTAACGAAACTTTCTCGATCATGAAATGAATAGAACAGGAGCACGGTCACTTGCGTAAGTCGCTCCAAGACAACTGCCTTATTTCAGTTGCGGTCTTTCCAGTGAATTTCTTGATCAGTCTTGCGAAGTGATGGGATGTCTTAAACCCGCAACGATGGGCGATTTCTGAGACGGTTAATCCGGTACTGGTTAGTAGCTCGACGGATTTATTGACGCGATACTCCCATAGATAATGAATAGGAGTAGATTGGACATTCGTCTTAAATAATCGTAGGAGATGCTCGGGAGAAAGGTTAGCTTGTTCAGCTAGCTTCTCAAGAGAGATCTCATCCGCGTAATGCTCATGAATCCACGTTAAAGTAGTATATACGGCAGGGTGCTTTTCCTTCTGGAGAAGCACCCTTTTCGATTCAATCGGATACAGATGAATAGCAGCAAGTCCCAGGCTAAGAATGGCGGAATCGTCATTGGAGACATGGCGCAAAACGGCGAGCATAAGATCGGTAAGGCGGTTCATCTCCTCCGTTATGGCAAGGCATTCAGGCAGCTGGTATAAGGTTTTTCGTGTTTCATCGGATAGCTCGGTGAAGTGGACGGCTATCCAACGATGCCACGATTGTTCAGTTTTGGAGAAGATGAAAGTCTCTTCGTGTCCAGGCTTTAAGAGGATCAACTGACCGGGTAAGACTCGGATATGCCGCCCATCAATTGTAACGTTCATTTCTCCAGTGTAGAGCATGACAATCTGGAAATCCTGCTGAATTCGGGGACCGAATCGACCTCCAGGAGGGTAGACGATAGAACCGGCAATGGCATGTTCTAAGGAATCGAATGGGATATCTAAATTATTATTGGACATAAGCATTTCTCCAGTGGGTATCTATATGATTACTTTCATAATATCAATTGTAGATACAATATTGTAAATTACAGATATTGTCAAGAGAGCGTAATCGAAGTACCCTTTAGATAGAAAATAGATTGTTATCGCCAAAGGAGAATGCAGGATGAATGGAACATATACGAATCCACTCACACCTTTAACGAATTCACAGGTTGAATTCTTTAGAGAACAAGGATATTTCCTATTCAAGAAGGGGATGACCGAAGATCTCATTGATGCCTTTAATGGACACATTTATGATATCCGAAACCAAGATCCAATACCAGATTGGGCAACTTGCGCCATTAATAAAAGATATTCTGTTAGACTGTTTAATCCCCACAAGCACGATAGCTTTTCTAGGCAGTTGATGAAGAATTCTATCGTCCGCGGAGCGCTTGCTCAATTGATGGGCAAGGAAGCGGTATGCGTACAAAGCATGTACTTCTATAAGGAGCCAGGCTCTCCAGGGCAAGCGGCGCATCAGGATTACTACTATATTAAGAATGATCCGATGACAATGATTGCGGCCTGGACAGCGATGGAAGAAGTGATAGATGAAGAGAACGGTTGCCTATGGGTCATGCCTGGCACGCATAAATTGGGACTATTACCGCATGGCGCTGTTAAGAATCTAGAGGAGCATGAGTCACATACTGAAGAAACGGAAGGCGTCGATACTTCAAGACAAATTCCAGTTCCAATGGAGAAGGGTGACATTCTGTTCTTCAGCGAATTGCTGATCCACTCATCTACTAAGAACCGGAGCATTGACCGCTGGCGTCGTTCGTACGTTTGCCACTACATTCGCGAGGATTCGAATGTTCTCCACCGAGAGGACCTTCGCCAGAAGTACCCATTGTATTAATCTTGGATCTGCATAGATGGCAATAAATGATTCATTGAAGGAATTGATGATTTGATAACGCGGCGAATATGCTGCGTTATTTTTGAAGATCATTTACAAACAATGGAGTGAATTCGTATGCCTAATTTACCGATTATTGTGTACCCTCTCAGTGCATCCAAGGAAGAAAAGTTTGCTTCCAAAGAAATACGCAGGTACATTTATTTGCGTACATCCGTCCTTCTTCCTTTACTTGCGGAGGACGTCATTCCCGAAGGAACCACCGGGTTTATTGTCGCGTATCAGGATCATGACTTAATAAAGAAGTTGATAGCTTTTCCAGACATCCAAGATGAAGCTTTACGTGAACAAAGCTACAATTTAAGAACTCTTACGATTTCGAATGGGAAATGGCTTGTCGTATCCGGAGGGCGCAAAGGGGGGTTGCTCTATGCAGCTTATCGTGTGGCAGAGCATTTCGGTATCAGATTTTCGCTACATGGGGATATTGTTCCTGATCAACCATTTCCGTTTGCGTACCTAACCTAGATGAAACTAGCACCCCTATTTTTAAATTGCGGGGTATTCTTCCGTTTCATGATTTCCCAGAAGGACCAGATTGGTGGAATGAAGATGACTATAAATGCGTGCTTTCTCAACTGTCTAAGCTGCGCATGAATTTCATCGGGCTTCATACGTATCCAGAAAGACCGCGTACGAATCTCTATGCGAGTGCGGAACCAGCGACATGGATTGGACTACCGGAAGACGTCAAAGATAATGGCGAAGTAACGCATAGCTATCCATCTAGACACTGCACGACGATCAATGGAGCGTGGGGTTATGCTTCTCAAGCAACTGGAAGCTTTACGGATGGTAGTGACCAGTTGTTCGAGAGAGATGATTATGGAGCAGATTATATGCAAGGCATGGCACCATGGCCAGTCACGATGGAAGCCAATCATGAACTTTTCAATCGTTACGGACGACTGTTGAAGTCCGTGTTTAGTTATGCACATGGGCTGAACATCTCGACTTGCCTTGGGACGGAGGGACCTTTAACTATTCCGCAAGATGTCAAATCTCATGTGATCGAGTTGGGGATGAACCCTGAGGATCCGAAAGTTGTTCAGCAGCTTTATGAGGGAATTTTTAAGAGAATCAAAAATACGCATCCGCTTGACTATTTTTGGCTTTGGACCCCAGAGCATTGGACATGGGACGGAAACACTGAAGAGCAAACGCAAACCACGTTTTTGGATATTCAATTGGCTATCAGGGCCGCGGAGAAGGTGAATCCGTCGATTCAAGTAGCAACGAGCGGCTGGGTGCTAGGGCCGCAAACGGATCGGACTTTATTTGACCGCCATCTGCCTAAATCTGTGCCGTTCAGCTGTATTAATCGTAATCTCGGAAATGAATTCGTGGAACCAGGGTTCCAAACGATTCAAAATCGTCCAAAATGGGCGATTCCTTGGATTGAAGATGATCCAGCAATGAATTTGCCGCAACTATGGTCTGGGCGTATACGCCAGGATGCAGCTGATGCGGCATCGTATGGATGTGATGGGTTGATAGGCATTCACTGGAGGACGAAAGTAATAGATCCTACACTGTCCGCACTCGCAGACGCAGGCTGGAATCAGACAGGCTGGAATCCCAATCTAGGTAATTTTGAAAAAATGGATTCTTACACGACGGAAGGAGCTATAGGAGGTAGATCGTTGGCCGTAGAGGATTTGGCAGTTACACAGGAAGAAGTGCATCGAACCATGCGCTTGGGGATGAAAGGGTACCGCCTGCAAGTGCCGAACGGAACTTTTACATTGACACTGAAATTTCTGGAGTGTGAAGTGAATGAGCCAGGGAAACGTATATTTGACGTGTTCACTAATGGGGACATCGGAAAAAGGATTTATCAGCTCGACATCTTCGCTGAAAGTGGACGAAATCAACCTTTGGAGCATGTGATCGAAGCTTTCAAAGTGTCTGATGGCATCATTGATTTGACGTTCATGAATCATCATGGCGAGGCAAGTATAAGTACTATTGAAATAGAGGGGCAGACAGACGATATCAATCAGTTTAAGGGATATACTTACATGCGGAAAATAAACTGTGGTGGATCAGCGATTGGTTCCTACGAGGCAGATCTTATAGAGTTGAAAGTTCGTGATCGCTTTTTACCAATTCGTGACTTTTATCTGGATTGGGTGAAGATACAGTTCGGACCCGAGATTTGTGTTGAAGCTGTAGACTTGTTTACTGAGCTTGATGGAAAGCTACCGCGACCGATTACTTGGGTCACAGGACCTGGCAGCACGATTGTTGCCAATCGAGCTTCTTGGGTTGACGTATCTTCACAATATGATTTTGTGGATCAATTGGAGGGATTACGAACTCGAATTCAAGGAGCAGGTCATCTGGAAAGATTCGATTATTGGCTCAATCAATTCCGTTATCTTCGAACTGCGGGTCAAATTGGTTGTACGCTTGGCTTGTACGAAGCCATACTGAAAGAGGTAAGGCATGATGCATCGGATGAATATAAGCAAGATATAGCCCATGAACGGCTGTTACCGCTTCGCAAGGAACTCATTACACAATATGCTGACCTCAACAATTATTTACTAGCTACCGTTTCCACACCAGGAGAGTTGGGTACCCTTGCAAATATCCAGCAGCAGACGATGCAGCAGCAGCTTCATAAACCAGGGCAAGAACTGGAAGCATGGATAGGCGAACCGCTGCCGCAAAATGCTCTTCCAAGTTCAGTATATACTGGAAAACCACGCCTGATCGTTCCGACAATCCGCACAAGTCTGGAAAACGGCGAGAGGTTCAATTTGAAGTTGCTTATACTAGGGCAGTCACCAGTCGAATTGGGTTTTCACTGGAGGAAGCTCGGGAGTTGCACTACTTATCATAAAGTCGTATGCACACATGTTAATCGCGGCGTCTATCAGGTTTCATTCCAACCAGAGATCGATCAAGATTTCGAGTATTTTATCGAAGCCATTTTGGAAAATGAAGAGAAGCTAATGTTCCCGTTGTCTGCGCCGGAACTTAATCAAACAGTGCTAGTGAATGAATAGAAAGACGGTTTAGGGGAACATAAGAAAAATAAGCGGTGAGCAGATTCAAATTAATAGTGCCGAGTTGTCGTCTTTTTTTGTGAAAATTAGGATTGTTAAATAACCTGTATAATAGTAAACTTAGTTTGTATACAAAACTAGGTTTATTATAATGTTCAAGAGGGTGGTCATGTGGACAAAAAATATTGGGTACCCGCTTTGGAGAAAGCAGATGGGATTCTACGTCTTATATCAGAAGAACCTCGTAAGTTTCGCTTAATTGATCTGTCCACTCAGCTTGGAATCCATAAGAGCTCTATGTATTCCATACTGCATACTATGGAAGCGCTTGATTGGGTTAATAGAGACGCTAATGATACGTATGCCATTGGTTCTGCTACGGGGAGATGGGGGAATTCTTACACGCAAGGTCAGGATATAATCGCGTCGTTCCATCGAGAAGCGAGCATCACTAGAGATCGCCTTCAGGAGACAATTCAGCTGGCGAGGCTTGAAGGTAATGAAGTGTTATATCTAGCTAAGGAGGAAGCACCGACTATGGTCAGGCTCGCTTCTGGTCCTGGTATGAAGTTCCCTGCTCATGTGACTGCGCTCGGGAAAGCGTTGTTGTCGTTCGTAGATGATATGGAGCTAGATTCATTGTATCCGACTCAACAATTAATGAGCGCTACAGAGTATTCATTGAAAACGAAGGTAGATTTGGTTAAGCAGCTGCGAATTATTCGCAATGAAGGGATTGCTTTCGATGAGCAGGAAGTTATCGTGGGGTTCAGCTGTGTTTCAGCCCCGATCCTATCTAGATCAGGTGAAGCTATTGCAGCAGTGAGCTGTTCTATGCCACAGCATATTTGGGAGCAGAAAAAGGATGTTGCGGAGGTTGAAATCCGTCAATTGGCGGGTCGTTTATCTCAATTCCAAGGAGGCAATCATAAATGAGATTAGCAAATAAAGTCATCTTAATTACGGGATCGGGTTCTGGTATCGGCAGAAGCACAGCATTGCTGTTCGGTCGTGAAGGCGCCACTGTCATTGTGAACGACTTGGATGAAGCCAAAGGAATGGATACGTTGAAAGATATTCATGCTGACGGAGGAAAAGGTCATTTCATTCGTGCAGATGTGACAAATCCCGAATCTGTATTGCAGATGGTCAATCAAATTATTGAAAAATACGGTCATATTGATGTGTTATTCAACAATGCGGGAATTAGCGGCGTAGGAGCTTTGCATGAAATCGAGCCCGATGCATGGGATCGAGTTATTCAGGTCAATATTCGCGGTGTATACTTGTCTTCCAAATATGTGCTTCCACATATGATGGAACGGAAATCCGGTAATATCATTAACATGTCCTCCTGCGTCGCAGAAATTGGACTTGCTAGAAGGGCATCCTATTCTGCAACGAAAGGAGCGGTATTGGCGCTGACGAAGTCCATGCAAGTGGATTACGCAGCATACAATATCCGCGTAAATGCTCTTTTGCCTGGTACAATTCTAACCCCTTTTGTTGAGAATTACTTAAAAACCTCTTACGATGATCCAGAAACTGCGATTGCGTCAATCAAGAAACGCCAGCTCAGCGAGGAGCTCGGCTTACCTGAGGATGTTGCCCAAGCTGCATTATTTCTTGCCTCGGATGAATCGAAATTTATGATGGGTTCTCCGCTTTATATTGATGGAGGCGTTACTTTCGGGAAAAATGCGTAACGAACTGTAAACGATAAAAGGAAGGGGATTTTACAATGAAATTATTAACATTCCTTAACAACGGCGGCTACCAGCTAGGGGTCGTAACAGAAAAAGGGATATTGGATATATCAAGCGCATTAATAGATTTGCCTGCGCAGAATGGGGACCTCGTGCCGAGCACCGTTCACGAAGTAATTGACGGTGGTGAGGCAGCGGTTGCGAGGCTTGCTCAATTCGCAGCACAAGCACTAGAGATGTCTAGAGACGATTGCTCATACTTACTTGATGAAGCGAAGCTGACGCTGGGTCCATGCGTGACCCATCCGAATAAGATCATCTGCGTCGGTCTTAACTATCGCAAGCATGCGGAGGAAACGAATGCAGCGATCCCTCAGTACCCGATTCTATTCAATAAGTTCAACAATACGTTAACTGGGCATGGTGACGATATTCCGCTTCCAAGAGTGTCGCAGAAAGTCGATTATGAGGCGGAGCTCGTCATCGTTATCGGAAAAACTGCTAAGTATGTTACGAAAGAGGACGCGCTTAGCCATGTATTTGGTTATTGTAGCGTGAACGATTTGTCTGCACGAGACTTGCAGCTAAGAACACAGCAATGGCTGCTAGGCAAGTCATGCGATAAATTTTCTCCGCTTGGACCGTATCTTGTTTCGGCGGATGAACTCGGAAACCCGAATGATCTGGATATTAAATGTACGGTCAACGGAGAGGTACGCCAGCATTCCAATACATCGGACATGATCTTCCATTGTGACGAGATCGTGAGCTATATATCGCAGCATATGACTCTAGTACCTGGAGACATTATTCTGACTGGAACACCTGAAGGCGTCGTTCTCGGTTATCCAGAAGATAAGCAGGTTTACTTAAAGGATGGAGACATCGTCACGATTGAGATTGAGAAGCTGGGTAAGCTGACGAATCGGCTCATTAGCGAGGTTTGAGAAATATGAGAATTGATGCACATCAGCATTATTGGCAATTAGATCGAAAAGATTACGGATGGCTTACACCGGAAGTTTCTACATTGTATCGGGATTTTATGCCTGATGACCTTGCAGAATCATTAAAATGTCATGGAATAACGAAAACAATTGTTGTTCAAGCTGCTGCGACTGTTGAGGAAACCGAATTTCTTCTAAGTCTGTGCATGACGAATGATTCCATAGCTGGTGTAGTGGGTTGGTTGGATTTTGAGCAGGACAATTTCGTGGAAACATTTGAACAGTTGCGTAAAGATCCTTATTTTATCGGCGTACGTTTAATGCTTCAAAGTATAGATGCTATGGAATATCTGCAACGTCCCCTAGTCATTCATCACATAAGATGGTTAGGGAAATTGGGATTTCCTGTTGATTTATTGATCGATGCTTCCCAATTCCCTGCTGTATTAACATTGCTTGAGCTTGTGCCAAATTTAAATGCGGTTATTGACCATATAGGTAAGCCACAAATTTCCGAGCAAGTGGTCTCACCTTGGCAAGAGTGGGTTACGGAAGTCGCCCAATATCCGCAGGTGTATTGTAAACTATCAGGCATGGTTACCGAAGGGAATATTTCGGACTGGGTAGAGTCTGATTTTAGCTTTTATGTGAAGCATGTCACCAAAGCATTCGGACTGAAGCGAGTCATGTTTGGCAGTGATTGGCCAGTGTCTCTACTTGCAGCAAGCTATGATCAGACAGTGGGCATTTTGCTTAATAATTTACCTAATGAGCTTACAAATCAACAATTAGACGATATTTTTGGCAATAATGCGATTCGGTTTTATCAATTGGAGACAACGTTTGAACAATCTCTATAAGTAGAAGGTCTGAAAGTGAGGTGCGACAGATGAAGGTAAGTATGTTCATAACTTGTATAAGTGATGCTGTGTATCCTCGAATTGGAGAGGCCATGGCTCGATTATTGGCTAAATATGGTGTTGCTCTTCACTTTCCCTCTATTCAGACTTGTTGCGGACAACCCGCTTTCAACAGCGGCTATTGGGAAGAAGCGCGAGCATCAGCTAAGACGATTCTAGAAGCATTTGAGGATAGTGATTTCGTCATCGCACCTTCAGGCTCCTGTATAGGTATGATTCATCATTATCCGAAGTTATTTGAAAATGATTCTTTCTTGCTTGCTAAAGCGGAGGGATTACAGAAAAAGTCCTATGAGTTCACACAGTTTCTCGTGCAAGTGTTAGGGGTTACTGATGTAGGGGCAACTTTTCCGCATAAAGTGGCTTATCATCCATCATGCCATGGAAGTCGGATTTTAGGGATTAAGGAAGAGCCGATGACGCTAATGAGGAATGTCAAAGGAATGGAACTCCTCCCCCTTCCTTTTGCCGAGGATTGTTGTGGGTTCGGGGGAAGCTTTGCTGTTAAAATGTCGGATATATCGGGAGCTATGGTAAATGAGAAGGCGGATCATGTGCTAGAAAGTGAAGCAGAAGTGCTTGTCGGTCTAGACATGGCTTGCCTTATGAATATTGCAGGAAATCTACGTTATCGGAATAAGCCAATCCGTGTGATGCATTTAGCTGAGTTGCTATATGAAGGGGTGGAGCATGCATGAGTAAGACAGACATCAAAGGAACGACTGTCAAAGGGCGTGCAGAGCTTGCTTTAAATGATGATTTTCTGCGTAAGGCTGTTAAATTCACGACCGAACGATTACGTGATGGAAAAAGAAAAGCTTCAGATGAACTTGGGAATTGGGAGGAATGGCGGGAACGTGGTCGACAAATCAGACTACATACCATTGCTCATCTAGATTATTATCTGAATCAATTTGCGAACCAGGCAAGATTGAATGGAGTTCATGTACATTTTGCAGATACTGCTGAAGATGCCGTAAAGATCACACTGGCTATTGCTGAACGGAAACAAGCATCGTCCGTCGTGAAGTCCAAGTCAATGGTCACGGAAGAACTCCATTTGAATCAGGCACTTGAATCCATTGGTGTGGATGTCGTGGAGAGTGATCTGGGTGAATATATTATCCAATTGGCTGGAGAGACGCCATCTCATATTATCATTCCTGCGATTCATAAGAATCGGTATCAGATTGCTGATCTTTTATCCAAAGAAGCTGGAGAGACGTTACCACCTGACACCGCCATACTGGCTGGGTTTGTACGCAAGAAATTACGAGAGAAGTTCCTCGAAGCAGATATTGGGATGACGGGATGTAATTTCGCGATTGCAGAGACAGGTTCTATGGTCTTATTTGAAAATGAAGGTAATGCACGAATGGTGTCCACCATACCTTCAACACAAATTACATTAATGGGAATGGAACGGATTATTCCATCCTGGAGTGATCTAGAAGTCATGGCAACGCTGCTTCCACGCTCCGCTACAGGGCAGAAGTTAACGGTGTACATGTCTGGCATTACGGGACCTCGTAGACAGGAAGATGGGGATGGTCCGGATGAGATGCATATTATTATTCTAGACAATGGCCGTTCTTTACAACTGGGTGATCCGGAATTTCAGGAACTACTTAACTGTATTCGTTGTGGTGCTTGTCTAAATGCCTGTCCTGTGTACCGTCATATTGGAGGGCATGCATACGGTGGGACGTACAGCGGTCCGATAGGAGCAGTATTAACACCTGCACTAAATAAGAATATCGACCAATGGGATGATATTGCTAGTGCATCGACCCTTTGTGGGGCTTGTTATGAAGCGTGTCCGGTTAAAATACCATTGCATGATATGTTGATCTACTTGCGTAGGCGCAAGGTTGAACGAGGACTCGGAGATAAAATGGAGTCCATCGGAATGCGTGGCTTCGCTACAATTATGTCTAATTCGAAACGTTATGAGAACGCTTTAAAATTTGGGAAGCTAGCGCAGAGACTTGTCGTGAAAGATGGAGAAATCACCTCGAAGCTTGGTCCATTAAAAGGCTGGAATAACTATCGTGTCGCTCCAAGCCTTGCTAAGCAATCATTTCGTGATCAGTGGGGCACGATGGAAGAAGAGATTCGCCACGGATTACAAGAGATAGATCCATTGGTCTCCAATCGAATGGAAGAGATCGTAAGAAATAGGGAAGCGGGAGGGAAAGACCATGGCTGAGACACATCAAGAGTGGTTGGCACAAATGGAATCAGAATCCCGTGCGAAACAGGAGCAATTCATGATGGGGATTGCCGGACGATTAGGGCATCCACGTCTCACGAATGCTCCGCCACATCCCTTTCGAGGGGCACCAGATTTTTGGAAATCCTTCGAATGGTCTTCTGAAGAACGAGTTCAACATTTCACAGATAATTTCGAAGCCGCAGGTGGACATGTACAAAGATTATCTGATATGCAAGAAGTGCAGTCCTTTATTTGCAGTAAAGCTACTGAATTATCTGCGCGATATATAATTCATCAGAATGAGGTTGAACTGAATAATCTTGAACTGAAAGAAAAGTTAGAGGATATCGTAGTATCGCAGTGGAATAGCGGGTCCGATGAAGATTGGATAGCTCGAGCCGCAGAAGCCGACATCGGGATTGTTATGGCAGACTATGCCGTATCACATACGGGCTCGATCGTTGTGGTATCTTCTAAGGACAAAGGAAGATCCGTTAGTCTATTACCTACCGCACTGATCGCGATCATCCCATTTGAACGATTAAAGACACGCTTAGGTGAGGTATTGATTGATTTTGATGAAGTGGGAAGGGAGCAACTCCCAGCGGGTATTCATTTCATCACCGGCCCCAGCCGATCAGCAGATATTGAGAACGATCTAACCATTGGTGTGCATGGGCCGGGTGTGGTGTTCGCGCTGATTGTGGGGTGAGGGTTGTGAAATAATGGTTTGTTTGGAAGCCTATCATTCCCGAAAATTCTTTAAAGGTAAGGTCAGTATCCGAGAGAAGGATGCTGGCCTTTCTCATTCTTTTTTAATTTAATTGGCAAACGATTAAGCAGTCCATTATTGATGACTATATTTCAAAAAGAGGTATTCTACAGCTGGTGGGTGAATTAGGTATTAGTACAACTAACAACGAAGTGACAACGCATAAATTGTGAAAAAATGATGGCAAGGGAGAGAGTATTAAATGGATCATATCAAAAAAATTCATGTCGTTTTCAAAACACATTTGGATGTCGGTTTTACAGATTTGGCTCAAAATGTAGTGGAGCAATATTTCCATTCCTATATTCCAGAAGCGATGCGCTTGGCTGAACAACTGCAGCTTGAGGAAAGTCCGATACAGTTCGTCTGGACGACGGGATCTTGGCTCATTCATGAATATTTAAAACAAGCATCTGAAGAGCAGAAGAAGCGAATGGAGGAGGCTATTTCCGCAGGGGTTATTACGTGGCATGGGCTACCGTTTACAACGCATAGTGAGCTAATGGACCCTGTATTATTTGATTATGGGTTGTCCATTTCTCAAAAGCTTGATGCTCGCTTTGGTAAACGCACAATAGCGGCTAAAATGACCGATGTTCCCGGTCATACAAAAGCTATTATTCCTCGTCTGGCTAAGTTTGGAATTCGCTATTTACATTTAGGTGTAAATTCAGCGTCGAAGGTACCAAGCGTGCCTGATATCTTTGTATGGAAAGGTAAAGATGGCTCGGAGGTCATTGTTAATTATTCGGCCACTTATGGAGATATGGTCATGTGCGATGGAATCGATGAAGCGATGTTGTTTGCACATACGGGTGATAATGATGGACCACCGACATCAGAGGAGATCCAACTAGGATATGCACAGCTGGCAGAAAGCTATCCTGACGCGACAATTATTGCCTCTACGATGGAAGCTTTCGCTGAAAGACTATGGGCGATTAAAGATAGATTTCCCGTTGTTTATGAGGAGATTGGAGATACTTGGATTCATGGTGTAGCTTCAGATCCGTTAAAGGTGGCGCACTATAGAGAATTATTACGGCTACGTGATACATGGTTACAAGAAGGAAGGCTTGATCCTGAAAGCAAGGAATATACCGATTTTTGCGACAAGCTTATTCTGATTCCAGAGCATACGTGGGGAATGGATGAGAAGAAATATTTGACTGATTTCAAAAATTATTCGGTTAAAGATTTTCAAGCTGCACGCAAGGCTGATAACATTACGGAGGAGGCCATTCCTGATAAATATCGCTATTTGGGATATTTTACGTTAGGTGAAAGTACTTCATTCGATTTCGCTGAAGGAATTCAGTTGAATAAAACATTTACTGCTTACGAAAGCTCGTTCCAGGAGCAACGCGAATATAATGAGCAGGCTATTCGTGGATTATCAATGGATAAGCGGAACGAAGCTACGAAAGCACTTAATGATTTGGCTCCCGAACAAGAAGGTTGGAAAGATGGAGAACAACTGAATAGCCACTATGATTATAGGTTGGGAGCATTCAAAGTTAAGTTTGAAAGTGATGGATCCATCTCCAGTTTAGTTGACGAGCAGGGAAAGATCTGGGCAGATCAATCGCATCGCTTAGGTAGCTTTCAATACGAAACTTTTGGGATTGAGAATTACAATCATTGGTTTGAAAATTATATTAGGAATTCGAGGTTTAATTACAATTGGTCTGATGCGGATTTCGGCAAACCAGGAATGGAATTTGCAGAACCTACACCGAAGCATCAACGATATTCACCAACTATGACCACCATTTTAATGCGAACTGAAGAAAGTTATGATCTTGTGCAGGTGCAACTAGTGATGCCTCAGGAATGTTTTCAAGTGCATGGAGCACCGCGTGAAATCCGGATCGATTACAAGTTTTACAAAAAGGAGAAGAAGATAGATGCAGAATTGAGCTGGTTGGATAAGCAGGCTTATCGACTGCCAGAGGCAAGTTGGTTTTCTTTTGCATTGAAGGTAGATAACCCTAATCTATGGAAGATGGACAAAATGGGAGATCGAATCTCTCCATTGGAAGTTGTTAAGAATGGAAACCGTAATTTGCATGCAGTGAACTCTGGAATTTATTACGATGGAAGCGATGGTACGGTGTTCATTGAAACTCTCGATGTGCCTCTTGTGGCGCCCGGGGAGAAGCGTCTTTTGCAATTTGATCAATCGTTTGCTCCGTTAGATGGGGGAATGCATTTTCTATTGCATAATAATGTATGGGGAACTAACTTCAAGATGTGGTTTGAAGAAAATATGAAATTTAGATTCTCGATTAATTTGTAAAAGCGGACATAATCATACGGAGATTGAACTTGCATCCTATTGGAAACTTAGCTAACACTGAGATGTTTTGAAGGGAAGCCTCAAATATGAATGCGTAATAATTTTCAAAAAAAGATTCTCTTGTACGCGAGCACGAATGATCGTGTCTACATATTTGAGAATCTTTTCTTAATTCCTACCGTTATTCAGAACTTTACAATGCGATTCTGACCTGCCCCGATCCGATGAACCGATATACTTGATTGCACAAAATCTACTGTCATAATGTCAAATGCGGTCTCGGTTATCGTGCCCTTCTTACGTTTGGGAGATTCGGGGAATTCTTTGTTCGTGCATGCGTTCAAGGTGGATATCATCGGAATTCCATCTCTATATAAGACTTGGTCGTGATGAACGTGCCCAAACAGGCATCCGATGATCGTCCCCGGACCCTGTCCGGAGAAGTCCACTTTCACTTGGTATGTAAAATCCCCCTCACCGCCCTCGGAAGCAAAGCTCTCGCCAAGCCGGAAAGATTTAATAATTCCCCATAGCGCTTGATCATTGCGTATGGCATGATCGGCTCCGATTACCTCATCTTGCGTAATGGGAATGTGCGAGGCTATTACAACGCTCCAGCCTGAATCACCCCCGAATGTTAGCGCTTCATGCGCTAACCAATTTAGTTGTCTAGATGATACAACATAATGCCATTGTCCCAAATAATTCAGTTCTCCATTGGCCTTGTGGGTATAAGGATGATCCATGCAATCTAACACGATCACCCTCGTCTTTCGGCTAGGAAAGTCTACATAATAATACAGACTAAATGGATTAACCGAATCGAAATGAGCTAATTCCAAGATTGAACTGAGCGTAATCTCATGCGACTCATGCGGGTACACGACATGCTCTGCACTTTTGCCTCTGCGCTTCTCAAAGTCGAAGATGGAGTTGTCGTCATGATTACCTTTAACCGTTAACAAGGGTATATTTGAGGCTGAGAGCGTCTTAATGATTTCCTTTTGCGCGGCGACTACCTTGGATTTCGGTCCGTTGATACTAATATCTCCACCACATAGAATGAAATCCAGCCGCATAAGCTCGGTTATTTCCTTTATCATTTGTGTGGTACGAAGCATGTTTCGACCTTGCCGATGATGGAGATCGGTGATAAAAACAAAGCTTAGCGTAGATTCGCTCTGTACGGCCGAGATGTCTTTGACTGATGCTTTCACGATATCTGTGTAAATCCTTTTGATGTTAGCCATTGCGTTCTTTCACATCCTTATTTATTCAAATTTTTGTCCAATGCTTTCTGATTGAGTAACCCATGGTGAGAAGAGAAGCGTCTACTATATTGCTGGTCCCCTCATCTTCATATTCCCAAAAATCCAATCAGCACGATTCCGATAAAAATAATGCTTGCCGACACGATCCTTACAAGTTCCTTCTTCTCGTGCAAGATATAGATTCCCGCTAGTGTGCCGATAACCGTTCCGATTTCTCGAAGCGGAGCGATATAAGTCAAAGGTGAAAGATTTAGTGCTAGCAGGAACAGGAAGTAAGATCCAGGCGAAAGGATGGACCCGACTCCTATCAGTACTGCATTCTTCTTCAGCACCCCGGACCAATCGACTTTCTTAAACTTAATGTGCGGCATCAGGCCTAACATGAATCCAATATTCGAAGCTTCCAGGAGAGCGATCGGAGAGAAATGCTGTAAATTAATTTTGTCTACCAATACGTAACTCATTGTGCAAAACCCAACGCCGACCGTGTATAAAATGACCTTGAACGGAATTGTTTGTCTTTGCTTCATGAAAATGAGACCGCTGGTCATGACAAAACCGGTCACAATGCACATTAATCCGAACCAGCCCCAGACAGACAAAGTCTCATTCAAAAACAGTACGCTGACCAGTGGAAGAAGAAACGTACTGATCCCCCTCATCATCGGGTAGACCTGAGAGAGGTCCCCGTGAGTCAAAGATTTGACGAGAAAATGAGCATATCCCCCTTGAATGATCATGGATAACATGAGAAGAATATAACCTTGCGCAGACATGTTTGGGTTCGCTAGTTCCTTTAGAAACGAAGGAAGAAGTAGCACGGTAGAAGGAATAAAGATGATCCACAGAAACAATTGTTTGTTCTCACTGCGCTTGGTAAGCAGATTCCAGAGTGCATGAGAAATTCCCGAGACGAGTACAAGTAAGACTGAAATAATGTGCATACTACACCCCCTTAAAATACACACAAACAAACAATAATACAACAAAACACAATTTATTTTCATCCTATCATCCATATTTTTCTTTGTCAACAGAAAACAGTAGCTTTTCAAAGTGCTTTGATTTGCCCTATTTTTGTTTGGATGAAAACAAAAAAAACATCAGGGATATTCCCTGATGGAAGAATGTTTATGTAAACAAAATGTTAGTAAATAACTTCTACGCCCTGGTCTTTATAAGAACGAACGATTTCCGGGTCGATCTTCTTATCTGTAACAATGCGATCGATATCCTGAAATCCACATACGTGGGACAGGGATACCGCTTCGAATTTGCTGCTATCCGCCAATACGACAACATGATTAGAGTGTGCCAGTATTTTCTTCTTCAATTGAATTTCACCCATACCATAATCCGTTAAACCCTCGCTCAATGAGATTCCACTAATACTCATGAAGAATATATCCGCACGAAACCGTGAGATGAAATCCTCAGCGATGTCTCCGACAACGCATTGTTCGGAATTCCGAATGACACCTCCTACGAAAATGATCGTAAAACCAGACTTTTGCATTAACAAGGAGGCTATTGGAAATGAGTTCGTTATAATCGTAAGTTTCTCGAAGTTCTTCATAAGCACCTTTGCAAACTCCGTATTGGTGGTACTTACATCGAGGAAAAGCGATTGTCCTTCGGATACGAATTGAGAGGCTGTATGCGCAAGCTCTATCTTCTCATTGACTCCCTTCAGCTCTCTTACTGTAAAAGAAAGCTCCTTCCGATAGTCCGAAGCCGGAAGAGTTGCTCCTCCATGCACACGCTTTAAGAAGCCTTCCTTCTCCAAATACTCCAAATCTCTGCGAACCGTCTCAAAGGAAACTCCAAACTTCGCAATGAAATCCGTCACTTTGACCGTCTGATTTTCATGTAGCATGTGCAAAATTGCGTTGTGTCGTTCATGAACTAACATGCTCCCGTTCCTACCTTTCTGGTCATTTTATAAGTAAGCGTAACAGATCGCAGGATATGATGCAATGAAACACAACAATACACAATAATACACACAATACCCCTTTTCTATTTTCGTAAAAAAAGACTCTCTGATATGTGAACATGCATAGACCTGGTGTGGTGTTTGCGGTGATTGTGGGGTGAAGGTGGAGAGCATTTAAGAATCGTTCGATGGAGATGTTGAACGGTTCTTTTTTGTGATTTATAGAGGGCAAATCTCCAACACTACACGAGGATACATACAAAGCTATGGAGGTAGCACCCCCAACCTCGTTATAATTTTCCGGGGATTCAGGTTACAGCTGTTGTTGCTTAAATTTCCTTTTGAACTCTCCAGGGGGCATTCCCATTTCTGCTGAAAAAACAGTGGTGAAATAATGGACTGTTTTGAAGCCTGTCATTTCCGAAATTTCTTTAAAGGTAAGATCAGTATCCGAGAGGAGGATGCCAGCCTTCCTCAATCTTTCTTTTTTAATATAATTTGAAAACGACTGACCTAATTCATCCTGGAAAATACGTGATAAGTGTCGTTCTGAAATATGAATATGATTGGCTACATCGCTCATTTTCAATGATTGAGCTAGATTGTCATGAATGTATAGCTTCGCTTGGTATACCAATGATGAATAAATACGAAGCTCTTTATTTTTTTTGTAGCTTATTTGTTGATCACTCAATAATCCAATTATGCTTGCATAAAAAGCAGAACTTAAACCTTGGAGGCAATCGTTAAATAATAAATAAAAATCGCAGGCCAGAACGAGTATCGACGTCCATAGCTTTACTACGGGAGTATGTTCAGCATCATTAATAACGAAATTTTCAGTTTTTTCTAAATTACTGAATAGCTCTATTAATTTCTTTGTTGATTGATTTTGATTGATTTCAAATCCAACAAAAATAATTTCTAAGCCACTGTCGCTTAAAATTTGGTGTTTAACAAATGGGCGGGAAAGGAATAGGGAACCGCTAGTTAAGTGAAATGTATGTCCATCATCTATATACTTACCTTCGCCGTTAATAATATAGCATAATTCAAAAAAAGAATGTTGATGTGGCTTGTTATTGTAATGATCAGGTTGAGCACCCCAATAGTGAATGTTAATGGAAGCATCGCTTCCATTAACTTGAAGTGATTCCCGATTTAGCGCAACAGCGCCCTCTGCCAACAAACTATTCCATTCCATAACGGTTATCTCCCTTCGTAAGATGATGAACGGTAATAATGAACCCGCTTTCATAGTAGCATATATTTTAACTCACGTATAATTGATGTCTTGATTTTATAAAAATATGACTGCTTTCTTAAAAGATTTAGAGGCTAGCATCCCCTATACTGAAAGTAGCTAAAAATGATTTACAAACAGAAAAAGAATTTATCGGAAATGGGATGTGAAGCAATTAAATGAATAAATATTCGATCGCATTTGATGTTGGAGGACTGTTTATAAAATCAGCGGTTTTAAACGAGGAAGGGGAAATCGTTCCTAACTCGTATGCGATCTTTCCCGCAAAATCAAAGGAAAGTAAAGAAGGTATTATCGAACATTTGGTGTTCATCATTAAGCAGCAAACAAATGGAATTTTGGATAGGGACTTTGAAATTACGGGTGTTGGTTATGCCTTTCCAGGCCCATTTGATTACGGCAGCGGAATAAGCTACATCAAAGGAACAGACAAATTTGAAGCGATATATGGTGTAAACCTGCGTAATCTATTAATGGAGCGCCTTGAACAAGAAGTTTCTTTTCATGCAAAAACAAATAATGAGTTTCACATTGTTTTTGATAATGATGCTAGCTTATTTGCTTTAGGTGAGTATGTGTCTGGCAAGGCAGGACGCTATAACAAATCTATCTTTTTAACGATCGGTACGGGAGCAGGATCGGCATTTATGGAAAATGGGCAGCTGATAAAGGATCGACAAGATGTACCAGCAAATGGGTGGATCTATAATCAACCGTTTAAGCAATCCATTATTGATGACTATATTTCAAAAAGAGGTATTCTACAACTGGCGAATGAATTAGGTATTAGTACGACAGACAACGAAGTGACAACATTAGCAGAATTGGGCAGAAATCAGGATCCACTAGCGCTATTGCTATTCCAGAGACTAGGGAACGATATCGGAACAGCTTTAAATCCATATATAAAGAGCTTTAAGCCAGATGCGATCATTTTTGGCGGTCAAATTACAAAGAGTAAAGATTTGTTTATGAATGGGGTTTATGAAACGCTTGAGAACAAAACGATAAATATTGAATGCTCCGAAGAAACTTCACTGAGCACATTTAAAGGTGTAGCAAATCTGTTACAACAAACGAATAGAAAGAAGGCGTAAATATTGGCTAATTTTAATCTATATCCAGAAATAATAGTATCCAATTACAATGATAGTGCGTGGCAGGATTACGGAAATATTAAGGGTGAGCTTAATCGAGCAATTAACAAATTAGGCAAGAAAAAAACGATCGTTACAATCGATTGCTATCCTGGTGTAAGGATGGAAGAGTTGCAAGCTAATCTCGTTTCAGTGATGGAGCCTGCCTATACGCTATTTGCCGATGATCTATATTATTCTAACGATAAAGTTACGGATATGATTCAATTTCATTTAACACCCGATAGAGTATTCGGGAAAATGTCGCTTCACAATTTCGAGTATTTTTTGGATAATGAACATGTGGCAGCTGCGAGAAGTGCTATAAGTAATATTGAAGGCGGTTTAATCATGATTTACGGTGTTGGTGCCAGCCTAATATGTGACTCGGATATACTTATATATGCGGATCTAGCAAGATGGGAAATCCAAGGAAGATACCGTAATAACGAAATTTCGAATTGGAAAGCAGATAATCGTAACGAGGATGCTGTTAGAAAGATTAAGAGAGGCTATTTCTTTGAATGGCCAGTTGCCGACAGACATAAAAGAAAGCTTTTTGAAAAAATAGATTATTTATTAGATACAAACTGTAATAACAATCCCAAGCTGGTGGAAGGTTCAAGCTACTTAGCGGGATTAAAGCAAACCGTTAATCAGCCTTTTCGTGTCGTTCCTTACTTTGCCCCAGGAGTATGGGGGGGACAATGGATGAAAGAAAAACTGGGTCTTGATCCGACAGTGGAAAATTACGCATGGAGCTTTAATGGTGTACCGGAGGAAAATAGTCTGTTTCTAAAATATGGGGACGTGAAGATTGAGATTCCAGCCATTAATGCTGTATTTAGACATCCGCTTGAACTTTTAGGTGAAAAGGTATATGGACGTTTTGGAGCTGAGTTTCCTATTCGATTTAACTTTTTAGATACTTTTGGCGGAGGAAACCTTAGTTTACAGGTTCATCCATTAGTTGAGTATGTGCAGCAAACGTTTGGAGTGCATTATACGCAGGATGAAAGCTACTATGTCATCGATGCAGAAGAAGACGCTAACGTCTATTTAGGGGTCAAAGACGGTATTGATCCAAACGAAATGATTGAAGATTTGCAGCAATCGTATGACGAAGGCTCTAAATTTGATGATGAAAAGTATATTAATCAATTTCCAGCTAAAAAGCATGATCATTTTTTAATACCAGCAGGCACGATTCACTCTCAAGGTAAAGATTCCTTGGTCTTAGAAATAAGTGCAACACCCAATTACTTCACGTTTAAATTATGGGATTGGGAAAGACTCGGGATGGATGGCCTGCCAAGACCAGTCCACCTTGAACATGGAATTGCTAATATTCAGTGGGAAAGAGACGAGACATGGGCCAAAGCAAACATCATTAATCGTATCGAAAAAATGGGCGAAGGCGATGGATGGATCGAAGAAAAAACAGGTTTACACGATAGACAGTTTATTGAAACAAGAAGACATTGGTTCACTGGACCAGTCATCCATCATACCGATGACGGTGTTAATGTTCTCATTCTAATAGAGGGCGAGGAAGCTATAGTCGAAAGCCCAACAGCTGCCTTTGAGCCATTCGTAGTTCATTATGCTGAAACATTTATCATTCCTGCAATTGTTGGCAGCTATTCAATACGTCCTCATGGAAATAGTGTAGGAAAAGAAATTGGGACAATTAAAGCCTATGTTAGAAAATGAAAAACAAAACTCCCTCGCCGCTGTCGGGTACATAAATAGATCATCATGGTCTGAATGGTCGGAGGAGAAAGATTATACGGAAATTATCTATACGCTCACAGTTGTTGATTCTTGCTGGGTCTACTAAGCGAATATGAACAATGACGGTAAAGTAGATATTGCTAGATTGATACTGGGTTAATTACAAATGGGGGGGAGGTGTAATGCCTTCCCCCCATTTGTTTTTCGGAAGGGTGAATCATTTAGCCCGATTATTTCTATTTCATATAAACTATTCGGTAATTGTATGCAAATTGCGATATTCCATAGGGGATAGACCAAGAGCTTGTTTAAATTTACGAAAAAAATAATTCGCATCAAGAAATCCAATTTGGTTTGCGATTTCAGATGGTTTAAGGAATGTCGTTGTCAGTAGTTCTTTGGCTTTATCAAGTCGAATGCGTGTAAGATAGTCACTGAAATATTCATTTGTTTCTTCTTTAAATAATCGGCCCAAGTAAACATTGTTTACATTGAACAGTGAAGCGAGAATTTGTAGAGATATCTCATTCATATAGTGATGTTGCACATAATGCTCGACAAGCTCTAGAATTGGATTTCTTTTCTTGGTTGAAATTTTCTCGAAGGCAATCTTCAGTTCACCGAACAGCAGCAGCAGGTCGGCACGTATTTCACCAATGTCATAGCTGGCAGAAAGCTTAGGAATAATATGTTTCTGCTCGAAAAAATCATTTGCTGGAAGCTTTTTTTGTTTAAGGGCAAGCTTGATGATGACCAGCCACTCGGCAGTGAGGAATTTAGCGGCAGATAAGGGACTAGACTGAGTAGTCACCCATTGAAAGCCAGTGGCAATGGCTTCGTGGCATAGCTTATGATCGCCGGATATAAGATCAGAAACAAGGAGTTCATGCTCTAGCATATTCAGAAAAGGGACATTGTGACGATGATGAATGTAGGCGGTATCGACACAGACGGGTCCTGCTGTTAAATGGATATAATCCTGAAGTTGCTGGGCAGCTTGATAAGAAAGATGTACCGATTGCATTTTATTCGTGACATTACCGAGGGAGCAGAACCAAGGCGTTTTTAACAAAGGCGCATAGTTAGCTGTGATATCTTGCATCCATGTTAAATTTCGCTCTGCAAAGTCGGTTGGGTCGGGATAATCACTGCTTGTACCCGTAAGAAGACAAACAATTTCTCTATCTTGATTAGGGAATGCAATTCCTTTGCCTTTCCCTCGAAGGGCCTCGTCTACACTATTGATGATAGCGAAAGAACGGAAATGCTGTTCTTTCTGGGATAGCTTCCCTTCATTCCAATCCTGCCAATTAATGATCGCAGCTTGGAAAAAGTCATATTGGCGCATATCCAAGCTGAGAAAATCGAGCTTTTCTCTGAGTTGCTCCGAGTCGATATGATTTTCCATCCAACGGAGTAATACATTATTACTCAAAAGCTGGAAGGATTCCCGTTTTAATTGATCCGTAACCCATTGTACATGCTGTCGTTGACAAAGTGTCTTGACAATGCTGGACAATTCGTTCTCATCTACAGGTTTTAGTAAATAATCCTCGACTTGATATTTCATCGCTTTACGTAAAAACTCATAGTCATTGTAACCGCTTAATACGATAATCTGTGTATTCAAATTGTGCGCACGAATCTGTGAAATCAATTCAATTCCATCGCCCTGAGGCATCTGTATATCTGTGATGAGAATATCTGGGCGGAGCTCAATTACCATTTGCAAAGCGATATGGCCATTCTCTGCTGTACCCACAATTTCTATACCCAGTTCAGCCCAATCGATTAAATCGATCAAGCCTTCACGGATAAATCGGTCATCATCAGCGATTAATAGCTTTGTCATGCTCACTCACCCTAATTTGTTTATAGTCAATGGGGATCCTCATCTGCAGCTCGAATGGCTTGGATTTTTTCGAATTTTCCACTAGGAGGAATAATCCGAACGTGTCACCGAAATAATTTTTAATCCGTTCGTGTATATTCTTCAATCCAAGATGCCGCTCTGGTAAGTAATTAGAAGAGCCAAGCATCTCCATAAGCTTGGTCCTTTGTTCATATGAAATCTCATTCCCATTGTTATGAATATGAATGATTAATATGTTGTCCTGCTGCAAAATATGTAGAGTGATTACAGGCTCTTCAAGCGTCTCTAATTTCCCATGTGAAATGGCGTTTTCGATAATGGGCTGCAGGCTGAATTTCAGCATATAACTATCATTTAGTGAAAGCTCAGAATCTATAATCAGTTGAACAGGATTAGTCTTACCCATATTGAATATATCTAAATAATACTCCATGTACTGTAATTCCTCTGAGATTGGAATGATATCATGATCTGTTTTTAGCATCCACCGAAATAATTTACCCATATAATAAAGTTTTTCACCCAATGCTCGCTGCCCGTTCTTGATAGATTGCATCCGCAGCGATTCCAAGGTGTTAAATAAAAAGTGTGGATTTATTTGCATTTTTAGGGCGACATACTCTGCATTTCTTTTTTGAATATCGATAACATAAACCTGATTAATATATACTTGAATATTTTCCGTCATGCGGTTGAAACGTAAGATCAATTCACTTATTTCGTCCTCTCCATGTACAGGCATCGGTGGGGTGAACGGATTTGTCTGGACAATCTTGAAATGCTGCATCATAAGCTTGAGTCGCTTCGTCACAAACGTTTGATTTATCCAAATCAGTAAAAGGCATAATGCCAAGGCAATGGACAGGATAAGAATAATAGATATTGTGCTGCCTTTCAGATCGGAATAGATCGAGCGTCTATTTTTTAAACCTATAATTTCAAGCTGATATGGTTCAAGGGTAATGCTGCTTACCAAATTATCACCAATGTTTAAAGACATAGAACTATTCGACATCATGTTCAGTAAAGGCTTTCCATTTATATTGATAATGAGTTGACTGTCGAGATTTTCTTTAGAAAGAAAATTATCCGATATCGTGGAGTTATCCACAGTCATCATAAAGTAGCCATACGCTTTACTAGGATGAATGCTCTTTAAATCAAACACAGGATTGATAATATAAATCATTGGTTTATCTGTATTCAGGAATCCATCAATTTGACCAATATAGGGATTGTAATAATCTTTAGGAAGCTTGGAGAAAAAAGCGGAAAGATCAAAGGATGAATCGAGTTGAATTTGCTGGCTGCTGGTTAGCGCAAATAATTTCTGGTCCGCATTTCGGTAGAAGGAAACAGAACTTGCATCCGGATTTCGGTTAAGGATGCCAGAGATCACATCATTCAAAAAATTATTTTCCGATATTCTGCCTTGCTCATCGTCTGCCGCAGGGATGTTACCGCTAAAGAAAAATTCAGTAATACCTACCGATAAATTGCTTGTCTTTTCTTTATAGATAGATACAGTTTCTCGTTTAAATCTTTCAAACATATCTGTTAGGCGAAGCTTTAAGTTTTCCGTTCTTATGTCAAGGAGCTGTTGTTCTCTATGCTCAAGAAGCTTATAAAAGCTGCTATGTGTTAAAAAACCAAGTAAGATGAACACGATAAGTAAAGACAAGCTGATCCCGAGATTCAATTTTCGGAAAATAAATCGACTGATATATTTTCTGTACATTTGGATCACTATGGAATACCTCCAAGATAGCATAAGTAGTATAGTTTTTCTGCGATAAGTATAATTTTTACTATGGAAGCGGTAACAAAACTAATTGATAATAAAAGAGTACAACAAATTGGAAGATAAAAGAAGGGGGAAGTCATTTTGAAAAAAGTATTCTTATCGCTTTTTGCAGTCATTATGGTAATGAGTCTATCTGCTTGCGGGGGGAATAAAGCACCAGCATCAGAAGGGACAACCGCTTCTACTACGGAGCCAACAACCGCTTCTACTACGGAGCCAACAACCGCAGCTACATCTGAGCCCAAACCTGACGAACCGATCGAACTAGTGTTCCAATCATGGGTGACCCCCAATTTAACGGCTGAATTCTATGAGGGCTTAATTAAGAAATATGAAGCAGCTAACCCTGGGGTAACGATTAAGCGCATTCAACCTCCAGCTAACGAAGGTAATGCAGATAACTATTTAAAAACATTGCTAGCTGCAGGTGATTTCCCAGACATTATTCAAAATGCGACTGTTAAACTATTTGTAGATGCAGATGCCATAATGGAAATTCCAATTAACGATAAGATTAAAAGTGTGAAAAATTACGAAACAGATTTCATCAATGGCAAATTGTATAATATTACTTCAGCAGGAAGCCAGCCGCAAACCCTTATTTTCTACAATAAAAAGTTGTTTGCTGATGCAGAAATTACGACATTGCCGAAAACATGGGCTGAGCTTGAAGAGGTAGCAGCAAAGCTAAAGGCAAAGAACATTACACCGCTTTTAACTGCAGGGGATTGGACAGCAGGATTTACGTTTACGGCTCTGACTTCACCAGCAGTATTTGAAAATAATAAGACTTGGTATACCGACCGTTATGATGGTAAAACGAAGTTTACAGATCCGGATTGGATTGAAGCAACTGAGTATTGGAATGGTCTTGTGACTAAAGGCTATTTCAATAAAGGCGCGTTAAGTATTGATTATCCGGCTGTAGAGCAAGAGTTCTTGAAAGGGAATGGAGCCATGTACCCGATGGGAGTTTGGTTCACGGCATCAGAAGCGGCTGCGACCAAAGATTTTGAAGTAGGGGTATTCGCAGCACCAACTAAAAGTGGAGCACAAAATATTCTGGGCGGAGAAAACGGTGGTGGGGTTGCTATTTCCAAAAAAACCAAAAATCCGGAAGCTGCTGTTAAATTTGCAGAATTTTTAATGCTAGATCGTGAATCCAACAAAGCATTATTGGAAACAGATGGTCTATTTTCAACAATGCAAGAACCGGTTCTATGGGATATGAGTCCGTTACAGAAAGAAATCTCGGATTTAATGCTTAATAACCCACCCATGGTTGGATTTTATAATAATAAAGTAGGCAGCGTCCCTGTATCAGGTATTCAAGATCAATACAATAAAGTAGCCCAAAATATATTGTTGGGTAAAGCAGATATTAAGAAAGAATTAGGATCCTTAGATGATTATTGGGAGAAGAACAAAAAGTAAAATACGGCACAATTATATTTAATAAGTAAACAAAGGTGCATGAATGTTATGTACCTTTGTTTGCATCATAAGGTGGGAAGAGATGAAGAAAAGAGATTTCTGGTCGAATTTGTTTATGTTCCTACCGGGGTTAATAATCTATTTTTGTATTTTGTTAGTACCCATTTTTTTAAGCTTCTACTATTCCTTTTTTAATTGGAACGGCATCGATCCGACTTATCAATTTGTTGGTATGAGTAATTTTATAGAAGCTATACAAGATGAACAATTTATACATGCTCTTAAAGTGACGTTTTTTATTACGATTGTGACAACGGTATGCGTAAATGCATTTGGAATTTTATTCGCCATATTGTTAAATAAAAAAGGGGAGATGACTAATTTCTATCGCTCGGTATTTTTCTTCCCGCTTTTGATGAGCTCCGTAGCGGTTGGTTTCATTTGGAAAAGCATTATTAGCTATAATGGCTTATTCAATAACTTATTAGCCCATTTTGGGATCGAAAGAATAGAATTTTTAGGTGACCCTACTTATGCCGTACTAACGATAACCTTTTTAGCCATTTGGCAATCTACGGGTTTTGTTATCGTTATTTATTTAGCAGGGCTACAGACAATACCCGGTGAACTAATTGATGCGGCTAAGATCGATGGGGCCACCAAGTGGAAGCAGTTCCGCAATATAACCTTCCCGCTACTTGCCCCTGCTTTTACGACTAGCATTGTGTTTAACTTTACAGGGATGATGCGTGAATATGATCGTGTAGCTGTTTTAACATCAGGCGGACCGGCAGGCTCTTCAGAAACGATTGCCTATCAGGTGGTTAAGGTCGGGTTTAGTGCCAATCGCTTGAGCTACGCATCCAGCCTAGCTGTATATATGCTCATTATTGTTGGTGTTCTAGCCGTTTCATTGACGGTTTATCTAAGAAAAAGAGAGGAGCGATTACTATGACGAACCGTAGAATAGAAGTGATCCGTCATGCATTTCTTCTCTTTCTATCTTTATTTCTATTGGTTCCGTTTTACATTGCTTTTGTAAACGCCTTCAAAACAAGAGAAGATATTCTCTCGAATCCACTATCAATGCCTATATCTAGATTAACTCTGGATAACTTCATCCGTTCGGCTGTAACACCCTCATTCAATATATTTAAGGCTTATGGGACATCTATTCTGATTACAGTGTTTTCTGTTATATTCATCATTCTGATTAGTGCGATGATGTCATATGTAATTGCTCGAAACAAGCATCGCTTTTATAAAGTGACCTATTTGTTATTATTGACCGGTCTGATGATTCCTGCCCAGGTTATTCTCATTCCTATTGTAAAAGTGCTAGCTGCTCTAGGGCTGATGTTCACACCTCAGGGATTAATGCTATATAACATCGGATTTTACATCCCCTTTACCGTATTTACATACGTCGGTTACATTGGCACGATCTCCGTAGAACTTGATGAGTCTGCCAAGATAGATGGAGCTGGGAAGTTCACGATTTTCCGGAAGATTATCTTTCCGCTTATGCTTCCGGCAACAGCTTCAGCTGTGATTTTCCTCTGCTTATGGATATGGAACGATTTTGTTAATCCATCTATTATTTTGGGCTCCACTAAAGGTTATACAGTGACAACAGGTATATTTCGAGCGATTGGACAATATAGCACCAACTGGGAGGATATATTCGCCTTGGTAGTCATGGCATCTTTCCCCGTGTTGCTGATGTACTTGTTTATGCAAAGATATTTTATTGCAGGACTGACGGAAGGATCAGTTAAAGGTTAAAAGCACACAAGGATGAGGTGAACGTATGAAAGATTTACGCGGGAAAATTGCTTTAATAACGGGATCAACGAGTGGAATCGGAAGGGCAGCAGCTATTGATCTCGCCCATCATGGAGTAAAGGTAATCGTACATGGAATGAATGAAGAAAGAGGAAATCGGGTGGCAAATGAGATTATATCTTTGGGTGGGGAAGCTGCATTCGTTAAACAGAATTTGCTACTTCCAGAGGCTCCTCGGGAGCTTATCCAACAAGCCGTTAGCCATTGGGGAGCACTCGACATCCTTGTGAATAATGCGGCGTTGATCTGCAATAAACCGTTGGAGAACATTCAACATGAAGATTGGGATTCACTGTTTGCGGTCAATGTCAAAGCGCCTTTTTTCCTTACACAGGAAGCGCTGCCATGGTTGAGTCTAAGCGGTTCAGGCGTTGTGATTAACGTCAGCTCTATTAACCGCCTTGTAAATGCGCATAATAATTTAGTCTATGACACTATGAAAGCTTCGTTAAATCATATGACCCGTGGATTGTCTCTCGATTTGCGCAAGGCTAACATCAGAGTGAATGCCATCATGCCAGGAGGTACGGACACACCGATGTTAAATCAATGGCTAAACAAGGTGAATTATACACCGGAAGAAATCGAACGGATTTATCGAGAAGCGCCGAATCTAGCCACTCCCGAACAGATAGCAGAAGTGATTGTATTTCTGGCTAGTAAACGATCATCCTGGATTAATGGTGCAGAGATTCCGGTTGACGGGGGATACTTCATCGGTGACTAGATTATGGAAGGGGAGTGACACCATGAATGGGATTCCTTCTAATGAAAATATAATCCGTGTAAAGGCCAGCGAGCAAGTAGTTCCCCCTCAGTGGGCACTGCAGCAATAGCCTTTGTTGCGAACACTCAATAAGGCTGCACAAGAGTTTATTGAACGTTACACACATGTAGATGGCACATTAATCTGGCGTAGCGAATGGCCGGGTATGGATGGTTCGGATGATCCGTATGAAGGCTTTATGAATTTGGCGCTCCTGTATGTTCTGGGCGGAAGTGCTGAATTGCTGAATTGCATGAGCAATCACGAAAGATATGGGAAGGGATCACTTGGCAATGGACGGAATATGGGCAAATTCATAGGCTATCTTTATTTGTATTTTATCGGTTTAGCGGTCCAGCTACACCTAAAGATCGCCAGCGGGCCGTGCGGTTTGCCAATATGTACTCGGGCGACGATCCGGAAGCGCCTAACTATGATAGAGAAAAGAAGCTGATCCGCTCCCCTTTAACGGGAAGTTTAGGACCGAGGTTTCAGGTGACGGAGGAGGATTGGAGCACACATCGGGGCATCTTGGACGATTATTTGGCTCCATTCGAAGATATTCCAGGTGTAGATTTCGCGAGCCGAAAGTGTCCATGGTCGGATGATGAAACCTATAAACAGATTATTCAAAGGATGAACGAACGAATGAATCGCGGTGATGTCCCACTGAATTTGAATGCTACAAGCCTGCTCGCGCATGCTTTTCTTCATACGGGTGAGGAACGGTTTCGAGATGTAATCATGGCATATTTAAGTGCTTGGGAAGAAAGAACGCAGATAAATGGTGGGGAGGGTATTATGGCTGGCGCTGGCCGCATGGCTTCCTAACGATTATCGAGCCGCTGACGAATGCTTGTATGAATGCGGTCTTGCTTACCGAAGACATGAAGAAATTGCAGTTAGCAAGGAGCAGCTTGACCGGAGGATCATAAGCCAATGCTGACGCGTGGACGTGCAAGTAAATAAATGATTTGTACAAGCAGACTTGCTTCTACCGATAATGAGCTTCCTCGAATTAGTCTACAGGGTAGAGATGAGCAGACATCGTATCAAGTTGAAGGGGTTTGTTGTGGAAAGAAACATAAGCAAGCATGATTGATATAAATACCCCTCCAAGGGCGCTTGGAGGGGTATTTACGTTTGTTCAGGGGATGACTATGGAAGCTGATTCCCTGCTGCTCTATATATCTCATACCATTCTTGTCTTGTAAGAGTAATATTCGAAGCCTTACAGATATCTTTCAACCGATCTGCATTGGTTGTCCCAACGACAGCTTGGATTTTCGCAGGGTGTCTTAGAATCCATGCAATGGCAATGGCAGAATTGGATACACCTTTTGCGTCTGCTATTTTATCAATTATGTTATTGAGTTCTGGGAACTTATCATTATTTAAAAATACACCTTCAAATAATCCATACTGGAAAGGAGACCATGCTTGGATCGTGATATCTTTCAGGCGGCAATAGTCCAATATGCTCCCGTCTCTATCGATGGAACGGTCGATCTGCATGTTAACGTTGAGCCCAGAATCTATCATTCCAGTATTTGTAATGCTTAACTGTAGTTGATTGATGATAAGCTTGTGATGTAAGTACTTGTTAAGCAATTCAATCTGCATTGGCTTCTGATTGCTCACTCCGAAATGTCGTACCTTACCACTGTTATGCAATATCGTGAAAGCTTCATCGACTTCTTCGGGCTCTACAAGAGTATCAGGACGATGTAGTAGTAATACGTCAATATACTCTGTTTGTAAACGCTTTAGACTTTGATCAACAGAATTCAAAATATGTTCTTTGGAAAAGTCAAAGTACCCCGGCCGAATGCCGCATTTGGTTTGGATAATCATTTTTTCTCGTATACTAGGGCTCATCTCAATCGCTTGAGCAAAGATCTCTTCGGATTTGCCCGCACCATAGATATCAGCATGATCAAAGAAATTTATGCCCTCATCCATAGCAGTATTAATAAGTTTAGCGGCTTCTTGTGTGGATTGATTCGCAATTCTCATACATCCAAGAGTGATTTCTGATGCAACTAACTCGCTTTTACCAATGTTAATATTATTCATTACAACACCACTTTCAAAGAAATTGTGATCGAACCTAAATAGTAGGGAGTCATTCATCTATCATTATAACGCTAACTTTGTACAGATGAGTATATTAGTAGTCATTAAAAATGCATTCCCTAGAGATGCATCGGAATAACCAAGAGGGTTGACCAATGAATATGCTAAGGAATGCATTATAGATAACTACAATTGAACGGTATCCTGCGGCCATAAATTCCAAGGGTGTTGAGCAGGTGGTGTAGATACCAAAGTAACTTCTTCTTTCGTGACGGGGTGGGGGAAGCCTACAAATACCGACCAAAGGGCAATTTGCTGTCCCACCTTGTTCACTTCACGACCGTACTTCTGGTCACCATACAAGGGATACCCAGCATGACTGAACTGTACACGAATTTGGTGCGATCGACCCGTAAGTAGTTCGATTTGGACTAAACTTAACGAGTTCGAAGTTCCGATAACTCTATAATCCAGAATCGCTTCTTTCGCGCCGTCTGTTCCTTTCGGAACAACGGATACGATATTTGTCTTAGGATCCTTCAATAGCATATCGGTTAATCTTCCTTGAGGTGAAGAGAGCGTTCCATGAACTACTGCTAAATAGACTTTACGGAAACTTCGGCTACGAACGCAATCCGATAAGCGAGAGGCTGCTTTAGAAGTCTTAGCGAAGATCATAGCCCCTCCAACAGGTCGATCCAATCGATGAACAAGCCCTACATAGACGTTGCCAGGTTTATTATAACGTTCTTTAATATCCTGCTTGAGAATATTAACGAGGTCAGGATCTCCTGATGCGTCTTCTTGTGTAGGTACGTTCACCGGCTTGACGATCCCAAGAAGATGATTATCCTCATAGAGGATAGGAATATTAGATCCAGATGTATCCCCATGATTCATAGTCTTAAGCCTCCCAGCGACCTAGAATACCACAAGGAAGTGTCAATCCAGAAGCAGTAATAGGTAAGCCGATTTCACCTGAAGATATGGTTCCACCATATTTACGAGACACGGTCATAGACAGCATATTGCTTAGAACCGTTGGTGAAATTCCCGTCGTATACGAATTGATGAGCATAAAGAGCGGGTTGTCCGACATAATCTCCATGCAGCTCTCAAGAAACGGATACAAACTTGTTTCTAGCTTCCACATTTCGCCACCAGGGCCACGACCATAGGAAGGAGGGTCCATAATAATAGCGTCGTATTTATTACCACGACGTTGTTCGCGTTGCACAAATTTAAACACATCATCCGTGATGAAGCGTACTGGACGGTCTTGAAGACCGGAAAGTTGAAGATTATCTTTGGCCCATTGCACCATGCCTTTAGCCGCATCAACATGCACGACATCTGCTCCTGCATAAGCTGAGGCAACGGTGGCACCGCCAGTATAAGCGAATAGGTTCAATACTTTGATTGGACGGCCAGCACCTGAAATCTTGTCCATCATCCAGCGCCAATTCACAGCTTGTTCTGGAAATAGTCCAGTATGTTTGAAATTGGTAGGTTTTATATGGAATTTCAACTTATCGTAAGAAACGGTCCAGCGCTCAGGGATCGGTTTCTTCATATCCCATTGACCGCCACCAGCAGAACTACGCGTGTAATGGCCATGAACTTTGCGCCATTCGTCTGTTTCGGTTTTTAAAGGCCAAATAATCTGTGGGTCGGGTCTACGTAAGATGACGTCGCCCCATTTTTCAAGCTTATCTCCATCACCAGTATCCAGTAATACGTAATCTTTCCAATCGTGTGCTACATACATCATTAATCCATCCTTCATTTCAGTCTAAAAGTCATTTAGCTTATATTGTACATCATTTGTCCCTCACAATACATCTTATAGCGTCATATTAACGATGAAATCGTCTTATTTCTTGTGAATTGATAATAATCTTGCTTCTCCTGCGTAACGAAACCACAAGATTCATATAGTTTCAAAGCTTTAGGATTATGGATAGCTACTTCAAGCCATAGTTCTCTATTGTACGGTTGTTCCTGTTTGATAATAAGGTTGAGCGTTCTTCGTCCAATGCCTTGCCCACGAAGAGTCCGATTTACGGTGAAAGCGTAAATCCATGTCTGAGAATCTGAAGGGACAACATTAATCTTACCTACCGTTACACCCTTGGAATCCAGAATAAACATATAATCAAGTCCATCTTCCGTTAAGGTATTATACATATCGAGTACATCCTCATCACTCATCCCAAATCCTTCTTTATCGAGAAGAATCAAATCTTCGATGTCATCAGGCGTGGCATTGCGAAGAGATACCTTGTGCACAGGAGTATTTGCGGATATGTGTGCTGATTCTTGTTCATATGTGGGATTCCAACGCATTTGATACTCTGAACACTCGTATTGACATGGGATAGTATGTAGAAACCGTTCTCCAGAGACCGAATTAGCTGGTGTATTTAGTAGCAATGAAGAGTAGCCGGTAGCGGCTGTAGCTTGGATGGCTGTCTGAAATAGGGAGGTGAATATACCCCTACGTCGATAATCCGGATGTACCATGCCACATATCTCAAATTTACTGCCGAACTTGTACACGCCTAAGAAGCCTGTAAGCATGTCCCCAGAATAATGAAAATAATCATATTTATCTTGTGGCTTTCGGGTTCGTAATGTCTCCCAATTAAGCTTGAGGGCTAAATGGTCGGTATGCTCACAACGTTGTTGAAGTGATTGAATATCTTGAAGTTGTTTATTACTAAGCAAGTGCGGATTCCTCCAATGGTTCCTCTCCCAAGAAAGGGTTATCTTCAGTATATCTGCATAGTTGGGATTTGAAATATTTCCGTTCTAGTATTGATTTAACGCGTCGAATAGCTTCCCTATGTATGATTAAGATTCTACACCTGAAAATCGATGAACGCTATCGACTTTAAAAGTATTCATCACATATTGGGCATGTGCCCCTTTCTCACCTCATTGGAAGAGAATATGCTGAGGTAATATTATGCTTAGAAGGTGGTCTGCACATGGGGATCAAGAACGGTTCACAATATATGCAACAAATCGATCATTCTAAGCCTGAAGTCTGGTTGCACGGTCAAAGAATCTTGGGCAGGTTATCGAATCATAAGGCATTCCGTGGTTTAATGTTCACCCAAGCTTCTTTGTATGATATGCAAAATGAGCTGGAGTATAAAAACAGAATGACGTATACCTCTCCTACAACTGGCAATCCAGTAGGGCTGTCGTTTCTGCAACCCACAACAAAGGATGACTTGGTTAGACGTCGAGTGATGATGTCATTGTGGGGAGAAAGACATCATGGTCTGATGGGGCGTTCTCCAGATTATATGAATACAGCCCTAATGGCATTTCATACAGCAGCAGATTTGTTGTCAGAGGGATCGCCAGAGTTTACACACAATCTAAGAAATTATTATGAGTATTGCCGCGAGAATGATGTGACGTTGTCTCATGTATTTGTTCAGCCCCAATCAAGTCGTGTGGTCAAGATGTTGGATGATGGATCTTTTGACACCCAAGCGGCGAAGATTGTTGATAAGAATAAGGATGGGATTGTGGTCAATGGTGCGTTTTTATTGGCTACACAAGGGGTAACGTCTGATGAGTTATGGGTTCATCCACCGGTTACAAACTACCTTCAGGAAACGAATAACTCGAATACATTTGTATTTGCTGTTCCGAATAATTTACCAGGGATGAAATGGATCTGTCGAGAGAGTATGGTCGGAGGAGATTCTAGCTTTGATTATCCACTAAGTTCACGTTTCGAAGAAATGGATACGTTGATTGTATTTGATCATGTACTTGTTCCGTGGCACCGTGTGTTTGTAGATGGTAACGACCTTTTATCACAGAAATTGTTCAGCGAGAGCGCATTTCATACACATTCAGCTCATCAAGTGATATGTAGATATATTACGAAATCTGAGTTTCTGTTAGGTGTCGTTCTTAATATGGTGGAGTCTCTTGATATCGCAAATCATCCACACATTGTAGAAAAAGTATCTGAAATGATTGTTCATGTTGAGACGTTAAAATCATTGTTAATTGCCTCGGAAATCAATGCATCGGTTGATCGATGGGGAAGTATGCTCCCAGATCGTAACTCACTATGGACAGCTAATGTCTTATTCCCAAAAATATATCCTCGTATGTTGGAGATCATCCAACTTATCGGAGCAAGTGGATTGATCATGATTCCATCGGAATCTGATTTCAACACAGAAATTGAACCCTATTTAAGTACTTACTTAACAGGTAACAACATAGAGGCTAAGAATAAGGTTCAGTTATTTCGACTTGCATGGGAGCTTAGCTCTAGTGGGTTCGGCGGTAGACAATCGCTGTATGAACGATTCTTCTTCGGTGATGCAAATACAGTAAATAGGAGACTATTTCATGGGTATTCTCATAAAGATCGATACATGAATCGAGTGAATGATTTCTTAAAATGACACAAAGGCAAGCCAAGGGATGAGTAATCCACTTCGCTTGCCTTTGTGTTTGGGACGGTAACTACGGGCGTTTGGTCAGGATAAACCCTGTGCCTAGCTCCTGCAATGCTATAGCATAACCATCATGAAACGATGAAGATGCTGATTGGTAAGCGAGCTTGGTCTGTAGCTTGCCTTGGCGATCAATATACCCATACTTGCCGGAAGGATCAGATTTCGTCGTAATACCAACTAATGCAAAACCCTCCTTGAATGGAAAGGCTCGATTGTATTTCTGATAACCAATGACCAACGTCCCTTTTTTATTGATAAACCCAATCTTTCCTTGGGCGTTATACACAATGGCTAATCCCTCTGAGAAACCACTAGCGTTATCATACTTAAAAGGAATAACGACCTTTCCAAATCTATCAACAAATCCCCATTTGCCCTTAGAATTTTGCGCGGGTGCCCATCCTTCGGAGAAATCTCCCCCCGATTTATATTGGAAGGGGATGACTTGTTTACCCGTAGTATTGATATATCCATACAAACCATTGCTGTTCTGAACAAGGGCCAATCCTTCAGAGAATCCACGGGAAAAGTTGTACTTATAAGAGATAGCCAATTCACCAGCTGTATTAATAAAGCCAACTTTATTTCCTAACGGTGCATATACCACTGCTAGGCCATCGGAGAAATAATATTCAGAACTATATTTTTGTTTGAAAGTGTTGACGATTTTCCCAGTCCGATCAATAAAGGCCTCGCCTTTGGAATGGGGCATCGATACATAAGCCAGACCCTCAGAGAAATAACCTGCTTCTGTATATATGCAGGGAATTGCAAGTTTACCTGTGGTATTGATATAGCCAATAAGTTGCGTTTTTTTATTTATCACAAGTGCTCGTTGCTCGAAAAAATCGCTTAAAGGTTTAATATCGGCTGGAAGCGTAAAGGCCAGTTTCCCGTTGGTTTTATAGTACACAAGGGCACCGTTCGATTGTTCAGCGAATAACAAACCATCATGGAAGGTTCCATCACTTTGTGGTCTAACATGACTATAGTTCAAAGGCGTTTTGGAAACATCGATGTGTGGCATGTTTGAGGATGCAAAACTTGTACCTGAAATGGTAAGTGTAGTACATAGGATCAGCAAAACTAACCTTAGTTTTTTAATCATTATCTTAGCTCCTCATTGGAAATGGGTATAGTATAGTAACGTATTTTCATGAAATATGTTACATATGTCTCACACTTTATTCCACTATATACCATTTGACTGTATAAAGGTGGATTCATGAGTAAAGTAAATAATTTCCTAAAATAACATCATGGCAAGAAGAGATGATCATTGACATATCTATAATTATGACATAAACTCTCAATTGGAATAGTATTTCAAATAAATGTCAGTTTCGAAAGGTGGTAACTTTCATGAATGATCAATACAAACGAAGATGGTGGGTATTGGGTGCACTCGCCATCGGTATACTTGCGGTGGGATTAGACATGACGATTCTCAATCTGGCCTTGCCTATTTTAGCTACAGACATGCAGGCATCGAATGGAGAACTGCAATGGTTTGCTGACGCATACAATCTTGTCTTTGCGGCAGCGCTACTTCCAGCAGGGTTACTTGGTGATCGGTTAGGCCGCAAAAGGATGCTCATCGTAGGGTTGATTTTATTTGGAGCTGCATCATCGGTGTGTGCATACTCAAGTTCTCCTTCGGAGTTAATAACAGGTCGAGCTTTACTTGGACTTGGAGCCGCATTTCTGGTGCCTTTGTCCATGTCCATCATACCGGTGATGTTTTCTGAAAAGGAACGACCTAAGGCAATAGGCGTGTGGATGATGGCGAACGCATTTGGTATTCCGCTCGGTCCAATTGTTGGTGGATGGCTTCTCGACAATTACTGGTGGGGTTCCGTGTTTCTGATTAATATCCCTCTCATTGTCATCGCGCTATTTGCAGTTTCTATCCTTCTGCCAGAGTCCCGAGGTTCGAAGAGTCAAGGGATGGATCTCATCGGAATTGTGACTTCAAGTCTTGGTCTAGTCGGTGTGACCTACGGCGTAATCGAAGTGGGAGAGAAAGGCTGGGGGGATACCGCAGCAATGACTACAATCATCGCTGGGTTGCTGCTTCTAGTAGTATTTATACTGTGGGAGCGTCGAACAAGTCATCCACTTATTGATCCCGCTTTGTTTCGTTCGCGAAGATTCACCTGGGGTACGGTATTGGCTACGGTTATCTCCTTTGCCATGTTTGGAGTGTTGTTTGTAATGCCGCAATATTTTCAGGCGGTTGAAGGGGTGAATGCGTTAAGTGCAGGTCTGCGGTTATTACCACTCGTAGGGGGTCTACTGATTGGATCACAAATATCTGATCTGCTCCAGTCTCGTTTCGGGACTAAGATCACCATTACACTCGGTTTTTTAGTGCTGGGAATCGCTTTGGCCGTTGGAGCCAATACGGGAATGAATAGCGGATATGGATTTGCTTCGGTATGGATAACTCTTGTTGGCCTTGGAATTGGGTTCGCATTGCCAGCAGCCATGGATGAGGCCATGTCCGTACTTTCTGCCGAAACGAGCGGTGTAGGTTCAGCACTCCTCATGGCCTTGCGTCAGGTTGGAGGAACGATGGGTGTAGCTATTTTAGGCACTATACTTAGCACTGGGTATCGAAATAAACTGGATTTACAAGGTTTATCTGCGGAAGCCGTGGAGTCAGTACGACGAAATGTATCGGCTGGAGTAGCTGTGGCTCGCCAGATCAATTCCACCACATTGATAGATTCAGTAAGGTCCTCCTTTGTTCACGGCATGGGAATCACGTTGTGGGTGTGCGGTGGTATTGCCGCTCTCGGTGTTCTCATAACGTTGAGCTTCTTACAGACGCGGGTAAATCGTAATGAAAATACGGAGTTGGAACAGATGAATACCATTGGGAGTGAGTAATGATTGTTAATTAACTGAAGAGCGATCCACAATTCAAAGATACAGCTAATGATGGATAATTTTAGGATGTAACTATTTAGGGAATCTTGGGGGCTGTCAGGTCAGGAAGTTCCCCTAGATATCTTTGTTATAAATAACGGTAGAAATAAACTGAATGGGAGTTGAACATATGGCGGCTATTCTTCTAAAGAATTTAAACAAAACTTATGGTGGAAAACGTGGAGTTACGGATATGAATCTTCAGGTAGAACGAGGTGAGATATTCGGGTTTATTGGACCCAACGGAGCAGGGAAGTCAACCACTATTCGGATGCTTCTTCAATTGATAGCTCCTTCATCAGGGGAACTGTCAGTGCTTGGTAAGCAGGTTAAAAGAGATGATCCGGTGCTCCGTAACAGGATAGGGTATCTTCCTTCGGAAATTCGTCTTTATCAAGATATGACAGGACGCCAAATATTGGAGCTTGCAGCAGGGATTCACGGAGTTGATTTGAAAAGATCTCCAATCTTTGAATATGCTGAAAGGCTTCAATGGGACATGAATCCAAAGATCAAGTCTTATTCATTAGGCAACCGTAAGAAACTCGGCATTCTCTTGACCCTCATTCATGAGCCTGAACTGCTCATTCTCGATGAACCCACCTCCGGACTGGACCCACTCATTCAGCAACAATTTTTCGATATCCTTCGGGAATGGAACCAAGCAAAGGGGACAACGGTATTCTTTTCCACTCACGTGCTGACCGAAGTTGAGAAACCATGTCACCGGGTGGCAATTATCCGTGATGGAAAGTTGATTCGTGTAACTACCCTGTCTGAATTGACGACGGGTGACCATTTTATCGAGGTAACAATGAGCAACTCAGGTGATCTGCGTCAAACTTATGAGTTGTTCAGCATAGATCCAAACACAGAGTTCGTTAATGGAGTTTACCGATTCCGGGTTGGTGACGATAAGCTTGGAGAGGTACTTACTTGGCTAGCTGATAAACCGATAGAGGATTTGAATGTTCGAAGACTGACTCTTGAAGAAATATTCATGGATGAGTATCGTATGGAACGGTCGAGCCATCGAGAGGAGGTTGAAGATGAACAAGTTGGTCGAATTAGAATGGCGTCAAAATAAACGTAGCTTTTGGATTGCATTTCTCTTAGTAGGACTGCTTCAGGCGATACCTGCTTTTGCAGCAAAATCCTATTTAGAAAACGAGACTATGGTCAGCAAGACGGTGGGCAAGCCTCATCAGGAAACTCTTACAACATTCGAAGGATGGATATCGGGTCAGCCGTGTACCTTTTTCTTGTTGATCCTTGGATCTTTTGCGATAAATTGGAGTATTGGCACAATCGTGAAAGATCGGGACCGTCAAACGACGGAGTTTCTGTATACGATGCCTTGTAGTCGGACTTCCATCTATTGGGCCAAATGGCTGACAAGTGTCTTTCAAGTTCTAATAATAGTAGTCATATCGACTGGAATCTCTGGTCTGAACGATAATCTTAATTGGTTGGCAATTTTAAGTCTTTTCAATTTGTTCGATGTGTACGATATCAGCCAAGGAGGTGGACTACCGGTCGGTACTGTTATGGGGGCCTTTGCTTTGTTCGTAGCCGGAAGCTTCGCTGGATGGATGAAGCTTATCCACCGGGATTTATAGTGGTGCAAGTGGATTTTTTCTTCTGTATAATGGAAAGATCGAAGCAGTTGACTATACCAACCGTTCTTTCTAGGAACGGTTTTTTCTATGTAGAATTTAATAATTGACAGATCGATGAAATTGACATGAACAATTAAATGGAATAAAGTATCACTATCATGTGGGATATCAAGAGTTAATGATCATTCCGGTACAGCAATGAACGCTTTCGATTGTGAATGTTGAAATGCATGCGCTGCACCAGGCAGAATCGAGGGCATTTCTCTCATAACGGTAGAAAAGGATTGGATAAAGGGAATCCGAACAATCTAGATTAAGGAGTGAACAATAAAGTGTCAACAGATATCAAACAAAAAATTGGATTACGTGAGCGCAAAAAGGCAAAGACCATGGCATCCGTTCAAATGCATGCGCTGCGGCTCTTTCGTGAGCTAGGCTATAACGCAACAACGGTGGAACAAATTGCGGAGGCTGCAGAGATTTCTCCTAGCACCTTTTTTCGTTACTTTTCGAATAAGGAGGATGTAATGATAACGGACAACTATGATCCTCTCCTCATCGCTGCATTTGAAGATCAGCCTCCTGAACTGAGTCCGCTTCAGGCTGTGCGTAACGCGATGATGTCGGGAATGACCGACATGTCTGCTGAGGAGCTGGAGACGATGCGCGAACGAAATCAGCTCATCATGACGGTTCCTGCACTTCGAGCGGCGACTTTAAACAATCTGACCCAGACGATGCAACTACTCACGGAGATGGTAGCCAAACGTGTTGGCCTTAAGTCGGATGATTTAGCTGTGCGAACATTCGCTGGGGCTATCGTTGGTGTGAACATCTCGGTGATGTTTTACTATGCGGAGAATCCTGCTGCGGATTTTGCCAAATTGATGGATGAAGCCTTATCCAAACTGGAGGAAGGTCTTCCGCTGTAAATCTGTCAGGATAATTTGGCGACGTTGTCGGCCAGAGAGTGTTCTCTAGTCAGCTGTACTGCCGAGATGAATCACTTGAAGGCTTGCCTAGGTGGCATGAAAATAAAGTTCAAATAATGAACAATAAAGTAGTTTATAACCTTGTGTCTTCGTGGGTTTAGGCTACTTTTTTATTTATAAGTTGGACCTCAAATAAATACATACCGTTGTATCCATAACCGCCTCTCATATGATTTCTTCTAAGTACGATTGAAACCTATCCTTATCGCGATACGTATCAATTACCAATATTTAGTTTTGTCACATTGATTTCAGTGGTAAGCTGAATAAGACTACATCATTATGGGAGGTAACATTTGAATACTGAGATTAATCCAAATGTGAAAAAGAATGTGAAATGGATGTCGGGTCTGGTTGTCATCATCTTAGTTGTATTGGTATTGGCGTTTAATGGTTTCTCCACGGTTCAATACGGTCATATTGGACTTTATAAAACGTTCGGGAAATTAAATAATAATACGCTTGAACCTGGAATTCATATGAAGCTGCCTTTTGTCCAGTCCATTATTCAAGTAAACACGCAAGTGACCAAAGCTGAGACGGATACCACTGCTTCTTCTAAGGATCTTCAGCCTGTATCGACACATGTTGCAGTAAACTATTCGGTTAATAAGGAAGCTGTCTATCATTTAATGAACAATATAGGAAGATCATTCGATGTGATTATCATCAACCCAGCTATTCAGGAAATTGTCAAAGAAGTGACAGCCAAGTATCCAGCTGAAGATTTAATTGCGAAGCGGGATGTTGTAGCAGGAGAGATCAGTGGAAATTTGACGAAACGTTTAGCTAAATACGACCTTATCGTAAACGACATTAATATTGTGAACTTTAAATTCTCGGATGCGTTTAATCAATCTATTGAAGCGAAGCAGGTTGCACAACAACAAGCACTTAAAGCAGAAAATGATCTTAAACGTATACAGATTGAAGGGAAGCAGAAGATCGTTCAAGCACAAGCAGAAGCTGAATCATTAAAGCTGAAGAAGCTTGAAGTCACACCAGAACTCGTACAACTTAAACAAATTGAAGTTCAAGAAAAAGCTGTTGAGAAATGGAATGGACAATTACCTAGTGTAACGGGTGGGGCTACGCCATTCATCGATGTGGATTCCTTTAATCAAAAGTCGGTCCAACAGTCGAATCAACCCTAATTAATGACATAATCAAGCGTCGACTTGCATATTTATGTTATGGGGAACGTCCGGGTATGCAGGAGAGGGAAATCGTCCGAAAGAGCCATCCTTTTAAGATGGAGGCGGACGAATATGACGGTAGATCAGCTCATTCAACTGCTCGTGCTGATGATTATGATTATGGAGCTCGTGGTCGGAAAAGGGAAATCATAAGATAGGCAAATGTGCTTTAATCGAGTGGTAAGGTTGTATGGGAACAGACTAAAGAGCGCCCTATGAGGCGCTCTTTGGTCTGTTCAGAGGTAGATATTTTATTATTGCTTCTTCTGTACTTGATTCTAGCTTTGAACCATCAATCTACGCTTATTTACATTGGATTCACTGTTTTTTTCTAAATTTTCCTTGTGGCACAATCATCGGTGTACCATAGATTGGATCTGAAATCACTTGGCATTTCAATCGAAATACAGACTCAATGGTTTCCGGATGAATAACATCCGACGGACGTCCTTGCGTATATACAACCCCATCTTGAATGGCCACGATATGGTCCGCATAACGACAGGCTAGATTAATATCATGAAGTACCATGACGATCGTACGACCGTCTCGTTCATTTAGCTCATGTAATAAATCTAACACATCAATCTGATGGGTTAAATCGAGATAGGTGGTCGGTTCGTCTAACAATATAATGTCGGTCGCTTGAGCAAGTGTCATCGCAATCCATGCACGCTGCCGTTGACCTCCGGACAATGAATCGACAGAACGTTCGGTTAAAGCCTCCATACCTGTCGCATGAATCGCAGCGTGCACAGCTTGTTCATCTTCCTTCGACCATTGCTGTAGCCAAGATTGATAGGGATATCGACCTTGCTTAACTAATTGTAGTACGGTCAGCCCTTCCGGGGTGACGGGACCTTGTGGCAGGAGAGAAAGCTGCTTCGCTAACGTTTTGGATGGCATAGTGGAGATATTCGATCCATCCAAATGTATTTCGCCTTGCACGGGTTTTAGTAGACGAGCTAACGAGCGTAACAGCGTCGATTTACCGCAACCGTTGCTGCCGATAAACACTGTGATTTTTCCTTCAGGTATTTCTAAATTCAAATGATCAAAGATGAAGACTCCACCGTAGGACACAGCCAAATCTTTGGCTTCAAGTATGCTCATTAAAGTCATTCCTCCTAGAGTTATGCATTTCGATTACGGTATAGCAAATATAAGAAGAACGGTACACCGATGGCTGCCGTGAATACACCAGCAGGTATATCGAGCGGTGCGAAGATCGTTCGGGCAATGAGGTCAGAGATGAGTAATATAAGTGCTCCCAACAATGCACTCACAGGCAGCAGTCCACCAAATGATGAGCCAACAAGCTTACGGGCGATATGAGGCGCCATCAAACCAATGAATGTGATCGCCCCTCCGATAGCCACAGCTGCCCCTGCTAAAGCCACGCTAAGGAGTAGTAATATAAGCCGATGAAGTTGTACGTTTGCCCCAGCACTTGCGGCTACATCATCTCCGAGTGCTTGAACGTTGACGTGTCGAGATTGAATCCATGTGAGAGGGAGTAAAATGAGAACCCAAGGCAGTAGGGTGGATACATCCTTTTCCCAAGATGATCCATAAATGCTACCCGTCATAAATATCATCGACTTGTTTGCTAATATGAAGGATCCTGAAATGATAAACATATACGAAATGGACTTGAAGGCAGCCGACAGTCCTGTCCCGATTAATATCATCCGTAAAGGGGAGGCTCCGTTCTTCCATGAAAGTAGATATAGAAGGGCGGTTACAACAAATGCCCCACCGATAGCTGCTAGGGGAGCCCACTGGATCGAGACTTTTTCAGATAAAAAGAATACAAAAAGTACGGTACCTAGCGATGCTCCTTCTGTAATACCCGTTACATCGGGTGATGCAAGCGGGTTGCGAATAATACCTTGGAGTACAGCGCCTGCAACGGCTAACGAGGCACCAACAAGCACGGCGATAAGGATGCGTGGAAGTCGGAGCTTCATGATGATGACTTCATTCATGCTACTTCCCTTACCAGCAATCGATTGAATCACTTCAAGTGGCGAAACGTACTTACTACCAATTCCCGTACTAATGATAACTAAAGTAGCGCAAAGAACAAGCAAGGCAGATATAATCCACAATGTTCTTTTCTCAATCAGAAAAGATAACTTGGTCTTGTTCCATCGTAATGGTGTGTATTTGCTCATTGCACTCGTTTTCCTTTCCTAGCGATATAGACGAAAAATGGCACGCCAAGGATCGCAGTCATGACGCCTACAGGTATTTCTTTCGGCATGGCTATGTATCGGGCACCAATATCTGCAGTCACAAGCAAAATACCGCCTAGTACAGCAGAGTATGGAATGACCCAGCGATAATCGTTCCCGACGAGATATCGGACAATATGCGGGATAATAATGCCTACAAATGCGATGGGTCCAGCCACAGCAACAGATCCTCCAGCGAGAAGAATAACGGCAACGGAAGCTAGACTTTTAATGGCAGCGGTCCGTTGACCCAAAGTTTGAGCTACATCATCTCCCATTAATAGCACGTTGAGATGACGTGAGAGCGATATGGCTATAATGAATCCGATGAACACATAAGGTAACACATTGATGAGCATATTCATGTCTCTTCCGGCTACTGAACCAACTAACCACACGAGGACTTGATCGAACATTTTACCGTTTGTGAGCATATATCCTTGCGTCATGGAGTGGAAAAAGGCAGCGATCGAGGCACCAGCCAACGTGATTTTAATAGGTGTCATACCGTCTCTTCCAATACTTCCAAGATAAAAAACGATAGAACCACTGATTGCAGCGCCTAATAGTGCGAATAAGGTGAGTGATTGCATACCGCTAATTCCAAGCCAGCCTGAAGCGATAACGACCATGAATGCAGCACCTGAGTTGATCCCGAATAAACTTGGCGAAGCGATTGGATTACGTGTAATCACTTGCATCAATGCGCCAGCGACAGCTAGACTTGCTCCAGCAGCAACAGCTATCAGTGCGCGTGGTACTCGCACCGTTTGAATGATTAGATGTTCTTGTGATGAATAATCATAATGAACGAAGGATTCCCATATGGAGGATAGCGGAATATCTGTAACGCCGTAAATAACGCTACATATTACCGCAACTCCGAGTATGAACAATGAACAAGCGAGCCCAAGTAATCTCATAAATGCCTACTTTCTGCTTCATTTTGCGAGTGTCTACATTAGAATTTTAGTAGATTGATTAACTTGTGTCAATGCAAATGATAATCATTTTCATTGACAATGTGGTAGATATTATTTTATATTGTTCATTGAGAAAAATTTTCAATACATTGGGGGAAGTCAACATGGTGAAAAAGGCAAACATGAGTAAGTCAAAAACATGGTGGGCATTAAGTGTACTTGTACTTGTCATGATCGTAACGGGCTGTGGCTCAAACAATAATGCAGCAAATACTTCGAATAAAACGAAAGAAGGTGCTGCAGCAACGGATCAATCTTCAAATGAGGTTCGTACTGTGAAGCATTCGATGGGTGAAACAGAAATAAAAGGTACACCGCAACGCGTGGTTGTTCTTACAAATGAAGGAACTGAAGCGGTACTTGAACTTGGAATTAAACCGGTTGGAGCCGTTAAATCGTGGACAGGAAGTCCATGGTATGAGCATATTAAAGCCGATATGGAAGGCGTTCAAGTGATCGGCGAAGAAGGACAACCTAACCTAGAGTTGATTGCAGGACTTGCGCCGGATTTAATCATTGCTAACAAAATGCGACATGAAGAAATCTACGAGCAATTGAAGGCGATCGCGCCGACAGTTGTATCAGAGACGTTACGAGGGGATTGGAAAATCAACTTCAAGCTATATGCTGAAGCATTGGGTAAATCAGCAGAAGCAGATAAGCAACTTGCTGCTTTTGACAGCAGAATTGAAGATTTCAAAACCAAAGCTGGTGATAAACTAAAAGATACCGTCTCTGTCGTTCGTTTCATGGGAGGCAAGACGCGTGTATATCATGGTGACACGTTCTCAGGTATTATTTTCGACCAAATTGGTATTACTCGTAATGATATGACGTTAAAAAGTAAAGAAACATTTGTAGATGAAATTACGAAAGAACGTTTACCAGAGGCTGATGCTCATCGTTTATTCTACTTCACGTATGACACAGGTGATGGCAAAGGGAATGATACGGAACAAGAGTGGATCAATGATCCGTTGTGGAAAGGTCTAAGCGCGGTTAAAGAAGGACGCGTATATCGTGTGGATGATGCGATCTGGAATACGGCAGGCGGTATCAAAGTTGCTAACCTATTATTGGATGAGCTTTACACCATTTATGAAGTGAAATAAATAACTGAATTGGAACAGCCGACCTATTTAAGGGGTCGGCTGTTTTTGTAATATAAAGAGTGCTGGCATAACCTATTTGATTATCCATATATTTTATGATGCGCATAATTGGTGATAAGTGCCTCTAATTATCGATTGGCGATTTATTCGTCATATGCCTCGAGTGAAAGCTTGGATTAATGAATTGTTACATAATATGAAGGAGGTCTTGGATGAGAGAACGTAATAAGCTTGTTTGGGGTAAGGTAATCGGATTAATAACCTTGTGGTATTGCATGGCTCCTGCATTACCTGTATTAGCTCATGAACATGGAGGCGATGTTACTACGAATAAGAATGGTGAACTGCCATCATCATTAACGATGAATACGAGTGTCATATCATTGATTTTCGTTGTATTTGTAATTTTACTACTTATTGTTCGTTTGCGTAAACAAGGTTCGACCATTTCTACAATGACAGGAATGATGGCAACCATGACCACAGCAATGCTTTCAAGCCTAGTGGTTGGAACAATAGCAGGTTTATGGTTAGAACGATTATTCTTGTCTGCAGTCATTGGCGTGATGTTTGGTTTAGTCGTCGGATATATATTAGGATTGTCGTTAAGTCTTCTTGCATCCATGGATGGGATGCTTTCAGGTATTATGGGAGGGATGATGGGGGCCATGTTTGGTGTGATGGTCACGATGGATTATCCTACTCTTTCGGTTGTTCTCGTGGATCTCGTCTTCGCAGTTTCCATGTTTCTTCTATATAAGCTCTTGGAAACGGAAGAGACTGCTTCAAAAAAAGATAACACATAAAAGTTAAACTAGCCTTCCCATCAAGGGAGGGCTAGTTTTGATAGGTCACTTTAGTATGGTAGGATATCTTCCTGAAAGGTTTGAAGAGGTTGTGATTTTAATTAGGATCGACTGTTTTTGGATATAATGAGTAACGGTTCAATGGTTCCTTTTTCACTATTTCCGTAAAAATACATGCTGAGAGGCCACCAAAGTATGGTGAAGATAGGATATATTGCCCATATGGTGCTCGGGGTTGAAATGACATTGATTACGATGAAAAATATGACAGTGAGCAGACTTGCTGCAATGGAGAAATTGAAATGTTTCTTATTTCTCCTGTAGTATATAGCTAAAGGCCACCATAATACGAGAAATGTCGGATATATTACCCAAGGATACTGAGGTGCGTAGAATGAATTGAGTAATGCGTAATAAAGAATCGTACATAGGTTTCCTATGATGGAGATTGTTACTGTTGAACGATATTTTCCTAAATACATAAGGATGGGCCACCAGAGTATGGGATAGATAGCAAATACAAACCATATATGATCCGGACTATTTAACATATTCTCAATGATTAGAAATGAGATTAGGATGAATGAGGTTATGGCTGAGTAGTGTTTAAGCTTTCCTTTTGTCAAAAAATACATTGAGATCGGCCACTGTAGAATAACAAAGGTAGGATAGATAAACCATATCTCATCCGGAGTGGTATTGTAATTAATATAGGCAAAAAACAGGATGCTCAGCACACTTGCGACAGTAGCAAAACTAGCTTGTTGCTTATTCATTATTTGTTGTCCTCCTTATTTCATTCCTAGCCATTTATAGAACATCGCGAGTGGCCACCATGCTACAGCGAACACAGGATAAACGAACCAAATCACATCGGGTGAATAATAAAGATTAATAAATACAAACAATGCTGTAATAAGTCCGCTTCCCCAAAGTGAGAATCCTAAATGCAAAGAAAAGCGTTTTGGATTTCTAAGGGGTAATGGGTTCGGGTTCGTACCAAGCTCTTTTTTGATATCCTCAATATCACCAAACTCAACGATGGTCTTGTTAATGGCGTCTTCCTCAAACTTACCACATAACATTAAATCACTTACTTTCTCTTCCATGTTCTGAATAATGTCTTTCATCATCAGTTCTTTGTGTTCGCTAGCAGGGATATCATTAAACAATTCCTTAACATGATCTTTAATTGTACGCATTCATATACCCTCCATAAAAACATTTATTATTTCCTTGATTTCTTGCCATTCTTCTACAGTTTCTTTGAAATAGGCCTTTCCAAGCTTTGTGATTTTGTAATATCTTCGTTTGCCCCCATGCGAAATGTCTCCGAAATAGGATTCAATTAATTCTCTTCTTTCTAACCTCTGGAATACAGCATATAGCGTGGCCTCTTTAATCTGAAAGCGGTCGTTTGTCCGCAAACTGATTTCTTTGGATATTTCATAACCGTATTGATCCTTCTCGTATATGAGTCGCAAAATAATAGCATCTAAATGTCCACGAATGATGTCACTACGAACCATTTGCGTCCTCCTTCTGAATGAATACTCTATCTGATAGAGTAAAATTATCACATATTGCTCTATCTGTCAAAGTAATTTTCATTGGTTATTATTTTGTTTAATATTTCGTGTATAGGTATAATATGGTTATGGTGTTAAAATGAATATTTGTGTGGTATTATAATATAGTATCAGGTACTAATACCAGATGACAACTTAGGAGCGTGAGTAAATGGAGCAATCAAAAGCACGTATCACTGCGATAGGTTCCTATGTACCAGTTAAAAAAATGACGAATCTCGATTTGGAAAAGTTGGTGGATACCAATGATGAATGGATTGTACAACGTACGGGCATTCGAGAACGCCGTATTAGTGAACCTGATCAATATACAAGTGACTTGTGCGTGTCTGCCGCTCAGGACCTCATGCGGAGATATGATAAATCATTATACGATGTAGATTTAATCCTAGTGGCGACAACTACACCAGATTTCATTTTTCCTAGTGTAGCAGCAATGCTTCAAGATAAACTCGGCATCTCTAGTTCAGTAGGAGCCATCGATCTGAGTGCTGCTTGTTCTGGATTTGCTTATGCACTCCACGTGGCGCAAGGAATGATTGCTTCTGGATTACATCGCAAAGTACTCGTGTTTGGCGCGGACACGATGTCCAAAATTACGGATTATACGGATCGCTCAACCTGTATACTGTTCGGTGATGGAGCTGGGGTTGTGTTGGTGGAAGAGGACTCTGAAATAACAAGCTTTCTAGCGTATCATCAAGGAACAGATGGTATTGGAGGTGCCCACGTATATTTGAATGGCATCGCTGAGAAGTCGAACGGAGCAGAATCGAAGAACACGGGGACCATTGTACAGAATGGAAGAGAGGTCTTTCGCTGGGCTGTTAGAAATGTTCCTGAAGGTGTAAAAGCGATCCTAGAGAAAAGTTCATTCACAACGAATGATGTGGATTGGTTTATTCCTCACAGTGCCAACCTGAGGATCATTGAGCCGATCTGTGAGCGCACGGGGATTCCGCTTGAACGAACGTTGTACAGTTTAGTGAATTTCGGTAATACTTCCGCAGCGACAATACCACTTTCTTTGGATCTAGGTATTCGTGAAGGCAAGCTTAATGATGGAGACCGTATCCTTATATATGGATTTGGTGCAGGCCTTACACATGCAGGTCTATTGCTTAACTGGAATCTACATCCACAGGTTCAGTTGCCAGAAGGTCAATAGGTAATTTGTGATCGAAATTAACGACTTGTTGAACATATTATCAGGCAAAATCCGTTATTAAACGAGGAGGTTTTCTTTATGCAAAGACGCGTTGCTGTTACTGGAATTAGTGTTATTTCACCACTCGGGTCGCAGATTGAGACTTTTTGGAGTCGGCTTATTGCGGGTCAGTCGGGGATATCTCGGATTGAAAGCTTTGATCCATCGGGTTTTACAACTCAGATAGCAGGGATGGCTACTGATTTCAATCCTGAATCTTTTTTTGATAGCAAAGAGTTACGACATATGGACCGTTTTGTTCAATTTGCTGTTGCGGCAGGTAAGATCGCGGTAGAGAATGCACAATTGACTATAACGGAGTCTAATGCGCATCGTATCGGGGTTAGTATTGGGACAGGAATAGGTGGTATTCAGACAACACTTGATAATCATAAAACAATGCTTGAAAGAAGCCCCAAACGGATTAGTCCGTTCCTTATTCCGATGATGATTGCCAATATGGGTTCCGCCCAATTGTCTATTCATCTAGGAGCAAAGGGACCAAATACTACACCTGTTAATGCTTGTGCATCTGGTAATAATGCGATCGGTGACTCTTTTCATATGATTAGAAACGGCGTTGCTGACGTTATGATTGCTGGGGGAGCGGAATCTCCGCTTAATGAGCTAGCTTTCGGAGGGTTCTGTAACATGAAGGCCATGTCTACTCATAATGATTATCCTCAGCAAGCAAGTCGACCTTTTGATATGAATAGAGATGGATTTGTGATGTCGGAGGGCGCTGGTGTGCTGGTGCTGGAGGAGTGGGAGCATGCGCGGAGTAGAGGAGCAACGATATTGGCTGAGGTGATCGGATATGGTCAATCGGCAGATGCGTATCATATGACAGCGCCTGATCCACTTGGGATGGGAGCTGTACGGGCCATGAATGCTGCGTTACAAGATGCTAGAATTGCGCCAGAAGAAGTAGACTATATTAATGCACATGCCACTGGCACACCGCTCGGGGATAAGTCGGAAACGGAGGCCATCAAGCATGTGTTTGGTAGTCATGCTTATAAGCTAAAGGTGAGTGCAACCAAATCAGCCACGGGGCATCTATTTGGCGCAGCCGGGGGATTGGAAGCCGTGATATCTGTCAAAGCATTAATGGACGGAATTCTTCCACCGACAATCAATTATGAGACGCCAGATCCAACATGCGATTTGGATTACATACCAAATGAGGCAAGAGACTGTGATATTCAGACGGTATTGTCCAATGGATTCGGATTTGGCGGCCACAATGCGGTGGTTGTGTTTAGAAAAGCATAAGTTGGACAGGAGGACGCAGGTCGAATCAAGTCAATTCTGCGTTTCCGTTCCATCAAATAGAATGACATGAGGTTCTTGGAATTAGATGCTTTGGTGACAGCAGATCCCTTTGCGAAGGGCCACCCGGAAGCCTTGAAGATATTCCTGGAAGTGATAGAGGAAGCTAATACGTTAGAAAAAGAAAAATTAGGAATTCATTGATTTAGCACGTTTGTTGAAGAGTTAAAGAAATAATAGATTGTAGTTAAGCATTCTTAGGAATAGCAAATATAAAAATTCCCTCACCTTAATTCTCGAGTAATAACGAGAATTGTGGGTGGGGGATTTTTTTGACTGACTGTATGAGGAGGCTGATAAGTGTTTCTTATTTCTCAACTTCTCGTTGAGGTAATTGTGTCACGTAGCTATCGGACAGATGAAGAAGTTCAAGCGCACGATCAAATTCATTTTCTGTAGCTGGGAGTGCTTGGACACCATCACCAGCTAGCGTACTATGCTGTCCGTCCTCATATCCGCTGCCTGATAGGAAGAGTTCTTCGTTATTCACGAATGATCCGGTAGGTAAATAATAGCGTTGTGGGAGCAGGTTATAGGTGGTCTGATTCAGTATATCCTGTCCGAAATGAATTTGTTTATCAAGTGATATACCCAATAGATTGGATACGGTAGGTAAGATATCCACTTGTCCGCCTAACTGATTCATCACACTTGAAGTCGTAACCCCAGTGGATGAGATGATCAATGGAATATTAATTAAATCACGTTCTGAATATTCATGATCCAGGATCTCCTGCATTAACGCTCGATCATCATCTTTGAGAGAGAAGATGGGAAGTCCTCGATGATCACCGTACAGCACGATTAAGCTGTTATCCCATACACCTTTTTGCTTGAGATCATCGATAAACATGCCAAGCGCATAATCAGCATAATTCTGTGCACGAATATAATCGCCAACGAACGTACCTTCGAATCGCTCTGGAAGTGTCATCTTGTATTTACTCTCTGGAATCGAGAAGGGATTGTGAGCTGACATGGAGATCACGTGTGAATAGAATGGTTGGTCATTCTGATCCATTGTGGCTAACTCTGCGGCAGTCTTTTCATATAGCACTTCATCAGAAGCGCCATAGAACACAGTATCATTGTCACCGAAATAGGTTTTATCATAGTAACGATTAAATCCCAATGTGTTGTAAAGTTCACCACGATTCCAAAAGTCGACATCATTCGTATGGAATGTAGCGGTGTCATAGCTTTGCCCTTGAAGTAGCTTAGGTAAGCTTGGAAGCTCCTTGTCTACGTACTTTTGGGTAGCTGCACCATTCGGTGGAACATAGAACGAAGTGTTCACGATAAATTCAGCGTCGGATGTATTGCCTTGTCCAACCTGCTGGTAGAAACGAGGGAAATAGTAACTGCTTCCCGCGAGCTTATTCATATTAGGCGTTATTTCATGTCCATCAATTGATAGATTCATGAGGAAGTTCTGAAAGGACTCCATTTGAATGATAATAAGGTTCTTTCCTTTGGCGGCTCCAAAAAGTATCGGATTAAACGTAGCTTGGATTCCCTTGGTTTCATTAATAGCAGTCTGAGTAATTTCTGAAGCAACAATAGGTTCATCTTCATGATGGGATATCATAGAATAGGCTTCATAGTTGAGGATGCCCATTTGTTCAGCTTTAACCGTTTCATTCATACTTGCTCGGTTAGGGAAAATATTCAACGTGCATAACACGATAGAAATGCAGAACAGGGTGCCAACCACTTTACGGTTTGCTTGACGTGACATGGCTTGTTCCATTTGAGAGCCTTCTGACGTCTAAGCATAACAAAGCTAATGATAATGATGTCCAAAAAAATAAGGATATATTGCGGTTGATAGACTGCAAATATACTCTTCTTGACTGCTCCAACTTGTTTGACTTGCCCAAACACCTGTGAGGTAGCAATCATGCCAAAATGACTATGATATACAATTAATGCAAAGAACAAAATGGTAAGCAGAAGATTAACAGATAGATAGATTGCGATTTTTCGTTTCGTAGCAAATCTTTCAATTAAGCAAAAAACGATTAGTACAAAAGGGATTTCCTTAAGCCATATGGTTCACGAGGGTCCATCTTCAAATAGAAAATACCAAGCGAAATAAATCTTTGCAAGCATGATCAGAGAGAAGAATAGTAAAGATCTTATACTGAGCTTGCGTGGTACAGTAAACGTCATTGCTTCTGCGCATCCTTTGCTTTGAGATGCATTCATTTTAGTACTAGAATCATTGAAAATCAAATAGATTGGTCACTAGATTATAGGTGGGTCTGGACATGGTCAGATTCACTCTTTTTTGCATTCCATCAAACGGGAAAAGGTGAGATATCAAATGAAAAATTAATTATTCTACATGGAAGAACTGGCTGTGGAAAAAATGGTTTTGTCTCAAGAAAAGATGGCAGCAAATGTGAACAGTGGGGTAAGGTGAAGGATGAAGATTTTCAAGGTTTCCAGTGACACGTTAGTGTATTACCAGGGCAATCGCTACTCGATTCCGTTTATCTATGTAGGTCATCATGTGCATGTTCAGGACGAGAAGAACGGCATGCTGCACATCTACAATCAAGAAGGTATACTCATCACCAAACATCAGAAGGCGAGCGGTGTACACCAAGTTGTAACCAATAAAAAACACTTCGAAGGCATCCGAACAGCAGGCAGTAAAAAGGTTCCCCAACCCATACCCAAACTGATCGCAACCGTTGCTCTCGAAGTGGCCGAACGTTCATTAGCGGTTTACGAAGCGTTAACGGATGAGGAAGTGATCGTACAATGATCCTCACCGAACGTATTCACGAAGCTTTTCAGCAGCTTGGATGGGGAAGAATACCTGAAATTCTCAATCAGCATGCAGAAGAAGCCGCTCCGATGATAATTTATCACGCTCATGTGTCTCAAACTATTGTATAACTAGCATTATTGACCCACACGTACCTGTCATTGATGACATGAATGCTGCCTTTCGATTAGAAAAGGGAATCAAGTGGCTCGATGTAAAACTACCACCATAGTCCTTTGTTAAGCGCTCCATATCCATGATCGCAACATGTCCGTCACGAATGGAACACATGAACCTTTCAAAAGTCAAACCAGTGATCTTCTCAATGATCATCCCGAGCAAAAAATAGCCTGAATTATTGTACGCAAAAGAAGTTCCTGGTTGAAAAGTAAGCGGCTTATCCATGAACTAATGAAGCACGTCATGATGATTGAGCCTTAGTTTATTTAGACGCTTGTTGTATTCAGGAAGACTCGTGAAATTAGTAAGCCCAGATGTATGATTCAGCAAGTGCGCAACTGAAATGTCTTTCAAATGGTTTAGTTCAGGTATGTACAAGCTAGCGGTAAAGGATTTCGTTATGGACCAAATTCTGAATCTGGTATTGATAGAGTTGAGTACAAGATGTTCAATGTTTGCGTAACCGTATGCTTTTCTAAATATGATTTCTCCGTGACGAGCAATGAGTACCGTACCGCTAAGTGGCCAGCTGCGTTCATAGTCATGTAAATATGCATCCAGATTTAGTGAAAGAACAGTCTTTTGTAAAAACACCTCCCATAATGAGGCATTATACATCATAGAATTTACAAAATCTTTACACTGAGTTGATCTGTGGTTAATGTTGCGATTGTATATTATAAATGTGCTTAAAACAACACAAACGCACAATTACCGAAATTATGGAGGAGAGAACAACGTGAAAAAATTTCGTTCACTGAATACAGCGTTAGTCATTAGTGTGATGGCTTTGGGAATATCAGCATGCGGTCCCGCGCAGAAAACTGCTCCAACAACCAACGACAGCACAGCGCCAGCAAAGGAAATGACGCTTGAAGAGATTGAAAAGCAGGCAAAGCAGGAAGGGAAGGTTGTTAGTGTCGGAATGCCTGACAACTGGGCCAACTGGAAGGGAACCTGGGACGACATCTCAGCTAAATATGGAATAACCCACACGGATACCGATTTGTCCAGTGCAGAGGAAATTGCCAAATTCGAAGCGGAGAAGAACAATCCGACGGCCGATATCGGCGATGTGGGGATTTCGTTCGGACCGATCGCGAAGGATAAAGGGGTAACGATGCCTTATAAGCCGACACACTACAACGAGATCCCAGACTGGGCGAAAGACAAGGATGGGCACTGGATGGTTGCTTATCAAGGAACCGTTGCCGTAATTACCGATAAAAATCAGGTGAAAAACCCGCCGAAAACTTGGGACGACCTGCTGAATGGCAATTATAAAGTTTCGATCACAGACGTATCCAAAGGAACGCAGGCACAAATGGCCGTGTTGGCGGCTGCGATTGCGTTCGGAGGAGACGAGAGCAACATTCAACCTGGTTTGGACTTTTTTGCGAAATTGGCCGAGCAGCACAGATTGTCTACTTTAGAAATTAATACCGGAATTTTGGAAAAGGGAGAAGTATCCGTTGCGCTGCTGTGGGATTTTAATGCTTTAGGCTATCGCGACCAAATCGATCCTAACCGTTTCGAAGTTAGCATTCTTCAGGAAGGTAGCGTCGTTAGCGGTTATACCACGATCATCAACAAATATGCGCCTCATCCGAATGCGGCTAAGCTTACACGCGAATTTATTCTGAGCGATGAAGGACAGATCAATCTGGCAAAAGGTTTTGCCCGTCCTATTCGTGAAAATGTGAAACTTCCGGATGATGTTGCCAAGAAGCTGATTCCAGCCGATCAATACAAAAACGCGAAACCGATTAAGGATTATAGCGCCTGGGGAGAAACATCCAAAAAATTGCCTCAGATGTGGCAAGATCAAGTATTAATTCATATGAACTAGATTATATAGCTTGAAGAAAGGAACGGTGAGGGTTATCCGAATGAATCGCAAGGTAACGCTGTTTGCCATATCTGCGCTGCTTCCGTTTGCCCTGCTTGTCGTCGGATTCTTGCTGCTGCCATTGATCGCGATGATCCATGACAGCTTTCTCGCCGCCGACGGCAGAACATATACGCTTGAGCAGTATATAACCGCTTTGACCAGTCCTTATTATTCCAAAGGTATCGTCAACAGCTTGAAGATTTCGCTCTATTCCAGTGTCATCGGCATGATTATTGCGTTTATCGTATCATATTCCATTACGCGAATGCCTAAGAAGATCCAAAACTTTATGATTACCTTTTCCAATTTGACATCCAACTTTTCCGGTGTACCGCTTGCATTTGCTTTTATTATTTTACTTGGTAACAGCGGACTATTCACACTCTTGTTCAAAGAATGGGGATGGAATATGACGGAAACGTTCAGCTTGTACAGCTGGAGCGGGCTGGTGGCCGTTTATGTTTATTTTCAAGTTCCGCTAGCCATTCTGCTGCTGTATCCGGCCTACTCCGGCATTCATAAGCATTGGCGTGAATCGGCCGCCTTGCTTGGCGCGTCGAATCTGCAATTTTGGCTGCGGATTGGTATTCCCGTTATATTGCCAAGCGTAGTTGGAACCTTCAGCATCTTAATCGCCAACGCGATGGGTGCTTATGCAACGGCTTATGCACTCGTAGGAAGCAACTACAACTTGATGACCATTCGCATCGGCTCGCTGATCGCCGGGGACGTAGCTACACAGCCGCAGCTCGGAAGTGCGCTCGCCGTTATTTTGGGTCTGCTGATGGTCGGAGCGATGTGGATGAACGAACGCCTGATGAGGCGGTTCAGGAGAGATTTGCAATGAATAAAAAATGGATATCGTTTCTCGTTGTTTCCGCAACATTGCTTTATCTTGTATTGCCACTTGCAGCAACATTTATGTATTCGATTGCCAAAGAATGGAGCCATACGGTGCTCCCGGTTTCCTATACATTGGATTGGTACAAGGATTTGTTCACCGATTCACGTTTCCTGTCGGCTGTAGGGCGAACGCTCACAGTATCTGGAATTGCGCTGATTGCGAGCGTAGCTACCATGTCGGTGACCGTGTTTGTTGTTTATATGTATCTACCGAAGCTGGAGCGTTACCTGCAAGCTCTTACGATGATTCCGTTCGCCGTCCCGGGTGTGGTTGCCGCCGTAGGATTGATTAAAGTGTACTCCAGCGGCCCTATTGTGTTGTCCGGGACGATCTGGATCCTGGTAGGCGCGTATTACGTGATGATTATTCCTTACATGTATCAAGGCATCCGCAACAGCTTGCGCACCATCGACGCTAGAAGGCTTATGGAAGCGGCCGAAATACTCGGGGCAAGCAAAATGAGGGCCTTTTTACAAGTCATCGCGCCTAACATTCTCAACGGAATTATCATTTCCGCTCTACTATCGTTTTCGATCTTAATCGGCGAGTTCGTGATGGCTAATTTCCTCGTTGGCGGAAGTTATGAGACGATTCAAATTTATTTGATGCGGCGATTGAATGAGAACGGGCATTTATCAAGTGCCATCGTTATTGCATACTTCGTGATCGTGTTGATCATATCCTGGCTGATGCTGAGGCTGGGCACACGGTTCCAGAAGAAAGAAGAAAACAAGGAGAATGCAGCATGAGCTATGTACAAATCGATCAGGCATTTAAGCAATTCGGGAAATCTGCTGTACTGCAGCAGGTAGCTCTGAACGTCGAAAAAGGGGAGCTCGTCACTTTGCTTGGACCAAGCGGCTGCGGCAAAAGTACGCTGCTGCGCTGTATCGCAGGACTGGAGACGCTCGACGGCGGAACGATTCGGGTGAACGGAAAGGATATTTCTGAGCTGCCTCCGCAGCGTCGGAATGTGGGTATGGTGTTTCAATCCTACGCCTTGTTTCCCAATATGACCGTCTTCGACAACATCGCCTTCGGTCTGAAAATGCAGAAGCTTCCGCGTGATCAAATTGCAGTGAAAGTGAACCAAACGATTGAACTGGTGCATTTATCCGGTAAAGAGTTGTCCTATCCGCATCAGTTATCCGGCGGCCAGCAGCAGCGCGTAGCGCTTGCCAGAGCGCTCGTCACCGAACCGGATATTCTTTTACTGGATGAACCGTTAAGCGCGTTGGATGCCAAAATCAGAAAAAGCTTGCAGAGCGACCTTCGCAGCATTCAGCGGAATCTAAAAATGACGATGATTTTCGTCACGCATGACCAGGAAGAAGCCATGACGATCTCGGATCGCATCTTTGTCATGAATGGCGGCAAGATTGTCCAACAAGGCAAACCGGAACATATTTACGCGTCGCCGAAGGATGAATTTGTAGCCCGTTTTATCGGCAGCTATAACGTATTGACGGATCAGGACCTCCACCGTCTGACAGGTCAATCGATGAAGACCGGAATGTATGCGATTCGTCCGGAGGTCATGGAACTGTATCCGAACGGCGAGGCGCACACGAATACGCAAAATCAAGGGCTATGGCTGGAAGGGGTTATCTCCAGCATGACCGTTCGCGGCAATGTTCGCAGGTACCAGGTTCAGTCGCAGGATGTGACCTTGACGATTGACGAGTTGAATGTTCCGCACAAAGGCGCTTTGGACGAAGGATCGTTCATCAGCGTGCGAATTCCGGAAGCGGCATGTACTTTTTTGGAGTAGAGGGGGAACGAAATGTCGGTCTTGTCTGTAGAACGAAAAACCGCGATTCTGGATTGGCTGCAGGCTGATGGGAAAGTAAATGCGGCTGATGTGGCTCGTCATCTTGACGTTTCGATGGAGACGATCCGGCGGGATCTCGATGTACTGGAGAAGGACGGATATCTCAAGCGCGTGCACGGCGGAGCTGTTAAAGTTAATTTTCAACTCGGAGAACCGCCGTTTATTCAGCGCAGACAGGTGCGTCAGGAAGAAAAGAAAAAAGTAGCGCAAAGGGCCGCGCAGCTGGTTAAAGACGGCGATACGATCATAATGGGCGGTGGAACGACAATTCTTGAAATGGCTCATTGCATTCGCGGCGTCAACAAGGTAACCATTCTGACCATTTCGTTGCCTACGGCTCATGTATTACTGGATTTGCTGAATCAAGGTTTGTTTCATGGCAATGTGATTCTGCTGGGGGGAGAGCTGAATGCGGAACAATATTCATCTCACGGTACGGTATGTGAGAAGATGATGGATTTGTTTTGCGTGAACAAAGCATTTATTTCACCCGGAGGAATTTCGGTCTCGGGCGTAATGGAGTATACGCTGGAAGAGTCCGCGATCTCATCGAAAATGATTCAGGTCGCCAAAGAAACCATCATTGTCGCAGATCATTCCAAAATTGGTGTGGAAGCGTTATGTAAATTTTCGCAGCTGGATCAGATTCACGCGATTGTGTGCGACCAGGAGGCGCCGTCCTCATGGAAGCCTTATCTGGAAAACATCGATTGGATCGCCGTGGGCGAAGATGCACCAGCGTGTGAATAAATAATAAAAAAACCAATAGAGTGGGTGAATTACTTTGAAACAAATCAAAGGCGTTTTATTTGACAAGGATGGTACATTAATGGATTTCCATTCCAGTTGGGTGCCGGTGGCGATACAATTAGCCGATCTTCTGCTTGAGGATGTGGGCCTCAAGAACGACCTTTCTGTCAAAGCCAGCTTGCTCGGCGCCATCGGTTTGCATGGAAGTCAAATCGATCCTGCAGGGATACTCGCCAGTGGTACGACGCAGGATATGTCGGAAGCGTTCGTTCGTGTGCTGCGAGAAAAGCAGGTTGATCCGGCTAAACTGGAACATCTGAAGGATTGGCTGACCAAGGAGCTTTACCAGTTGACATTGTCCAACCGGCATAATCTAAGGCCAACTGCGGATTTGCAGCTTTTGTTTGGGCAGCTTCGCCGCCACGGGTTGAAAATTGGCATTGCAACGGCGGATGATCTCGAATCGACGAAATTTTTCCTCAAGCTTGCAGGGGTCGATGCTTATATTGATTTTATCGGTACATCAGATTACTACGAGAAGAAGCCAAGTTCGAGCATGCTACGCGCTTTTTGCGAGGTTGGCAACATGAGCGCAGCAGAAGTAGCTATTGCAGGCGACACCATGACAGATATCCGGTTTGCCAGAAACGGTACGGCAGGTCTAGCGATTGGCGTACTTTCCGGTGTCAGCGGACTGGCGGAGCTGCAAGATGCCGATCTTGTGATCCCTTCTGTTGCAGACATCGTACAAGCAGATGGACGATTGATTTGGCAGAATGACTTGGAGCAGAAAATTTGCTCTTCAACAGGCTAATCGGATCCTAGGAGGAGAGAACATCATATGAAGATTGGTTTGGAGACAGAGAGTTATCACCTGCAGTTTATTACGGGCAGAATGGATGTTTTTCAATTTATTCGAAAAACGGCCGAATTGGGCTTGGACGGTGTCATGATCAATATCGTGAAATGGCCGGGTCTTACCGGATGGGGTACACTTGCATCGTTTGAACCTGAATATTTACAGAAGGTGAAGGCTGAAATTCAGAAATATGGTTTTTTTGCCGAAATCGACACGAATGGCACGGATCCAGCGCATTTGAAGCAAGTGATTGAGGTAGCTCACCAAATTGGGGCCGATGTGATTCGGACTTACGTTTGTCTGGGGGCGTATGACCCGGAAAGATTGAAGCAGGCTCCTGAGAACCTTCGGCAAATTGTGCCTTTACTGCAGAAGTACAGAATAAAACTGGCTGTTGAAAATCATGAGGAAGAGCTATCGAGCGAGGTGATCGGTATCATCGAGGAAGTCGATAGCCCGTGGGTTAGAGCGCACTGTGATGTCGGTAACGCGATGATGGCATGGGAAGACCCGGTTGAAGCTGTCCGAAAGTTAGCACCGTACGCCTTTACAACCCATTTTAAAGACCACATCATCGTTCATGACGGCGACGATTATCGGGTATGCGGTGTTCCAGTCGGAACCGGTAACATCGACTTGGAGCAAATCTTCAAAATTCTTGTAGAGCAATCGACATTGACACGAATCAATGTAGAAATGTGTTTCCCTTACGCGACATCCTTCAAGAGGGAACCGGGAGCGGGCGGCGTGTTCGCCGTTGGGGAAGGCGCCTTTACAGTCGAATCGCCTCCTTATGACTTGTCAGTCATTAAGCCGCTTGATTATTATGATCCGCCACAGGAGCTTTTGGAGAAGATGATTGAAGATCAAGCAAAGGGTGTCGAACAATCCGTTAAATACACGCTGGCTTTAAGAGATAAATATAGCAGGTAACCAAGTAAGTAATATGAAAAAGGGAAATAAAAGAAAAAGGACTGGTCCTCAGTAAACTGTACCCTATCGAGTAGACACTTTAAAAAAGTCGCTCGATAGGGTACTTTTGTCTATAACAAGAAGATGGGAAAGAGGAATGGTATGAGCAAGAAAATGTTCACAGATGCAGGATACAAGAAGCCAAGCGTCAGGAAGATCTCTTAAACGGGAGCTTACGTTCGAAGAGAAGTATGCCAAGCTAGAGGTTCAGAATACCTTGCTAAGAGCGGAGAATGAACTGTTAAAAAAGATTCGTTTCATGGAAAGGAGGCAGAACAAAGGATAGTACTTTCATCTAGCCAGAAAGTTGTCCTTATCCATACCATCATCGAGAAATATCAACTCCAACGTATGGTCAACTATTTATGTAAAGTGTCCGGGGTTTCCAGAAGTGGATATTACAGGTCTGGTCTTCCGAAGCAAAGAAAAAGAGAATCCAGAAGAAACAGCGAGATGAGCAGCTAAGAGAAATAATCCTAAAATCTTTTCATTTCAAAAGACGAAAGAAAGGAGCCCGTTCCATCAAGATGACATTGGAGGGCCAGTTTAAGGTAGTCTACAATTTAAAAAGGATTAGGAGGATTATGAAGAAATACAGCATTGTATGCCCCTTCAGGAGGGCCAATCCCTATAAACGGATGATGAAGGCTACTCAGGAGCACAGGGTCGTTCCTAACCTGCTGAACCGGGAGTTTAAGCAGAACATCCCAGGTAAGGTATTGCTGACGGATATCACCTATTTATTTTACGGATCGGGTAAAAAAGCCTATTTATCCACAATCAAAGACAGTTCAACCAATGAAATCTTGGCATATCATGTGTCAGATCGAATCACAATGGATCTTGCGACAGATACTCTCCTGAAGCTTAAGAAAAACCGAAGGTTTAAGAGAGCCGATGGTGCCTTCATTCATTCTGATCAGGGATCTCATTATACACATCCGGATTTTCAAAAAATGGTTAAGAAAATGAAATTGAAACAATCCATGTCCAGGCGGGGAAACTGCTGGGATAGCGCCCCTCAAGAATCCTTTTTTGGTCATTTTAAAGATCAGGCCTCCATTAAACCTTGTTTGACTTTGAGCGAGTTAAAACAGGAGATTAAGGATTACATGACCTACTATAACCACTACAGGTATCAATGGGATTTAAAAAAGATGACCCCTGTTCAATACAGAGATCATCTTCTTCAATCTGCCTAGACTTTTTTTGAATGTCCTTTACATAGGGTACAGTTTAAACAGGGTAAGGGTTTTTCTTTTTGTTGCAGGGTATGGTTAAGCTCTACATATACAAAAAAATCTAGAAAACAAGGAGGTGGTGTTCCATGACAACGAACAATAAGCTCAATAGATTAGCCAAGGAAAAATCACCATACATACTTCAACAATCCGTACAATCCGGTGAACTGGTTCCCATGGTCGGAAGAAGCTTTTGCCAAAGCTAAACAGGAGAACAAACCTGTCTTCTTATCTATTGGGTATAGCTAGTTGTTGATACACACGTACATGTCATTGATGAGATGTTCTCGTGGCTAATATGTGCTGATAGAAAGGCATTACGTAGTCCCTGTTCGAGAACCTCGTGAACTTAGTGCCAGGAAGCTGGAATTATGCACGGGACTCATATCACCACGATACGAGATTTTTTTAAGAAACCTCTTTCACTGGGAATTTATCCATCAACCTTGTGCCCCAGAAAATTGCAGCAGAAAAAGCTAAACTACAAATTAGAAAGAGAGTTATAATACTTCCGCCGGAATACAACATGGTACCAATCATCGGCCCTACTGCCATGCCAAGATAACGAATGAAATTGTACACTCCAATAGCCGTAGCCCTCTCCTCTGGAAATAGCTCCGTAAGAAGGGTGGTAGGTATAGAGCCTGTCAATCCCATAAAAAATCCAAAAAGACAAACATCTATAATAAGGAATGAAAGAGAGATTTGAGCAGTAAAAGCAAATAAAATAACGGATAATGCATGAAGTGACCATGAATTGAAAAAATCCAAAGATTAATATGCTTACACTCGTCGGATTCCTAAAGATTAAAGAAAAATTCTGAGCACTACTGTGTTTCGAACCGGAGAATTCAGGTTTTGTCTCAGGCAATAGGATAAGGTTAGCTATTAAAAGTGAAATACTGATTGCTACCAAAAATAAAAAGGTTGCTCCATAACCAAATTCCTCCCCAATTACACCTCCATTTCAATGGAAGAATACCCAGAAGGAGCGCCACATAACTATTTAACTATATAACCATACCCCATAAAGTTAGACACGATCGGAATAGATGCATTCAATCCCTCCTGAAGATGTTTCTTAGTTCTAGCGTTTTGGTACTTTATTTTAATGATTAATAATTTTTATTGAAATTATATTTCAAAAGTGTTATTCTTCATTTAGAAAGCGATTTCATAAGCGGAAAAGGATGATGATGAAAATCATGTTAGAGCATTTGACAACAGAGACTCGCAATAGGAAGACAATGAACTTGGATGAATTAACACCTCTTGAACTTCTGGAAGTGATGAATGAAGAAGATCAAAAGGTCGCACAAGCTGTTAAACAAGAAATTCCGCAAATTGCCAAAGCGGTAGAAGTAATTAAAACGGCGATCAAACAAGGAGGACGCTTAATTTACATGGGGGCTGGAACGAGTGGACGTATCGGCTTGCTAGATGCTGTTGAATGTCCGCCAACATTCGGGACATCACCTGAAGAGGTAGTTGGGCTAATTGCTGGTGGAGAGAGAGCGTTTATTAAAGCGGTCGAAGGTGCAGAGGACAATGAACAATTAGGGGTGCAAGATTTACAAGATATTAAGCTTACAGCCAAAGATATTGTCGTAGGAATTGCCGCTAGCGGACGTACGCCTTATGTCATCGGTGGATTAGAATATGCCAATTCTATTGGAACGCCTACTGTAGCCGTGAGTTGCAACAAAGATTCAGCGATTGGTAAAGTTGCCAAGATTGCGATTGAAGTCGTAAACGGACCGGAAGTATTAACAGGGTCAACACGTTTAAAAGCTGGGACCTCTCAAAAATTAATTTGCAACATGCTTTCAACAGCTTCAATGATTGGTACGGGGAAAGTATATGGAAATTTAATGGTAGATGTACAGTTAACCAATGAAAAACTTGTAGAACGTGCAAAACGTATTGTGATGGATGCGACAGATTGTGACGCTGAAACAGCAGAAGACTATTTGAAACAAGCAGATCACAAACCGAAAATTGCAATTGTGATGATTCTTGCTGGGCTTTCTAAAGAAGAAGCTGTACAACGTTTGGAAGAATCACAAGGTTTTGTACGTCAAGCGATAAAATAATACGAAAGTAAGAAAGGGGCATAAACATGAGTAAATATCATGATTTAGCGGTCCAAATATTAGAGGCTGTCGGTGGTAGTTCAAATGTATCCGCATATACCCATTGCATGACTCGTCTTCGTGTAACTGTTGTTGATCGTAGTCGAATCGCTGAAGCGGAATTGAAGAAGATTGATGGGGTTCTAGGTGTAGTTGACGCTGAAACGTATCAAATCATTCTCGGACCAGGGGTCGTGACCAAAGTAGCCGAACAATTTGGTAAAGTGTTAGAAGGAAGTGTCGCAGCAGGGGGTGAAAGTTCATCTTCGGCTGAACAATTACAATCAAAAGGCGCACAAATGAAAGCGCTATTAAAGAAAAAGAATGATACACCGTTCAAAAACTTTTTGCGAAAAATAGGAAATATTTTCATACCACTAATTCCTGCATTCGTTGGAGCTGGTTTAATTGCGGGTATTGGCTCGATACTAACTAACAATATTACAGCAGGCAACTTAGACGCCACAACTTGGCAGCAATATGTAACTATTTTAAATGTTATTAAAAATGCAATTTTTAGTTACTTAGTCATTTATGTCGGTATTAATGCAGCGAAAGAATTTGGAGCTACTCCTGCTCTTGGTGGAGTGATCGGTGGGGTAACGATTTTAACAGGTGTTACAGCTGACCTGCCCATTTTCAATATATTTACGGGTGCGCCTTTAACGCCAGGGCAAGGAGGGGTTATTGGCGTTCTAATCGCAGTATGGATTTTATCAATCGTTGAAAAATATTTGCGTAAAGTTATTCCTGATGCCGTTGATATTATCGTTACGCCTACAATAGCCTTACTAGTCGTGGGGCTGATTACGATATTTTTCATCATGCCATTCGCTGGATTTATTTCTAGTAACTTAATCGGAGCTATTAACTGGACGTTAGAAGTTGGTGGTGCATTCTCAGGTTTTGTATTAGGAACAGCGTTTTTACCGCTTGTTATGTTAGGACTGCATCAGGTATTGACGCCGATTCACATTGAGATGATCAATAGTTCAGGTATGACGCTATTACTTCCGATGCTTGCTATGGCTGGTGCGGGTCAAGTAGGGGCATCTATTGCATTATGGATTCGTTGCAAGAAGAACAAATCATTAACGAACATGATTAAAGGTGCTCTTCCAGTTGGTATTCTGGGAATCGGCGAGCCATTGATTTATGGGGTAACCTTACCGCTAGGTCGTCCGTTTATTACAGCTTGTATTGGCGGAGGTATTGGTGGTGCGGTCATTGGTTTATTTGGCAACGTTGGAGCGATTGCCATTGGGCCATCTGGAGTAGCGTTAATTCCATTGATCGCGAATGGATTATGGTTGAAATATGTAATAGGGTTAGTTTCAGCTTACGCTGGTGGATTTATAATCACTTTTTTCTTCGGTACACCAAAAGAGGCTATGGCAGAACAGGAATAACTGATTAGAAATACTGAGGTGATTCGATTGTTGGGAATTTCAATTTTTGTAGCGGACCGGACGTTAGAAGAAAACATGAATTATATGAAAGAAATGAAGGAAGCAGGTTGTACAGAAATATTTACATCACTTCATATGCCAGAAGATGATATAGAACTATTGAAGGGGAAATTGCTGGAAATCGCAAACGCTGCCAAACAATTAGGAATGGACTTGATGGCAGATATTTCTGGGAAAGCATTGGAGAAATTTTCTTTCCCCTTTTTATTGAAATCAGGTGTTACAGGTTTGCGGATGGATTTTGGATTTAGCGCCCATGAAATTGCCGCCTACTCGCAAGAAATGAAAATTGCCTTAAACGCCAGCACATTAACATCAGAGTTCTTAGCTACATTAAAAGATCATCATATTTGTCTTGAGAACATTGAAGCTTGGCATAATTATTATCCCCGCCCGGAAACAGGTCTTGATAAAGAAACGTTTAAAGAGAAGAACAAATGGTTGCAAGCTGAAGGAATTACGACAATGGCCTTTATTCCTGGAGACGGGCTGAAGAGAAAACCATTATTTGAAAGTTTGCCTACATTAGAGAAGCATCGGAATCAATCTTCTTTTCTAGCTTACTTGGAATTAGAGAAAAATTGTGCCGTGGACAAAATTTTTATTGGAGATTTAACACTTTCAGAATGGTCTCAGCATCAATTTCAAAGGTATGCAGAAGGAATTATTCCTTTGCGAGTAACCAAGGAACTGCCTTATGCATTATGGGATATTGTTCATCGGAATCGCCTTGACGCTGCTCGTGATGCCGTTCGCTCAGAAACTGCACGTACAGATGAAGAGCGTTTTGTAATGACAAAAAATATTGCGCCTATGTATACGACCAAGCGACCTAAAGGAACGATTACTGTCGATAATTATTTGTATGGCCGCTATGAAAATGAGTTACAGATCACGTTAACGGATTTGCCGGCTCATGAAGGTGTTAATGTGATTGGTCATGTTATAGAAGAAGATATTCCTCTATTGGATTACGTTAGAAAAGGCGGAAGCTGTTTTTCCTTTACGACTGCTTCTTAATGATTACTCCCCTCTATTTTGTTACAATAAGGAAAATAGATTAAGTAGAGGAGATAAGGACTTGGTAGTAGGAAGTATGATTTCTCAAATTGAACTAGTATTAAATGAACTGCCAGAATCAGAAAAAAAAGTAGCAGAGTACATTCTTGCAAATGCTAAAGAAGTCATGCATATAACCATACATGAGTTGGCGAAGAAAGCGGAGGCAAGTAGTGCTGCGGTTGTTCGTTTTTGCAGGTCGCTAGGAATAGATGGTTTTCCCGCTCTGAAAATACGTTTATCAGCGGAAGTAGAAAACACGCAGTATGTTGGTTACTTTGATGTTGAATCGAATGAAACGGTGCATTCTATCATTAATAAAATGTTGTCGAATACAATACTGACCTTCCAGAATACGGCCAGTCAACTGGATGCGCAATCTATTGAGCAGGCAGTGAACATGTTACAACAGGCAGAAGTTATTTATATTTACGGGATAGGTGCCTCTTTTATTATTGCAGAAGATGCAGCACAAAAATGGCTTCGGCTTGGCAAAAATGTCTATGCTATTTCAGATCGTCATTTATTAGCATCGGCCATGGCTACGAAATCGGAAAACGCCGTCTTCTGGGGAATTTCTTATAGCGGTGAAACGAGAGAGGTTATTCAATTAATAAAACGAGCTAAGGAACAGGGGATAAAAACAATTAGCCTCACTCGTCCTGGAAATAACAAGCTTTCTCAGCTTGCTGATGTTTCATTATTTACATCACGTGCGCCGGAAGCAAAGCTTCGTAGTGCGGCAACAAGCTCTAGATTTGCTCAATTATTTGTGTTGGATATTGTCTTTATCGCATATGCTTCTGCTCAGTATGATTTTACTGTGGAGCAGCTAGCGAAGACAAGACAAATGATTGAAGTGTTGTATGATTAATGTTGTGATAAGCTCGTAAAGAAGTAGACAGGAACCTTCGGCAGCTACTACACTGCTGTCTGAAGCCGAAAAGGAGAAAACAACGGTAAATACTTTATACTGTATACTGTATACTCAGGAAAAGTTGAAGTTGGGGGAACTGGATTAAAAAGGATATGGAAGCATTCCTCTAGGGGAATGCTCCATATCCTTTATTTGGGTCTATCATAGTTAGCACTGATTATGAGGTTAATCTTAAATTACATGAACGGTTCGCCATTATCATAGTTGAACTGCCACTCAATTCCGAACTTATCAATAACACTACCGTAGCATTTGCTCCAGAATGTCTCTTGGAGTTCCATGCCTATCTTACCGCCTTCTTTCAGCTGTTCAAATAAAGATTTAACTTCATCGATATTCTTAGTAACGACTGCAAGGCTTATGTTGTTACCAGCAACAAAAGGCATACCAGGAAAAACATCGGAAAACATCACGTTGCTGCCACTAAGATTTAGTCGTGCATGCATAACTAAGTCTTTTGCTTCCTCAGGAAGTGGGTGTGCTGGATCTGGTGGGGTGTCTCCAAAAGACATGATATGAGGTTGTTCCGTACCAAATACCTGTGCGTAATATGTTACTGCTTCACGACAGTTCCCATTAAAATTTATGTATACATCAATTGCCATTTCCTTCACTCCTTAGTTAAAATTTTATTGTAAATAATTAACTGATATGTCTATTCTATATTGTATCATTCTACAGCGAAGAATCAAATATGATCGACTATTAAAAATAGTAATTGTATTATGAAGTTAATAGAAAATGATGGATTTTTTCAATCGGACTAGGAGGATAACCAATGCATGAAATTATTATAGAACAACTTAAAGCAATAGAACAACAACACAACGTAAAGATCCTCTTCGCAGTGGAGTCGGGTAGCCGTGCGTGGGGGTTCCCTTCGCAAGATAGTGATTATGATGTTCGATTCGTATATATCCGGCATCCAGACTGGTATTTATCGATTGATGATAAAAGAGATGTTATAGAAGTCCCTATTAACGACATGCTCGATATCAATGGTTGGGATATTAGAAAAGCTTTGAAATTATTCAGAAAATCTAATCCTCCGCTATTGGAGTGGTTGGTATCCGATATTCATTATTATGCTGCGTACGGATTTAAAGAAGAGATGTTAAGGCTCAGACAACAAGTGTTCTCTCCAAGAGCTTCTTTGCATCATTATCTGAGTATGGCGAAGGGGAATTTCAGAACATATTTACAGGGAGATCAAGTCAAGATTAAGAAATATTTCTACGTTCTTAGACCGATATTAGCTTGCAAATGGATTGAGAAATACAACACGAATCCACCGATTCTTTTTGATGAATTAGTATCTGACCTAGTTACGGATGTACAACTAAAACGAGAGATTGATGACTTGTTAAGAAGGAAAATAGCTGGAGAAGAACTGAACTTACAAAATCGTGTGGATGTGATTAATGATTATATCGACAAAGAAATTGAGCAGCTTACGGTCTTTGCTAATTCCCATAATAGTGAATTGAATGATCCAACGGAAAGATTAGATCAACTATATCGAAAGTATTTGAAAATGGTGTGGGATTAACGAGTAGTGAAAAAAACGCACCGGTAGGTGCGTTTATACTTTCAACTCATTATGGGTTATTAACGAATTCTCAATTTGGATCGTTGTATGTTCTATTTTTAGTTTTTCCCTTATGATATTAATCGCTTCTTGTAAAATGGTTTGACTATTTTTGTCGTCTTCAATTAACATATGACAACTTAAAGAATCTAATCCAGAGGTAATCGTCCATATATGGAGGTCGTGTACATCAATTACACCATCGATATCTTCAAGAAAGGATTTGACTTCTGCCTGATTAATGGTGAGCGGAGTGCCTTCCATTAGAATATGAACCGAATGCTTAATGACGCCCCAAGCACTTTTTAGAATCAATAATGCTACAATAACCGATATGATAGGGTCTGCTATATACCAATCAAATAAGAGCATGAATACTCCAGCTACAATGGCCCCAACAGAACCTAATGCATCCCCGAGGATATGCAGATAGGCACTCCGTAAGTTAACATTATTCTTCACATCGCCTTGTCTCATTAATGACCAAGCACTAATTAAATTCGCCAACAATCCAACGGAAGCGATCAACATCATTGCGCCACTTGCAACAGTAGGAGGTTCAGAGAAACGACAGATGGCTTCCCACACAATAAATCCTGCGATTAAGAATAAACTAATACCATTAAATAAGGCTGCCAATATTTCAAAGCGATAATAGCCATAACTTTTATTAGGAGAAGCTGGTCTAGACGCGAACCATATCGCAACTAAACTTAATAACAACGAGCTCGTATCGCTAAGCATATGTCCGGAGTCGGATAATAAAGCCAAGCTGTTTGTAATTATTCCCCCAAAGAATTCAAGAAACATAATCCCCGCAGTAATGACTAGGGCTATAATCAACCCTTTTTTATTTCCTTCTCTAGCTTCTTCAAAATGACCATGACTATGATCGTGGTGATCATGACTATGTCCGTGTCCATGATGATGGTGATGTCCCATGAGAAATCCTCCTTATTTACATTCGATATGTGAAAGTACTTGGTTTAAAATGGTGATTACGTGTTCGTCATCATAGGTGTAATAAAACGTATTACCTTCACGTCTATACTTAACAAGGCGTAGGTTTCTTAAAAAACTTAATTGATGGGAAACGGCGGATTGGGTCATTTCTAATACTTCAGTAATGTGATTGACTGAACATTCCTCTTGAGACAGTAAATATAATATCTTTATTCTAGTTGGGTCTGCCAACGCTTTGAATGTTCGTGAAGCTTCATCAACGGTATCAGGCGATAAAAAGGAATGCGCATTTTGCTGCATGAATATTGGACCTCCTTTATTTGTGTTATAGATGGTGTATATGTACTTTCTACGGTGTTTGCAAGTTGTTAGTTAAGGTACATGAACATATGATCATATAGAATATAATATGGATGACGGATGTTGTCAATCCTTCCTAAGTGCCTCTATGTACATTTGTTCGAGAAACACACTGAAATAAGGTTCAAAATAAGTCCGTGTGATTCACGGGCTATTTTTACTTATAGCATGTAGTCTTTGTCTATTCTTTCTATCCACGTTCTTTTTATAGTACAATGATTACTATTATATGGGATGAAAACAAGGAAAGAGGGAACGGATGCCTACTATACTGGTTGCTGACGATGACGTGAACATTCGCGAACTCGTCTGTTTATTTCTACGTAACGAAGGATTCACAACAGCGGAAGCCGCGGACGGCAAGGAAGCACTGAGCGTCTATGCCGCGATGCATGTGGATCTTGTTGTGCTCGATATTATGATGCCGATTATGGATGGTTGGACGTTATGCAAGGAGCTCCGAAGAAGCAATCCTGATCTTCCGTTACTTATGCTGACTGCGAGAGGCGAAACCTGGGAGAAAGTGAAAGGTTTCCAACTTGGGGCGGATGATTATTTGACGAAACCATTCGATCCGTTGGAGTTGACGGCTCGTGTTGGGGCACTACTGAAACGATTCCGGATTGGCTCTACGCAGGCGATCGGGTTGGGTAACGTCATTCTTGATCGACAGACATATAAGGTGATGAGAGGGACGAAGTCGTTTACGTTGCCACTCAAGGAGTTCGAATTACTTTATAAGCTCGCTGGAACACCCGGACAAATCTATACGCGCGAGCAGTTGATCGATCAAATTTGGGGTATTGATTACGCAGGCGATGATCGAACGATAGACGTACATGTTAAACGCCTGCGCGAACGGTTTGCGACGACACCCGATTTTCGGATCGAAACGGTGCGCGGGCTTGGGTACCGGCTTGAGGTTTATGAATGATCAGATCTTTATATATACGTGTTGTCCTGACATTTCTAGTCTCCGTCATCGGGGGCACGATCATTGCTTTTTTTGTGGCAACTTGGGTATTTGAAGATAAATTGAACGAAAACGCGCAAATCAACTTACGTAACTTTGGCCAAGACATCGTCCGGATTTACAAGACTCTTCCGTTACGTGAAGCGGACTCGTTCGTAAGTGAAATGAAACAGCTCGATTCCTATCATATTCGGATTTACGAAGCACCGGGTCAGTTCCAGTCTTACGGAAAACTTAACGGACACAAACCTGCCACTGTGACGATGGAAAAACTAAAGAAAGTATTAGATGGAGGAGTTGTTCAAGACACTCCGAATGGTATTGCTACGGTCCTCTTAGGGTTGCCGTTGAAAACGGAAATGGGAACGAAAGCGATGTTTTTGGAAACGCTCGCCCCCCCTTCTGCCTCTTTTGTCGTACAATGGGGATTGATCTTTGCAACCTGTTCGTTGATTACAGGAAGCTTATTGGTTCTAGTTGCCTCTGTATTCCTGGTAAGACCGATAAAAAAGCTGACAAAAGCGACCAAACGTATAGCATCTGGAGATTTCAACGTCAAGCTGAATATTAAGCAAACGAGTGAGCTGGGTACTTTGGCTCGCAGCTTCGAAGAAATGATGCACGATCTGCAGCAACTTGAGCAGATGCGCAGGGAATTCGTAACGAACGTGTCGCACGAGGTTCAGTCTCCGCTCACCTCGATATCCGGTTATGCTCTAGCACTCAAGCAAGTAGGCCTCGCAGATCACGAACGAAGCCGTTATCTTGATATTATCATCGCTGAAGCGAAGCGGATGTCCAAGATGAGCGATAGCCTGCTCAAGCTGAGTTTGCTTGAATCGCAGTCGCAGCAACTGCAGCTCGTCACACTCAGTCTTGATGAACAAATCCGACGGGTAATCGTGGCTCTCCAGCCGCAATGGTCTGCTCGTAACATACACTTCGAGCTTGATTTACAGACCGTTAAAGTAACGGCTGATCATGACCAGTTAAATCAGGTATGGACGAATATCCTCGGCAATAGCATCAAATTTTCCGAGGATGGCGGCGTGATTAACGTAAGCATCAAACAAGATATCAAAAACGTGACAGTCCGAATATCCGACACGGGCATCGGTATTCCCCTCGAGGACCAAAAGCGTATATTTGAGCGGTTTTTTAAGGCCGATCGTTCACACAGTCGTAAGTATGACGGTAGTGGTATGGGACTCGCCATCGTTAAACAGATCGTATCGCTTCATCAAGGTGACATCCGAGTGGAAAGTGAACCTGGTCAAGGAACGACCCTCATTGTCACCTTGCCAATCACTACGCCAACAGATTAGTTAGGTTCATAGGGTATTCATTGATTAGTTAGGTTCATAGGGTATTCATTGGATTGTCTAAACGATGTCCCTGTATCCTCCATGCTACGGCATCAGTGCAAGCTTCCTTGCATGTGACGCCGTAGCATTTTTTCGCTCGTTCATATTCCGTTCATATTGACGTCACGGGGAGTACATCTTCGTCGTATAAGCTATGTTTAACGGCTAGTTTAAAGTAGCCCAATAAACAGACGAGGACAGGAGAAGATGAGAGTGAAACCAAAAGAAGAGGTAATGAAAAAGAGGAGGGGCAAACCGCTTGCCATGATACTTAAATCCTTAGGAGTTATAGCGATAGCCATAGTACTTTTTCTAGCCATTGTTTTTATCGTGAATGTGATCTGCAACAAATCGGAGCAAGGTAAAATAAAACTCTATGGTCAGTCTGTGACGGTAGATGGAAAAAATATGAATGTTTTGATTCAAGGAAAAGGCGAAGAAACCGTCGTGCTCCTACCTGGTTTTGGAACACCAGCACCAGGACTTGATTTTAAGTCGTTAGTAGAAGAGCTATCACCATTTTACAAAGTCGTCGTGATTGAGCCTTTTGGTTATGGATTAAGTGATCTAAGCGAAAAGGAACGAAGCACAGAGAATATTGTAAGTGAAATTCATGAAGCGCTGGAGCGTCTTCATATTGACCGTTATATTCTAATGGGCCACTCCATTTCAGGCATTTACGGACTAGATTATGTGAATAAATATGAAAACGAAGTGAGTGCATTTGTCGGGCTCGATAGCAGTGTTTCAACGATAAGGGAGAAAAAGGTTGAATCTTCAGACATAGAAACTGCCAAACTAATTAAAAAATCAGGTTTCTTCAGATTTTTCCTGAACCTGGGTACTGACCCATTTGCTACACTGCCATTTGATGATATAACGAAAGAACAAATGAGAATGTTTATGCACAAAAACGTGTATAATCCCAACCAATTAAATGAACTTGAAAATATGTATTCTAATTATGATGCAGTTGAAAAATTAACATTCCCGAAAAATCTTCCCGTTATGTTCTTTATAGAAGCGAATAAGCAAGGAATTGATCGATGGATACCAGAGCATGAAGAGCAAGTAAAAGATTCTGTACATGCAAAAGTGATGCTATTGGAAGATGGCCATTTTTTACATCGTACCAAAGCAAAAGAAATCGTAGAAAACTTTAGAGAATTTATGCAAGAAATAAAATAAACAATCGCATTATCTCAATGCTGTCCCCGCATTCTCAATGCTATGGCATCATGTGCAAGCTTCCTTGCATGTGACGCGTAGCATTTTTTTTGCCTGTTCATACTCCGTTCATATTGTCGTCATAGTGAGTTCATCTTCGTCGTATAAGCTTTCCTTAGCGGCCCGTTAAGGTAGCCCAATAAACAGACGAGGACAGGAGAAGATGAGCATGACACAACAAGAGGAAATGAAAACGAGGAATGGAACGAAATCAAAGAAAGTACGAAGCATTTTGCTTAAAATCATAGGAGCAATCGTTATCGCCATTGTTCTTTTTCTAGGTATTGTTTATATCACGAATGTGATCAGTAGTAATTCGGAGGCGAAACGAATAGAGCCTTACGGCCAGCACGTAGCGGTAGATGGAAAAAATATGAATGTGTTAATTCAAGGAGAAGGCAAAGAAACCGTCGTGCTCCTGCCTGGTTATGGAACAGCAGCACCAGCTCTTGATTTTAAGCTGCTCATCGATGAATTATCTCCATTTTACAAAGTTGTCGCGATTGAGCCTTTTGGTTATGGATTAAGTGATGGAACTGAAAAAGAGCGAACCACGGAGAATATGGTAAGTGAAGTTCATGAAGCTTTACAGCAGCTTAATATTAACCGATACACGCTCATGGGTCATTCCATTGCAGGCATTTACGGAATTGATTATGTGAACAAATATCCAAACGAGGTGACTGGATTCGTCGGAATCGATAGTAGTGTTCCAATACAACCGGGTATGGATGTCAAATTTCCATTAAAAACATTCGCATTTCTCGAAAAATCAGGTCTTATGAGATTGATCAAGAAAGTAAGTGGTGACCCCTATGCTTCATTAGCATTTGATGCTAAAACCGTAGAGCAAATGAAAATGATTTCGTATAAAAACATGAATAATGACACTGCCTTGAATGAGATGGGCCATATTTCTTCTAATTTTAAAGGGGCTCACGACTTAACATTCCCTAAAGACCTTCCACTTCTTCTTTTTGTACAAGCGAATAATGAAGGGGTAAAAGGATGGATACCTTTGCATGAAGGGCAGATCAAAGACTCGGTACATGGAAAAGTAATAACCATGGATGGATCACATTATTTACACCATACCAAATTCAAAGAAATCGCTGAAAACTTTAGAGAATTTATGAATGAAGTAAAGTAAGTGTACTGAAAAAGGTCCCTCCACTATTTTGCAGATGTGCATAAATGATATGGAAAACCGTCCTTTGGGGCGGTTTTTCACTGTGTGTTTGTAAATATGAGATGTCATCACATTTTAGGACTGGATTGGTTGAGTACTCGCATGTTCTATGCTACGGCATCCTGTGCAATCTTCCTTGCATGTGACGCGTAGCATTTTTTTGCCTGTTCATGCTCAGTTCATATTGTCGTCATAGGGAGTACATCTTCGTCGTATATGCTTTCCTTAGCGGCCCGTTAAGGTAGCCCAATAAACAGATAAGGACAGGAGAAGATGTGAATGGTACAACAAGAGGAAATGAAAATGAGAGCGGGCACGAGAATAGCTAAAAAACGAACTTCAATGGCCGCTTTAACCCTGGTGCTAACAATGTTAGCTCCAATGTCTGCAACGGCCACCAATAACAGCAATAATCTTACTTTTGATGCGACTATGAAAATAGCTACTGAGAAAGCCAAGTTACTAACCGAAACTTACGGTACTACAAGTCTGCAATATGCGCTCATCGATGAAGGAGAGATTGTGATCTCCGGGCATGCAGGCAAAAACGACCTAAAGGATAAAGTACACCATACGTCAAATACGATATATGGGATAGGTTCAACCAGCAAAATGGTGCTCGCGGCGGCTGTTATGAAGCTTGTTGATCAGGGGAAGTTAGATTTAGATTTGCCTGTTGTGAAATATATACCTGACTTTAAGATGAAAGACAACCGTTACAAACAGATTACACCACGCATGCTGCTGAATCATTCCTCCGGTCTTCTCGGAAGCTCGTTCAGTAATGCAACATTGTATGAGGATAATGATACTTATGCTCACGATACTTTGTTAGAGCAATTGGCGACTCAAAACTTAAAGGCAGATCCAGGAGCGTTCTCGGTATATTGTAACGATGGTTTTACGTTAGCTGAGATTCTGATAGAAAGAGTTAGCGGCATAGGCTTTACAGCATTTATTCACAAGTATTTGACAGAGCCTCTGGAAATGAACCATACGAAAACACCGCAAGATGTTGTGGATCCAGCGAAACTGGCCGGGATCTATTCCCCTGCTTATAAGGGACAACTCCCAAGAGAGACTACTAACATCATTGCAACTGGCGGCATTTCCTCAACAGCTGAAGATCTCGTTAAATTCTCACAAATCTTCACGGGACAGGTCGATGATATTCTTTCTAGTAAATCGGTAGAAGCTATGGCACAAGAAGAGTATAAAAGAGGCATGTGGCCGGAGGAAGCTGATCCGTCCTTCATCGCATACGGGCTAGGCTGGGATAGTGTGCACTTGTTCCCATTCAACGAATACGGCATCAAGGCACTTACGAAAGGTGGAGATACGATGAACTATCATTCATCGTTAGTTGTGCTCCCGGAGCACAACATGGCTGCGGCCGTTATCTCTTCAGGGGGTGTTAGCGCAACAGATCAATTGATAGCAAATGAACTGCTGCTTAGCGCGCTGCAAGAGAAGGGTGTTATTAAAGAACGGAAGCCGGAGAAGTCGCATGGCGTGCCTATAAAGCAAGATATGCCGTAGGAAGTATCCCGGTATGCGGGTATTTATGGTGGTGGATCAGGTAAGTTCATGAAGGTTGAAATGAATCCAGTGGGCGAATTGTCTGTATCCACGGTTACCGCTCCGAACAATCCTGTCCAAAAGTATACGTATACGGCAGATGGTTCTTTTGTAAACGAGGAGGGCACTGAAAAGTTCAAATTCGTTGTTGAGAAAAATGGACGCACCTACTTGTGGTCCCGCTCATATATATCCGTACCGGGGCTTGGACAGTTAGCTTTCTCAGAGTATAATGCAGAGAAGCTTGAAGCCAATGAATTATCCAAAGACGTAGCTGCTGCATGGGAGAAACGCGAAGGTGAAAAATATTACTTGGTGAGTGAGAAATATACATCGATGCTCTACCTCAATTCTGCATCAATAGTACCCATTAATACGGTTAAAGAAGTTCCTGGTTATTTGATAAATAATAAGATCATTGATGCAAACAAAGCAGTCAACAAACTACAAATCCCTACTATGGCTGGTCGAGATACGATGGAAATCAACCTCTTTAAGAAGAATGGCGTTGAGTATTTTACGGCAGCAGGTAACTTATACGCCAGTGAGGAACTTGTAAAATCGCTCTATTCGGGTAAACAATCTGCGACAACGATCCAAGCGGATGGCTATGCCAAATGGTATGCAGTGCCTACGACTGCTAAAGGAAAGGTCATGACGGTTAAGATGCCTTCGAATGGCTCCTTTGCAGTATATGATCAAGCAGGTATTTGTATTAACCACACCGTGGTCAGCGGTAAGAATCAGGTCTTATTACCGGAGAACGGTAGAGTCGTATTTGCAGGAGAAGTTGGCTCCAAATTTGAAATTTCATTAAAAAAATAAATACGGGCTTGTCTAAGAGGCTGTCCCTAAGGTCATTACTGATCTTATGGGACAGCATTTTTCAGTTAACGGGGAGAATTGTTGAGGAATAAATGTGATAAACTATGGGTGATACAAGTTATATTGAATTAGGAGATGTTAAGTGATGGTTATTCACGAACTTACGATCGTTCAGTTGGCTGTTTTACTTGATAGAGAGGAAATAACATCTGTTAAGCTAATTGAAGAATATAAAAGAAGAATTGCTACATTTGATAGAAATGGGCCGACACTTAATTCTGTTCTGGAATTAAATACAGATGCCGTACATATCGCTGAATCGCTGGACTTGGAACGAAAAGTAAAAGGATCACGGGGATTGCTACATGGAGTGCCTATCGTTATTAAAGACAACATAAATACCGGAGATAAAATGCACACAAGTGCGGGTTCACTTGCATTAGCAGACCTGTACGCTCCTAATGATGCTTTTATTATTCGGAAATTAAGAGAACAAGGAGCCATTATTTTAGGGAAAAGTAATATGAGTGAGTTTGCTCATTTTCTGTCATTTGATATGCCAGACGGCTATAGTTCTAGAGGCGGACAAGTCATAAATCCTTACAATAAGCTTATTTCCCCTTCTGGATCAAGCTCTGGTTCAGCCGTTGCCGTTGCTGCGAATTTTGCAATGGGAGCTATCGGAACAGAAACAAATGGCTCTATTATTGAACCAGCAAGAAATAACTCGGTGGTAGGTATCAAACCCACTGTAGGGTTAGTAAGTAGAGAAGGCATTATCCCAATATCAAATAGCCAAGACACGGCTGGACCCATTGCACGTACAGTTGAGGATACTGCCATTATTTTAGATGCCATTGTTGGATTCGATGAACAGGATGCCGCTACATGGAAAATGAAATATATGCCGAAGAAATCATATTATGAGTCCACTAAAAATAGCATTTCTGGAAAAAGAATTGGCATATGCTCAAAACGAAACGAATCTCTGCGAGAAGAGGAACAAAAAATTATAGCTGACGCTGTAATCATAATGAAAGAATTCGGTGCCGAAATCGTAGATGTACCCTTGGAATTTTCGCCAAGTGATTATTTAACAGTGTCGATCTATGAGTTTAAAGCTGGAATAAATCATTATCTCTCTACGGTTAAGGGACGCACGAATATGAACACACTCCATGATATTATTGAGTTCAATAACAATCATCCTGATACTTGTTTAAAATATGGGCAAGAAATATTAGAAATGGCAGAGGCCACATCAGGCACTTTAACAGAAGACAAATATCTCCTTGCTAGAGAAGAGAACCTGCACCTAACAAGAACGTTAGGGTTAGACAAAACACTGAATGACTGGCATTTAGATGGAATAATGACGACAGAAATATTAAGTCTTTCCGCAGTAGCGGGTTATCCAAGTATTTCAATTCCAGCAGGTATAAATTCAGATACACCAGAAAGCTTGATTTTCATAGGAAGACCATTCTCTGAAGACACATTGTTATCATTAGCCTATACCTATGAACAGGCAACGATGTTGAGAAAAGCACCATTTTAGACATTCTAATTTTAATAATCCATGTTCCGAAAATACGAAAAACTGCCCTATTTAATAAGGTGATCTATTCATTTTAAATGTTTATTTTACGTAGTAGGCCTGAGCCTTGTACCTGCTGAGGGTGAATTCCCGAATTCCAATCATTATGCTAACGCATTTACAAATCTGTAAAAGTAGATATAATGATATATATGGAACCTTTATTGATTTATAAAGCTTTGTCTAACGAGACTCGTAGTCTAATTATGCTATGGTTAAAGAATCCAGAGGAATTCTTTGATGAAAAACCTTATTTACAACAAGGTCTCAATTTTGGAATTGGTGTATGTGTAGGAGATATTCAAGCTAAAGCGGGACTTGCACAGTCTGTTATCTCGAGTTATTTGTTGACTATGCAAAAAGCTGGTTTGTTGGAATCTGAGCGAATTGGGAAGTGGACGTACTATCGTCGGAACGAAACGACAATCCAGGAATTTTCCGAGTACCTCAAAGAGAAACTATAGACGGAAAGGAGGTCTTTTTTTATTTCAATATATCTACAATTCTATATATGTAAATATAAATATCAATGGAGGCTTACAATTACAATGAAAAAGGTTAACCCGTTGCTTATCATGATTCTGGCTTTAGGCGTATTCGGCATTATTACAACAGAAATGGGTATTATAGGTGTTCTACCCCAGGTAACTCAAAAATTTAATATATCGACATCACAGGCTGGATGGCTTGTTAGTATATTTTCTTTAGTCGTAGCCATTTCAGGTCCATTCCTGACATTACTCGCTTCCGGTATTAATCGTAAAGTCATTCTATTAACTGCTGTGTTAATTTTTGCGATTTCAAATATTGTCTATGCCTATACAACCCAGTTCGACGTGATGCTTGTATTCCGTATTATCCCGGCTATATTTCATCCCGTCTTTTTTTCGGTTGCCCTTGTTACTGCAGCCAAACTTGTCCCTCCGGAAAAAAGCAACAAAGCGGTCACAAAGGTTTTCGCAGGAATAACGGTCGGTTTTGCTTTTGGCGTGCCTTTGACTTCTTATCTCGGAGAAAATATTTCGTTAGAAGCCGCTTTTCTGTTTGGAGCTGTTGTAAGCATGATTGCCTTTGTAGGGATACTAGCTTGGCTCCCTTCCATGCCTGTTAAGGAAAAAATATCTTATGGAAAGCAGCTTGGTATATTACGCAATCCTCAATTATGGTTAAATATCGTGATCGTTATTTTTATCTTTGCAGCTATGTTTTCTGTGTACAGCTACTTTGCTGAATATCTTGGACAAGTAACACAAATGAACGGGTCATGGATAAGTATCATGTTGATGGCCTTTGGTATAATCATGATTTTTGGTAATTTTGTATTTGGGAGCTTGTTGAATAAAAGCATTACAAAGACCGTCAGCATGTTTCCTCTGCTATTTGCGGTAATTTACCTACTCGCTTATTATCTGGGTTCTTATTTCATTCCGATGGTTGTTATCGTATTCATTTGGGGGGCAGTGCATTCTGGCGGGCTTATTGTCAGTCAAACATGGTTAACGACTGAGACAAAAGAAGCTCCCGAATTCGGCAATAGTTTGTTTGTCTCATTTTCCAATCTTGGAATTACTGTAGGGGCTTCTATCGGTGGCTGGTTTATTTCTCACTTGGGAATACATCAACTCATCTGGAGCGGAATTATGTTTTCATTGCTTGCTTTTTTATTGATTATGATAAAATTAAAAGTTTCCAAATCGAGCGAGAGAGGAAGATAAGGTGCATTAAATTAACCACTCAAATCGGTCGACTTCGCCGTTGTCCGATAAAATTGTTGCTGTAATTTTATGAATAGGATTTAAGAGATTACGAATAACGTACTCACTATGGGCTAGAATCTACAGTTGTACCTGATGTGGTTCGTCAAGGTCTTCAAGCACTTCAAGTACTCCAAGCACTTCGTCCGCTTGGTCAACTAGCAATTGTTGGGGTAACACCTGAGATGAATATTAATGTTTTTGATGATATAGTGGCAGAAGGAAAAACAATGTTTGGAGTCATTGAAGGAGATGAAGTCCCTCATATGTTTATGCTTAAATTAATTGAGTATTATAAAAATGAAGTGTTTCCTTTTGTGCAATCATTTCTGTGGGTAAGCTGATATTTGCCTTAATTGAGTCTAAATCCATTGTGAATGGAACATTCGTTACAATATTTATTAAAAAATCAGAAGTTAAATACTTTATTAGAAGCGAGGTCCTTTGCGTGAACGTAAGATTAAAAGCATTAATTGATTCTACAAAACAAAAATTCGGATTGGATAACTATTATTTACATAGACACACGTTTTATCGAAAGCTAAACATCTTCAATGAAACGGAATATACATTATGCATGGAGTGGTTCCCTACTCATATCACTGAACAAGAGGATGAAGATCTCAATCCAGAAGGAACAGCCGTGATTAACATTAATGTGAATAATGGCTTGTGTGAAAGTGTTATTTTTGTTGGTGGAAAGTCTTATGCAAGTGGGATTACATTTAAAGAGCTAGATAAGATTGAAATTGTAAAATGGATTGAAAATGAAACAGGACTGATATATGAAAAACAATTTCAGCTGAAAAAAGAAGGAGAAAAGGAATATCGATTTCAAGAATGTGTGGATCGCATTCCGGTCTCACCTTCAGGGCATATCACAATCAAATTCGATGATGAAGGGATGCTGACTCAATTTTATAAGTCAGGTCAGTTCCCTGCAAAAGAATGGGTGACAGAAGAAACGTATTCACTTTCTCTTGGAGATATGGAACAGTTGGTGAAGGCACAATTGAAACGAATTGAAATTCCTGTTTACGATCAAAAGGTGTTAATTCTCGCATACGGGTTGGAAGAAATTTATGTGAAAAATGATAGGGAATCAACGATACCTTTTGAATTCATCGTAAATACAATGTCATATATAAAAGTAGACCGAATCATGAAGTGGACAACTTCGAACGAGCAACTGTTTGAAAGAAAGAGAGTAAGTAGGATTGAAGATGTTACAATCGAACAAGCATTTTCTAATGAGCCGCACCCTGATTCATTTCCGCTAACTAAACTTGAGCAAGAGAAGAGTATTCATGCTGTCATAGATTTTTTGCGTAAAGTATATCCTAAAGATACAGCGGAGTGGACTCTGAAAACCTTACATCGTGACAATGGTAATATCCATGCAACATTGAAAGTCCATAAACAAGACAATCGCGTATCCCAAAGAAAACTTCGGATCATCATTGATGAAGAGAGATTCGAAGCCATTAATTATATGGATAACGAGTCTTTAATAGAAACATTCAATCTATTTCAAGCACCTGATGAAATAACGATTAATAAAGAAGAGGCATTTGAACAAATCAGAGAAAGGATAACTTTAGAACCTTACTATGTTTTTGATTTTGAACAACAGCGATATATTCTATGTGGCAAAATAGACTGTAATTACGTTGTGAATGCATCCAATGGTGAAGTGGTTTCATTAAATGATTTATAGGTTTCAATTCAGGGGAACACTACTACCATCTTGAGAAGATGTTTCGCTAAAAGAATGTGAACAGCTCTTCCATAAGTCAATTCATTTGCCTGTCAAAGTCCCTGCAATTCCATTTACCCATCAATTCGCTAGATGTAATGATCTAGATGGAAACATGAATGATCACCTTGGAATTGAGTACTTTAATCATTATAAAGAACTCCAATGCCAAAGAGTTTCAACCTATTGGTGTTTGAAAAGGGAAGCTGGCAGTATATCCTCAGTGTGGATAAGAGAATGGGTAATGTAGTAACAGGAGCAGAATTAGTGGAGATAGCGGAATCACTTTGATAGGGTCCAATATACGAACGGGCAGATTTTCTCAGAATAAAATGTTGAACTTTATCATTCAATGAAGCGTTTAGTATATAGAATGCCTTATAAATACTAACATGTTGTTGATACGGGGGAGTTCAATCATGAAAAAAGTATTTTGCACGACTAGTGTTATTCTTTTCTTGCTGTTTGGATTGGTAGCGTGTAGTAATGAAAAATATGCTAAAGTCCCAACACCCGATGAGGTGATTCGAGATGTTGAAATGTTTGCCTCAAATATATTATTAGGTGATGCAACTGAAAAAGATGAGAACTTCCCCTTGACACCGCTTATTATTGACGATTGGGAAGTGAAGTTTACGGAAAGCAAAGAAGAACTGGATGCAGAGATCACCGCTATTGTAGGTGACAAGCTGTGGATATCTGACGAGAGAAAGACAATTACCATTCATTATGGATTGAATAAATCTAAGGAATGGGTGGTTCAAAACGTAAATGTAAATGACCCCGTCATTCGTGTTATATCACGTATAGTACAGACGGTGGAACCAACTTGAACGTCTTACTCTGTTATAGATATTGAGTTTAAATCTACTTTGAGAGTAATTAAATGTTATGGGAGGTTAGGATGGCTAGTTTAGGATTAACGTTTGTAACCGCTCTAATTTTAATAGTTACTATAATGTTTCATGCAGGAATATTATTGGACTTTATCCGACCAAGTGTTCTTCAAGTTCAACTGTTAGGTGTTCAATTAACATTGTTTGGAGTCGTTGTGTTATTAGCTTTTGGTGACTCTAGTGGGTTCGGATTTACTATTGGGTTAATTGGGCTATTTACAGGATTGTTCGGTTCATTTAGAGAATCCAATACCACTAAATCTACAGATCAATAGAACGAAATGACAACAGGATGCTAGATTCTTTGGCAGTCCTTTTTTTGACTTACGAGTAATTTGGTGAGAATGAAATCTTCCGAAACATTGAGGACTGCCAAGTCGTCTATGAATTAAGGTGATGGAAAATGGTGGGGGTGAAGTGGGCGAGTAAGGCACTATTTGTACTTCTTATTATCCTGACAGTTTCCGACTGTGGAGAATTAGGAGTGAGTACGAATTCTCAGATTGATAAGCTGAAATCAGTATTAAATGGAGCATCACAACCATGTATGGGGGATATCGAGTGGGTCGATTTTATAATGATCAATAATATTAAGTATCATCAGAACTTTGGGGAAACGAAGGAGGTAACTTCAAACCAACTTGGAGATAAGGTATGTGAAGTCTCCTATATGCTGAATGAACATGCCTGTTCAGATTATGTTGCGAAGAATGGGGATGCGGCATTCCTTCCAATTGATACCGATATATACGCCATGAAGAGTTACAAGATAGAGTTCCGTGTCATTGCTGACAACAATCCGATGGATCCCCATCCACTTTAATAAATCCTGGCATTCTACTCCCACTCACGGAAAGAATAATATTTTTAATCTCACGATCAACTAGTAGAATAGCATCACGTAGATATCTCCCGTTAAATTTCATGGTAGGAAACTCATCAGTAAACTTTACATCGGTAAAGCTTTCAGATAGTTCACTATTCTCTGATTGTGTATGTAGTACAAACATACCCTCTTCATCAACTTCCATGGTTACACGATTATTAGTGGCATCCAAAGATAGCGTTCTGTTGAGGGTATCATCCAGCTCTCCTCGCGACATCGTAATGTCAATCCCTTTTCCCATACCCCCAAAAATCCTAGAAAAATCAGGATATGCTCCATTAATGAGTAACCCGAAATACACTGTGCTTTTATCTCGGAGTATCAAATAGCTACTTGTAATAAGAAGATCAATCTGTTGAGCGTCTTTGAACGAATCAACTATCTTTTTAAAGCTGGCTGCATTAATAACTGCGTTTACGAAGTTATCCTGATTCATAATTTCGACTTCAGAAGTGTATCTATAGATCCGGTGGCGATCTGTTACTTCAAATCCAATCTTGCCATCCTGATTGTAAATATGGATACCCGTTAATAAAGGTGACTTTTCATCGGATGAAGCAAGGTGCTCTGCCATAGTTCCTTTCCTCAATACTTCAATCGGTACGGAAATAACCTCAGTTGCTTCCATTCTCGGAGGAGCTGGGTATTCCTCAGCACTTAGAATTTTAAGGTTAGCCTTTCCTCTCTCACCATAACGGATATAAACCGTTGAGTCTTTTGTAGTGAAGGTCAGACTACCATGCGGAAGTCGTTTGACCAATTCAATCCCCTCTTTGGCCGGAAATAAGTAACTTCCATTCATATTACTTTTGTTTTCTACTTTCAGCATTTGAAGAACCGACTGACTCATATCCATTGCTGTTATAAACAGTGTATCGCCCTTCAGGTCGAATTTAACACATTGTAGAATAGGAATGGATCCCGATTTTGGAACAACTTTAGCACATAGCGTTAGCGCATTCATCAATGATGCATGCTCGACGTTAAATGTTAAAGTAGTTGTTTCCGGTACAACCGTTTCTTCTTCATATTGCTGCTCCATTAGCTTTTCCATTCAATTTCCCCCTAGTTATGGGCACGAAAAAAAGCCATGGATAATAAAAAAACATACCTCAGGTATGTTTTTTTATTATCCATGGCTAAAAAACGCGCTAATTATTAATGTCCTTTTACTGGACGTGCTCCATCACTCGCCGAATACATTGACGGCAGTGAAAATAAATAGTGGTTCATAATATCCTTATTATAACAGGTCTATTGCAATTGTTTCAATAAAATGAATTTATTATAAACACATTGTTTCTCTAGTAAGCCTTTGTCATTACAGTCTCTGGTGTTTGAGCATACAAAAGGTCGATTCCCAAGGGATACAGTATGCTTACACTCAGCTGGTCCATGGATTCAGCTTCCCTCAGCCAAACTTGCGAATCTAATCTGCGAGATGACTTAGAAGTTTTACAAACGAAACGTAGGATAAACGTCGGATGGAGGTCTTCTCTCGGAAGACAGATAGTAGCCCTGCTAGAACGTGCTTCACATGCTGGACTTACCGTTGATTATGTGCTGATGAATAGTTGGTTCACTCAGGAACCACTCCTTCGTCAGTTACCAGGCAAGGTCTTTCCTTGATTGGTATGTTCAAGGAAATGAAACAGCGATATCTCGTTGAGGGACAAAAATCGACATTGTGTAAAGTCTTTCAAAATCTACACAGATCAAAGGATTCGGACAATGTCTAAAGACATTTGGTAGTGAAATACCCCCTATGTCAAAATTATAGAAAGAATGGGGGAATTGCAGTAATTTTCAACAATTAAATCGGTATGTTAAGCTAGAAAGTTTGAGTAATTGGGCAATATCAAATATGAAAAAGATAATATATTGGAATATAAATGAAACTTTTATTCGATTAGAGTCGTCTATTCATAGTAAATAATTACTTTAATATAAATCATTGTAACTAAAAGTGATTTGGTTATGGTAAATTTCTTTTTTGTAAGAAGGGGGCTTGTTAACTATTTGATTAGATAATTTGGTACAAATGACAATACGATCGATGTAAGCATTTATTAAGTGTTTTTAGGTATAATTTTTCATTTACTGATTGAATCACTGTAAAAAAATAAGAAAGGTAAGGTGTATTACGGTAGTTGTCAAGACAGTTGTCGCGATTCCATAGAATTTATGTAGTCATTTGAATTGTTC
>LIDZ01001516.1_pt2 | contig 126934 bp, 130 predicted proteins | sample 644651 | NCBI WGS metagenome assembly LIDZ01 (sample SAMN03856242, study PRJNA289617) | food metagenome | isolation source: wine grapes on drying loft during traditional withering process | host: Vitis vinifera cv. Corvina | place: Italy: Gargagnago di S. Ambrogio di Valpolicella | collected 2014-01
AGAATGGGCAGCAAGAGGTTATGATCAGCCACCAGCTACTCCTGGGACACAATCATATGTTGTGAAGGCTGGAGATAATCAATATGCAAGATTTTTCAGTATTGATGAAGATGGAGATTCTAACATTATTGGACGTTGGATAATGAGAAAATCTGATATAGATGGTTTATCATCAGCGGATATAGTTGATAAATATGCTTTGCCAGAAGTGCCAAATAATATATGCGATGTAAATTTCCCTAAAAATTTAAATTTAGAGGTTAGTGAAGCTAATGGTCTACCACAATGGGGACATGGAGGCGGTATCCAATTTGATACAATGGATGAAAATTTAGAGGCTCGTTGGTTTTCAAATCCAAGGAATTTCAATAAATAAGGAGACAACAAAATGTATGAATTTAAAGAAAATGTATTAAATGTTAACGGAAAAGAATTACTATGTGAAAATAAGATTGAGAAAGTTGTTGAATTTAATAATTTGTATATAGTCTTTATGATGGAAAATCAAATACCAAGAAATAATATATTTGCTTTAAATGAAGATGGAAATATTATTTGGAATATTGGAGATATTATTCACTTATCAGTTCCAGAATCTTATGTTACATTAAGAAAAATGAATGAGAATGAAATAAAAGTGATATCTGCAAGTGGAATTAAATGGTATATAAATGTATTTTCCAAAGAAATTGTAAATAAACAGATAAGTAAATAATAATCTAAAAAAGTAATATAGTAATATTAAAAACAGTTTTTAGATATAAATTTCTAACGGCTGTTTTTTTATGTTTAAAAATATATTTTTGATTTCCTAAAATGTATTTTTGGTAAAACACTATATCATGGAATAAGTACAAGCTATGGTACCATGGATGGTAAGTATAGCAAATTTATAAATATGTAGAGCTTAATAATACAGACATATGAGGTAGTAAAATTTAGACAAATAGTAATTCAATTGTCTCAAATTACACCGGCTAGAATAAATGATATGAATCATCTAATACTTACTTTTGACCAAGTATCAGCATCGATGTTTATATTAAAAGATAATATGATTAAGGGTACAACAGCAGGTATTGCCATAATAAAAGAGTTGGATAAAATGGCTGCTGATGTAGAAGGGGCAAGAACAGGCTTTATAGCTGCTGATAATAAGGGCAGTACTCTTTTTAGAGGTGATGATTCTAGTGGAGCAAAAAAACCAGCACCATTACCAGATAATTCTAATGCAAAAATAAAGGAAACAGAGCATACGGGCATAGCAAATGGTGAGAATAAGGTAAAAGGTGTATTGGAAAAAGGAGCGATATTAGGACCAGGATTATTAATGGCAAATGACTTTGTATATGGAATAGCTAATAATGGAAGTACGTTGCTACGAGGAAAAGATTTAGATAATCAAGTTAAAACCGATATTGACAGGCAAGATGCATTTATGTCAGAGGTGAAAGATGTAGGAGGACTAGCTGTTAGCGGTGAGGTTAAAGCTGCTGATGTGAGAGATATTTCTATATGGATATCAATTGGTAAGGTAATAAGTAAAAATGGTAGTAATATTGTTAAACTAACAGAAAAACAAAGACTACAGGTATATAAGCGTGTATCAGCTGTCATCAGAATAGAAGGCCATGATGGAATATATACAGATGAATTTAAATTTATAGAGGAAGATATAGATAATATAGATTATTCTAAAAGTATATTAGATATAGAAGGATAGGGGAATAAGATGATAATAATAAACGATAAAAATAATAAAAAGATTAGCATCAAAATGGATTGGAAACATTTAAGCTATATTCAAGGTGATGAAAAAATAGTTTTTAACATTGAACCTATGGTTGGAGGAGCAATTATGAGCAACAATTTAAGGTGGATATGTGAAAATAATAGTGTTGAACTCACAACTATTTCAAAAATAGAAGCTATATTCGGTGTGAAATTTCCAGAAGATTATGTTAAATGTATAATGAAAACTGATGGCGCTTATCCTAAGCCAAACAGATTTAAATTAAATGGTAATGAAGAAGTATTCAATAATCTATTGAGTTTTGATGAAGAAGATAGCAGTAATATTATAAATATTTATAACGATGTGAGTGACAGACTAATTAAAAAAGTAATTCCATTTGCAGAAGATCCATTTGGAAATTTGATATGTTTTGACTACAGCGATAATGAGAAAATAGCTATAATGTTTTGGGAACATGAAAAAGCATTTAATGATAAAGAAGCAGCTATGAGTTATTTGTGTGACTCATTTACAGAATTGTTGTTAATGTTGCATGAACCTCAAGAATAAACGATTTAAAATATAAATAAACATCCATAATGCAAATAGTTATTAAAATAAATGTGAATTAATAATGGAGCTTCTTAGATAAAGATGCTCAACTGGCTTGGCATGATGTTTCAGGTTGCTATATTACACAGTGTTCAGGAGATATAACGAGGAGGAAGTATTATGGCTGTAACTTTTTATATGGCAAATGAATTGAAAGAAATAAAGAAGCAAACTAAGTGGATAGGCTTTAGTGAGGAAATTCAAGAATATCTAATAAAGACAAAAAACAGAATAATGCCTAAAAGTTTGTTCCTACTAAAACTTGATCCATATCGAACTCAAAGAGTATTAGAAAAAGATGAGGTAAAGGAGCTAATTGAAATTGCAAGATTACTCATTTAAATTGACAAAAGGTAAGACAAAAGAATTAGATTATATTAAGAGATCGTCGGATGAAATGGCAAAACTTCGAAAAGCTTTTGACAGTACAGAGAGAAAAAATTTTAAAAAAACATTAGTAATAATTCTGATACGGTTGATCAATTAATAAATGTAGGACTAATCAATACTGATATAGCTAGAATGCAAGACGGACTTAATCCAAAAGGAAGGTTTTGTTATGTGGGAAAAATGGTTATTAGAAATTGAAAAAATTGAAAAAAAGTACAGTAGTAAAATTAATGAACCAGCATCAAATGCACAAATAAGTATATTTAAAAAAATGTCAAAGAAAAATTCAATAATTATATATTGCCTAAGCAATATATACAATTTCTTGAAAAAGTTAATGGACTTGATTTTGATGCTCTAGTAATATACGGAGTTGATAGACATATACTGGGTGATGTTACTGGTGAGGAAGTCTACGGCTTTATTGAGACGAATGAAATTTGGTATGAAAATGAATGGCAAAAACAATATATATTTTTTGGAGATTCTGATACAGGCTGGTATTGTTTTGACATATTTAAAGAACTATATGTAGAACTTGATAAGCCGTCAGGGGAAATAATGAGCAAATATTGTGATTTTAATTCTATGTTAGAAGATGCATTAAAATCAAGAATTAGTTAGGAGATATGGAGTAAGTTCTCGTTGGCTTTATTTTTTTACATAAAAAGAACGCACCTTTGGCACGCTCTTCTAGATGGGGATTGTAAAATTTGTCTATCTAGATTATTAACTTATGTAATAAAAATATTCAGTGTTTGTAAAATAATATTTATTTTGTTACAATTAGTATAATAGAAGTTGTACAAAGGGGTAAATAAAGAATGTAGGAAGAATTAAAACTTCCAACATTCTTCTTACCATAAGCAAAATACTAGCTATATTAATCTTTTGGAGTAAATTAAGTGAATATTCAAGCGTAGTATAATTCCATCAAACTAATGGTTTGATGGAATTTTTACTTTAGGGGATCTAACTTTAACGTAAAATGAAGATATTAGTATAAAAGTAAATACTTTAAATTTGGATAAGCAAGATGTTAATAATTACAAAAGCTTAATAAAAGTGAATGGTATAAAAACAAATATTGGTGTTTTTGCAAAAGCAGTAAAAACGTGTAAGTAGAAGCCAAACAGGTAGAAATTGATCTGGAAATTAAATTTTATATAATAACTTTCAGGATATATGAACGCCAACTATGGTGACACAAGTAAAGTGATAGGATATATTTATGGATAAAAATAAAATTAAAATAAAAGTTAGAAAAGAAGTTGTATTATGCTCTAGATGTGGTAATAAAAAGGAATTCAATTATTTATCTGATTTCGCATATGGTGAACAACTAATACGAATTAAAGGCGGAGCAGAGGATGCATATGTAAATTTACTAGAGGATGAGGTGCATAAAGAAGTAAATAAATTATTAAGACAAATTCTTCAAGAGAATAATATATTATTTCAAAAAGTCAGTTTGCTGATTGTATAAGCGATATATTTGGTATTACTTTTGACAAGATAGATAATGAATCAATAGATACATCTATTGAAGATGAAAAATGCAGTATATGTGGGTAAGAAGAATTTGAACCAAATCTCATTGAACCAGAACAAATTATGGATATAGAAGTACCAGTGATTACACACATTTTATGGAAAAAGTTAAATAATGTAGAAAAGGTAAAAATAATTAAAAAAGAGTTGATAAAAAATAAGTATATTTAAACTTAAGCAATATTTTAGTATATAGTATTTGTAGAATAATAAATTTTATTTAAGTATACTTAGTAACAATATAAATTTGTTCATCAGGTTGAACCCCGGCAAAAATCACATCTTTAATATTATCAACATTTCTTGTTTTTAATTGTGACATTACCCACTTTTCATCTTTTTTAATTAAAGACAAATGTGAACGCAACAATTTACCATCTAAAATAATATCTACCATCATCCCAGTTTTAGTTTTTTTAATATTCTTATCTACAACAGTTACTGTTGATTGTTCTGATTTTTTCAAGACACTAAGTTTACCGTCTGGCTCTAATACTGCTATGTATACGTCAGTAATATAAAAAACATCTTTATTCCTTAGTTGCATCAATAAATCCCCCATATTGTATCTAGCTTTCTTCATATTCTTATAAATAACTTTCCCATTATCAATAATTAATAATGGTTCACTATCTATTATTAATCTTAATTTAATATTCTTAAGAGTTATTTCTGAAATTAATATTGTAAGGAGACTCCATACTGTAATGGAAATAAGGAAATCAGAAATTTTAATATTATAATTAAATGCACATTCACGCAAACACCTCCTTATTTATTACTACCTATATTATTAGCGACTTTTTTATAATTTTATTCAATATAAAGAGGATATACAAAGAAGAACAATACATCACTATTAATTTAACCAAAAATCAGCGGAAATTAAAACGTGATTAATGATAGAAAAATTAGGGAATGGGGGTTTGAGGGGTGTAATTTAGCAAGACTTTTTTCAGTGGATCTATAGTAAGAGAAGAAATTGATGAAATTTTGTTTGAGTTTTTTTAAAATAAATAAAGACTCATAATTAAAATACCAGCTTTAGGAGCTTAAAATAAGGCATAAAAAATTTAAGGAGGAATATAAGATACATTCCTCCTCACTCAAAATCTATTCCTTGTAATTTGAAAGTGTAGTATTTGCATCTTGTAAAGCATTATCTACAGAATTAAGAGTATTTTGAATTTGCTGTTTATTTTCAGGCTTTTCTACTGAACTAATGGCCTGGTTCAAACAATTTTTTGCATCTTGAAGTTTAGTTGCTACATCTTGAACGTGTTGTTTAGCATTCTTTGTTTCCATTTAATCATACCTCCTAAGTTTTCAGAAATATATATGTACTTGAGTACGTTAGTAGCATTTGCAATTTAGCGCAAAATATCCATGAAAAAATATAAAATTTTAATTTTACTGCACACGTAGAAAGAAGTCGAAATGTTTAATAATCACATAAAGGAATAAAGTTATAATCCTTTTATATTGTGTATAAATATAGTGACAAAGTAAACAATAAATCTATATTCAATATTATGGAGGTGTTTAATTTGTTTAAACATGAAAAACAATTGCTGAATAATATACAGGTAAAAGTTGAAAAGGCTAACCCACAATATGCAGTTCTTATGCAAGAACAATTGGGCGGAGGGAATGGAGAATTAAAGGCAGCAATGCAATATCTATCTCAAAGTTTTAGAATAAAGGACCAAACAATAAAAGATTTATTTCTTGACATTGGAACTGAAGAACTTAGTCATATGGAAATAGTTGCAGAAACCATAAATTTGTTAAATGGTCACGAGGTAAATCGTGAAGCTGTGGGAAGTGGAGAAATTGAAACTCATGTACTTTCTGGCTTGTCACCAGTCTTAATAAACTCTTCAGGAGCACCATGGACAGCTGATTACGTAACGGTTACAGGTGACATTGTAGCAGATTTGCTTTCCAATATAGCTTCAGAGCAAAGGGCTAAAGTAGTATATGAATATCTTTATCGTCAAATTGATGACAGAGAAGTTAAGAAAACAATAGATTTTTTATTGAATCGTGAAGAGGCACATAATGCTTTATTTAGAGAAGCTTTAAATAAGGTTAAAGATACAGGATCAAATAAAGACTTTGGTGTAACGGAAGATTCTAAATTATACTTTGATTTGTCAACACCAGGTAAATATTTTAATGAACCTAATCCTACTGAACCAAGCTTTTCCAATCCACGAAGGTAATATTTAAGAGCTCTTAAAGGAGCTCTTTTTAACACTCAAAATTAGATAGGTAATGATATATTAACATCTGCACTATAACTGTATGTTAGTTATCACATTGAAAAGAATGTGACGGAAATTATAAATGAAAATGCGAACAAGGTTCTTTAAAAGTTGAATATTTTAGCTACAATATGAACAAATTATATGTGTCTTATAAATGGTTATTATTTTGATAATGGAGGTAATTATAAATGGCACATAACAAAGATTTTGAAAAAAGTGAAAATATACACGATAAGGGTATTTTACATTGGATTTGGAGATTAGTATATGTGGCTATTATTTTAGCAATAACATCATATGTGACACCGGGTTTTACAATAAATGGGCTGTGGTTTTTTTTGTTAGCTGCAGTTATAATAATTGTATTAGATTATTTAGTTGAGTTAATTATGGGAGTTGATGCATCACCTTTTGGAAGGGGATTAATTGGATTCTTAGTCACTGTGGCGATAATATATGTCACTCAATTTTTAGTTCCTTATATGAAGGTATCTATAATTGGAGCGATGTTAGCAGCTTTGGTTGTAGGAATATTAGATGCAATAATTCCTGGAAGAGCAGTTTAGATACTTTAAAATAAATAATTAAGTAATCAGATCTATTACAGATATGTATTGTATTTTACATGGGAATGCTAATGGGCTCATAAGGTGGTTATGCAAGTACAAATTAAAAGCTTGATTACCAACAACTTAGGGTGAATAAAATTATATATTGTATAGAAAAGCAATTACTTAAATGTAGTTGCCTTTTTATTTACCTAAAAATCGGAGGATTCTACGATAGATAAAATTACATTTAAAGCAACAAAAGCAAAGCTTTATGACCTTTTTAGAATGTAACGCTTATAAACGATGATAAACAAGGGAATAGCGGATTAAGTATTAAACTGATTGATAAAATGAAAGCATATGGAAGGTGAGGTAATCGATTAATACTCTTAGATACAGCCACTAAGCTTAAATATGATCTATTTACGTTTCACTATGGATGATAATTTATCATTGCATTATTATTTTTATATTTAATAATTAAGAAGAGCTGAAATTAAATTATTCCAAACATATAAATTTAAAAGAAAGCCTAAGGGGGATAAATCTTTAGGCTCCCTTTTGACAAAGATAATATAAAAATTATAATTAAAAATGTCACAATTGTATTATGCGCAGTAACATTAAAACTATGCAAATAGGTTATTAATTATTCTATGAGCAAAAAAGGCGTACCTTTCGGCACGCCTTTTGATGAATTATGATATGAAAAAGGCAAGTATGTCTATCATATATTTATACTATATAGTTATTATATGAAATATTTTGTTAATGGTGCAATAAAAAAGCGCACTTTTCAGCACGCCTTTCTACCTATTATCCTTGTGAAAGTACATTTTAAATTATATCCACTATAAAATATTATATTCATTGTTTTTGTAAATATATAAGTTATTTGGTACAGTATAATAAAAACTGAGATTTTACTACCATGTAAATATGATATAATTACCATTAGTTAAGTTATATTAATAAATTATGAGGAACTAATTACAAATTAACCAAATTAGATGAAAAAAGTATAAAAATTCAACCTATAGGTTCTTTATATACTGTAGAGGTATCTCAATTTGAATAAAAGTAATCTTTAAGGAAAAAGGGGGTGGTAAAAAGATGATGATACCACTAGGAAATGTACTTATTCTTTTGGCACTTATAATAGCTTTATTTTTGGCTGTTCTTGCAATAATACGAGGATATAAAGGTATGAAGATGAGCAAACGTTTTGATACATCTGATAAAAAAATAAAAGTTGGTTATTGGTTGCTTTCTGGTATACATATGTGGGTGGGTATTTTAATAACTGTGTGTTATTTTATTGCAGGAGTATTGATTTTGAATAAATTATAAGGGATGTGATCTGATGATCATTTTTATACTACCATATATTGCGGCTATAATTGGAATTATTATTGCTCTTAGTTGTTTTATAGGAACATGTCTGATAATTATCGGTGGCACAGGCATAGCAATGAATAAAATATATTTGAAACAGATGAAAACAAAAAATAGTGTATTAAAACCTTTATCTAATACAAGCTCAATAATTTTAGGAATTATATTTATATTATTCCCTTTAGGATATGTTTTATCTAGGATTATTTTTTCATTATCTTAATTCATAGTAGTACGTTAATATCATAGAAAAAGCAAGAAGAGAACGTTCAGAAATGAGCGCTCTTTTTTACGTAATAGAGTAGTTATACGCAACATATTGTTGGCAGTGTGTATAACTTATACTATATGTTGTACAACCTATTTTTGTTAATTTATATAGTAGTTAAGCAGTTAGAAGATAATTTGATTTATCCAAGAATTGTAGGTAATTCTGTGTGGGCTTTCATCCATTTGGGTATTAGTTGTAATTATATTAGGTGGTAAATTGATGGGAGTAGCCGGTATGATTATTTTTATTCCATTATTAAGCATTATTTTAGAGAGTGGTTTAATCTACTCTTTATTTTTTTACAAAACAATGTACCACTTGGCCCACTTTACAAAGATTTATATCATATATTTTAATCAAATAAGTCCAACAAATCATTAAAAATATGGTTGCATTGTAGTATAATTGTAATAGATGAATTTGTTATTGGAGGATTGGTTAACGTGGATAGCAGTAATAATGAATGTGAAAATAAAATGAAAAGTTTGTGTGGCAATATGATTTATTTGCTAGATAAACTTCATGAAAACGGTTCAATAAGTGACGAAGAATATGAAAAGCTTACATATGAAAAGAAAAGATTTCTGAATAGCATACAAGTTTATTATAATATATAAAATAAGTAAATATAAATTCATTAATTTATTACCATAGTAAAATTAGTAGTTGCAACATAAAAAAATGAGAGAGTTTGTTATGACTGTATCAATTAAAAAGATCATTCTGATAGTGCTTTAAAAACGATTACAAAACAATAAAATATATAAAAACATTAAATAACAGAAAAATGTTGATATTTCCATTTTAATATTGTATATTATACATATATATAGAATATTGTGGGAAAAGGTGATGCGATGAAATTTTTAACTATGGGAGAGAAGGTTAAGAAACTAAGAGAGCAATTAAAGCTTACACAAGAAGACTTGCAATCAGAAAAGGTTACTAGAGGACTTATAAGCATGATTGAGACTGGAAGAAGAGATGTAACTTATGGTTCAGGAGTAAAACTTGCTGAGAAATTTAACGAAAAGGCTGAAGAACTTAACATTATAATGAATATTGATGAAGCATATTTAATGCGTTCCCCAGCTGAAGATGCTGAAATTTATTGTTTAAATAAGCTTAAAAATGACGACATAACTAAAAGTACAATTGATGAAATTTTTGAAATAATTAATCAATATAATTTATTATTTGTACAAGCTAAAACATATTTTAAAATTGGGCAAATTAACGAAGAAAAGAGAAATTTTGATGATGCGTGTATTAACTATGACAAGGCTTTAAAAATATATAAGACTATGGGCAAAGATAAAGAGTTAGGATTAGTTTATCTTAGACTAGGTATTTCTAAAGGTAAAAATTTACAACACGATACTGCCATGGTTTATTTTAATTCTAGCCAATATTATTCATTCATTTATGATGATGAAGATATTCAAAAATTGTCATTGTATAATTTAGCGAATGCTTATAAACATTTAAATAAGATAGATTTAGCGTTAGAAACTGTTGAGAGGTATTTGGAAGTTAGTGACGAATCAGATGTATTTTATATTTATGGACATGGTATTAAAGCAAACTGTTATGAAGCTAAAAAAGATTATGATAAAGCAATAGAAACTTATAAAGAAATACTTTTAAAAGTTTCAGATAATACAAATATTTTTATTGGCTATGCTTATAATAATTTAGGAGGTTTATATGCTGATTTAAATAATTTCGAAGAGAGTTTAAAATACTTTGAAATGGCTGAAAAGTTTAGAGACAGTTTAGATAAAGTGAATTTAGGAGCTACTCTTATAGAAAAATCAAATGTTTTTCTTAAACAAAAAAAGTATACTGATGCAATAAATGCTATAGATTTAGGTTTGAATTATGCGATAGAATTTAATGACATGGAATATATAATAAAAGGTTATTATATATCAGCAGATATATACGATAAATCAAATGACTTGGTGAATTTGGAAAAATCTTATCTTAAAATAATAGAACTATTAAAAATAAAAAAAGATAACAACAGTCTTAAATCAATTTATAATAAGATTGTTCTTATGTACTTAAATCAAAAGAAAACAGCTTTATGTGAAAAATACTTATTACTATCAAATGATTTAAATTAAAAGGAGGAATAGTTATGAAATTTAAAATTTTAAGGAATGTAACTTTAGGTGTAGGGTGTTTAATGTTATCACTTACATTGTCATCAAATCTGGTGCACAATAATTTAAGTAATAAATCTAGTCATGTTATTCAAGTTAACCAAGAGATGCCATACGGAATGGCTGAATCTAAACATGCAATTCACCATATGGAGGAGATGCCATTTGCTATACAAGAGATGCCATACGGAATGTATCAATCTAAACAAGCACTCAGTGCTATGCAAGGAATGCCATATGGAATGATTCAATCCATATAAATCAGGATTCACCTGTGGGATGATTCAAATAAACAACTAGGCTAACAACCTAGTTATTTATTTTGTACAAAATTTGCCGATGACGTTAAACTACTCTTTCCTTTATTAATAATGAATGCTTATAAATAAAAATATAAAATTTACTTTTGTTTTAAGCTTATATCCATTATTTGTTGAACAAATTTATCTGTTTCATTTCTCCATGAATCATGTCCTGAGTGTTCAAACCAGATCAATTCTTTTTCTGGAGCCTGTAATTTATTATAATAATCTTTCACTAAGTATGAAGGAGCATTAATATCATATCTTCCAATTAAAAAATATACAGGTACATCTAATTTTACTGCATCCTTTCTTAAATATACACTATATAATTGAGGATATACTTGACTATAAGTTGAAATCAGCGCTCTAAAGTAGTTAACTTTGTCGTACATTCCATACTCTGGTCCACCAATTTCAGACATAGTATGATACCCTGGATTTGTTATGTTAGGATTTCGCTCCATTTCACTACTTATATACATCAAATATGGTTGAGATTTCCATATATTGTTCTTCCCATAATATGGTGGTGTTCCTTGTTTATTTAATTTGTTAAGTAATTTTAAGTCTCCTTTTTTGCAGCTGATTTTTTGACTAACTCGTAATCATACTTATCAGTTTCTAAAAAATCCACCATTTGCCCTGTTCCAATAACTGCATAGTATAATTCAGGAGATTGTTTAGCTAAAAGTATGCCAAGTGCACTTCCCCAAGATTCTCCTACTAAATATACTTCTAGGAACTTTAATCTTGATATCCAAGGAATAATATTTTGACCGCGTTTAAAAAATATATATGTTATCAATGTTATTAACGCTGTTATAATTAAAGCTGCTAAAAATAGAACTAGAATCATGAAGATAACTCCAGTAAACGGTAATTCTATTTTAGCTGTTGCTTCCGTTTTCTTGAAAAATTCTCTAAAACCTACTGTATATATCGCTATTATAATTACTAAACTTAAAAGAAATAACAAATACTTCTTTGAAAATAGTAAATCAAAAATGTTTCTATTCATGATATGCCCCATCGTATAACTTTAAAAAATGGAAAAGAGTGTACAGTTTTTTTTATTTCTTGTCCACATATTTGATTTAATAAACAAAATGGTGTCTTTTTCACTATTAAATAAAAAGTTTCCATATTTTACAACTATATCATATTTATCATACAATAAATTTAAGGTACTTTCAATATTTGATATAAATGAACTACTAATTTTAACATTTCTATTCCATATTATGTTATTTATAGTTATAATTATTATAGTTATAGATGAAAGTTTAATAGTGTAAACTTTCATTAAAAGGAGGACAAGAATGAAGAAAAGAGAAATTTTTACGTTATCAGCGTTAGCATTTTCCATGGGCATAGTTTTCGGATTTTTGATTTCACCAGCTAAAAACGGGTTTGGTAATAATGCTACCAATTCAACAAAAAATTATTATGATAAAGAGTATTTAAGAACTGATAAATCTAATGAAAGAGCTATTAAAGGCACTGACAAATAATGAAAAAATCATCATTTATCCAAAAATATATATAAATACTATTACTGATGTAGTGATAGCAAAACAAGTATCATACATAATTCAGCATAATTTAAAGGGTATTTTTCATCTGGTGGCAGATGATGTAATAAATTATAAGAAACTATATAATTTATTAATAATGGGGCTAGGTTTTAATAATGCAGAACTGGAAGAAAATTTTGAGGAAGAAGGATACTTTGCAATCTTATCAAAGAGAAATAATGAATTCCCAGAAAAGTTAGGATTAACAAATAAAACGGTAATTACATATTTAATTAATTGATATCGTTTATTATAAGAATATCTTAAATCGTAAATTACTATTATTGTTCAACAATAATAATTTATTGAGGCCTATTTTTAAATTTATTGAAGGGGTAATATTATGTTGAAGTTAGTATGTCCAGATAAAAAATACGAGAAGCAATACAAAGAAATGATGGATGAATGGTATACAGTTGGAGAAAAAATTTCACCATACAGTATAAGAAGATTAGATTATAATAATTTTGATAAATATTTGTATGGGTTTGAGGAAGAAAAAAAAGGCTGCCTGTATGGTGGCGTTACAGCAACCACATTATGGGCATATGATGATCAGCGTGACATTATTGTAGGAGCTGTAAACTATTTTGAAGTGACGGTACAATCAAGATGAAACTTACAAAAAGTCATGATTATTGGCTTTGTGATATAATTATCATAGGATTTATCCTCATATGGTTTGGGGTAGGAAAAATATTTTATAAGAAATTCGGTAAAAAATCCAGTTTAAATTTTCTAATATATGAAATCTAAGGCATCTGAAAAGAAAAAATGAGTCAAATGTACCAGAGTACTGACTTACTATTTCTTTGATGATGTCTAATGGCATTATCAAAGAACCTAAGATGAAATCTAAGAATACGGAGTTGAGCTTATGAATTTGAAAGACTTAGAATACTTTAAAGAGCTAGCCAGGGAAGGAAATTTTACAAAAGTTGCAGCAATATTTGGTGTTAGCCAACCAACAGTAACCTATGCAATGAAGCGATTGGAAGATGGCTTGAATTCTAAATTAATAACTAGAGATCAATCACACAAATCTATTAGTTTAACAAAGGCCGGTAAAATTCTAGAAATTCACGTTGTGAAAATGTTTCAAGAACTTGGAGTTGCGAAAACTGAAATTAATCGATTAAAGGGAGATATTATTGAACTAGGTTTGCCACCAATTATTGGAAACTTCTATTTGCATAAACTGTTTCCATATCTCCTGAAACAAGGGTTAATGGAACACATCCATTTAGTTAATGGAGGATCAAATGATCTCTGTGCTCTATTGATGAAAGGTGAAATTGACATTGCTCTATTAGGATCTTCTCACCCTATAAATGATGAAAATTTAATCAGCGAGTTATTGATTCAAAATAGATTTATGATTGTGGTTAGTGACAAACATCCTCTAGCAAAGGAAAAGAGTGTTTCTCTTTCTGATTTAAAAGATGAGAAGTTTGTTCTTTTAAATAATCATTATATCCATCTAAATGCGTTTCGAAAATTTTCACAATATACCTCTTTTGACCCTCAAATCATTTATAAAAGTAATGATTTGAATATTTTAAAAGGAATGATACGGGAAAGAGTAGGCATTGGTTTTTTGACAGAGATGGCAATAGACAAATCAGATGGTCTTGTTTATATTCCGCTTAATGATGAGCCACAGATTAAATTCAATATATCTCTTGTTAAGCGAAACAATTCTTTGAAATCAAGTTACTTCAGGCAAATTTTCAAGTCAATTCATGATTTTTACAAATTGTAGAAGCCTCAAGAAAAATTACAATTAGGAGCAATTATCACAAGATTATGTAAAATAACTTCTGCTAAAAAATATATAAGGAACTGCTGTACTAAAAAATAGTACGGCAGTTTTTTTTTATAAAACATGGTCATATAAATAAAAGTTATTACGACTAACGAGTTTGACTATAATTATCCTAAAAACATAAAATATAATCATAGACAACGAGGAGGAATAATTTATGTTAGCTACAGAGATTTTGAATAATCCATTCCTTAATAAAGGAACTGCATTTACTAAAGAAGAAAGAAAACAATTTGGATTGACAGGAACATTACCAACACAAGTACAAACATTAGAACAACAAGCCGTACAAACTTACGGACAATGTTTAAGTAAAACAACTGCGCTAGAAAAAAGAATTTTCTTAATGAATATTTTCAATACAAATCGTACGTTATTTTACAAATTGATGTGTGAACATATTGTGGAGTTTATGCCAATAGTTTATGATCCAACTGTTGCAGATTCCATCGAACAATATAATGAATTATTTGTGAAAACTCAAGATGCAGCTTTCTTATCCATTAATGAGCCAGAAAATATTAAAGAAAGTATAGAAAATGCAGCAAGTGGTCGTGATATTCGTTTAATCGTAGTGACAGATTCTGAAGGAATATTAGGTATGGGCGATTGTGGCGTAAATGGTGTGGATATAGCTACTGGTAAATTGATGGTGTATACTGCAGCAGCCGGTATAAATCCTAGCCAAGTGATTGGTGTTTCTATTGATAACGGAACAAATAATAAAGAATTACTCAATAATCCACTTTATTTAGGAAATCGTCACAAAAGAATTTATGGTAAAAAATATTATGACTTTATTGATAAGTTTGTTGAGGCTACTACAGAACTATTCCCTGAATTATTGATTCATTGGGAAGATTTTGGTCGCTCAAACGCTGCTACTATCCTAGAAAAATATCAAGATAAGATTACAACATTCAATGATGATATACAAGGAACAGGTATTGTTGTTTTAGCAGGTGTATTAGGTGGATTAAACATTTCAAAAGAAAAGTTAGCTGACCAAGTTATAATGACATTTGGTGCAGGTACTGCAGGTGTTGGAATTGCAAAGCAGTTATTAGACGAAATGATTCGTCAAGGAGTACCAGAAGAAGAAGCTCGTAAACATTTTTATATGGTGGACAAACAAGGGGTGTTATTCCAAGATACAGAAGATTTAACTCCAGGTCAGAAACCATTTGTTAGAAACCGTTCTGAATTTAACAATGCAGATGAATTGACGAGCCTTGAAGCAGCAGTGAAAGCAATTCATCCTACAATCATTGTTGGTACGTCTACTCAACCAGGTACATTTACTGAAAAAATTGTGAAAGAAATGGCGGCTCATACTGCTCGTCCAATCCTTTTCCCATTATCAAATCCTACAAAACTTGCTGAGGCAACAGCAGAAAATTTGATTAAATGGACAGATGGTAAAGCATTGATTGGTACAGGAATTCCTGCAGCAGATGTGGAATACAAAGGAGTTACTTATCACATTGGTCAAGGAAACAATGCATTAATGTATCCAGGTTTAGGTCTTGGAATTATTGCCTCAACTACTACTCGCGTGAATAGTGAAATGTTATCACAAGCAAGCCATGCTTTAGGAGGAATTGTTGACTCTAGTAAACCAGGTGCAGCAATATTACCACCTGTAGCTAAATTAGCTGAATTCTCACAAATAATAGCTGAAGTTGTTGGTCAAAGTGCAATAGATCAAAAGCTAAATCGTGAACCAATTTCAGATATCAAAAAGGCAGTAGAAGATATTAAATGGACTCCTAAATATGGTCCATTAGAAATAAAATAAAGTTATAAAAGAAGATAATCATATTTTATTATAAGTAAATATTGTTTCATATAATCGTGGTCTTTATGGAAATAGACCACGATTATATGATTATCACAAGACTAGACAAAATGAATCATAAAATTTTTAGTTATTTTGTGAGTTAAAATGGAAAAAAAAGGAGCAACATATATGACGCAGAAATTAGACAATTCAAAAGAGATTCAAACTGATAAAGAAAAAACTGGCTTTTGGTCAATAAAAATAAGCGGAGTGAGCCTTCCATTCTATTTAATTATGATTGTTATTTTAATTATCGGAATTAAATTAGGAAAATTACCAGGTGGCATATTGGGAGCTCTTGCCGTATTATTGTTACTAGGGAACTTGTTCCATTACATTGGGAATCACCTACCTATTTTCAAGTCTTACTTAGGAGGTGGAGCAGTTTTCTGTATTTTTGCTTCTGCAGTTATTGCTACATTTGGTATATTACCTAGTGGTCCAGTTAAAACAATTACAAGTTTTGTAAATGATATGGGATTTCTTGATTTCTATATTGCTGTTTTAATTACTGGAAGTGTTTTAGGTATGAAACGTGACCTGCTAATGAAAGCATCTATACGTTTTATCCCTGTAGCGTTTATTTCAATGGCCGCATCATTATTAATGGTGGGATTTGTGGGTATGTTAATCGGTCATGGTTTTGGAAAATCTGTATTATATGTTTCACTACCTATGCTAGCAGGCGGTATCGGAGCTGGCTGTGTTCCTTTATCTGGAATTTATGCTTCTGCATTAGGAACCCATTCATCAGCAATCATATCACAATTAATACCAGCATCTGCTTTTGGAAATGTACTTGCAATTATTGGTGCCGCCTTAATTTCTAAAATAGGAGCATCTTTTCCAAAATACAATGGGCACGGAGCTATTATGAAAGCAGAGGCGGGAGAAACAAAAGAGAAAGAGAGAGAGATAAAATTAGATGTTGTTCAGATGGGTGTGGGTTTAGTTATTTCAATTTCGTTTTTTATTTTAGGAAATATTTTCAATTATTTTGTTCCACATGTTCACGCATATGCATTTATGATTATTATTGTAGTGATTTGTAAAATCACCAATGCTATTCCTCAATATTATGAAGATTGTGCAGTTATGTTTAATAAATTAATTATGAAAAATTTAACTCCTGCAGTATTATCTGCAATCGGAATTGCTTTACTTAATTTAAATGTGTTAGCTCAATCATTAACTTGGCAATTTATTGTTCTCTGCTTGACAAGTATTTTAACAATATCAATTGTTTCAGGATTTATAGGAAAACTATTTGGACTATATCCTGTTGAATCTATGATTACAGCAGGATTGTGCAATAATAGCATGGGTGGTACTGGAAATGTAGCAGTGCTTTCAGCTGCCAATCGTATGGAATTAATTGCGTTTGCACAAATGGGAAATAGATTGGGTGGTGCCGCTGTGTTAATTTTAGGAAGTTTTTTGATACGCATAATAAACTAGCTAGACTTATGGGGTATGGGTTTTCAACAAAATTTTGATATATAAAAAGAATATTTATGATAGTTTATTTTCCCTCAGACTTAGGTTTGAGGGAATTTTCTACTCTTTTGTTGTAGCATAAATTTCATACAGTTAAATATAATGCTATTTGTAAATATGGAGATTATTTGCAATGAATGATATAATAATGAAAACATTTATAATAATTTTAAATTATTCAACAGTAGTAAAAAATGATAATTCTGATTTTTGTGGGGGGGTTATTACGATGAAAAGAATATTAGGAAGTACATTTATTGCAATTGTGTTTATACTTTTGATTTTGGGAATATATAGAAACTATCAATACAAAGGACAAAGAATAAATGAAGTTACAAATGTGAGGTATAGTAAAATTACAAAAATAGTATTTTCAGATGGGCGAGGCGGTTTGAATAAGCCATTTATCCTTGATAATAGACAAAAGATAAAAGAATTTATGAGTCTTATAGATAGTTATGTTGTAAAGAAAGAAAAGGTACATGAAAATTCTACTGGATGGACACATATGGCTGATTTTTATGATGGTGACAAAAAACTAATGAGAATAACATTTACAAATCCGTTAGAAATTGATGGAGCGTATTATGACATTGTTAAAGGTCAATTAAGTTCTGAAAAAATTGATGCTTTTATAAAATCTGCTAATTCTGCTTGGAACAGGCCATAATGTTATTTAAAAGTATATTAAGCATTAACAATTTAAATGGGGGTATAAATGAATATGCAGACAGGTTTTCATGCTATTGACATACAGAAATGGCCAAGAGCACAAACATATAATTATTTTACAGAAACAGTGAATCCAATTACCTATTCCATTAATGTAACATTGGATGTTACAATTCTTAGGAATAAATTGAAAAATAAAGGAATTAAATTCTTTCCAACATATCTTTACCTTGTAACTCGATCTATTGGAAAACAGCAGGAATTTCGTATGGCATTCCAAGACGATGTGTTAGGATATTGGGATGATCTAACACCGTTTTATCCGATATTCCATGAAGACGATAAAACAATAACATTTCTTTGGACAGAATATTATGAGGTTTTTGAGATATTTTATAAACATTATAATGCAGACGTAAAACAATATGGTGACAATCATGGTATTATGTCGTTAAAGGGTGCGCCGCCTTCTAACAACTACATCATAGCCTGTGTTCCTTGGTTCACTTTTAATAGTTTATCCATGAATCTGCAAGGTGCAAAAAAATATTATGCACCGATTTTTGAATCCGGCGGATTTGTTGAAACTAACGGTAAGACTACAATGCCTTTATCTATTACGATTAACCACGCTACGGTTGATGGCTATCAGATAAAGGTGCTTTTAGATGAATTACAACGGACAATGAATCATCCTGAAGAGTGGATGTAAAGATTTTAATTTAATGCAGTGGCTAGAACTGATGATAGTTAATTAGTTATAAATTTAGAGTAGGCAAATATTACATTTACCAAGGAGGAACTTATGAGTGAAAAGATTCTTATTGTAGAAGATGAAGAAACTATTGCAGATCTGGTAAAATTGTACCTGAAAAATAATGGATTTGAGGTATTTATTGCTGGGACAGGTAAAGATGCAATATCAATTATTAATAATACACCAATTGATTTAGCAATATTAGATGTGATGCTGCCAGATATAGACGGATTTAAAATTTGTGTTTATATTCGAAAAGAACACACGTATCCAATTATAATGCTTACTGCAAAGGATGGTGAGATTGATCGTATAAATGGATTGACGTTAGGTGCAGATGATTATGTTGCCAAGCCGTTTAGTAGTCTTGAACTGGTTGCACGTGTCAAAGCGCAATTACGACGCTATAAATTATACGATAATACTAACGCTAACGAACATGAGAACTCTGATAAGCTCATTTTTTATAAAGGGTTAACGCTCAACAAAGATGCGCATGAGTTTTTATTAAATTGTAAAAAAGTATCGTTGACTCCAACAGAGTTTTCTATATTATGGATGCTTGTAGCAAACCATGGAAAGGTTATTAGTTCAGAAGATATTTTTTTTAATGTTTGGGGAGAGAAATACTATGAAAATGCTAACGCTACGGTAATGGTTCATATTCGCCATTTGAGGAAAAAAATGATTGAGAAAGTTGGAAGTACTCAATATATTAAGACTGTTTGGGGAGTTGGATACAAAATTGATGAATAAAAAAAGAAAAATTATAACAACAAATAAGATAGCTATTTTTACAATAGCTATCTCGGTGTTCATGTTGATTTATGAAAGAAATCGGTATGATTCCAATGGCAGATTATTTCCAATATCTAAGTTCTTCTCCTTGATCATTTATATAATATTCTTTATTGTAATTCCTTTTTCTGTATATTGTTTTTTAAATTATTTTGGAAGAGGAAAAAAGCTGAAGCATCAGCTGAAATTTCTGAGAAAATTAACGAGTTTATGTCTACAAACAAAGGTAATAATATATTTCCAAGTGAATATGCCGTAGTAGAAACACAGTTATTAAAATTTAAGAATGAATTGAATCAGAAGCAAGCTGTTTTTAAATTAGAAGCACAGCAGAAAAATGATTTAGTTACATACCTTGCTCATGATTTAAAGACACCTTTGGCATCAATCATTGGATATCTAAATTTGCTGCAAGAAGCTCCAGAATTGCCACCAGAGCAGAAAGCAAAATATATAGATATCACTTTAGAAAAAGGGCTCAGACTTGAACAATTAATTAATGAGTTTTTCGAGATTAGTCGCTACAATTTGCATAGTGTTGTTTTAGATAAGACAAACTTTAATTTTTCTATGATGTTAGAGCAAATAGTTGATGAATTTTATCCAATATTAGAACAATATAATCAAATAATTGATTTTGAGGTGCCAGATTCTGTTATAATATTTGGTGATTCAAATAAATTAGCAAGAGTTTTTAACAACATCCTTAGAAATGCATCATCTTATGGGTACGAAAACAGTTCAATTGTACTTCGAATTGAAGAAAATGCTGGAAATATAATAGCTTCTATTTCCAACGAAGGTAGTCAAATCAATGATTATCAACTTGATAAGATTTTTGAGAAATTTTATAGAATAGACGATTCTCGATCAAGCAAAACAGGAAACGCAGGACTTGGACTGGCAATAGCTAAGCAAATTGTTGAAAAACATGGTGGCATGATTCAAGCCGAAAGTAATGCAAAAAGAACAACTTTTACAGTTACATTGCCAAAGGGGAATTAATTTAAATCTTAACATCAGAATATCTGGTGTTTTTTTGTTATATTAAGAAAAACTTAAGAATTTATTTAGAAAATAATATAACACTCATTTCTTTTTCTTGCTAACATTAGTGCTGGTGGTATTTTAATACCTGCTCCAGCAAAATCTCATTAATGGAATATACATATTAATCTTTATAAAAAATATTAAGGAGGTCACATGTGGAAAGTAAAGAAAAAAGCAAACAACAGTTATTAACAACTTGCTTACTGGTAGTGTATTTGCTCATATTAACTTGGATTATCTTATTTAAAATGCAATTTTCAATTGAAGAATTAGACCATTTTCGTAGCATTAATTTAATTCCATTTCATGGATCAGTAATAGTGAATAACCGGATTCATTTCTCAGAAATATATGGTAACGTACTTATATTTGTTCCTTTCGGAATTTACATTAGTATGCTCAAAAGCAACTGGTCTTTCTTAAAAAAAGTTGCTTCCATATCAAGTTTGAGTTTATTCTATGAGGCAATGCAGTTTATATTTGCAATAGGTGCGTCTGATATAACTGATATTTTAGCAAATACCATTGGAGGAATTATAGGAATTGCAATTTATCTTGTTCTTCGTAGAATACTTAAAACAGGTTTTAAAACAAATAAAATTCTTAATAGTATTGCACTAATAGGAACAATTTGTGTGGGTATATTGTTAGCACTTTTAGAGCTAAGTAATTAGTAACAAATATAAATAACGCGTTAATAAACTAAACGGTACTATAATATCACATAAAAGTAAAAGATGAATATTCAGAAATGAGTGTTCTTTTTTCATATAATTTTATATAAAATATACAAAATATCCCTGAATTTTGATAATGTTCTTAGTGAGGGGAGGGATATTATGGTACCATCTGATGAAATGGTTCGAGAAATCGAAGAACTAAGGGAATTGATGTATCAGTTGATGAATAAAAAAAACTTGTTGATTGATCCAGAATTAGTAGCGTTAAGTCAAAAATTAGACAAGCTACTAAATCAATACAATGAGTTAATTAAGTAAAAGGTATTAGTTCATTGTATTAATCAGAATTAGGACGCCCTGAAAAGGGTGTCCTTTTTATATTATATAAAATTTACTGGGTTACAAAGACAGGAAATATATGATTTTTTGAAGGAGCAATAAAAAATGAATCCCTCATTACTGAAAATCTATTCCTTGTAATTTGAAAGTGTATCATTTGCATTTTGTAAAGCACTGTCTACGGAATTAAGAGTATTTTGAATTTGTTGTTTATTTTCAGGCTTTTCTACTGAACTAAGTGCCTGGTTCAAACAATTTTTTGCATCCTGAAGTTGAGTTGTTACATCTTGAACATGTTGTTTAGCATTCTTTGTTTCCATTTAAGCATACCTCCTAAATTTTCAAGTTTGTATATGTACTTGAGTACACTAATAGTATTTGCAATTTAATAAAAAAAAACATGAAAAAGATAAAATTAAATTTCTATATCATTAAAATGTTTTTAATAATTATTTATACTCATAAATGGAAAGCATGATTACAACATGAGTTGCTATTTTTTTGAGTGTGATATCTCTGTATTTATGATAAAATAGTTATATATTGTACATAACGTGATTTACTGGCGTTAGGAAGGGAATTTAATTATGAGTTATAAATTTGCAGTAGAAAAACTAAATTATCAAGATTACTCCAGTGGAAGGGTTCTTTTTAATCAGCATGGAACAACCTCATTTCCAGTAAGGCTAGCAAGTGAAATATTTGAAAGATGTAAGGAGATAATTAGTGAAAAAGGAATAGATGGCAATTATATAATATATGATCCTTGTTGTGGAGGAGCATATTTGTTAACAACAATTGGTTATCTGCACGGAGAATATATAAACAAGATATTCGCATCGGACATTGATGAAAGTGCAATATTACTTGCAAAAAAAAATCTATCTTTATTGTCCATATTAGGTATAGAAGAACGTATAGAAACAATAAATAAAATGATCGTCGATTTTGGTAAAAACTCTCATTCTGAAGCACTTAAAAGTGCTTATATATTGAAGAGTATTTTAGAGAGTAGGAGTAATATTGTGGCGACTAAATGTTTTATATGTGACGCTACTAAAAATGAAGATAAATTAGATGAATTAAATAATGTAAATATAGTAATTACAGATTTGCCTTATGGGGATATAGTTAGTTGGAGTGATATGCAGGAAGAAAATGAAGCAACAACTAAGTTGTTAGACAATTTATTACCTAAACTTGCAATTAATTCAGTAGTAGCAATTATATCAAGGAAAAAAACATCAGTTAAACATGATAGGTATAAAAGATTAGAACATTTTAAAATAGGAAAACGGCAGATCAATATTTTAAGTCCTATATTTTTTTAATTAGAACAACAACTAAAAACTGAACAATCCATAAAACACCGTAAAATTCAATTGAATTTTACGGCGTTTTTGGGTTGAAATATAAAAACTAGTTTATGTTTTCAGTAAATAATTCATGGCTTAGAGAAAAATCTATAAATTCACTTGAAAATGTTTCATGTAAACATAAAAATACAAAAAACACTATATTTCGACAAATATTCGATTGCAACAATATAATAAAAATGTTATGATTCCTCTGTAAGCCAATTGGCTTTGTAATTTTATACTAGGGTATATATAAATAAAGAAATTTGGGAGTTATGTTATGGGATATAACGTTAAGGATGTTATTAATAAAGCTATAAAGATTGCGATTCGAAAAAAGGATATATATGAAAGCGTAGGACAAAACAAATGTGATATTGCATCTATAAAAATAATGTCAAAGGTTTTAGCAAAAGAAATAGATAGAACAATTGAGTATTATGAGGAATTAAAAAATGAGGTAGGCGAAGAAACGGTAGAAGAAATTGATTTATATATATATGATAAAATGTCTTTTTTAATAGATGAATTTAATAAAAATATATATTTGACAGAAATTAATAATAATAAAGAGTACCTTAAGTTCTCACTGGATCTAGAGAAGAATGGCAAAGCTTTACTTATTGATGTTCAGGGTAGATTTGTAAAAAGGACAAGTGATGTACATACAAAAACATATAAAATATTATCTGAAATGATTAGTAATAAAGATAACCTTATTTCAATGCTAGAAAAAACTTTAAAATAAAAATCTTTTAAGTAGTTTAAAATGGTTACATAGATTTTCAAATGTTAAAGTGTTTAATTCAAATGATAAACAAAACTTTATTTTTAATATATAGAAAATATTGTAACATTACTTCATTAACCACATAGTTTATAGTGAGAAATATTGTAAATAGTATTATTGTAGTAAGGTGATTTAAAATATGCAAATAATTTTAATACAACAAATTAATCTAAAAGATATTAATAATGGTTTTAAACAAATACAAAAGAGGATTAATTCAAATATAATACCACACAAAGGTGATTATATTGCTGATATGGTTTGGAATGAAACAGAAAAATATGAAGTGGCAAAAGTAATTATAAATTATCAAGAAGATTATGTGCAGGTATGGCTTAATACAATAAATTTAGAAACAAATGATAAGTTAGTCTTAGAAGATTATGTTAAAATGGCAAAATTGTATGGATGGGTATGTGATTTCTTGTTTATAGAGAACCTCTGAAGGGGTCCTTTTTTTTATTTCTTAAATAATTTCCTATTGGCACAGGGGCAGATATATGAAAACTTAATTAAATTAGATATTAAAAAACAGCTTTGTGGCACTAAACTTTAAATTTTCATATAATATATTGCATAATATTTTTAAGACATAATTAACTATTATATGAGAGGGTGAGAATCAATGGAAAAAATATATGACCAAAATGATATGGTTGCAGGTCATTTAAAAGGCAATACTGTTTATGACAGAAGTCATAGAATCATTGGATATGTTAATGATCCAGTACTATATGATTCAAATTATATTCCAATCGGATATGTTTCAGATGGCGTGATATATAATACTGTAGGTGCACAAATGGGATATTTCAATGGATGGAATGTATATAGTATGGATGGAAATAGACTTGGACGTGTGCACAGCTCTTGGTTAGGACTGCTTGCAGCGGGACTATTATTAGGTGCAGCATTTGGTGGATATAATAGTTGGGGATACGGATACAATAGCTGGGGATACGGTGGATTTTTCTAAATAACCTATTAGATAAACGATAATATCTACAAATAAAAGAACGTGCCTTTTGGTACGTTCTTAAATGAAGTGGATATTTTGATATAGGTATGTTTTAATTATTCACAATTTGCAATGAAAATATTCGTTTTAAAATTATTTAATTAATACATCAGAAAAATGTTTTTTTGCCCACGTTTCAATTATTTTTAAGGCGGGAACTAATTCCAGTCCTTTTTCAGTTATTGAATATTCAACTTTAGGAGGTATTTCTGCAAAAATATGTTTAGTTATTATTCCATCAACTTCAAGTTGCTTTAGGGATTCGCTTAATACTTTCTGGCTTACACCACAAGTAATCCTTTGTAATTCCAGATATCTTTTGGGACCATCAGACAAGTGGCACATAATAACAACTTTCCATTTACCTCTTAGAGTTTCAAATCCCAAATCTAAAGGGCATATGTATGTCTTACCGTTATATTCTATCAAAATGTTATCACCTGCCTTAGCATATCATAATTCCTACTTTAAAGTAAGTCAGCTTACTTTAAAGTGCCTACTTGTTACAAAACTCCGTGTTGAGTATACTATATCTAGTGCCAAGTAGTAAAGACATTAAAAATAAATAAATAGTATTAAAAAAATATAAGGTGAGGTAAAAGATATGAAAGTAGTAGCATTTAACGGAAGTCCACATAAAGAAGGAAACACCTTTTATGGTATCAAAATGGTTGCTGAAGAATTAAAAAAAGAAGGCATAGAAGTAGAAATTATTCATGTAGGTAATAAGGTTATTAGGGGATGCCTTGCCTGTAATGGTTGCGTTAGGAATCAAAATGAAAAATGCGTTATTAAGGATGAAGTAAATGAATGGATCAAAAAAATGAAAGAAGCAGATGGTATAATACTCGGATCTCCAGTTCATTATGCAGCTATAGGGGGAACAATGAAATCATTTTTAGATAGAGCATTTTATGTTACAAGTGTAAATAACTCTATGCTAAGACATAAGGTTGGAGCTTCAGTTGTTGCTGTTAGACGTGCAGGTGGAATTCCTACCTTCGAGCAATTAAACAATTATATCAATTATTCTGAAATGCTTATGCCGACGTCAAATTATTGGAATGTAATAAATGGAACAGCTCCAGGTGAAGCTGAGCAAGACGAAGAAGGTAAACAAATTATGAGGGTTCTTGGTAAAAATATGGCTTGGCTTATGAAGTTAGTTGAAAATGGAAAAGGCAAAGTTACAGAACCAGAAGGCGAAGACAAAATATTTACTAGCTTTATTCGCTAAGATACCCCAGAAAAATGTGTTTAGTTTTCCCTCAAACTTATGTTTGGGGGAATTTCTATTTGGTAAATTTTGTTGATATAATTTATTATAAGTATTATTATGAATATTATGGTAATAGAAATTATAAGGAGAGTATTATGTTAACACCACTTTTGATTATTATTTATTTGGCATTTATTAGTCTTGGTTTACCAGATTCATTATTAGGTTCAGCATGGCCAGCTATGCAGACTGATTTATCAGCATCATTATCTAGCGCTGGAATTATATTTATGATTGTTTCTGGAGGAACAATTATTTCAAGTTTATTTAGTGGTAGACTCATAAAAAAATACGGTACTGGAAAATTGACATTTGTTAGTGTGACAATGACGGCTATTGCGTTAGTAGGTTTCTCAGTGTCACCTTCCTTTATATGGTTATGCCTAATGGCTATTCCATTAGGTATTGGTGGAGGTGCAGTAGATGCAGCTTTAAATAATTTTGTAGCGTTACATTATCAGGCTAAACATATGAGTTGGCTACATTGTTTTTGGGGGATTGGTGCAACTTTAGGGCCAATTATTATGTCTTTATTTATATCTAAAAATAATCAATGGAGAAAAGGATATTTTACAATAGCTATGATACAGTTTTGTTTGGTATTTATACTATTTCTAACGCTCCCATTATGGAAAAAAATTGAAGAAAAACTGGTTAACGTTGAGGAAGATAAAAAAGATACTGAGAATGTCAGTCCTTTTAGAACACCTGGTGTAAAACTGGTTTTGATTTCTTTTGTATTTTATTGTGCAACTGAAAGTACAGCAGGGCTATGGGGAAGCAGTTATTTAGTAAATCATAAAGGGTTATCAGCAGGCAAAGCTGCAAGATGGATCTCTCTGTTTTATGCTGGAATTACAATAGGACGTTTATTATCAGGTTTTCTTACAATTAAACTTAATAATAGAATACTGATTAGAGCAGGACAGGTTGTCTGTATAATAGGCACCATTTGCCTATTACTACCTTTACCAATTTATTTTTCAATGCTAGGTTTAATTCTTATAGGCTTTGGTTGTGCACCAATTTATCCTTGTATGCTCCATGAAACACCCAACAGATTTGGTAAGACTGCATCACAATCAATAATGGGGCTACAAATGGGATTTGCATATATGGGAAGTATGTTTATGCCACCTATTATGGGATTTATATCATCTAAAACAGGCATTGTAATTTTCCCATACTTTTTATTATGTTATATGTTAATTATGCTATTAGGTTCTGAGAAGGTTAATAGGGTTATGAATTAGTTGAATTAAATATATCTCCTAATAAAATATGATATAATGTACGAGTTATTGATTTTTATGGGAGGTAGCAAATAAAAATGATAGAAACTTTACTATTAAATAGATATGAATTATTAGAGAAAATTGGAGAAGGTGGCATGGGGTCTGTTTATAAGGCAAAGTGTCATTTATTAAATAGATTTGTGGCTGTAAAAGTATTAAAAACAGAATTCAGTAAAGATGAAGATTTTGTGGCTAGATTCAAACGAGAAGCTAGTGCTGCTTCAAGTGTGTCACATCCAAACATAGTAAATGTTTATGATGTTGGTGAAGAAAATGGTATTAATTTTATTGTTATGGAATATATACAGGGAAAAACGTTAAAGGAAGTAATAAAAGAAAATATTAGACTTAACGCTTGTAATACTATAGATATAGCATTGCAAATAGCTAAAGCACTTCAGTGTGCTCATAAAAACAATATAATTCATAGAGATATAAAACCAGATAATATTATGATAACAGATGATAATATAGTTAAGGTAATGGATTTTGGAATAGCTAAAATGGCAGATTCACATACAAAAACTAGTTCCAATAAAGTTATGGGTTCTGTACATTATTTTTCTCCTGAACAAGCAAAGGGATTAGTTGTAGATTGTAGAACAGACATATATTCATTAGGTATTGTTATGTATGAAATGGTCACTGGAAAAGTGCCATTCGATGCTGAAAGTTCTATTTCAATAGCTATGATGCATATTCAGCAGCCTATTATTTTGCCTAAGAAAATCATTACTGATTTACCGGAGCCTGTAAATAAAGTAATTCTAAAGGCAGTGGAAAAAGAACCAATTAATAGATTTCAAACCTCGGAAGAAATGGTTCAAGCTATAAATATAATTAAAGAAGAACTTGATTTTAATAAAAATTTAAATAAAAGGTCTAATAGTGCTACAAAACTTATGGATGAAGTGGTTTTTAATGAAAAACCAACTATTAAAAGAGATAAAAAGATAATAATAATTATTTCAACAATTTTGTTAGCTATGATTATGATTGGCGTAATTGGAAAATACCTTTCTAAAGGATCTACTCAAAACCAGTTAAATACAACAAATACAGTATCAAAAGCCAGTGCTCCAAAAGTAATAAAACAATCACCATCTGAAACGAAGAAGGCTATGCCTTCATTTATAGGAAAAACACAAGATATTGCCGAAAAAATTCTAGTTAGCAATGAGCTTTCAATTGGAGATATTACAAATGAATACAGTGATAGTATCACAAAAGGCTTAGTTATTAGGCAAACACCTGAGGCAAGTACTTTTTTTGATAAAGGTGGAAAAGTTGATTTAGTTATAAGCCAGGGACAAAAAGTTGCTCCGGTTACTTTACCAGAATTAAAGGAAAAAATAGAAAAAAGAGTTGAGAATCATAAAAAAGGTACAGGAAAACCTAGATAACATTATATGATTTTTTTAATCTATTGGTTAAAGATCAGAATTATTACTATACATTATTCCATAAAGTGCAAAAATATATGTTACCCATATTATAATTGCAGAATGAGGTACTGTAGTTGTTTGAGTTACAGCTATTAAGCTGTCTGATAGCAAAAACAAAAAAGCACCTATGGCTGTTTTTATATATTTCTTATGGTTTATATATAATGATACTGCAATAGAAGCCATGGTAGCTATAAGCAATCCATATATTAAACTGACAGAACTGAACATTTGTACATTATGGGTATACCTTAAAAACATATTCCAAAGAAATAAAAAATATAAGTAATATACTAGTGTAGCTATTAACAATCCTGAATTAATAACTTTACCTTTATTTTCATGTATTGTTTTTATGTAACCTACTATGAGTAAAATATGTGCTATTGCAAAAGAGACCATACCAATTATACTTCCACCTGGTATAATTTTAGCCATTAGCATATCGCCAGTAAAACAAAATAACATAGCTTTTGATACAAATATACTATATGAATTTTTCTTTTTACCACATATGTAAAAACCAGTTAAGAGAAATATAAAACTAATAGAAACCGCAGTAAATCTATTAAGACCTTTGAAATTATCAAGAATTATACCAACTATGAAAAGAATGGCCTGAAATAGTAGCACCCATTTTATTGAAAATTTAATTTTCCTATTTTGTATATTTTGAAACATAAAAACATCCCGCCTTTTGCACTAAATTTATTGATTATAGCAATAGGAAATATTTATTATAATCAGTTTATTTTAACATAATATAGACTATAAAAATATATTTATTTATTTTGTAATAAAAGAAGGATATCATGGTTAACATATAGAAATATATATTCAAAGGTGGTTGATATTATGGAAAATTATGCTGAGCTAAGAGAAGAAGTTATAAAAGAGATTGAGGATGAACAAAACGAACAATATAAAAATATTGAAGATGAATTGCTTAGATGGGATAAAGAGATTATTAAAAATGAAATTAATGAGAAATTGGCAATTAGTACGAAAACTTATCATGATGTCCAATTTACAAAATCACAAATTGAATTAGAAAAGGAAAAACTTTTTGATGCGCAAGCAGTAATATACAAAAAACTTGAAGCAATCATAAAGATTAAAAAAACATATAAGATTGATGATGATAATTAATAAAATGTTTTTGTCTAGCTAAGTTAAAAAAGTCTAAGTTTGTCTCGAGTATTAACTAATTTAAATGCTATAAAATAAGATAATTTTTCACCTGCTGCAATTCGAAACACTATAATCACCTATTAACAATTAAAAATAAAGTAATTAAAATAATATTGTTTTATAAAAGAGAGCTCTAAACAGAGCTCTCTTTTTCAGTGCTAATTTATTATATATAGATAATAATAAAATGTGATATAATGTACATGTTTTGGGATATGGATTTACTAATTTTGGAATGAGTTAAAAAAATTAAAATAAAATTCAATTCAATCAACTAAAATACTAAGGAGGAATTTCAATGACTGGAAAAACACATGCTGCAGTAGGAATTTGCGCTGTGGCTTTTTTATTAGTACCTAAGGTGGACATAAAAACATCTTTGGTAGGATTAGGATTTGTTGTTGTAGGATCGTATGCTACAGATGCGGATTTGAAGGTATCAAAAGCAGGACAAGCTATCAGTGATATAGTATTTGGAGCCATTGCCCTGGCAATATTATATTTGGTATTAACAATTAAATTCCATTATAATGTTTTAGGAATTATAGGGGGAAATATGCCTAGTGAGGCTGTGGCCTTAGGGGCTTGTTTAATAGCAGGATCAATTATTTTAGGAAGAATTACAGGACACAGAAAGTACATGCATAGTCTTCTTGGCTTTTTTACAATGAATTTAGGTATTTGGTTGATTTCAGGGAATTTTGTTGTTTGGTTCGGACTTGGGTACGCATTACATATGATAGTAGATTTATTAAATGAAAAAAAAGAAGCTTTATTATTTCCACTTTCTATTGGTGATGTTTGTTTTTCAATATGCAAATCAAATGGACGTGCTAATTGGATAATATCATCTATAGCATATGTAGGCTTTTGCATAAGATTTTATCAAGCATATACATTATAGATACTTGAATATTATAAATGGTACTTTTGCACTAACTGTGCAAAAGTACCATTTTATTAAGCAATATTAGCTCTTTGCTTTCAATCGCACCATACGTATCACATCATTAGCACCAAAATGACTAAGGTGTAGTGCATTAACTTCGTCCATTTTTTCTACAATTTCTAACCTCTCAAAAAATTCAGCGGTAGCATTAAATCCACCTTTCCACTCACCAATATAGATTAAAATAGCATTTTTTTTCATTTTAGTGAATGTTTCTAATGCATGAAGAACTTCCTCCTCACCTTGTGGTGGCCAACTGCACATCAAATAATCCATACTATGGCCATATTTTTTCACAGCGGAAATCGCATCCATCTTTTTTATATCACCGTAGCTCCCATTACGCATAGCAATATATTCATTACTCTTGTCTGGCGAAATATCTGTTGCGAAAGTATCTATTCCATCTTCCCGAAGCATATAAGAAAGTAAGCCATTTCCAGCCATTATTTCCAATGTTTTTTTTCCCTTCATTTTTTCAGCCAATGCTTTTGTCAGTTGGAAATTCAAATTAGGATAACCAGTGACTTTTCTCCATATTGTATCATCATCCAGTTCCATTTTATAGGTTCGAATAAATTTTTTCATCATTTTGGATTCGGCTAGTGTCTTAGGAATCAATTTATATCTTTCTTCAACGGTCAATTCATCAATGAGTTCTGCCAAAACCTTTTCCACTCGAAAGTTTTTATCGGATTTCTGAGTCATATTCTTTGGTTTGGTTAACAAGTTTAATAAATGAGTATAATCATCTGGAACACTTTCCATATATTTGTCAGTCAATATCTGTTCTAATTTTTGGCAAAACCAATTTTGTTCCTCACTACTTTTACTTTGGTTATTAATAGTATTTGGATCGCATTTTTTATTTTTATTTGATTTAGATCTTGACATGTTAAATCTCCTTTGTATTTTTAAAATAATAAGAACTTTCTTTGATATATATATATAAATGTTATGCTTTGTTTTTATTACCATGGTACTTGTCAATTATAAGTTTCATTCCTTCTTCGATTAAGTCATTAGCATTAATTCTAACTTGCTTTTCAGCACTTACTTTAAGGGCAAGTATTTGAATTTTAGAATATAAATCATTATCTAAAGTGGTATTAATACTTTTTCTTGACATGGTATCACCTCATGCCAACTATATCATATAGTTGATATAGTTTCAATGATAAGGATACATTTTAATCATGGAGATAGCCTAATTATTGACGTAAAAGAAATTACTGATAAGTATATTGATGAATTTAATGTTTAATTAAGTTTTAGTTAGAATGATTATAGTACAAATGAAAAACAAAACAATATTGGTGATTTTCGTGATTCAATTAAATTATAAAAGATAATGACCTAAAAACCATTAGTAAAAAATAGCTGTAATAATATTAACTAATGAATAAAACCACCTTTCTACTAATGAAATTATAGTTTTCATTCTAATACACCTCTTTGAACAAGTGTTGTTATGTGATTATTATATGTTCATTCAAAGTAAGTATATGTCCATAATATAAAATATGTGCTAGTATTACAGTGATGTATAAAACGGAGGCTTTAAATATGAATGATGAACAATTTCATGATTTTTTTGAAAAATGTATCAACCCTTTAGAAAAATTCTATGATGAAACAGTAGAAAAACATCCTAATTGGAAAAAAAATGAGGATGAAAGACTTTTGATATTAAAAAATGTTTGCAATATATTGAAGGCTACTAACTTAAACTGCATTTCCAATAAAAAAGAATTGGATCAGGTTTCATCCAAAACAGGTATAAGTCTTACAGAAGAACATGAAGCAATAAATGATAATATTATAAAAATAGGGTTTATCTTTGTGCTTTGCTCTACAGTAGAATCTAGTTTTAGAAAGTTTGCAAAACAATACGATATTGAAGATAATAGGATTTCAAAGATTTATAAAAACCTATTTTATAAATTGAATATTAAGGATTATGATGCAATTACAATTATTACATATATCAGAAATGCAATATCTCATAATAATCAAATATGGATATACGATGATAAAGAAATAGAAAACAACGGAAAAGTATATAGATTTGAAAAAGATGAAATAGTAGAGTATATAACCTGGGAAGACTTCTTTAATTTATTACCAGGAATAATAGATATAATTTGCAAAGTTATAAATTCTACGGATCTTGGTAGATTGTACGTTATTAAAAAATAAAATAATGTATTTTGAACAAAAAGACAATTACTTAATAGTAGTTGTCTTTTTTATATTATAAAGGTATAAATATTTATAGCTAAACATTTATGGTTAAACAACATAATATTGTAATGAATACTCTGAAAATACTTGTAAATGAATGTTATTCAATAATAAAAATGCGTAAAAGAGTTTTAGTACAAGAAGATTTTAAGAATTATGAAGGAACTTACAAAGATAATAATGAAGAAAGCCTTAGACCATATGTAGAAAAATTAGAAGATAAATTTAAAACAGTTGTAATTTTATTTTACTATGAGGATATCAGTATAAAAGATATCAGTAAAGTATTAAATATTTCCCAAGGCACAGTAAAATCAAGACTTAGTAGAGCAAAGACTAAGCTAAAAGAAATTATGAAAACTACTTATAGGAGCGATGATAATGAATAATTTTGATGATTTTGATATGTTATTAAAGGATAAAGCAAAAAAAGATAATAGCCAGATACCCGATATTTTAGATAAAAAAATAGATAACATTCTAATAAATTTACCAAATGTCAAAACACGTAAAAGAATATCAATGAAGGTAGCATTTATAGCTGCAACTATTTCAACAATTGTTATAACTACTACAGTAATGGCAAGTACTACACCAGAAGTTAAAAATTCCATTAGCTCCGTTATATATTATTTTAATAATAATAGTGATACAAAATACAGTGCAGACAAATCTAATTTCTCGAGATTTAACAAAAATGTAGGGATGTCCGTTGAAGATAAAAACATAAAATTTACTGTTGATAATATAGCTGTTGATGATAATTTTATAAACGTTTTTCTAACTATCGAAAACAAAAATACCACTGATACAAATACAATTGACAAAAATCAACTTTTTGCAGCCCAGATCTTAACACCATTCCTGAGTTTTAAGGTGAATGGTAAAGTAATACCAGTATCTAACAATAATGATACAGATGCTTATTTTGAAAATGATAAAAATATAGTAAAATCAATGGTCCACTTTAATGTATCACAAGTTAGTTTACCTGAAAATTTCGATTTGCAAATAGGTACTAAGGAGATATCAAATATTAAAGGTAACTGGAATATAGCCACCTCCGTTGATAAATCAGAAGTAGCTATAAAGACTAAAACAGTGAAACCAAATATAAGCGCAATTGTTGATGTTAGAGGAACTAAACATAATATTACTGTAGACAAAGTCTTATTATCTCCTTTTGGAAATCAAATTGTACTAAGTGAATATCTTAAAAACAATCATTTGTTCGGACTATTTGCTCTATTTGACGACAAGGGAAATGCTCTTGATGTTATTAGTGGAGCTGAAAATGAAAAGACCTTGGGCAAATCAACTAATTCATTTGAATTCATAAAGGGAAATTTAGCTATGAAATACATTGATTTAGTTCCAATTAATATTACTGAATCTGGCAAAGAAGATTTTCAGAAATACTCTATATCAAAATTCCCTATCACATTTAAAACAAGTAATATAGGGAGCAGAGTAGTTGATAATGTGATTTTCTATAAGAATACTATTAAAGTAAATTATCACAATGAGGGGGTTAATGCATTTATTCCTGATTTCTACTTTTATGATGCTAGTGGAAATCAATTTTTGTTTGGTGATGGTGAATGTGGTGTAAGTACTTCAACTGATAAACAAAAGGGTGAATACACTTATACGTCTATTTTTACAAATAAGAATATAGATCTTTCTAAAATAGCTAAGATAGGAACTGATAGTGGACTAAAAAACATAGAACTTCTAGATAACCAAAAAATAAAAATCAACTTAGAAAAGTAATATTATATATTCATCATGGCGCAAATTTTCAAAACAGTATGGTTACAAATCACTCCATATATGTTAATATTTATTATAAAATAAATATTAAGGGAGTGTTAACGTGAAAACATCAAACAACAAAAGGTTAATCACATTTTTATTACTGTTCTGTTTTATCCTATTTATTTCTTTTGACTATTCGAGACCTATTAGTGCTGCTGAAATTGCTAATGGATCAACAAGTATCCCAAGTTATACTAATAGGTATCCTATAATTATGGTACACGGCCTTTTTGGATGGGGAAATGATGAACTTTATGGAATAAATTACTGGGGTGGTTCTGAAAGTTTAAAACAAATTTTAACTAGCAAAGGATATACAGTTTATACTCCAACTATAGGTTCTGTATCTAGTAACTGGGATAGAGCATGTGAATTATATGCATATATAAAGGGGGGCATAGTAGATTATGGAGAAGCTCATTCTAAAAAGTATGGGCATAGCAGGTATGGGCGAACATATCCCGGTGTATATCCAGAGTTTGGTAATCTAGATAGTTCAAATCAAATTGAAAAAGTACATCTTATTGGTCACAGCATGGGTGGACAAACTGTAAGAGTTCTTGCTCAATTACTTGAGAATGGAGATGCTGATGAAATAAATAATACTCCATCAAATAATATTAGTTTACTTTTCACTGGAAATCATCACTGGGTTAACAGTATAACAACTATTGCCACTCCTCATGATGGGAGTCAGGCATCACATATGCAAGAAAGTATAGAACCACTTGCTCACGATTTTTTTGCAGCAATGGCAGTACAGGGCGGTTTTGTTAATTCTAATAATCCATCTTTTGATTTTAAGTTAGACCAGTGGGGTCTAAAAAAAGAACCAAGTGAATCTTTTCAGAGTTACTATAAAAGCGTAGTTACCAGTAATATATGGAAAAGCACCAAGGATCTCAGTGTATGGGATTTAGCACCTGAGGGAGCTAAAGAACTAAATTCATGGGTTAAGGCTCAAAGTGATATTTACTATTTCTCATTGGCTTGTGAAGATTCACATAAAAGTTTATTCACGCACTATGAAATCCCAAATTTAAACATGAACCCTTTACTTTTAAGTAGTTCTTATTTTATGGGATCTTATATAAATAATATACCTGGAGATGTTCATATTGACAGCACCTGGTGGAAAAATGACGGAATAGTAAGTCTTGTATCTGCAACATATCCCAAAGTTGGTTCAAATGACAAAATGGTTCAATATAACGGAACTCCCCAAAAGGGAGTATGGAACTACTTAGGTGAAATAGACAACACAGATCATATAGAAGTGGTTGGATTAAGCCATTTCAAAACTCGTAAGTACCTTGAAAATAAATATATTGATTTGGCAAAAATGTTATCTAGTCTTAACTAAGTAACATAGACAAGAATATTTTCATTAGTATTTGGGAATAAAAATACTAAAGAAGGTGAGTAGAATGGAATCTAAATTAGAAAAGAATAAAAAGGATGAAAAAAAATGTAGAAATCCTAAACATCCAGAAAAGATCACAACGGATACAAAAATGAACAGTCCAGTGAGAGGATTACCAAACAAATAGGGCCGAAGGGCTCTATTTTGATTGATTTGTGAATAATTACTTTTGATTAAATAAATATATAAAATATTGATTTAAACTAATATGAAAAGGAGAGAGGTATATGGGATTTTTACGTTGGCTAGGAGGAATAATATTATTTTTTTGGTTACTAGGTTTTTTGTTTAAAATTGGTGGAAGTATGATACACCTTTTGATTGTTGTAGCTGTTATAATATTTATAATTGATTTTATTACTGGAAAAGGAAGACATTAGAGAGTATATGGGAAATTTAGGCCTACCATGGTAACATCATGGTAGGCCATTTAATTGAATACAATAGTTTGTATTTTTCAATCTATAATCTTTATATTAATGAAATATTATGGTATCCTTAGTTAATGGTCCTATTCAATATATTTATTAAGAATAAGGGAGAAATGGTATATGGACAATGAATTGAGAAACATAATTGCAGAAAATGGAAAGATAAAAGCAATAAAAAAGTGTAGAGAAGCTACTGGACTGGGTTTAAAAGAAGCAAAGGAATATGTGGAAATTTAAAATATATATGAAGAATGACATGATTTTTTTTAATCAGTATATGAAAGGGGTGATATATATGGGATTTTTACGTTGGCTAGGAGGAATAATAGTATTTTTTTGGGTGCTGGGATTTATACTTAAAATTGGCGGTGGTTTGATACATATGCTTATCGTAGCAGCAGTTATCGTATTTCTTGTTGATTTTTTTACTGGAAAAGGGAAACGCTAGAAAAGTATTTGGGAATGTAAGCAGATTTGTGTAAACAAATCTATTTACATTCCTATTTTATACTAATGAGTTTTTTTTGATTTCATCTTTAATTTAATATGAGTATATTAAATTAAAGATGAAAAATATGTCGAGCTATGTTACAATGAAATCTATAATATTAAATAGAATAAAGATTATTAGGAGGGCTAGTAATGAAAATAAAAGACATGATAGAGAAAAAATTGAATGAAAGACAAAAAAAACAGAAAGCCAAAACAATTAAGAAGGTTACTGCAGGAGCAGTTGCAGGAATAGTTGCAGGAGTAGCTGGTGGAGTTCTTTTAGCACCAAAGTCGGGAAAAGAAACAAGAGATGACATTACGAAAACTGCAAAAGATCTTGGCGAGAACGCAATAAATAAGACAGTTGAAATAAAAGAAACATTGGATAACAAAGTTGTTGAAACTAAAAAGAATGTAGTTACAGCAAAAGAAAAAATAGCTAAATATTTATCAGATAAAAAAACAGAAAAAAATAACAGCAAAGATGAGACTGTTACTGATGAAAATATTGAAGTGGAAGTTACAGCTAAAACTGAAGAATAGTGGGGATGAATAATGTATATAAGTTTATTTAGTTTGGCTTTTGTTATCCTTTTTATTTTAGGTGTTGTAGCATTGGTAATACTTATTATGGTGCTAATAAAACTATTTGGCTTTTTAACAAGGGTTAATGGGTTAATGGAGAGAAATGAAAAGAATATCGAGGCAACATTAGTTTCACTTCCTAAAGCAACTGAAAATTTTCTAGATTTAAGTGATGATTTGAAAGCTGTAGGACAAGTACTAACTGAAACAACTGCCACGGCAATAGAAACAAAGGAACATATAAAGGATTATACTGATATATTTATGGATTTGCTTAAAGTAGTTAGAACTGTATTTGTTAAGAAATAATAAAGAATATGATGGGATTAAGGTGTTTATTGCCTTAATCCTTAATTCATATTAGGATTATTAATAGTACATACATCAGGTTTTAAAAACATATTATATTGGTGAATATGTGAATGTTATACTGTATATATAAAGCTATATGAATAATAAAAGAGTATTGTATATGTCTCTATGATATACTAATATTAATAATTAATATTGAATAATAAATGTATTAATTATTCAGTAGATAAAATAAGAAGAGTGTATAAAATGCTAGGAGTGTATAAAATGAGTGAAAAAGAAAAAATGCTTAATGGCGAAGTTTACAATGCCTATGATGAAGGTTTAATACTTTTGAGGAATAAAGCTAGACATCTTACAAAAGCATATAATAATACTGACCCTGAAGCAACTGAAGAAAGAGAAAGTATTCTTAAAAAATTATTTGGAAAAATAGGTGGAAAGTTTGAGATAGAACCTCCTTTTCATTGTGATTATGGAACTAATATTGAAATTGGAGAAAGTTTTTATGCAAATTTCAATTTTTTGATTTTAGATGATGGACTTGTAAAAATCGGGGACAATGTTTTGTGTGCTCCTAATGTAAGTATATTTACTGCAACACATCTTGTGGATCCTAAGCTAAGACCTAAAAATGCTGACTATACAAAAGCAGTAACTATAGGAAATAATGTATGGATTGGTGGTGGTGCTATAATAAATCCAGGAGTATCTATTGGAGATAATAGCGTAATAGGGTCAGGCAGCGTGGTTACAAAAAATATTCCAGCCAATGTTGTGGCTGTAGGAAATCCTTGTAAAATATTAAAAAATATTAAGTAGATAATTTTAGCACCAGAACATTTTGTTCTGGCGCTATTTTTTTACATTCAAATCAAATTCAATAGTAATATTCTATAAATTTACAAAAAGTATTCTGTATAATTAGTTATGTTGTGGGATATCAAGTAAAAAAAGAAAGGCTGCTATTACAAGCAAATTGTAATAACAGTCTTCATTTTTATAGAAATATTGATCATGTTTTGGGGTCAGGGTTTTTATGTGAAGCAGTAGTTTGAAGGGTATTCATACTCTGACTATTCCCCTTATTGTTACTTGGATCTTTGCCATGCTTTCTGTTTTTGTTCTTAGCCATATAATCCCTCCTTATTGTCAAAAACTTATTTACCTTACTATTAAAGTATTTGTAACTTATTGAGTAAATATGTATTTGAAAAATTTATTTGACTTGTTATTTTTTTTGATGCATAACAGAAAAGCAGACTAGCAAACTTGCTCATTATTTCTTAATACCATAGCCACCATATATAGTTTTAGTATCAACTAGTGAAATTACAGCATTTATATTGGAATTCCCTATTAATCTCATTATTTCAGGTTTTCTTTTCCTTTTAACGTGAAATATAAGCATCTTTTTCTCTTCCTTTAGGCCCTCAGCATCAACTATAGTAACGCCTATATCATCTTTTCTTAATATCTCAGCTAATGTTTTTCCATCTTTTTCAGACACTATGGCATTTATAGTAATTAACCCTAATGCTAGTTTTTCTTCTAAGATGCAACCAACGTAATTTCCACAACAAAATCCTAATGCATATGTAACCATCTTAAGTGGTGCTGACGTTATTCCAACAAGCACAGTACTAATTACACATAACCATATAATTGTTTCAAAAAATCCAATAAAAGAACCCCAAAATTTTTCGCCTCTTGTAATAAGTACTGTTCTAACTGTGGTTAAAGAAACCTCAATTATTTTAGCAAAAAAAATAAGAATGTAAATGAGCATAAGTAGTTCTCCTTCGTTAAAATATTTATTAATTGTACGCCTCCTATAATAGAACTATTTAATGTAGTTTTACAAGACTTTTTGTCGAAATTTACATATATTTAACTAAAAAAAGATCAAAATTAAATTCTATTACAAATTTATACTTTTAAATTGGTTACATTCCCAAAAACACCATATATACTTTGCCAATTTTAGTTGATAGTTCTATTAATATTCAATAGTAATTTCACAAAATATTCTTATATAAGGAACACATGATTTTTATGAATATAAATATAATGGATGAGAATAAAAATATAAATAAAAAGTACGATATCAGAATCATGATATTCTGATGTCATACTTTATAGAAGGTTGACAAGTACATATAACTAAAATTATGTTAGAACTTTCTGAAACTTATGCATAAAAAATCATAACGATTACAACAAAATTATTGGTGTAAACATTCACAATTGTCAATCAACGATAAAAGTTCTTTCTTTCCCAGCTTATCAATACTTCTACCTTCTTTTCTAAAATCTCTTTTCAATGCTGCAGAACTTAAATTTATAAAAGATGTGCAAATTGGAGTTGCTACATTTAACATTTTACCCAATGATTCCATTAACACCAAACCATTTGGAACGTCTTCTGTTATATATCTAGAGTCAGACACTTCTGGTCCTGAGACTGAATGATTATTTGCATAATCTAAAAATACTTCTTTTGCATCAATTTCTGTATCTTTAGAATTTCTGAATTTGCATGCTTCGACATATGACAGGGACTTACACCCAAGTGATTTCATTATTTCTATTTTTTCAGCGTCTAGAGATTCAACTAAATTCCATACGGATGGAGTAAATACTTCTTTATACATCCAATAATTTTTACCTTTGGTATACTCTATTCTTGGTATACTCATAAATGCACCTATGGTATGTACTATTAAATTAGGATTGTGAAGGGCTGCCTCTACAATATTCCCAGTTTTTATAAAGTTATATCCCAGCTCGGATAATAGTGTCAATGCACTTTCTTCTCTAGATTTTGGATATATGCCTATTGGGTTTCGTGCATTTTTAAATAATACTTTTACGCTACCTGGCTTCACTATACGGCAATCAAGAGGTGAACTTTCAGCTTCTGCAAAAGTTAAATGTTCACAGTTACAATATTTTAAAAAGTACAATGTGGCTAGATATCCAGGTTCTATTAAAATAACCTGGTTTGTTAGATAGGGTGACATTCTTTTTATTACATCTTCTTGATAGTTTGTTTGAACATATAATATTATAAGCTCAGAGTTTTCTAAAACAACCTTAAAGTCCTTTGTTATTTTTGCGATTTTCGATTCTTGAATTTCACCATTAATTTCAATTTTGACTATATTTCCATTATTCATAATATAATCAAAATTATCATTATGTAGTGAATTAGATGTTTTCAAAAGGCTAACTTCATGACCTTTAATAGATAGATCAGCTGCTATAGTAGTGCCGGCATTACCAGCACCTACAATTGTAATTTTCATATTTTTTCCCCCTTATTTTGTATCGGTAGTGTCAAAAAATTCTGAATGTTGTCACAAAGGCTATATCTAAAGTATAACTGTTTTTACAGTATTTGTCGATAAAGTATTATGCCAAGAAGAACTGTCATCTAACTTCACACAACATATTACATGGTATGTATAATATAATTAAAATTGGGCTTTATTTATTAATTTACCCAACAATAATAGTGAAATATGGCTTTAACATTGATAATAACTAAAGTATATGGTAATATTTAAATATTAGGTTAAAAATAATTGAGGTGAGATAGGTGGCTAAGGTCTTTTTAGTAAATATAATTTTAGATAGATTACCAATGTCATTATTTGGCATTACATATGTAGTTTCTAATTACAGGGGAGGAGTCTATACAAAATTAAATATTGAACTAAAAAGAAGTGAGTTATCTTTGCCTTAAATACATTATAATTATATTATTTGTAACCCAGGTAAGGACTTACTTATCTGGGTTTTGTGATTTATCGTTAATAATTCTATTATTAATTAGTTTCAAATGATAAATTGAATTTCAAAACAATGAAACCTAGGTAAGTGTGAGTTACTTGGGTTTTGTTGTTTTATACAAATATTTAAAATAGAGGAGAAATTAACAATGATAGAATTAGAGTTAAAAGAAATAGAAAAATATTTTGGTGCCACTAAAGTTTTTAGTAATGTCACTTTTGAAGTCCAAAGCTTAGAAAGAGTTGGACTTATAGGAAGAAATGGTACAGGTAAAACAACTGTTTTTAAAATTATTGCAGGAATTGAAAAGCAAGATAAAGGAAGTATCTTTATAAGGAAAAATTCAACGCTTGGATATTTGGATCAAATACCCAAGTATCCGGATGAATTTAAAGTGATTGATGTTTTAAATATTGCATTTAAAACTCAATATGACATAAATAAAAAAATAAAGAAATTAGAATTAGATATGATAAGTTTAGTGGGAGAAAAATTAGAGTATGCATTAAAAAAATATGGTGAACTCAATGAACTTTATGAAGCTGAAGGTGGTTATGACATAGAGGAGAAAATGAGTAAAGTTTGTGCTGGCTTAAAATTTCGCTCTGAATTTTTAAATACAGAGTTTATAAAGTTAAGTGGTGGTGAAAAAACCATGGTGATATTAGGTAGAATTTTACTAGAAAATCCTGATATTCTTCTCCTTGATGAACCTTCAAACCATTTAGATATGTCATCTATAGAATGGCTTGAAGGTTATCTTAAAGCCTATAAAGGAACAGTAATAATCATTTCCCATGACAGGTACTTTTTAGATAGGGTAGTTACAAAAATAGTTGAAATTGAAGATGGAGATACGTCATGTTTTGATGGGAATTACTCTTATTATGTTAAAGAAAAACAAAGACGAGTTTTTGAACAATTTGAAGCTTATAAAGATCAGCAAAAAAAAATAAAGGCTATGGAAAAAACCATAAAACAACTGAGAATATGGGCTACTTCTGCAGATAATGAAAAGTTTTTTAAAAGGGCTGCAAGTATGCAAAAGAGATTAGACAAAATACAAAGGGTTGATAAACCTGTTACAGACAAACCCAAAATTCAATTAAATTTTGGAGACACCGACATGTCTGGCAAGGATGTAGTGAAAATAAAAGGCTTATATAAAGATTTTAAATGTAAAAAAGTATTAGAAAATCTAAATTTAAATATAAGATATGGAGAGCGTACAGCACTGCTGGGAGATAATGGCAGCGGCAAATCCACTATTATAAAAATACTTTTAGGTGAAGTGAATGCGGATTATGGTGAAGCAAAACTAGGATCTAATACTAAAATAGGCTATCTTGCTCAATATATAACCTTTAACAATGAGGAACTAACGGTGGTTGATGCTTTTAGGGAAGATATGAATATTCTAGAAGGAACAGCTAGAGGAATATTAGCTAAGTTTTTGTTTTATGGTGAAAGTGTTTTCAAAAAGATTAAAAATCTTTCAGGTGGAGAAAAAAGTAGACTTAAGCTTTGTAAATTAATTCAAAATGATATAAATTTATTGATACTTGATGAACCTACAAATCATCTTGATATAGATTCAAGAGAAAATCTTGAAGAAGCTTTAATGGAGTTTAATGGAACTATCCTGTTTATATCTCATGATAGATTTTTCATAAATAAAATTGCAAAGAGAGTTTGTGAAATTGAGAACAAAAAAATTGTAGATTATCCGGGCAATTATGAATATTATAAGGAAAAGAAAAATCAATTTAAGAAAAATAAAATAGTAGCTACAAATAAAGAAAAAGAAAGAAAACCTAAACATAAAGAAATTACTGGAAATCAAGTATCCAATAACAAAATTAAAGAGGCTGAAACATTAGAAAATACAGTGAAAGAGGTTGAAGCAAGATTAAAGGCAATAAACGATGAAATGATTATTAATGGGAATCAGTATGATAAATTGCTTGAACTAGAGACAGAAAGAGAGAAGAAACAGTATGAACTAGATTCAACTTTGGAAAAATGGATGGAAATAGAAAATTCGTGATTCTTTTTATTTACAATGAATGTGGAATAATTTATTAATTCTTCTATTGCTTGCTATAAGGAGCCCATTGTGGTATACTATACACATGTAGTACTCTATTGTAAAGATGCTATTTAAATTAAATATCGTCAAACCAGCGAGGCACCAACTGATTTTAATGTCATATTTATAATTGGTTTGGGGCTTTTTTTATTATGACAATTCGATGAAGTGTTATTAAATTCAGGGAATAATTCATATCCGGAGCTTTTTAAGAAATTCAGAAAATCCGATTATAACCCCAAAAAACAGTTCCTATATTGCTCATATTATAATAAAGACGATTAGAACAATATAATTAAATATTAGATAAGTACACTTTTTTTATAAAAGTGCACTTTAGAAATATAACTATTTAGGAGGAAAATTTATGAAAGCATTATTTCTTGCAGGTGGAATTGGAACTAGATTAAGACCGTTAACTGATGAATTACCTAAACCATTGGTACCCATAATGGCAAAGCCGCTTTTAGAAAGAAACATGTTAAAGCTAAAAGACTGCGGCATAGATGAAATTATACTTAGCACATGTTATAAGGCGGATAAAATTGAAAAATATTTTGGTGAAGGTACAGAATTAGGACTAAAAATTCAGTACGTAGCTGAGGACACTCCATTAGGTACAGGTGGTGCAATAAAAAAAGCCCAAGAATTTTTAGATGACACTTTTATCGTATTTAATGCTGATATACTAACTGATATTGATATTACAGATATGATAAAATTTCATAAAGAAAAATCAGCAGCTGTTACAGTTGCTGTAACAAAAGTTGAAGATCCTTCTGATTATGGTATCATAGAATATGATAAAAATTTCTATGCTAATTCGTTTATTGAAAAGACAGATTCTACAGATATAAAGCCAGATTATATTAATGCCGGTATCTATATATTTGAGCCAAATGTTTTAAATGAAATTCCTGAAGAACAGATGGTCTCAATAGAAAAAGAATTATTACCATTATTATTAGAAAAAGAGTATGCTATTGGAGCTTATAAAAGTGACGCATATTGGATGGATATAATAAATGTTGAAAAATATAATCAAGCTCATCAGGACATTTTAAATGGAACATGCTCTTTGCCAGAATTTAAGGAAGAGAATCAAGATGTGTTTATAGGTGAGAATACAACAATTCACGCTACAGCTAAAATTATTCCTCCAGTTTACATTGGCGATAATGCTAAAATTGGGGCATATTCTACCATTGGACCAAATTCTGTTATTGGTAATGGTTGCAGGGTAGGAATTAGCAATATAATCATTGATTCTATTGTTTGGGATAAAATGAGTATTCAAAACAATTCCACATTTTCAAGCATCATTCTTAGCTCAGGGTTTATGGTGTGCAAGACTGTTACCAATACGAAAGCTACTGAAACTGAAATCGCTGGCAAAAATGTTGCATTATAAGTTTTAAATATATTTAACCAAAACTCTTCAGCTAAATTTATTTAGGGGGAGATATAAAATGTTAAACAAAAAATTATTAAACATTGCATTTTTGAGTACGTGGCCACCAAGACAATGTGGTCTCGCTACATTTACTCAAGATCTTATAGAGGCTATAGATGCTATAGGATTAGTGGATACTAGTGTTATAGCTGTAAATAATTCAAAAGGCAGAGAATATAACAGCAAAGTAATATATGAGATTAATCAAAATAAGAGAGCTGATTACTTAGCTCTTGCACAGAAAATAAATAGTTCAAATATTGATCTATTAGTAATAGAACATGAATTTGGTATTTATGGAGGAGACTGTGGTGAATATATACTGGATTTAGTAAACAATTTAAAAATTTCAGTGGTAACCACTTTTCATACTGTTCTGCCTCAGCCAAATGACAAACAAAAGCTAATAACAAAAACACTAGGAGAAAAAAGTGTAAAGATTGTTACCATGGTAAAAAACACTGGAAAATTATTAAAAAATGTGTATGGAGTTTCTCCAATTAAAATTGAAGTAATTCATCATGGTGTCCCAGTGAAAATTGTTCCAAATAGGCAGGCTTTGAAAGATCAATATGGATATGGGGATAAACAAATAATAAGTACTTTTGGTCTATTAAGCCCTGGAAAAGGTATTGAGTATGCCATTGAAGCTATTTCAAAAATTTGCGCCGTAAAAAGTAACATTCTTTATTTAATTCTTGGACAAACCCATCCAGATCAAACGGATGAATCTTATAGAGAAAAGTTAGAATCACTTGTTGTAAAATATCACATAGAAGAAAATGTTAAATTTGAAAATAAATATCTTACAAAAGAGGAAATCATTGAGGGGTTACAGATGTCAGATATTTATATGACACCTTATTTATCAAAAGATCAGGCTGTCAGTGGCACACTAGCTTATGCTATTGGATATGGTAGGGCTATAATCTCTACACCATACATTTATGCAAAAGAAATGCTTTCAGATGGACGTGGATTACTTTGTGAATTTAAAAACCCTGATTCTATCTTTAAGTGTTTAAAATATATTTTAGATAATCCAGATGAAAAGAAAAGAATGGAGAAAAATACAATTAAACTTGGTAAAACAATGTATTGGAATATTGTTGCAAAGTGTTATATAGATATGTTTATGAAGACAGTAAATATTAACAAAGAAATAGGGGCGGTTTAATGTCAGAAGAAAATAAAGATATGGACTTCGTAAATTACCTGTTTGATTTTACTGATGATGTAGGTATTTTTCAACATAGTAAGTATGGAATACCAGATAGGAATCATGGATATACAACAGATGATAATGCTAGAGCACTTATACTTGCAGTTATACTTTATGAAAAGTTTAATGAAAAAAAATATTTGAAGCTTATTTATACGTATTTATCTTTTGTTCATTATGCATTAAATAAAAATGGTATGTTTAAAAACTTTATGAATTATCAAAGAGAATTTTTGGAGAATCAAGGTTCAGAAGACTGTTTTGGAAGGTGTGTATGGGCTTTAGGGCGTACAATATCAAGTAATTCTGTTCCACAAAATATTAAAAATACATGTACATATATCTTGCAAAAGGCTGCTAAAAATATAGATACTATTACTTTCCCTAGAGCAAAGGCATACACAATTGTAGGATTAAGTTTTCTTAAAGATTCAGAAGATTCTCTTAAGTTTATTGAAAATCTCGCAATGTCTTTGGCTGAAAAATATAGAGCAAATAAAGATGAGAATTGGCATTGGTTTGAAGATTCTATAACATACGGCAATGCATTTTTTCCTAGGGCTTTGTTTTGTGCATACAAACTTTTGGGAAAAAGGTGCTATTTAAATGTTGCTAAAGAAAGTATGGATTTTCTTGAAGGGTTAGTGATGGAACCGGGCTTTTTTAAACCAATAGGTTGCAATGGATGGTTAGTTAAAGGTAAGCAGGTTTCTGCTTATGATGAACAGCCAATAGAGGCATGTGAAATGCTTTATTTGTATATGGAGTATTATGAAGCAACTGGAGATAAAAAATGTCTCACTAATGCTTTGAAATGTTTTAATTGGTATAAGGGTGAAAATTCAAAAAAACTTTCGCTAATTGATAAAGAAACTGGTGCTTGTTATGATGGAATAACAAAAACTGGGTTAAACTTAAATCAAGGTTCAGAAAGTATTATTTCCTATGGGCTAGCAGTGATGAAAGTTTCTACAGTTAAGTTATAGTCTCAAGGTATTTATAAAAATTGGCCACTATTTTGTAGTATTTATCCAATGTAGTGGCTAATTTGTTGTGCAGAAAAATAGCTAAATCTATTGTTATTAATTTTGTTTGTAATATAATCATACAAATCATAAATCAGTTGAATAGTTAAATTTAGTAAGATAGGTATAAAGCGCTCCAATTAAATTTGAATCGTTAAAAAATTTGCAACGAACTAGTTCAGGTTTAATCAAATATGGGATTTCAGTAGCACATTTTTCAATGTTTCTTTGGATATATTCAATTAAAATGTCCTGTTTACTTATTCCACCACCAATTGCGAATTTTTCTGGATCATAAATGTGTTGCAGGTTATATATTTGTTGTGCTATTTTATAACAATAGTAATCTAATATATTAAGTACTTCTGTATCTCCATTTTTAGCATATTCAAAAACTTTATACCCATCTGTTTCATCTATAGGCAAGTTTTTTGCATTTGCAACAGCTTTGCATAATGCGGGTGTTCCACATTTTACTGAAAACATTCCTGAGGATTTATCTTGGGGATCACTATTATTAGTATGTATAAAACCAAGTTCTCCAGCTATAAAATGTTTCCCTTTGTGCAGTCTTTTATCTTTAATTATGCCACCACCAATTCCTGTACCTATAACAATAACTATAGCATCATTACAATCTTTAAGGTTTCCTTTCCAGCTTTCCGCTAGAGCAGCGCATTTTCCATCATTCTCAATTGTAATTGGTACGGGACAGCGTTTTCCAATTATAGCAACCATCTCTTTATCGTCATTATATTGCAATGCCCCTCCAGTGTATAAGTACCCACGGTCACTATCTATTCGTCCGGGCATACTCATACCTATTCCCTTAATAGTATTTTTGTATTTATCAAAAATTTTACCAATAGCAGACACAAAATTTTCTATTGTATCTTTAGGTGTAGGTACTTTACCTTTTTCAATAAACTCAGCTTTTTCGTTCATAAGGGCATATTTTATAGCTTGGCCACCTACGTCTAATATTAAAAAGTTCATAACAGTCACTCCCTAACAATATTATATTTTGTAAATTAATGTTATATATATTTTAACATACAATATTTGAGATTATATAAGATAAATAAAAGATATTTTTATATTAATTTTCCGAATAACTTTAACTTTTGTAGTATACTTATTTATACTGTATTAAAGAACTAATATTATAATTCATTTTAGCAAAGTTGGTGATAGATATGACGTTAAAAAAAATAATAAATCCTATATTATTTCAAGGGAATCTTAAAAAAAAGCATTACTTTGAAGGCTGGTATTACAAACAGATATCAAGAAATGAGAGAAATGTCATAAGTTTTATACCAGGCATTAGTCTTTTTGATGATGATCCTCATAGTTTTGTTCAGTATATATTTGTGAGTTTTGATAAAAACAACAACAAAACAATAAAAACAGGATATGTAAAATATCCACTGGAGGCTTTTAAATTTAGAGATAATCCCTTCCGTGTTAGTGTAGGAGAAAATGTTTTCTCGGAATCAGAAGTTTCAGTTAAATTAGCTGATAACAAAGTGGATATACAAGGAGTAATAAAATTAGCACGGTTTACTCCTATTAAAAAGTCAATTATAACGCCAAACATAATGGGGATTTTTGCCTATATTCCTAAGATGGAATGTTATCATGGCATTATTAGTATGAATCATAGAATTGACGGAATGCTAAAAATTAATGGTGAAGAAATAGATTTTAATATGGGGAAAGGCTATGCAGAAAAAGATTGGGGAACTTCTTTTCCCAAAAAATATATTTGGATGCAATGCAACACTTTTAAAAATAAAAATACTAGCGTTTTTGCCTCTGTTGCTAACATTCCGTTTATTAAAAAATCTTTTAGAGGGTATATATGCAATTTACTCGTAGATGGAAAAGAGTATAGATTTGCAACTTATAATAGGAGCAAAATGAAAATTGAAAGTATTGATAATAATGTAACTTTAGTATTAGAAGATGGTCATGTAAGACTAAAAATAGAAGCAATTTTAAAACAATCAGGCGAGTTAATTGCTCCACAAAAAGGAAAAATGGGGATAAAGATTAAAGAAGAACTATCAGGACGAGTGAAAATTCATTTGTATAATAAACAAAATCAACTTATATATGAAGATGTAGGAGATGTATCAGGCATTGAAATCGTAGGTTTTTAAGTGATTTAACATGGTTAATAGAAAAGAAAAATCAACCCATAAAATCAACCGAAAGGTTGATTTTATTTTTGTCCCTTAAAGTTACAATAATTACTGAGGAGATGATTTGAGATGGAAAAAATAATTAGTGTAAAAAACCTTGAAAAAAGTTACAAGGGTAACAAAGTTATCAAAGGTATATCTTTTGATGTACAAAAAGGCGAGATACTTTGCTTTCTTGGGCCAAACGGAGCTGGAAAAAGTACTACTATTAATATTCTTACAGGTGCTCTAGGCTACGCGGCAGGTGGAATATTTTATAAGAGCAGAAAAATTGAGAAAGGTGATAGAAACTTTAAAGAGCAACTAGGAATAGTACCACAAGAAATTTCTCTATATGAAGATATAACAGCAGAACAAAATTTGCGATTTTTTGCATCACTTTATGGACTAAAAGGAAAAAAACTTAAGGAGAGAACCTGTGAAGCACTAGAAATTGCTGGACTTACAGAAAAAGCAAAAGACAGGGTAAATACTTTTTCAGGAGGAATGAAGAGAAGGCTTAACATTGCTTGCGCTATTGCACATCACCCTGAAATACTAATAATGGATGAGCCTACAGTTGGAATTGATCCTCAATCTAGAAATTATATTTTAAGTTCTGTTAAAAAGATGAGGGAAAAAGGCACTACAATTATATATACAACTCATTATATGGAGGAAGTTGAGGAAATATCCACAAGGATAATTATAATGGACAAAGGAAAGATAATAGCTTCTGGAACAAAGGAACAATTAAAAGAGGAAATAGTAAATGATAAACAGTTTGTTATTGAAGTTGATGATTTAGATAAAGTAAACCTAGAGGAATTTTATAATATTGAGGGTGTTAAGAATGCCAAAATACAAGGTGGCAAGCTGAATATTACAACTTTAACTGGGGTAGAAAACCTAGATAAACTCATTGCAATTTTGGTAAACAGTTCTGTTAAGATTAATAATTTAAATTGCGAAACTGCTAGTTTAGAAACTGTGTTTTTAAATTTAACTGGTAAAAAATTAAGAGATTGAAAGGAGGTTCATTATGTACAGATTTTCACAAATTTTCAAGAGAGATCTTTTAAATCTAATATTTAACCCTATGTGGGTTTTTAATGGTACGCTTTTCCCTTTTCTATTGGTGTTAATTCTTGGCTTTTTAAGTAGTGGAAATTATGGAAGCAGCGTCACGTCCTATGATTATTATGGAGTTTCCATGATGATTTATGAAATATTTAATACTTCAATAATAGCTTCAAATAGCTTCATGGAAGAAAGAATTAAGCAGGGAAATATGAGGATAATCTACTCACCATTGCCTAGAGCATCTATATATATTTCTAAAATATTAGCTACCTTTGTATTTTCCAGCGTTTGTCATATCATTGTGATACTTGTGCTGAATCTCTCTTTGAATGTAAATTTTGGAGGGAAAAATGTTTTATTTGTGATTTTATTATTACTCTTGTTTGAAATTTTCGCGTCTATACTTGGAGTACTGTTTTGTTGTATTTTTAAGAGTGAAAATACTGCAAATCAGATTTTAAGTATTGTAATAAATATTTCAGCTGTTCTTGGAGGTCTATTTTTTCAGCTTGGTGGATTTGGAAAGAATGTAGAAAATATAAGCTATATCTCCCCTGTAAAATGGATTGCCACTGATATTTTTAAAGTAATATATGACAAGGATTTTTCTTATTTCTTGCCTACGGTAACTATATTAATAGTATTGTCCATAGCAGCCTTGCTTTTGTGTGGAAAATTCTATAGAACGGAGGATTATATATGATAAATTTTATTAGAAATGATTTTTACAGAATAAGCACTAGAAAATATTATATTCTTATTTCAGTATTAATGACCATGATATCCATTGTTTTGGGGGTGTATTTAACTTCAAACCTTCAAACTAAAGCCAATATTGCAATTGTAAGCAAAAGCACAACATCTAGTTTTCAGTCTAAATATGCTAATGTTACTCTTCTTGACAAAGAACCTGAAAAATATGAATTAGTACTTAGTAAATATGACGGGGTTATAATAGACAAGGGAAATGGTAAATATGCTGTTGATACAATAAAAAACGAAGATTATAGAAAAACATTAGAAATGGTATTAAAGAATCCTAAGGATTTTAAGCCTGAAAACAAAGATTCAAGAGGTATAGGTACCACTATTATAGGTTATCTTCTAATGTTCATTCTACTGCAAGGTGTTCTGTTTATGTTTACCTTAGCTGAAGATATAGAACTTAAGCAAATTGAAAGAATAGCATCGGCACCTATATCTTTTATTAAGTATCTGCTATCCAATTTTATATTTAACTTTTTCATTGTTTTTTTGCCAGCGTTTCTAATTCTGGCTGTGATGAAAGATATTTTCGGGTACAACATAGGGTTTAGTCTTGTAGAGTACGCAGGCTTACTTGGAATAATAGTATCTTTTGGTATAGCCTTTGCAATGTTTATAAACTCAATTGTAAAAGTATCAGATATAGCAAATATGATGGGATCTTCAATAGTAGTGCTCACAACAATTTTAGCAGGAAGTTTTTATTCTTTTGAAAATGGAAATAAAATTTTGGAGAAGGCTATATGGATACTTCCACAAAAGGATTTTCTAAGTTTTGTACAGGGACTGGAAAATGGAAAGAATATAATCACAATTATTCCCCAGCTTTCTTATGTAATAGTAATATCTTTAGTGTTTTTTATATTTTCCATAATAAAGATTAAAAAAGACTATGTACTTAGGAAGGATTAAGGTAAAATAAGACTATAGAGATAAAAAAAGAAAATTCAGGTGATTTAATGAATGATAATGTACTTTTGATGTCCACAAGACTAAAAATGCCTCAGCCAAGAAAAAATTATATAATAAGAAAAGAAATATTTTCAAAGCTGGATAAAATAAATGAGTACAACGTTACTTTAGTTAAAGGTTGTGCAGGGGCAGGAAAAACTACCCTCATAACTTCCTTTACTAAGGAAAAGAATATTTCCAATTTCAAATGGATATCTCTTGATGAAAAATGTAATAATGTTTTTATGTTTTGGAATTATTTTATAGAGGTTACAGGAGAATATCTTGGAGAAGCTAGGCAAGATTTTATGACTTTGTATGATTCGAATTTTCAAAAAAGTAATTTAGAAAAGCTACTTACACTTCTAATAAATGGTCTCAATAACAAGGAAGACATATTTATAGTATTAGATGATATTTATTACGTAACTGATAGTTTTTTAATCCACACTATAGATTTTTTTCTTAGGAATGTTTCTGATAATGTTCATTTGATAATGCTTACCAGATATGAGCCGATTTTGTATTTAGGCGCACTAAATATGGAAGGTAGACTTCTTGTAATAGATGAAAAGGAATTAAAGCTTTCTAAGGAAGATGGAATAAAGTTTTTAAAAGATACTTTAAAACTTAAACTTAAACCGGAAACACTGGACTTTATAAATGATATTTCTGAAGGGTGGATCGGTGGGCTTCAGCTTGTGGCAGCAGCTACAAGTGGAAAAAGTGAAATGGAAATCAAAAATCTAAGACTTGAAAACAAACTTGTGGGAGAGTATCTTACAAAAGAAATATATGAATTTTTGGACTTTGAAGAAAAACAATTTCTTGTGGTAACCTCAATGCTACCTTATTTTAATGAAGAAATATGTCTTAATCTCTTAGACAAACTTAATTTTAAGAAAATAATTGATGGTTTAATTCAGAAGAATATATTAATCATATGTATTGATGAGAAAAATGAAATTTATAGATATCATAATATTTTAAAAGAATATTTAATTGAAAGATTTAAAGGCTTAAAAAATGAAACGCAAATTGAGTTTCATATAAGGGCAGCAGGGGTTCTAGAAAAACTTCGTGATTATAACCAGTGTATAGATCAATTAATAGAAGCAGAGGATTATGCCTCTGCAATGAAAATCATTGTGGAGCTTCCTCAAAATGTAGCACTATTTTCATATGTGGATAGAATTCCAGAGATAGAGTTTATAAAAAATCCTGATTTTGCTTATCAGTGCTTCTTTTATTATTATGCTAACATGGAATTTCAAAAAGGCAGGGAGTTATATGCTGTGATTGATGATAATATGTCAGGAGACTCAACTTTTCCTGCATTCCAATTTTCAAATATGTTTGTGGAGGGTGATTTTAGACTGAGCCATATTCAAGTAATGACCATTGAAGAAATTGATGAGCTTCCATTAAAAGAAAACACAAAGGCCTATATACTTATAAAAAATGCATATTTTTTGCTTGGGCAATGCATGTATGATGAGTCATTGAATTTTATAGATAAAGCTATGAGCTATTCAGTAAGTAAGAAAAATTCTTATATTCTATTCTTTGCGTTTAGCACCAAAACTCAAATACTAGAGGAAAAAGGCGAATTCAATAAATGCTTAGCCATGTATAAAGATATGAATAAAATACTGAAATCTACTGAAAGTCTTCTTATGCTTAATGTAAGCTTTTATATAGGAATTACAGGAGTTTATTTAAAACAATTAGATTTAAAAAATGCAGAGAACTGTCTAAAAAGTGCAGAAAGATACAATTTGGAGTCAGGTAATGTGTCTTCTTCAATAGATGGAGGATACAGATACAATCTAGCGGAATATAAATTTATTTCTGGAGATGCAGAAGCAGCCATGAAGCTTGTTAATGAGCTTTTGAATCTTGAAATGTATACTAATCTTGTATTTGGAGCTCCTCTTTTAAAATATGCTTTTAAGATTAATAAATATATGGGTGAACTTGTAGAACGGTTTATTGCTTGTTATGAAAGCATGGAAGATATATATAGGAGCATTGACAGCAAACTGCTTTATGCTAATATATTGTTTCATCATGGGAAAGGTAATCTTGCCGCAGAGCTTACAGATGAGATATTAAAATATTCACGGAAACACAAAATCAAGCTAAAACTTGTGCAAGCATCTCTTTTCAAAATAAAAATGATTTATAATCAGCAAGGTCGTAAGCGTGAAATAATAAACTTGTTTAGAGAAAATCTATTTTATAGCTATAAAGATAAAATTCTCCTTCCATATTATTTTGAAAGTGAAATTGTTACTAAGGTAATAAAACAATATGAAAGTGATTTTTATAAGGAATTGAGCTTTGAGGAAAAGGTACATTATAAAGAAATAATTAGGATTTGTAAAATTGAAACAAAGTCCATACTTAGTGAAAGAGAAATTGATGTAATAAATGAAATGGCAAAAGGTTCTTCAAACAAAGAGATTGCAGAGCATCTATTTATCACACTAGCCACGGTTAAATCTCACATTATTAATATATATAGTAAGCTTCAGGTAAATAATAGAGTTTCAGCAATCGAAGCAGCTAAAAAAAATAAAATTGTATAATAAAAAGATTTGGTTACTCCATTGTTAGTATTTTTCAATGGAGTATTTATAATGTCAATTTTTATAGTTTTACTATTGACAAAGCATTCTTGTTATCGTATATTGTATATATGATATATATACAATATACCCTTCTAGAAGGAAAAATATCAGATTAATATAAGGTGATTCTATGAAAAAGCTATTCAGCATGAAAGAGTAGTTTTTTTACATGCCTAACCTGTCAGGAGATAAGATATGGATATTTCAATTTCAAATTCATCAAAAGATCCTATATATAAGCAAATTATTGATCAGATCAAAGGAATGATATTTTCTGGAGAACTAAAAGAAGGCGATACACTTCCATCTATAAGAAATTTGGCCAAAGATCTTCAAATAAGTGTAATAACCACAAAGAGGGCCTATGAGGAATTAGATAGGGAAGGGTTTGTTGCTTCTTTTACAGGAAAAGGATCATTTGTGTCATGTCAAAATAAAGATTTGCTCCGTGAAAAAAGAATGAGGCTCTTAGAAGATGAGTTAAAAGTAGTTATAAAAGAAAGTAAATTACTCCATTTATCTATGGAAGAAGTGATAGATATCATGAAATTTCTTGAGGAGGATATAAAATGAGCATTGTATTAGAAGTGAAAAATTTAAAAAAATCTTATGGGGATTTTAGCCTGGATGGGCTGAACCTTGAGCTTGAAAAGGGTTATGTAATGGGGTTCATAGGAGAAAATGGTGCAGGCAAAAGCACAACCATAAAATTAATTATGAATTTAATAAAAAAAGATAGCGGAAGCATCAATATTTTTGGAATGGATAGCGTTAAAGATGAGAGAAAAATAAAAGAAAAAATAGGGTTTGTTTATGATGAAAATGTATTTTATGGCATGCTTACTATAAATGAAATGAAAAAAATTGTAGCAGGTTTTTATAGAAAATGGGATGAAAAAAAATTTCAAGACTATATTAAGAACTTTGAATTAAATCCTAATAAGGTGATAGATAAGCTTTCAAAGGGAATGAAAATAAAATTTGCCTTAGCTTTAGCACTTTCTCATGGAGCTGAACTTATTATTATGGATGAGCCTACTTCAGGGCTAGACCCTGCTTTTAGAAGTGAACTTATGGATATCTTATATAACATTATTCAAGATGCAAGTATGACAATCTTTTTTTCTACACATATTACTACGGATCTTGAAAAAATTGCAGACTATATAACGTTTATTAACAAAGGTAAGGTGGTATTTTCTGAATCTAAGGATGAGGTATTAGAAAAATATGCAATAGTTAAAGGAGCTTCTAAACTTTTAGATCGGGATATAAGAAAAGAATTTATAGGTATAAGGGAAACTGCTTCAGGTTTTCAAGCATTAACTGGTAATAAAGAAAAAGCAGAAATATTATTTAAGGATAGCTGTAAAATAGAAAAAGCTACGTTGGAAGATATTATGGTTTACACAGTAAGGGGGGATATTCGTGTTTAATCTTATAATTAAAGACATTATAATCCAGAAAAAAGATAAAAGCATATTTATATTTATATTTTTAAATGTTGTGAATACATTTATATTACAAAACAACTATGGAGTGAGTATATTTTTATGCTTTTTAAGTATATATTTACTGTCAGTGTATGCTAATGCTTATGATTTTAAATATAACAGTGAATTAATGATAAATAGTATACCTGTTAATAGAAAAATTGTTGTAACTGCAAAATATTTATCAGTGTTCATATTTTTCATATGTGCTGTAGTTATAACACTTATGGCAGGGACTCTAGTACACTTTGTGTCCCCAGCATTAATTAGTAAAGTTTTGAGTATAAATACAATTTTTATTGAACTCTTTATTGTAAGTATTTATTTCTCTATTTTCTTCCCATTTTATTATAAACTGGGATATCTAAAGTCTAGGTGGGCAAATTTTATAATCATGGGGATAATAGGTGGAATCATTAGCTCGGTAGCAGATATATCAGGTGGTTATATGAAACTTGGGGGCTACAGTAAATTAGTTCAAAACAGTATTTTACTAGGCACTGCTATGATTATTATTGTTGTTTCAGTTTTTATTTCAATTAAAATATATTCAAATAAAGAATTCTAAATATGTAAGTATTCTTTTCCTAAATAGTGTATAATTAAGAAAATATATTTATATGGAATGTGAAGAAGTATTTTGAGAAAGGAAGTGAATGTTTAGTAGGTGTACGCAGTTGATATAATCACTTACTAAAGCTATGATATGATCAAAGAAATGAGAAGAAAAGACAGGGAAATTTTTAATGATGATATAGAAGAAGTTTTAATTAATGGAGAATATGGAACTCTTGCCACTATAGGCGAAGATGGATATCCTTATATTGTTCCACTAAATTATGTGTATTATAATAAATCTTTATATTTTCATTGTGCTAAAGAGGGTTATAAACTTCAAAACATTGAACGAAATGTTAAAGTATCATTTTGTGTTGTTACAAGTACAGAAGTGTTAGCAAGTGAATTTAGTACAAAGTATAAAAGCGTCATAGCTTTTGGCCAAGCAAGTGAAGCTACGGATGATTTGAAGGATACGATATTAATAAAGTTTATTGATAAGTATTCTCCTGATTTTTCAGACGAAGGCAAAATATATATCGAGAAGGCGAAAGATAGCGTTAAAGTTATGAGAATCAATATACAACATATGACGGGGAAAGCACGAGGATAACTAAAGATTTTGAAGCACTTCCAGAAGATAAAAAAATGGAAGTAATAGACTTTTTTGATTTCTTAAAAACTAAAAATCAAAAACAATTTAAAGACATGGTGGATTTAGTTATTGAAGAAAATGGAGAGGCACTTAAGGAGTTAAGTAAATAATCATATGGAAAGTACACCAATAGTAGATTTTGCAAATATTAATGTTGTGCTATTAGCTAAAAAGCTTAAAGCAGGCACAAGCTTGGAGAAGTAGATATACCAATAATTTTTGTAAAACCAGATAATAATGTTATAAATGCTTTGAGTTCATATAGTACAATTGAGGACCTTTTCAACAATTTTCCTAATGAATTAGGAAATTAGAAATAGGGATTAAAGCCTATTTCTAAAGTATTTTGTCAATTATCCCATATGCTAAAGCTTCCTCAGCAGACAGAAAAAAATCTCGTTCCATATCCTGTTCTATTTTTTCTATTGGATTGCCCGTTTTTTCACTATATATTTTATTTAGTTTTTTCTTAGTACGAAGGAGCCACTCAGTATGAATTTCTATATCTGTAGCTTGACCTTGAAAACCACCATAAACTGAGGGTTGATGTATAAGGATCTCGCTATTTGGAAGAGCGCATCTTTTTCCATGGGTACCAACTGCTAGCAAAAATGAACCCATGCTTGCTGCCATACCTACACATATTGTAGATACATCAGATTTTATATGTTGCATTGTGTCATATATTGCTATTCCAGCAGTAATAGATCCTCCAGGACTATTTATATAAAAATTAACGTCAGCATCAGGATTATCAGATTCAAGAAACAATAGCTGTGCCATAATTATACTTGCAGTCTCATTTGTTACTTCACCATTGAGCATCACTATTCTATCTTTAAGCAGTCTCGAATAAATGTCATAGGAACGTTCACCTGAATTTGTCCGTTCAATAACAATGGGTACATAACTTATAAAAATCACCTCATAAAAATTTTTCAATGTAGATATTATGCTGCCATATTAAGTTGACTTGTAATTTTGTTTTTTGAACTTATTGGGGGTACATTGAGTTTGTTTCTTCTAAATTCCCTTGGTGGTATTCCATAAATCCGTTTAAATGCTTTAGTAAAGGCTTCTTGTGAACTAAATTGATATTTAAATGCAATGTCTACAATCTTATCATCTGTTAAGAGTAATTCATTAGCTGCTTCCATGAGTCTTCTCTTTCTTATATATTCAGCCACAGGCTCACCTACAATTGCATGAAAAATCCGGTGAAAATGGTATTTTGATAGAAAGACATTCTCAGCAAGGTCTTTTAGCTCTATTTTATTTTTTAGATTATGTTCAATATAATCAATGGATTTTTTAATACTGTAGTTTATAATATATATAAGTGATATTTGTATGGAAAAGGAAAAGTAAAAATACTGCTTAGTGGGAAGGAAATAAGGGTAATTAATAAAGAAAATATTCGAAATATTATGGAGGATAAAAATGGATATAAATGTTATTAAAGAAATTGCGTATAAGCTGATGGGCAGTAGGAAAGCACATTTAGAAAGGGAAAAAGGGTTTATTTATTATCATGGATTAAGAGTTTCTAAACTTTCTTTAAAACTTCGACAAGTAATTTTACCAGAAGATTGTTCTCATGATGATATTATCATTGTTGCTTCATTATTCCATGATATAGCCAAGGGAATAGAACCACATGGTAAACATGGAGCTATATTGGTTAAAGATATTCTTGAAGACTATTGTAGCGCATATGAAATTGCTGAAATTGCTAAAATAATATATTATCATGATCTAAAAAAAGAAAATAATGATTACTCAAAATATATAAAAATAGTACAGGATACAGATATACTTGATCATTTTGGATCTATTGAAATTTGGATGAATTTTCAGTATCGTGCTTATAAGGACGAGCCTATGCAAGCTTCATTAGAGTTTTATAACAATGAATTTGACTCTGAAGTTAAGCAATGTAGAAAATTGCTTAATTATGATGTATCATATAAAATTTTTGATGATAAAATTTCTTTTATATATTTGTTTATTGATAGATTTAAGAGAGAAGCAGAAGGGGAATTCTGCATAAAAATATGAGTGCAACTGTGCTCAATAGATAAAAATCATTACTATTATAGTGCAAGAGGAGAATATATATGATAAAAAAGGAAACTAAAACTATTGAAGAAATATCAAATATGCTAGATAAACTTCCAAGTGTAAGTTTGAGGGATTTTCATGATAAGAACACAACATTAGTTATTGTTGATATGATTAATGGTTTTGCTCGGGAGGGCGCACTTCATAGCAGTCGGGTAGAAGCTATAATACCAGAAATAACAAAACTATCTGGTGCTTGTGAAAAGCTTCATATTGAAAAGATAGCTTTTGCAGATTGCCATACTGAATCGTCAACAGAATTTGGAGCTTACCCAGTGCACTGTTTGGAAGGAACCAGTGAGTCAGAGGTAGTTGACGAAATTAAAGCTGTTGGTGGATATAAACTTATAACTAAAAATAGTACCAATGGATTTCTTGAAGAGAAATTTCAAAAATGGCTTGGAGAAAATGGAGATAAAAATACTTTTATTATAACTGGAGATTGTACAGATATATGTGTTCAGCAGTATGCGATTACATTAAAAACTTGGTTTAATATGAAAAATAGAAAATCAAGAATTATTGTTCCTATTAATGCAGTTGAAACTTATGATTCAGAAATACATAATGGAGATTTAATGAACATCATGGCTTTATATAATATGATAATTAATGGCATAGAAGTAGTGAAAAATATAAATAGTTAGGATGAAAAATGATAAAACAATTTGCTAGCATCTTTTAAGTGTAAATAAAAGACGCTAGCTTTTATATGCTAAAACTCAAATATAGCTCTATTCACATTGGGTGTTCTTTATCTAAAATAACTTTGTAAGGCCTCATCATTTCATTATCTTCGTGGTCTAGTATATGGCAGTGCCAAACATATCCTGGACCAAGGCTAGGGTTAAATGGGAAGAGATTAACTCCGGGTTTAACTTTGGCTGGGTCGGAATCTTGGGGAGCAAAACGCACTATAAATGTGGTTACCTCACCAGGATTTGCTCTAACAGTATCTTTAAAACCTTTTTCATTATCATCAGGAGGTACAGCATCTCCTATAAGATAATCATTAACAGGTAGAGCTATTGTAGGATGATCTAGTGGCGGCATTCCGTTAATATTTATCCAATCATCAGTATATTGTTCAGTTTCAAATGCTTGCCTAGATTGAATGAGAAAATTTACTAGATGCAAATGAATTGGATGAGTATCACCAGTTAAATTTACAATTTCCCATTTTTCAGTTGAACCTACCAAAGGACATTCAGAAATAGGAGCAGACCAATTTTGACCATTAAGAAGAACTTCAGTAGGACCATTTTCACCCATGACTTCAAATAGAACTAAGGTTCTCTTAGAAGCATCAGGCACAAGTTTTGGAATAGTATTTAATTTTCCAGGAATTATATATGATTTTAAAGGATAGAAGCACGAAACAGTAAATTGCATAATCTGTGCTACTGTTTCTGGATTTGGCTCATCACCATCTGGAAATGGTGCAGTAGCATGATTTTCTAAAATTAGTTTAGTTCCTGGAGACAAATATGAGAAATCTACAATAACATCTGCTCTTTCCCCAGGTGATAGAAGTAATGAAGTTAGTTTTGCAGGTTTAGGTAAATAACCTCCATCACCACCAATTTGAATAAATTCCATATTATTAGAAAAAGTTAAATTATAAAATCTAGCATTTGAACCATTTAACAATCTAAAACGATATTGGCATCGATCTACATTTAAATTTGGCCATATTTTTCCATTAACCATTATTGTATCGCCAAAAAATTCTGGCATCCAATATGGATGAATATCAGGATTTATGCCTACAGTTGGAAAGCAAAATGAACCATCTGTATAAAAAGATCTATCTTGAATTACAATTGGGATTTCATATTTTTTATCTGGAAAAAATTTTCCGGGAATGTCTAATGGATTTTCAATATCTCGTATTAAATAAAATCCTGCAAGGCCCATTAGCACATTCAGTCTTGTTATTCCAAGGGTATGATCATGGTACCAAAGGGTGGTAGATGGTTGTTTATTTGGGTACTGATAAATTGAAGTTATAAATTCAGGACCCACTTTATCTTCTTTAGTAGTAAACCAAGCACTGGGATGTCCATCATTAACTGAATTATTTTCCATGCCGTGTAGATGCGTAACAATTGGAACTGGAAATTGAGCTTTTGCAAGGCCTGGTGGAAAAGGTGGAACTGAATCAGCGTCTACCATACCCAAGCTATTTGGATCCGCCCAATGAATTGTGGGGTCTACTGGTAATGGGTTAGATACTTTAAGGGTATTAATCCATTGAACATTAACAGGTATTCCTCTAATAGTTTCAAAGGTAGCACCAGGAGCATTACGAAAATTATTAATGGTTCTATTTGTTTTTTTATCTATAACATTACCACCATATCCAAAAACAACAGTTTGAGGAAAGCCATAGGGCAAAATCTGCTCTTTAAATTGACTTACAAAAATCACATAATTGTGGCTTATAATTTCTTTGCTGAAGGGATCTCTTATTACATTTGGAATGTATACTGGTGGTATTACTAGCTGATTTTTATATTTGGGTATTTTTATAGGATCAAGTTCTGAATACATAAACATCAAACTCCTCATAATACATTTTGGATAAGAAAATTAAGGAGTTAAAATATACTATTAATGTCTTAAAATATAGTATGCATAATGTATTAAAATGTTTAATCTAAACAATTCAAATTTAATAGTCTATAGCTTTTATAGTTTTTCAATCTATAAGTGAAATAACAATTACAGGAAACTATATTGACTCAAAAATAATGATAGTATATAATAAAATTAAAATGGATTGAAAGGGTAAGGAATGCACGCTATGCGTAAGTAATCTTTTTTAGGGCAACTAACATCACAATAGTTTAAAAGGATGTGCATTATATAGATGTACTTGTTTTTGTGATGTAAATAAAGTTCTCGAGGGGATTACAACATACTTTTAATATAGGTTACGGCACGATAATTCAAACTAGCATTTAGGGGTATGGATAAACGGCTCTGAGTGTTAGATTTGAATTAGAACAAGTGATAACCGTAGAATTTAATGTTGTAAAAGTATTTAACTATACGGTCCTCTCCAATAATTGGAGGGATTTTTTTATGCTAAATTTAGAAATAAATAATTTGAAAAAATATTTTGGAGATAGATTAATTTTAGATATAAGTAATCTTAAGGTTTATAGCGAAGATAAAATAGGTATAGTCGGAGTAAATGGAGCAGGCAAAAGCACTTTGCTTAATATTCTTTGCAGTAAGCTTTGTAAAGATCAAGGAAATATAAAACATTATGGTGAATATTCTTATATAAGCCAACTTGAAGAACCAAATCATGTTATTTTAAATAATGAGTTGTATGGAAAATTTAATTTAAAAGACAAAGATACTGATAATTTAAGTGGAGGAGAAAAAACAAGGCTCAAAATAGCTGAAGCTTTTAGTGAAAAAAGCGGCATGTTATTTGCAGACGAACCAACGTCAAATCTAGATATTTGTGCTATAGAATTGTTTGAGAAAATGCTTTTGAAATTCAATGGTGCTCTAATGATTGTTTCACATGACAGAGGTTTATTGGATAGGGTTTGCAATAAAATATTTGAAATTAGAAATGGAAAATGCAAACTATACGATGGAAATTACTCTGATTATTTAAAGCAAGAGAAACTGGAAATAGAGAGAAAAGAATTTGAATATGATCAGTATTTAAAGGAAAAACAAAAGCTAGAAAAAGCTGCCAAAGAAATTTCAAATAAAACTTCATCCATGAGAAAAACGCCTAAGAAGATGGGAAATTCTGAAGCTAGACTCCATCGAAAAATGGGAAATCAGAAGTCAAAAACTAAACTAGAAAAAACTAGAAAGGCTATATATTCAAGAATTGAGCATATAGAAGTAAAGGAAAAAGTGGAACTCAAAAGGAAAACAAGTATAGATTTTGAGGCAATAAATAAAGTGCATTCTAAAATTATCATTCATGGAGAAGATATTAATAAATCATTTGGGAAAAGAGTTATATTTGATAGCGCTGAATTTAATATATTTAGTGGAACAAAAACAGCTTTAATAGGTAATAATGGTTCTGGCAAAACAACCTTAATAAAAATGATACTAAAGGGTGAAGAAAAATTACAAATATCAAAAGCACTAAAAATAGGCTATTTTAGTCAGGATTTAAGTATTTTAGATGAAAATGAAACAATGCTTAATAATGTAATGGAAGGTTCTGTTTATAATGAAGAATTTGGAAGGCTTATATTATCAAGGCTTTTGCTTAAAAGAGAAGAAATTCATAAAAAAGTTTCAGTTTTAAGTGGGGGTGAAAAGGTGAAACTTTCCTTTGCAAAAATAATTCTTCAAGGAAGCAATATGTTAATACTTGACGAACCAACTAATTATTTGGATTTGTATTCAATAGAAGCATTAGAAGATGTTTTAGATGATTATGGGGGAACAATTCTATTTGCAACTCATGATAGGAAATTTATAGAAAAAGTTGCAACGAATATAATGTTCATAGAAAATTGTGAAGTGAAATTATTTAGAGGAAATTACCACGAGTACTTGAATTTTATTAATAAGCCTAAGGAAATAAACAATAACTATGAAAATCAGAAACTTATTTTGGAAAATAAGTTATCTGAAATTATAGGAAGGCTCTCCATGCCATCAAGAAACGACGATATTGTGAAATTGGATGAGGAATATAAGCTAATTTTGAGAAAGATTAGAGAAATAAAATAATGCTATTTTTGGCGAAAATAACTGTTGATCATGGACTTTACACGTTATAATTTGAATGGATTTAGAAAATCAAGGTGATACTTTTAAAAAGTATCACCTTGATTTTTATAGTTAATCTTATTCTATACGCTTTTTCTTCTTATAGATAAATAAGCATATTACACCGCTAATTATGAGTATCACGCCAATTCCTATTAGTAAACTTGCATCAATAAATGAACCAGTTTTAGGAAGAATAGCTGATGTCTTGTTTGACTGTTTTGATGAGGCAGTACTATTTCCAGCAGTATTTTCAGATGTGGTATTTCCGATAACAACGTTACCAGATGTAGTATTGTCCCTAGTAGTAGTGTTACCAGATGTAGTATTACCATTTCCTGGATTAGTTGGTATAACTGGCGAGGTCTTAACAGGAACAATGTAACTTGGATCATAAACATCAGCCAAACCTGATAGATTAACTACAGGTGCTTTGTAGCTAGTTACAAGTATGATTCCAGATTGTGCAGGAAGACTTACAGTAACACTGCCTTTAACCACAGCATACTGTTCTGTAGCATCAAGGGCATTTGTAAGTACCGTTCCATCTGGAATTGAAGGTACATTCAGGGCAATTGAATTTATTTTGTCAGTTCGTCTGTTTATAGCAATAACTGCGTGATCTTTTGAACTATTACGTGTGTAGGCTAGAACATCATCTTTGTAATTGTCGGCAAGAGCTATAGGCATTATATCACCAGTTGCCAGTACGGTATTATTTTTTCTTATTCCAATTAGTTTTGCATACCAATCAACTAAATCTTTATTTCCCTTTCCCCATATCATTCCTCTACGGTTGTCAGGGTCGTCAGCTCCTGGCATTCCAGCTTCATCTCCATAGTAAATACATGGAGCACCTGGATAGGTCATTTGAATAAGAGGTATCATTTTTGCCTTTACGAAAGCTTCTGGTGTAGGATTTTTTGCAATATCTTTTACGCCTTTTCTGCATCCATCTAGAGCAGAAATTACTCTTTGGGTATCGTGAGAACCAACAAGATTCAACATAGAGTCAAATGCCTCTTTTGGGTATTGCTCTCTCATAGTTTCAAGTGCATTTGTAGCATCTGTAGCAGTGAATTTAGTAGTATTATCATCAGTTGTGCCCTTAACAAAACTCAAGACTGGATCTCTAAATCTGTAATTCATTACTGAATCATCCATATTTCCAAGTAAATATTTTGACGCATCAGTCCAAATTTCTCCTATAATTACATTATCCGTGCTTTCTCCTTTAACAGCTGTTCTAAAATGTCCCCAAGTTTCATCAGAAACTTCATTTTGAGCATCAAGTCTCCAACCGTCAGCACCTTGTTTTAACCAATTTGTTGAGTCTGCATTTTTCCCATCAATAATTTCATTGTCCCAAGTTGTAACATTGTACTCAGAACCATTTAAAGCCTGTATAACTGGCATTGAATCATTACCATTCCAGCCTTCATAAGAATAATGAATGGGATCCCCAGTAATAGCTGCTATTTTAGTATTAGCTATTTTAAACCAATCTTTATAGTGTAAATCTGTTATTCCCTGCGAGGCTAGTGTTTGTGTTACTTGTTTTTCTGCATCGCTTTGAGTCGCTACATTTGAATTCATTAAATCGTAAACTTTTGACCAATATTGATATGCTCCTATAGGCTTTCCTTTAGCTACATACTTTCCATATCTATCAAAATAAATTGAGTCATCTGATACGTGGTTGAATACACCGTCAAGTATTATGTGCATACCTTTTTTGTGAGCTTCCTTAGCAAGTGATACATAATTATCCATTGAACCTAGAAAAGGATCTACCTTACTATAATCAGAGGTATCATATCTATGGCTTGATACAGAATCACTTATAGGATTCAAATATAATGTATTTACTCCAAGGGATTGAAGATAATTCAACTTTTGTTGTATCCCAATTAAATCTCCACCGTATATTTCATTATTCCATACAGCATCTCCTTTGGTACCTTTATAATCAATATTAGGTGTCCCATCAGCATTGAATTCAAGTGTGGGATCTTCTGGGATGACATTCCAATCATTGTAGAATTCATAGCTTGTAGCACCTCTTGAAGATGTTTTAGCATTGTCGTTGGAAGTATCTCCGTTGAAAAATCTATCTGGAAATATTTGGCAAACAACTGCATTTTTGAACCAATCAGGAGTCTTGAAATTTTTATCGTATACATTCATGTCATATAATTTTACTTTTCCAAGGTCATTAGCTAGCCCAGCACCGAAATATCCATCGTCGTCTCCATAAGCTTTTACATCAGAACCATTAGTAACTACAAAATAATATTTATCCATTTCTATGCTAGAGGGAGTATATTTTGCGGTCCATTTATCACTTCCATCTGGAAAGCTTCCATTTAGGGACATAGCAATCTTTTGAGTACCATTTGGAGTTTTAAGTATTAAATATACATTAATTAAATCGTTCTTAGCAGCTTTTAAGTTAAAAACAACCTCAGCACCGGTAGGTATCGCGCCATAAGGAAGTTTGTAGTCACAAAGCTTTGAGTTAAAATATAGAGCCGAAGTATTTATTTTTTTGTCAGAAAGGTCAGTAAAAACTATATCTGTATTTGGATCATAACTTATTGTAACTGTTCTGCCAGTAGTAACATTTAAATCACCTACTGCTACTTTTTTATCTCCAACCGTTAATTTGAAATCTTTATAATCTCCTTGTTTTAGGAATATTTTTGTAGTATAAATTCCAGTAAGTGTTGGATCTGTTAGTTTAGTATCACCAGGTACTCCTGTGCCAGTAAGTGTTACGTTAACCGCTTTGTATGAAGTGGAGTCCACAATTAAATTGCTGTCGTCATTATATAAGAAAGTAACATCTTCATTTTTGGGTACGTCCATGGTTATATTTGCTCCACCTGCCACTCCGCCAGAACCGTAATTTTCGGTCCAGGTTCCATCTGTAGCTACTTTGTATTGATAGCTTCCAGCAGGTATATTCTTGAGAGTTAATGAGTAATTCCCATTTCCTATATAAGTCATTGTAGTTTGAGAGGATGCTGCATCCCAATTTGAGCCTCCAGCATTTTGTTGCAGGGTACCTGGGACTACTATTTTCCTCCCAGAATATGCTGGAAAATGTAGTAATGAATTTCCATCTTTAGCTGTAATAGAATTTGCTGGGTCTACAACATAGTTATTATCTTCAATAAACTTATATTCGTAGTCTTTGTTAGCATCTCCAAGTCTTAACTTTACAGACCATACTCCATCTTGATTTTTTGTCATAGCTTTTTTGTTGTTTGACCAGTCAGTGAAGTCACCTGCAAGATAGACTTCCTTAGCTGTATTATTTTTATATAAAAAAGTAACAGTTCCATTTTCATTTATTACAGGGCTTGTCAATGTTTGTGGCGCAGGGGTATTAAGTCCTAAAGCAGTAGAGACTTTATCATTATCATTTATTGAATCGTATAATGTTTTATTAGTTACATCACAAACAAATACAACATATTTACCACCAGCTGGTACTATAATTGATTTGTTATCAGTACCGCCAGGTATAGCATTAGTCCAGGAATAATTAAGTGAAGACTTATATTGGTAAGTACCTGCTGGAATAAATGCACTATAAATATATTTTCCAGTATTGTCTAATGGCTTAAATTCAAATCCTTGAAGTTTTTCATTCCAGTTATCAGTACCTTTATTTCTTATATCACCAATAAGTGAGACTTCAGGAGATAAAACACTGTTTGTACATATATTTAAGTCGGGATTTGAAGTAAAAGTTACATCTTGATCCTTGTCCAAATCAAAAGTGATATTTTCACCAACTTCTCCGTTTGTCCATTTATGATCATAAGCAACTTTATATTCGTAATGTCCTTTTTTCAAAGAAAAGTTTTTTTTACTAAAACCACTTCCTACATAATCCAAATCAAAAGTAGTATCAGTTGTACTCCAGTCTTTTCCACCAGATTGGGCTAGTGTTCCAACCAATGATGCACTATTTTTAAATCTATCCGGATTGTTAATGGAATCATATAATGTTTTATTTTTTAAATCAACTTTGAAAGTGACTTTTTCAGGTGTGTTCACGGTTAATGCTATGTTTTTTCCTCCTGATTCAAAATTAGCACCATAATTTACCTCAGAAGATCTATTTAAATAAATTTTATAATTGAAATTTCCAGCTGTTTTAAAATCTACAGTCAATTCATACAATCCATTTGAAAATTCATTCATAATGGATCTTTGGTTTGTAGGATCCCAATCAGATCCCAAATTCTGCGCTTTAAAAAAATCTCCTACAAGTGAAACCATAGAAGTAGCTTTTGGTAAAGTTTGATTTTCATCAGCTTTAATATTTAAACTAGGTATTAAGCTGAATAAAATCAAAAGGATTACGGCAAAGCTTAAAAATTTTGATCTTTTTCTTTTTCTCATTAATAAATTCCCCCTTGGTATAATAGTTTGCAATCGTTTGCACAAAACCATATTACACTATATTGTTGAAATTTACAATATATTCAATATATTGTAATAATAAAATTGAGACAATTTTTATTATTATATATATTGAACTAAAATCTAAATGGTAATTTTCAACCAAATAAGGTATTTAGCCATTGAATGCATAATGGCATCCAAGTTGCTACATGAGGAAATACTCCCATTTCATTTTCTTCGGTTTCCTTGTTTGCTAGGGATAGTCCATGTGGACCATCTGGATAAATATGTAGTTCAAAGGGTATATCGTTTTCACTTAAAGCATTGGCAAAAAGAAGAGAATTGGCAACAGGTACTAGACCATCATTAGATGTATGCCATAAAAATGTGGGAGGAGTTAAGGATGAAACTTGCTTTTCCAGTGACATCTCAAAGAGAAGAGAGTCTTTTGGATTTTTGCCTAAAAGGCATTCAAAAGAGTCTTTATGAGCAAAATCTCCTGAGGATATAACGGGATAGCCTAAAATAAGAGCATTGGGTTTATTTTTTTCAGGAGTACCATTAAGATAAGGTTTGTTCCAATGAACTCCAAGGCTAGCCGCCAGGTGACCACCAGCGGAAAAACCGCAAACTGCAATTTTATTGCTATCTATATTCCATTTGTCCGCATTTTCACGTATTATGCACATGGCTTTTGATAAATCTAAAATAGGCTGAGGATGAAGGTTTGGATTTACACTATAATTTAGTACAAAGGCATCATAAGAAGCAGCATTAAACTTAAGAGCTATAGGTTCAGCTTCTCTTGGTGAGGTAAAGCTGTAGCCACCTCCAGGACAAATTAAAACAGCCCCTCTTTTTTTATCGCCGTCTAGTATATAGGTATCCAGTGTTGGGAGAAAATGATTATTTCCCATGTCTTTATAAGATGACTCATCCCATAATTCTATTGTTTCTGTTAACATAATTTATTCCTTCTTTACAATATATTTTAAAATAACGTATATAATCTATTATAATAAATTTATTATTAAATGGAGGAATAATATGAAAAAATATAGTTTATTTTTTCACGAGTAGTTGTACGGAATTATAAATTAAAATTGTTATAGTAAATTAGTATATTTTAACTTTAGAAGCTATATCCAATACTTGAGTTTGACGCCTGCAGAAATGTGTATATCGAACCTTCAAAACTCATAAAAACCATTGATATTCCAGAGTGCTGTGTAATATCATTAATTATACTTTATTTATTAATGAGTGGGCTCTTAAAAAAAAGTTGATTTAACTGAAGAAAAAAATAGAGCTATTATTAAAGCAATGCCTGATTTATTATTTGTCATTAACAATGAAGATCGCTTTATTGATTGTATTGCAAGTGATGAGAGTTTTCTGTTAATGCGAAAAACAGTTTTTATTGGAAAAACTGTTTGGCAAGTTATTCCTAAGGAAATATCAAAATTAGCTTATGCAAAAATAAAATCAGTACTTAAAGATGGAGTCAGGAATTCACCATACAAGAACTAAAAACAAATGCAGGTATTCAGTTTGATCCAGAGCTTGTTGAAATATTTATTGGAAAAGTATTAAATGAGGCTGTCTCAAAATAATTAAAAAATGAATTTGTGAGACAATATTTGGGGATTCCTAAAAGCAACTATAAGTTAACCAATTTTAAGATAACTTATAGTTGCTTTCCTATGTTGACATATACAGTTAAACTATATATAATATAACTATATAGTTAACCTGTATAAACTAAATTGAACAGTTGGAGGGTATTATGAACAGAGATAAAAACTTACCACTAACAGAAACAACTTATTATATTCTCCTATCACTATTACAGCCGGCCCATGGATATCTGATAATGCAAAAGGTAGAAGAATTAAGCAATCAGCAAGTTAGAATAGCAGCTGGAACTCTATATGGCGCTATTGAGAACTTACTAAAACAGAAATTGATACAATGTGTGAAAAGTGAAGATAAGAGGCGAAAAGTTTATATTATTAGTGAAAAGGGAAATCAAGTTTTAAGATTAGACCTTGAAAGAATGCAGCGTTTGGTTAGTATAACAGAAAGTCAATTAGGATTATAATTAGGAGGAACTTACATGAGAAAATTCAGGTGCTTTATGAATTATGACAAAGAAGAAAAATGGCTAAATGATATGGCTAAAAAAGGATATGGGTTAAAAAATGCAGACTGTTTTGGATATGAATTTTATTCAACAAAACCAGAGAATGCTACAATTAGAATTGATTATAGGAATTTTAACAGTAAAAAAACTTTTGTCGATTATTGCATGCTATTTCAAGATAGTGGGTGGCAACATATAGTTGGAAGTAAATTTTCAGGAACGCAGTATTTTAAAAAAACTGATGAGAATGGGGAGGATGACATTTTCTCAGATGTTATTTCTAAAGCAGGGAAATATAAAAGATTATCTAACATGTATATAACAATGGCAGTATGCTATTTGTGCCTTGTTATATCATTATCATCTAACGGTAGTGTTAATACTAAGGCATTACTTAATCCGAAATTAATGTACTATACACCAGGATTATGGCAAGCTACTGGTATACATTTTTGGGTGAGTTTTATATTTGAAACACCATTTGCAATTTTAAGAGGCTATATGTGGGTTATTATGATAATAATCACTATTCTAATGATTTATTATTCAATTAAGAGTAAAAAACTATATGATAAACAAAGAAAGCTCAAATGACTCTTCTTATAGAAAATCAAGCAGAAATATTATACATAGAATAAATTTTATACATAGAATAAATTTTATTGAGAAAAATCTGGCAATGTTGTAAAATATAAAAAAAGATCTGATTCTAATAAAGTTTATATCAATTCTGGTAATAGATTAGAAACAAGTAATGTGATAAAATGATAGGATAAGGTACTTGGGGTTTATTGTTAAAACCTAAATTAAATAAGGTAAGAACTCTGGTTTAAATAAGAACTTGTTGATATGAAAGGATGAAAGAATACATGGTATTAAATCATAAAGAAGAAAGCAAAGAATTAATAGTTTTGATAAAACCTGAAGGCTCATTTGAACTGGATTTTCAATGTGCCAATGAACAGATTGATGAAAATGAAGCAGCTTTGCAGGAGGAATTTTACAGACGTTTCACAAAGAATGAGGATGAAGCACTTCTTTTCCTTGGTTTTTCAGAAAGAAAGGTTGACTTATCAGAAGCACTTAATTATATAAGGCAAATTGCATCTTCTTTTGTAAAAAAATTATCCAAGGAACCAGACATAGAATTTCTACGTCAAAAAGCCAGGGCTGACATAGATGAGGAAGAAATAGGCCAACTACTTTTAAATGCACCCTATTTAATTGGTGAAGAAAACTTAGATGATAACTGGATTCATAAGTTTTGGGGAAGGTTAAATGTTGCCTTTAAAACTATGATTAATAGTTATAATGGAAGTGTTGAACAATTTTTTGCGTCGTTTAACACAAATATTCATCTTGCTGGGAAAGTTTATTTTCATTTGGTAGAGAGTAAAAAAGAAGCTTACCCTTTTGCATTTCTAGCAACATATTCAAGTTTAATCTCAAAAGACGGCACATCAAAGCATTTACCTTTAAAAAATGCACTCATTGAATATGGAAAAGATAATAAAAAACTTTTAGAACTTCTCGTAGCAGTAAATAAGGCTTCTGAAAGAAGTACTTTTATTTCAGAACTTGTGGAATCAGGAGAAATATTTCATCCTATTGGATTAAACGCAGATGAAGCTTATACATTTTTAAGGGAGATACCTATTTACGAAGAGGCAGGTATTTTATGTCGTATACCCAATTGGTGGAGAAGCAAATCCAATTCATTAAAAATGTCTGTAACTGTTGGTAGTAAAGAACCTTCAAAGTTAACATTTAAGGCTTTAATTGATTTTAATGCAAAAATGCAACTTGGTGATGAAAAAATTGATGTTTTAGAACTAAAAAAATTATTATCTGAAGCAGAAGGTTTAACTTTTATTAAAGGCAAATGGATTGAAGTAAATCATGAAAAACTAAAGGAGACTTTAAAGGCATATGAGAGGGCACAAAAACTTATAGACAATGATGAAATGAATATGCTTGAAGCTATGCGTTTTGAACTTAATGCTGAAAAAGTACTTAAAATTCCCAAGGAAAGCTTAGAACTAGAAGTTACAAATGGTGAATGGATTAATTCAGTTATTAAAAAGCTTACACACCCAGATACTATTGATTCCATTACATGTGGCGATGATTTTCACGCTAAATTACGTATTTATCAAGAAAGAGGACTAAATTGGCTTTATTTCATGAAAAAACTTGGACTTGGGGCATGTCTTGCAGATGACATGGGACTTGGGAAAACCATTCAGGTTATTGCATTACTCAATTATGGTAGGACTATTAAACGTGAAAGGGCTTTGCTTATTGTGCCAGCATCACTAATAGGGAACTGGATAGATGAAATAAAAAAGTTCGCACCTTCACTTAAATATTATGTTATGCACCCTTCTGAAAATAAAAATACTTATAATGATGAAAGTGTTTTAGAAGAAGAGTATGAGCTTTTTATAACAACCTATGGAATGGTTTTAAAATATGAGTGGATGAAAAATGTAACTTGGGACTCTATTATTTTAGACGAGGCACAGGCAATAAAAAATCCTGGAACTAGGCAAACAAAAACAGTGAAACAGCTAAAGGCAAAATATAAAATTGCAATGACTGGTACACCAATAGAAAATCGCCTTTCAGATTTATGGTCATTATTTGATTTTTTAAATAAAGGATTACTAGGAAGTTCTAAAGAATTTACTAATTTCACAAAGGCACTTAAAGAGAACGTAGCTGGCTACGGAAAATTAAAGAAGATTGTAAATCCTTTTGTTTTAAGAAGATTAAAGACAGATAAGACAATAATTTCAGATTTACCAGAAAAGATTGAAATGAAAACTTATGCAAATCTTACAAAAAAGCAAGTTGTGTTATATAATAAACTTGTAAATGATTTAAAAGCAAAACTTGAAAGCAGTGGTGAAGGCATAAATCGTAAAGGATTAGTACTTTCTTCTGTAATGAAATTTAAGCAGATTTGTAACCATCCAGATGAATATCTAGGCGGAACGAATTACATAGAAAAGGGAAGTGGGAAGTTTCTCAGGTTACGAGAAATTTGCGAAAACATATATGAAAAGAGAGAAAGAGTAATTGTATTTACTCAGTTTAAAGAAATTGTAGAACCACTCAGTGATTTTTTAGAGACCATTTTTAAACATGAGGGCCTCGCACTACATGGTGAAATACCAGTAAAAAAAAGAAAAGATATTGTAGCAAAATTTCAGGGTGAGGAGTATGTACCGTTCATGGTTCTCTCCATTAAAGCAGGGGGCGTAGGACTAAACCTTACTGCAGCTAATCATGTTATACACTTTGACAGGTGGTGGAATCCTGCCACTGAAAATCAAGCCACAGACAGAGCTTTTAGAATAGGGCAAAAGAAAAATGTTATAGTTCATAAATTTATTATGAAAGGTACTATAGAAGAAAAAATAGATTTAATGCTTGAAGATAAAACAAAACTTTCAAAAGAAATCATACCAGATATGAAAGAAAATTGGATAACTGAAATGGATAATAAACAACTTATGGATTTGTTTACATTGTCAGTATAAAAGTAGAGAGTTTAAAACTTATTATTAAGTAGTTAGTCTATTTTGCAGCAAATGATTTAAGGAAAACAAGGAGGTTTATAAATGTCTAATTACGGTGGATTTCCCAAATACGTTTCTGTAGCACAAAAAAGAGAGAATGCACAGAAAAATATTGAGGAATTAAAAAAGAAAAATCCCGATATTACACCTGTAACAATAGATGGGAAAAAAATAGCGAATACCTGGTGGGGAGAGGCATGGAACAAAAACCTTGAGAGTTATTCTGATTATTCAAGTCGTATTCTGCGAGGAAGAAGTTATGTTCGACGTGGAGCAGTGCTTGACTTAGAAATAAGTAAAGGAAATATTATGGCTATTGTTCAGGGAAGTAGTACAAAACCATACAAGATAGAAATTAATATTGAACCACTCTCAAAGGAACTTTGGGAAAAAATTATTAAAGATTGTGCTGGAAAAATATCTTCTCTGCAGGAACTTATTGAAGGAAAATTTCCGAAGGCACTGTCAGAACTATTTATGGCTAAGGGCAAAGGATTATTTCCTTCTCCAAAGGAAATTAAACTAAAATGTAGTTGCCCTGATGCTGCTAACATGTGTAAGCATGTAGCTTCAGCTCTATATGGGGTGGGAGCACGACTGGACCATAACCCCAGGTTATTTTTTGAACTAAGGAATATAAATATAGATGATCTTATTTCTATAGCAGTAAGTAAAGAGTCAACTAAACTTCTAGAGAAATCTAAAATAAAAAGTTCTAGAGTAATTCAGGAAGAGGATGTTTCTGAAATGTTTGGAATTCAAATGGAAATGGGAACAGATTTGGAGAGTAAAAAAAAGGTGTGATGGTTATTTTATGAATAGATATTTTATACAAGTTTATGGAAGGGTTCAAGGTGTTGGCTTTAGATATTTCGCACAATATACTGCCACTTACTTAAGGGTAACTGGTTGGGTAAAAAATTGTGATGGTGGAAGTGTACAAATAGAGGCACAGGGTACAGAAGAAAATACTGATAACTTTTTGATAAAAATTAAAAAAGGAAATCAATTTGTTAGAGTGGATGATATAAACTATAGAGAAATTCAACTAGTTGATAAGGAAAAGTCATTTAGAGTTAAATACTACTAGGCTTGTATTTAACTCTAAATTTAGTATAATATTAACAGAATATATTATTCCATATTATTTAGATATAAAAAATTATAAAATAAGAACAGAGTTTAAAATACATATATATATTTTTTTTTTATTGTTAATAAAGTTTATTAAATATAGGGAGTGATTTTAATGTCAATTAGTTATAATCAAAAAGAAAAAGTAATTCATTTACAAACGGATGAAACAAGTTATGTTTTACAAATAACTGAAACCGGACAATTGATACATACTTATTGGGGAAGAAGTATAAAAACATTAAATTTTGATAATGAATCTATAATAGCTTCGTCAAACTATGACATTTTAGATAAAGAATTAAATTATGATGTAATTCTACAAGAATATCCTTCCTATGGAAACGGTGATTTTAGGAGTCCTGCCTTTCAGGTGCAACTTGAAAACGGTTCCACTATATGCGATTTAAGATATGCTTCACATAAAATATTTAAAGGTAAACCTAAACTTATTAATCTGCCGGCTACATATATTGAAAATGAAGAGGAAGCAGATACTTTAGAGATAAATCTCTTAGATGAACTTACTGGGTTAAATGTAGTGCTTTCATATTCTGTATTCAATGAATTAAATGCTATTACTAGATCAGTAAAATTTATTAATAAGGGTGAAAAAAATCTAAAGCTATTAAGAGCATTAAGTATGAGCGTTGACTTTGATAATGATAACTATGATATGCTTCAATTATCAGGAGCATGGGGAAGGGAAAAACATATATATAGACGCATGTTAGTACCAGGATCTCAATCTATTGAAAGTAAAAGAGGAATGAGTAGCCATGGTCAAAACCCTTTTATGGCAATGTTAAGTAAACAAGCGGATGAAACTCATGGAGATGTTTATGGTTTTAACTTAGTTTACAGTGGGAACTTTATAGCTGAGGCTGAAGTAGATCCTAATTTTAATACTAGAGTTATATTAGGAATAAATCCTTTTGATTTTACATGGTTTTTAGAACCTAAAGAAGTTTTTCAAGCACCTGAAGTAGTTATGGTTTATTCGGCAGATGGTATTGGGCAAATGTCTAGAACTTATCATAGGTTATATAGAAAAAGATTATGTAGAGGTAATTTTAGAGATAAATTAAGACCAATATTAATTAACAATTGGGAAGCTACGTATTTTAATTTTAACACTAATAAGATTGAAGATATAGCAAGGGTTGGAAAGGAACTTGGAATTGAGCTTTTTGTACTTGATGATGGTTGGTTTGGGAAAAGAGATTCAGATAACTGTTCTTTAGGAGACTGGACAGTAGATAAAAATAAACTTCCCAATGGTCTTGAAGATTTAGTAAAACGAATAAATAAAACAGGCTTATCATTTGGGCTTTGGTTTGAACCAGAAATGGTATCTCCAGACAGTGATTTATATAGAAGTCATCCAGATTGGTGTATTCATGTAGAGGATAGACCAAGATCACAAGGCAAATTTCAAAGGAATCAACTTGTCCTTGACCTAACAAGAGTAGAAGTTTGTGATTATATAATAAAAGCAGTTTCAAATATATTGAAAAGTGCCCATATTTCCTATGTTAAATGGGATATGAATAGATGTATTACAGAACTGGGAACGGCTTCTTTACCAGCAGAACGTCAAAGAGAAACTGCTCATAGATATATGCTCGGACTTTACAGAGTAATGGATGAATTGACTAGTGCTTTTCCTAATGTTCTATTTGAAAGTTGTGCTTCAGGTGGGGGCAGATTTGATGGTGGAATTTTATATTATATGCCACAAACATGGACAAGCGATGACACTGATTCTATGGAAAGATTAAAAATACAATATGGAACCAGTATAGTGTACCCTGCAATTACTATGGGCGCTCATGTTTCAGCTTGTCCAAATCATCAGGTTGGAAGAATTACAAGTTTAGAAACTCGTGGTAATGTTGCAATGTCAGGCAATTTTGGATATGAACTTGATTTAACAAAGTTTACAGAGGTGGAAAAAGAGATTGTAAAAAAACAAGTATTGAATTATAAAGAAATAAGACATATAACACAATTTGGAGATCTTTATAGATTAATTAGTCCTTTTGAAAGTAATGAAGCAGCATGGATGTTTGTTACTGAAGACAAAACAGAAGCAATTGCGGTATATGTAAAAGTATTAGCAGAACCAAATGCAGCATCGAAGAGGATTAAACTTAAAGGTCTTAAACCAGAATATAAATATGAAGTGATTGGATATGACATGACTTTAGGTGGAGATGAACTTATGTATATAGGTCTTAATAGTACAAGGGTTATCGGAGATTTTTCAAGTATTGTTTGGAGACTTAGGGCAGTTAAATAGCACATATGTTAATTTGGGGATGATATTAATATTAAAGGAGAGAGAAAAAATGATGTCAATTAAAGAATTATCAAAATTTAAATTGGGAGATATATCAGTAATTTATTACATAGATGGAGACACAAAAAGGGTTGGAATGACTATGGTTCCATCTGGAATGGAGGGACAAATCACTACAAATAAAGAGTATAATTGTGGAATTGATTCACTAGTTCAGCTGAAAATAGTAGGCGATTTATACCCAGGTGCATATTCTGGTGGAACAACTATGAGAAATGGAGAATCAGTTCAGAAACTAAAATATAAGTGCCAAAACATAAAAAAATTCCCAACCTATGAAGAGATTGTTACAACACTGGAAGATGATCGAAATATTAGGTTAGAACATATCTTAATATGGTATTATGGAGAAAAATCCATTGAGATTATGACAAGAATAAACAATAATTCACAAAAAATTATCACACTGGAAATGATATCTAGTTTTTCCATAGGGAATATCACACCATTTATAGATGGTGATGCTTGTAACCAAGTATTGCTACACAGATTAAGGAGTAAATGGAGTAATGAAGGTAGACTTGAAACTGTACCACTAGAAGAATTACAACTGGAACCTTCATGGGCAAAATCTCCTGTGAGCAGTGAAAGATTTGGACAAGTTGGATCCTTACCTGTAAAAGGATTTTTCCCATTTGCCGCCATTGAGGATACGAAGTATCATGTTTTATGGGGGGCACAGCTGGCAATTGATTCTTCTTGGCAAATGGAAGTATATCGTAGGGATGATGGCATTAACCTATCCGGGGGAATAGCGGATAGGGAATTTGGTCATTGGATGAAAAACATAGGAGTAAATGAAAGTTTCACAACTCCAAAAGCCATTGTTACAGTTTGCCAGGGTGGTGGAATTGATAGAGTAAGCCAAAGATTAACTGAGGCTGGAGAAAAGTTTGTAAATAAAGGCCCGGAGTCAGAGCAGGCTTTACCTATATTGTTTAATGAATATTGTACAACATGGGGTTCGCCATCACAGAAAAACATCACAGAAATACTAAAAAATATAAAAGGAAAAGGATTTTCTTATTTTTGCATTGATGCTGGATGGTTTAAGCCAGAAGGCATAAGATGGGATTCTAGCATGGGGGATTATAATATTTCAAAAGCATTATTCCCTGATGGGTTGCAAAAGACTGTAGATGATATCGACTCTGCTGGGATGAAGCCAGGAATATGGTTTGAAATAGAAACTGTGGGGAAGGATTCTAAGGCTTATAATATGTCAGAACATTTATTGAAAAGGGATGGTTATGTCCTTTCAACTGAAGGAAGGCGTTTTTGGAATATGAAGGATCCATGGGTACAGGAATATCTTCACGAAAAAATAATAAAACTTATTAAGGACTATGGTTTTAAATACTTAAAGATTGACTACAATGATACTATTGGCCTGGGGTGTGATGGAGCCGATTCTCTTGGTGAAGGTTTAAGGCAAAATATAGAGGCTTCCAAAGAGTTTTTTCATAAGTTAAAGAAAGAAATACCTGAAATTATTATTGAAAATTGTGCCTCAGGTGGACATAGATTAGAGTCTAGTATGATGAGACTTTCAAGTATGGCTTCCTTTTCAGATGCTCATGAATGTGAGAATATACCAATAATTGCAGCTAATCTCCATAGAGCAATATTACCAAGACAAAGTCAAATTTGGGCAGTGATACGTAAAGAAGATAGTATAAAGCGAATAACATATTCATTAGTAAATACTTTTCTAGGACGTATGTGTCTTTCTGGAGACGTAACTGAACTTACAAATGAGCAATGGAATGGAATTCAAAGTGGAATGTCATTTTATAAAGAGATATCTCCAATCATAAAGAATGGGTTTTCATGCAGATTTGGTCCAAGAGTTAAGAGTTATGGTCACCCAGAGGGATATCAAGTTGTGGTTAGGATAGGTGCAAATAAAGAGGGAATGGTTGTATTACATACTTTTAATGGTGTATTACCAGAATACATTGAAATCCCTTTGCCAGAAGGATGTCCAAGCACAATTGTAAATTGTTATTCGGATACAGATGTTGAAGTTAGTATTAATGATGGAATATTAAGATATAAAACTAGTGAAAATATGAAGGCATTAGCTCTCCATATTATATAAGGCATCTTTCACCTACGTTATATAGAAAGTGAAGAATGGAATGAGAAATATAATTTTTGGTAACGTAGGTTACATACTTACAAACATACTCCAAGTATAATAATATTATCAAGTTAAAAGATACTAAAATTAGTTAACGGACAAGTTGATAAAATAGATATTATATGGAGGTATGTTATGAGTGCTTTTTTAGGAAAGATACATTTTTTATTATATAATAAAATACAGGTGCAAGAAAAACTACAAGAGGAAACATTAAAATTTGCAGAAGAAAACAGTATTCCTGTGGAAGAATTAAAATTAAAAATTAATGAAAAATATGGTTATCCAGAAACAACACCACTAGAACAGGTTATTAATCAAGATAACATTCATGGGTGGTTACAGTCAAAGATAAAATCTGTTGAAAACAGAACAGCAACAGCAGTTACTGAATTAGTAAAAACACACAAAGTGAATATAGAGGACATTGGTAAAGTTTACTTTCAAAATGGAAAAAAGATTATGGAAGATATGGTTAGTGAGGACTTATCACCAAAAGATTTATATACAATAATATTTGACAACTTGCTTGAAGGAATGCCTTGCGACATGGTTAATGAAGAAATAGACGAATCAGAGGATGAATTTTCATGGAAAACTACAAGAAACATACATCTAGAAAACTGGAAAAATGCTAATGGTGAAATAACTAATTTTTATACATTAAGAGATGCTTGGATAAACGGATTTTTATCAACAATTGGCAGAGAATATTCTTATACTCGTACTGAAGATGGATATAATAAAATAAGAAAGGAATGATAAATATGGATAGCATTAAATTAATGATGGAAGAACATAAATATATTAAAAGAATGTTAGTTGTTGTTAGAAAAGCTAGCATTAAGGTTATGCAAGAAGATAAAATAAATTATGATGATTTTGAAAAAATCATTTCTTTCGTAAGAAATTACGCCGATGCCCATCATCATGCAAAAGAAGAAAAAATACTGTTTACAAGAATGGTAGATGAAATGGGAGACATAGCCGACATTGTTGTGAAACATGGTATGCTTGTGGAACATGATCTTGGACGACTTTTTATTAGAGATTTGGAGGAAGCTTTAGCACGAGTGAAAAATGGGGATGAAGATTCAAAAGTAGATGTAATAGCAAATGCAGTTTCTTATACACATCTTTTAAATAGACACATTGATAAAGAAGATAAAGTTACATATCCCTTTGCACAAAGGGGATTAACTAAAACTTCTTTTGACAAAATAGATGAAGAATGTGAAAAATATGAAGCTGAAAATGCGAAAAAGAAAATTCAAGTAACATATATAGCTCTTTTAGAAGAACTGGAAAAGAAATATTTATAGGTAATATTGTCCTAAAGCATAACTATACAGTTATTGTACAGGGTATAATAACTGTATACTAGATATGTGTTACTAGGGAGAAAATAAACAGATGAAAAATGTAACAGTGGCAGGAAATTATATCACTATGTTTTTTGAAAAATTTTGGAAGGAAAAAGTCCTAATAATAGCATTAATTTTAGCAATTTGCTCTTCATTCATAACAAGGCCAAAACTATCGTACATAGATTTTAAGGTGTTGGTATTGCTTTTTAATTTAATGATTATAGTGGCAGCATTTGAAAAATTAAGAATATTGGATATAATTGCTATGGGTATTTTATCGAAATGCAATAATACAAGAATGGTTTCCACTGTATTTATATTGCTGACATTTTTTTCGTCTATGCTTGTAACAAATGATGTTGCACTAATTACATTTGTACCTTTAGCAATTATTACATTTAAGGTAGCAAAGATTGACTGTATGAAAACTGTTATAATTCAAACATTAGCAGCCAATATTGGGAGTAGCCTTACACCTATGGGAAATCCTCAAAACCTTTTTTTATTTACCCACTACAATTTGAATGCTATGAAATTTTTTATTGTAACAATACCTTTTGTAACATTAGGCCTCTTGTGGCTTCTATTTATCAATAGGAGAGTAAGAAATAAGACAATAAAGATTAAATTAAAGTCTGTGAATTTCAAAAATAAAAAAAGTGCTATAGTATATTTAATTCTATTCATTTTTGTAATAACCTCGGTATTTGGATTGGTTAATTATATATACACTCTAATTATAGTAGTATTATTTATACTATTTATGGATATACACCTCTTTAAACAAGTAGATTATTTTTTGTTAGCTACATTCGTATGTTTTTTTATTTTCATAGGCAATATTTCAAATATAACAATAATACAAATGTATTTAAAAAACATTTTAAAAATACAACATATGCCGTATTTTTCTTCTATAATACTCAGTCAAGTAATTAGTAACGTACCTTGTTCTATTTTACTAGCAGGCTTTACTGACAACTGGAAAGAAGTGCTTTTGGGTACGAATGTAGGTGGGATGGGAACAATTATAGCATCCTTAGCCAGCCTTATTTCTTATAAAATATATGTAAAAGAAAATGGAGACAAGAGTAAAGTCTATTTTAAGAAATTTAATCTTTACAATTTTTCAAGTTTGGTTTTATTTACATTGGTAATGTTTATATGGATTATAGTTTTGTGATTTTTGGTGATATTGTACTTGACAACAGGAAATATTATATGACTAGGTTATAGCGGAGATTCACCCTCCGTCCTGTAGAGATATAGGACGAGGGGCTTTTTATTTTTTGGAAATATCAAGATTGAATATTGCAAGGATTAGGTGAATTATTTACCTAATTTTATGAATAGTTTATCAATGCTTTTTGCGGATATATACTCATCATCTTTTTTAATCATAACTTTACTATGGCATTTTGAACACTTGTTTAAACAATTTTTTGTTTCAAATTTAATGTCTTTGTCCTCTAGTGCCTTAGTTAATTTATTGTATTTAATTGTGTTTTTACAAACTAAATATTTAGCCATAAGTAACTCACTTCCTTTGCTTGACTTATTACCTAGCAACGTATCATATTATAGTTTTTATGTCAATAAAATATTTTAAGTATAATTATAATTTGTTTGCAATTAAATATACGTTTAATGCCTTGATTTAACTAATGGATAATTCTCAAAAACTATGGTGATGATAATCACAAGAAGCTACAGGATTTTTAGTGATATAAAAATGTCTGCTTTAATGGTATTATTAACAGTAATGTGTAGAGTTTAACAAAGGAGAGTGCAGATGATTAATATTTTAATATACCTATTTATTTTTTTCACGTTGTGGATTATAATTGAAGCTCAAGTTTATAGAGTTCTAAAAATTAAAATTAAAAATGACAAGATACAAAAAAGTTTCAATAATTTTAAAATTGTTTTTATATCCGATATTCACTATGGAAGGTTCTTTAGAGCTAATAGATTAATTAGGATAGTTAATAGAATAAATAAACTAGAGCCTTCAATTATAATAATAGGAGGAGATTATTTAGATATTTCAGTAAAGAGCAAAGCGGATGTAAGTAAGTATTTAGATAGAGAGTTTAAAATACTAAAAAAATTAAGGGCTAAATCAGGAATATGTACAGTGCTAGGAAATCATGATTACTTTACTAGAAGGGATTCTCTATTAAGTGAAATTAATTCAAGTTCGTTCAAGTTACTTAAAAATACTAAGGAAATTATCAATATAGGGGGAAGTAGTATTGAACTAATAGGAGTGGATGATTTAGTTGAAGGTAATCCAGAAGCTAGTATACTTAAGGAAAATAGCAATAAGTTTACTATTGCTATTTCTCATAATCCAGATTTTTTTAGTGATTATAAAAAAGTGATTAACTATGATCTAGGGCTATCAGGGCATACCCATGGAGGTCAAGTAACATTTTTTGGACTATATGCACCATATACATCTTCTAAATACGGGCAAAAATATGTGAAAAAAATAGTCCATGAAGAAGATAGAGAAATAGTATTAACTCATGGCATAGGTAATGGAGTACTACCTATAAGATTTTTTGCTATTCCAGAAATCGTTCAAATTACTTTAGAAAATTGATCTTGTCCAGGAACTAAAATATAAGTTTCAAGTTGGAGATTTAGCTGAAATATTCTAGGCAAATTACATCTTTGGGGCGTCTACCATTCCAAAGTAAATCAAAATTTATTTCTTCACGATTGCCATAGGAGGATACTGAAATATAATATATGCTATTTTCAGTATTTTGTCTTAATCCAGTGATAGTCATCCAGTGCCAAGTATATTCTTTGAATTCCTTTATTGGATGTTTAAGAACTAGTATAGCTACAGGAAGTTTTTGAGATAAGGCACCTGAAATAAAGTTTATTGCTTCCTCAATACTATTAGTATTTCCATCTAATATATGAGGGACTAAAGATACACCTCTTGTCTTAGAAAAAGTTAAAACATTATCTGAAAATTTATCTACGGAGGTAAGTCCAAAGATCCCTGGTTTTACATACTTTCGAATTTCGACCATATGATTAATAAAATCCTTTTTAGTAACAATACCATTGTAAGGATATAAAGCAGCATATTTGTTTGGGAAGGTTTGTGATAAATATGCTGTTATATTAGCAGCTGCAACAGGACCACAACCACTAAGCTTATTAAACTTTTTTGGAAACCAATTCTGACTTCCGCCGTAATATGAAATTTCTGAATCATATATTGAAAATTTAATCTCCTCAAGGGGAGTATATTTTGTTTTAATGATGTCATCCATGATTATCACTCCTATAATTGCAAAACTAAAATTAATATTATATTAGTTATTATATAATAACTAATATAATATAGCATCAACTTTATTTTAAATTAACTATTAAACTTTTGATATCAACAGTTTTAGTTAACATCCCGTTGGTCTTTAAAAAGTCTTGAGTCTTTTTAAGTTCAGTTATATCCTTTTGTGATATTTTGGGATCAAAGTCGTATAGACCATACATACTTTTAACTTGAGGCAGTGTAAGTTTTGTCTCATCAGCTGTCATTTTGTATGTTTTGTCTTTATTATTTTTCATAAATTCTAGGCTTTTCTCATGAACTGCAAGATATCTCTTTGCAATGCTAGGATATTTTTTTAGAAACTTTCCATCTGCAGCTATTACAATTGTTGCATCTAAAATTCCGTCACCAGTGGTTAATATGCGTGCTCCGCTTTTAGTTGCATTAGCCACTGATGGTCCAGCAACAAGTGCTGCATCTACTTTACCAGCTAGAAGTGCTGATACACTACTTGGTATATCCATATTACTAAACTGAACATCATCTGATTTCATATTATTTTTTGACAATGCACCAAGAAGTAATTGATGAAGTATTGTGCCTTTAGGACCAACTACTCTTTTACCTTTAAGATCTTTTATTGTTTTTATATTGGGATCCTTAACCATTATTGTAAATGCTTTTGGCGCTCTACTGTATATTCCAATAATCTTAATATCAACTCCATTGGCTGCTGCAAGAATAACTGAAGTGGCACCAATTGCATTACAAAAATCAAGAGAACCTGCTGCAACTGCTTCTGTCATTTTAGAACCTTCAGTTATTTCTGGATAATTAATTTTAATACCATCTTTAGCAAATTCATTTTCAAAGAGCCTATTTTTCTTTTCAACGATAGAAGGCACATTTAAAGGTGCTTTTACATAAGAAATGCTAATGTTTTTAGGGTTCACATTCTTTGGCACGTTTGCTACCTGTTTTTGTCCACAACCAGCAAAAGAGGTTGAAATAATCAATGCACTTAAAATAATACTTGTTTTCTTAATAAAATTCATTTTGTTCCTCCTGTGGTAATTTATTAAAAATATTTGAAATCTGTTTTTTATAATAAAAGAATTCTTCACTGATAATATCTCTGTAATATTCAATGTTGATAGGTATTTCTTTTATTACACTGCCTGTATCCATTACAATAATTTTTTGTCCGAGGTAAATTGCTTCTTCAATATCATGAGTTACAAATAGTATGGTTTTACCACCTTTTAGGAAAATATTTATTAAATCATTTTGAATTTTCTTCCTATTAAATGGATCTAGTGCTCCTAGCGGCTCATCCATAAGTATTATTTGTGGCTCATAACATAGAGTTCTCCCTAATGAGGTCCTTTGGGCCATTCCACCTGATATTTGAGAAGGATATGCATTTCTGAAATTATAAAGTCCTAGTAGTTTCAAATACTCAGATACTTTTTCATTTACATAGGTTTTATCTTTACAGTTAATAAGCGAAAATGCCATGTTTTCCTCTACAGTAAGCCATGGCATAAGTCTAGGTTCCTGAAATACAATGGATATTTTATTGTTTTGTCCATGAATTAAATCAGTTAACTTAGAGGTGCCTTCACTTTTAGTATCAAGACCACAAAGTAATTTTAAGAGGGTTGTCTTGCCACATCCACTTCTACCAACAATTGTTACAAAACTTCCATTTGAAACAGTTAAATCAATATTTTTTAAAGCTAATACTTTTTTATTCCCAATTTCAAATGTTTTGGAGAGATTTTTAATTATTAAACCCGCCATATTATACTCCCTTTCCATAGAAGTGCGTAAGTTTTTTTGATATTTTAATAATAGAATAATCAATAAAATAGCCTAAAATACCTATTGACAGTATGCCAACAATAACAATATCAGGCCTTGAAAGTTGTTCTGCGTCTATAATCATGTATCCAATTCCTGAGGATGCTGCTATAAGTTCAGCACCCATCAAAGATCTCCAACTATAACCAAGTCCAAGTTGAATGCCAGTCATTATTGAAGGTATAGCCTGAGGAAATATAATTCTAAAAAATTTATCTCTTTTACTAAAATGAAACATTTCACCAACCTGGAGAAGCTTTTTATCATAATTTGTAACTCCATTTAAGGTATTTGAAAACACTGGAAAAAATGTTGCTAAAAAAATAATCACAAGTTTAGAAGATTCACCTATGCCTAGCCATAATATTAATATTGGAATCATAGCAAGTGGGGGAATATGTCTCATAAATTCTAAAAAAGGTTCAACATAAGGAATTACCTTTGGTTTACTCCCAAGAAATATAGCAAGTGGAAAAGCAACTAAAAAAGTTATTGTAAAGCCAATAACAACTCTTAAAAAACTAACCATTAAGTTTTTTAAGAGCTCACCCGATTTTAGCATTTCAAATGCGGTAGCTAAGACTATCTTAGGAGAGGGAACAATATAATTATTAACAACATGAAACTTAGCTACAATAATCCATATTATTATTATAAATAATGGTAAGACTAGCCCTTTTATTTTTCTCATAATTATCCTTTCAATACTACTTTTTATTAAGGCATATCATGAAAATGTATTAGAACACTGATTTGCTGCTTTTTCATGATACCCAAAATACAAATAAAAAAAACTCTCCCAAGGGAAAGCTTAATAACAAAAAGTCGGTTAGTAAAACCTAGATAGTTTGTATATATTCTTTCCTTTCAGATCAGAACAAGTCTTGTCTGTTGGGTTAATTTTATCCTTATCAAATGAAAAAAATCTTTAATCATCTGATTAATAAAAGTTGTATTAATTATTATTTTATCATACTTAGAAAATAACTGCTAATTAGGTTTATACAAGAAATCATACAAATTAATTTGGATAATGGAGGATACGAGGTAAATTTTGAGATTGACTAATAGGTTTGTTGGTGATAATATTTTTATTGTGTGTCTTGCCAGGGCGTTAGTCACATTGAGATTAAACAATATTGAAAGAGGCGATAAGGGGTATATGATATTTTATTTTTCAGGTACGGGAAATTCCCTGTATGTAGCTAAAAATATAGGTGAACATAGTAAAGAAAAGTTAGTTTCAATAGCATCTGCCATGAATAATAAAGATGCTAGTTATGAGTACGATTTAAAGGATAATGAAATTATAGGATTTGTTTACCCGATTTATGCTTGGGCACCACCTAAAATGGTTCTTAAGTTTATTAAAAAAATAAAGTTTATTAACTATAATAATAATAATAATTATACATTTACTGTAGCAACATGTGGAGAAAATGTTGGAAATTCAATAAGTGTTATTAGAAATTATTTAAATAAAAAACATGTTTCATTAGAAAGTGGATTTTCTGTTCAAATGCCTAATGATTATATGATTTTTGGAGATGTTTCCACAAAAGAAGTGGAGAGAGAAAAGCTTTCACAGGCGGAACTGGTTTTAAATCGAATCAATCAAGTTATTAAAGATAGGAGAAAAGACGTTTTTGAAGTAGAAAAAGGATTTATGCCTGGAGTTTTAACTTCAATTATAAGTCCCGTTTTTAACAAAAAAGGTTTAAACACAAAAAAATTTCATGCAAGTCATAATTGTACCGGCTGTGGTATTTGCGAGAGTGTATGCAATTGTAAAAATATTAAGGTTAAAAAAAAGCCTAATTGGGGAAATAATTGCATTCAATGTTTAGCCTGTATTAATTTATGCCCAACACGAGCAATTGAATATGGAAAAGGCACAGAAAAAAAGGGAAGATATAAAAATCCTAATATAAATGTAAAAGAAATGATTATATAATAGTTCAGAAAAAATACACTATTATATAATTTACTAAAATTAAGGGGGGATAGCTTCAGAATACGAAGTCTATCCCCCTTAATTTTAGTGGTAACTTTGGTTATACATTTTCACCTATTTCTTTAATAAGGGCAGCAATACTATTAAGATCAGTTATGCTTGAATTTATTTTATCAATATTATCCTGCTGATCATGAAGCATCTTATCATTATCAGAAATACCAGTTGCGATATTCTGAGTTGATTGTTTTAATTCACCTAATACACTATTAATCTCCTTAATAGACTGGCTACTAGAGGTAGATAATTTTCTTATTTCATTTGCTACAACGCTAAAACCTTTTCCCATTTCGCCAGCTCTAGAGGCTTCAATTGCAGCATTAAGACCTAATAAATTTGTTTGTTTTGCTACGTTTTCAACAAATTTTAAAACTTCATCAGTTTTGTTCATATCTTCATTAGTTTTTTCTACTTCAGCTAATATTCTAGTACTAGAATCAGAAATAGTTTGTACACCTTCACCTAAATTTTCAATCACCTTTAATATATTAGTAAATGATAAATCTAATTTCTTTGAATGGGACTTTATATCATTACCCCAATCTCTTTTTCCAAATGCTATGCTTCCAATTATTTTGCCACTAGCATTTTTTATAGGAACAGCTGCGGCTTTAATGGAAGTACCAAAATATTCTTTTGAAAGATCCTTTTCTACAAGCTTGCCTTCTTTTTGACACAAGTAAGCAGGAATATCATGAGCGAGTGGAGTCCCTTCAGTATAACTTCCACCAATGTTTCCACCTTTACTTTTGGATATCTTTATGATTTTTTCTTTATCAGAGATTAAAAAACCTATCTCATTGTTAAATAGTTCTGATATAGAAGGTAATAAATTAGCAATATTCGCTAGTATATCCTTGTCAGTAATTTCAGCCACAATAAAAACCCTCTTTCTAATTGTAATATAAACTATAATATGTATATTCATATTATAGTTTATAATTTTCTATTATTCAACAATCAGAGACTTCTTACCTACTAATACTTATTAAAATTGTGTTCGTAATGAAAACAAAATGTAAATTTTTACAGATTCGTATTATAGAATAGAATTAGGTGGTATAATAGAATAAATTCAAATAAAATATGAATTGTTGAAATTATTACATAGCCTTTAAAGGCGGAATGGAGAAAAATTATGAGTGTTGAAGAAAACAATGTATTAAAAAAATCAAAAATGGTTAAAAGTTCTATTGTTCTGTTTGTTGGTGGCATAATTGTTGCTATTATCGGAATAGCATCATTAATTACTAATGTTATGGTGTATAAGAGTACTATTGCTTCATATGTAGCACAAGAGGCTTCAGGAGCTACAGTTGCTCAAGTAACAGCAGCATCTAAGCAATTGATATCATCTCAATTACTTCCTGCAATATTTAATTCAATTGGTGTTTATTTTGGAATAGCGCTTATTTTAATAGGTGCTGGAATAATTAATGATAAAATTTCAAAAGGCATTAAACTTGTAAGTAACAATAATTCAGGTACAGAAGTTGAAAAAGTTGCAGAAGTTGCTGGAGATTCAGAAATTCCAGAAAAAACTATTTAATAAGTTGAAACTATTTAGCAAGTAAAAAAATAAAAAAGTTGCAAATGATTTATTAGTTAATAAATTCATTTGCAACTTTTTTTCATGCCTTATTGAGGATAATTCATAGTTTCCTGGCTAATATTTAATAAAACGTTATTAAGATATTTGCTTGCAGCGTATTTAGCCATTGAAAGATTCATATCAAGATAATTGCCACAATCTTTAGCAGCAGCGCCAGGTATATCACCCTCATAATTTGCTATAAATTGAAATAATCCAATCATTAGATCAACTATATCTTTTGATTTATAATCTCCGCTAAGTATAAGATAGAAGCCAGTTCTGCATCCCATAGGTCCAAAGTAAATAGTTTTTTGTGAAAATTCCTTATCATTCCTTAAATAAGTCGCAGCTAAATGCTCTATTGTATGTACCTCAGCTGTATTTAGAACTGGTTCAAGGTTTGGTGTTGTTAACCTTAAATCAAATGTGGTAATAACATTGTCGCCTACTTTGTCTTTTCTTGAAACATATACTCCTGGTTTTAATTTTAAATGGTTAACTGTGAAACTTGCTATTTTCTCCATAATATAATCCTCCTTGTAAACCACTAATCGTTAAAAATGATTGTACTAAAATGATAACACTTTAGTAAAATTAAGAAAAGCATATACAGAAAATTCATCTATAAATTTGATAATGTGGTGTTCTTTAGAATATAATTAATATAAACGACTTTAATTAAGATTAAGTTAAAAGAGGAGGGAGTTAAACTAATGGCTAAGGAATATATAGACTACTCATTAGGAGTGCCTGTATATATTGATTTTGTTACTGTCAGTGAATATCCTATGCACTGGCAAAATGCAATTGAAATAATTTATGTACTTAAAGGAAAGATAGATGTTACAATTAACAATGATACCTATGATTTAGAGGAAAATGAAATCGAGATAATCAATGTTGATGAATTGCATAAATTATATTCAGATGATAAAGATAACAAAGTTTTGATATTTCATATAGATCCGTTCTTCTTTGAAAAATATTATAATGATATAGAAAATATGTTTTTCTATACAAATACCTCGGATGAAGGAGCTCAAGATAGTGAGGAGTACGATGAACTTAGGACTTTTTTAAGTATAATACTTTGTGAGTTTGTTCAAAAAAGTGCTAATTATGATGAAGAGATTGAGGATAATCTGGTTAGACTTTTATATTATCTTATAAATAATTTTCATTATCTTATGTATGAGCAAGAGGAATTAAAAGAAAACGAGGAACAGTTAGAGAGATATCATCGCATAGCGAAATATATATTTAATAACTACAATAACAATATAACTCTTCAAGATATAGCTGATAAAGAGTTTTTAAGTACACATTATTTGTCGCATGAAATAAAATATGCCACAGGTTCTAGTTTTACGGATTTAATAAATATTACGAGGGTGGAAGCATCCATTAAACTTTTACTTGATAGTGATAAGAGTATTTCAGAAATATCAGAAGAAGTTGGTTTTTCACATACAAGGTATTTTAATAAAAATTTCAAGATATATTATAAAATGACGCCTTTAAGTTTTAAAAAAAAATACAAGATGGATGAGGTCACATTTGAAAAGCATAAAAGGATGAAACAGCATCCATTAAGTGAAGCTATTGAAGGAGTTATATATTATCTTGAAGATTACGATAGATTTAATTCTGAAAATAAGATAAATAAAATCAATATAGATATGAGTAAGGATTTAGGAAAATTTAAAAAGAACTTTAAAAACATCATTAATGTGGGGGATGCCTTTGATCTACTAATTGAAGATAATAAGGATATCTTGGAGGAACTTCAGGAAGAGATAGGTTATAACTATGCAAGACTCATAAATGTATTTTCGTTGGACATGGGTATATTTTCTGGTGCTAAGTTTTTTAATTGGAGTCGCGCTATGACAGTTTTTGAATATCTTGATACATTGAGTATAAGTCCAGTGATTGTAATTGATAACATAGGGTTTAACAGAGACGAATTTATTGCAGCACTAAAATCATTCCTTGATTTTTTTAAGGACATGGAAAATTTGAATTTAAGTGAATTTGCATTTCAGTTTTCTTCTGTTGTACCAGATGAAATACTAAAGTCTGCAAGAGAAGTAATTCAAGGTGAATACAAGTTAGCTATTATAGAAGAGTACTATGATGCTTCTTTAAATATTAATCCAATTTATGATACCGCTTATATGTTACCTTTTATAATTGAAAATGAAGTGAAAGGCAAAAAAAATCTAGGTAAGTTAAGGGCTTTTGATGTTTTAGGCAGTCAGGTTGACTTAACAAATGAAGTATTTTTTGGATATCCAGGCATTGTGAATGATAAAGCAATAAGAAAACCTGCATTTTACGCGTATTATCTTCTTAATAAGCTTGGAGATACTCTAGTGGCACTTGAAAATGGATATATTGTTACAAAAAAACAGGGAGAGTATCAAATACTCTTGTATAGTTACAACGAGGAGATAGATAATCTTATAGAGCTTAAGAGTTATTCAAAGCTTAGAGGACTAAGAAATTCAAAAGAGAAGAAGTTCTCTTTAAACATAGTGCAAATTCCATCTTCAGTAAGGATTACAACCTATTTAATAGACGAGGAAGTGGGTTCATCATATAACTATTGGCTTGATATGGGTAGGCCTAACAGGCTTAATAAAGAGGAAAAAGAAATAATTCACAAAGCATCGTTTCCTGAAATAAACTTTAAATTTGCTAAAAAAAGTGCTGTTCTTAACTTGCAAACGGAACTTACGGGCTATGGAGCAGTGCTTATAACAATTAAAGAAGTACAAAAACACCTTAGATAAGGTGTTTTTGTACTTTTTGCATAGAGTGGGTAAAGTATGCTATTACCCTATTAGTACCTTTTAGTCGACAGTTTAGTGAGTTTAATGAAAGGCCTATATAAAATATAATAATAATATAGATTAAAACTCATGAAGTAAACAAAGGTGGTGAGATTTCATGGGAATGGATAATTCAATATTTAAAGAAAAGAAAGTAAGCAAAATACTATTACGATTCGCAATACCGTCAATAATATCACTTTTAGTTGTAGAGCTGTACAATATGGTTGATACAGTATTTGTAGGAAGATATGTAGGAGTAAATGCAATAGCTGCATTAACTGTGTCATTTCCAGTGCAAAGATTATTGACATCTTTAGGAATGCTTATATCAATAGGTGCTTCAACGTTTGTGGCAAGAAGTCTTGGAAGTGGAAATACGAAAGAAGTAAAAGATATAATAGTAAATGCGTTTGTTTTAACAATGGTTACTTTTTCAATTGTTTGTTTGGGCATTTTTGCATTTAAAAATCCGTTAATAACTGCACTTGGAGCTAGTAGCAACGTATATCCTCTTGCAGATAAATATATAAGTATTATTTTAATAGGAAGTTTCTTTCAATGCATAGCTATGGTAGCCTGTTACACAATGACAGCACTTGGAAATACGAAAATCACTCTTTACTCTAATTTTATAGGAGCTGTATTTAATATAATAATAGATTATTTACTTGTAGCTGTACTTGGATTCGGTGTTGAGGGAGCAGCAATAGCGACTACTGTGTCTCAGTTTATAGCATTTGGATATACAGTGTATCATTTTAATAAGGTCAGGGTTAAATTTAACATTAAATTTACTATGATGAATATATTAAAAACCTTTAATAAAGGTTTACTTGCAGAAATATTAGCCATTGGTTTTTCAACTTTTGTCATTGAGATTTCAGATGCAGTGGTATCAGTTATATTGAACAAATTGTTGATTTCTAGTGGTGGCGATACAGCCATAATTATAGTAGGTGTAATAACTAAAGTATCAATGTTTATTTTTGTAACAATAATAGGAATAAGTGCAGCAATGCAGCCTATTGTAGCCTATAATTATGGAGCAGGGAACTATAAAAAAATGAGGGAAACATTAATGGTAGCTATAAAAGCTGTAACAATTACATCTCTTATATTTGGAAGTTTACTTATGATTTTTGCTTCACCAATAATTGGCTTTTTCGTTAAGGATGCCACAATACTTCACAGTGCAGTAATAGCATTTAGAATAAGCATAGCAATACACCCAGTAATTGGAATATATTACATATGTATATATTACTATCAGGCAATTGAGGAGTCTAAAAAATCATTTCTGCTTTCAATTTATAGACAACTAGTATTATTTATACCTTTAGCTATACTGTTTGTTCATTTGTTTGGAACTGTTGGAGCATGGATAGCATATCCAGTTTCAGATATGATCTCATTTGTGACATCGGTATATTTTATTAAAAAAGATATGGCTAAGAAAGTTTCAAAAGCACCAGCATTTAAACTTAGCAAAGAGAATTACACATATAGTAAAAGCATACGACAAACAAGCTAGTTCAGAAAGAATAGTTGATAGTTAATAGTTATGGAGATTTTGCCTTGGAGCAAAATAAGATAATTATGTCAATAAAATGTCAATAAAATAGGGATAAAATCCATTAAAATCAAAGTCAATAAGGGAATGCCTCAACTTTCGCACATGATTCTTTTAGGCTTAACCTGTGATTTCAGTATCTAATTGCAAAACAATGAAGAACATTCCCTTCTAAAGCAATCAAATTTTTGCAAAGAAAAAAGATTAACTTGGGGTTCAATAATTAAAACCGAGATTGAAGCATTGACTTCAAAGGATAGAATTACCTGCTTTTGTTAAAGAACATCTAAAATGATTAATAAATAACTTTAGATGTTCTTTTTTATTATGGAGATTTTGCACTGTGGCAAAATAAGATAATGATATAATTATATCAATAAAGTAGGGTTATAACCCGTGAAAATCGAAGTCAATAAGTTAAGGAATAACTGTATTAATATAAGGAAATTTGGTTTTCTCTTAATACAAATAATTATAAATCCACGGACTAACGTCCTAAAAACATTAAGAGTAAAACTTCAGGAATATAAGTGTATTTGTTAAAAAACATCTGAAATGATTAATAAATCATTTCAGATGTTCTTTTAGTTTGTTGATTTTTCGCAGAAAAATCTTCATTAACTGGTATTTGGCACCTGACACTTGGCAACTGCCTTTAAGCCTCTGTTTTTATTGAGAAAAAAAGTTTATAGTGATACTATAAGTATAATCAGCAATTAAGTAAGTAAGGGGTTTTACGGATGACATTTTATAGAGAAGACGTTATTAAGTTATCGTTACCAATTATAACGGAACAACTTTTTGTAGCGTTAATGGGCATGATTAATACAATGATGGCGGGACATATAGGAAAAGAAGCTGTTTCTGCTATAGGAATGATAGATTCAATAAACAATATATTTATAGCATTTTTTTCAGCTTTAGCTGTAGGTGGTACGGTTGTAGTTGCTCAATATATTGGACAAGGCAATATAAGAAAGGCAAACGAGGCAACTAAGCAAGCATTATATTCAAGCATAGCTATATCATTAGTAATTACAATTCTAATGGCAGTGTTTAGGAAACCATTAATTGGAGTTCTATTTGGTTCTGCAGAGAGTTCCGTAATTATAAATGGATATAATTATCTTGGAATAACTTTAGTAACATATCCTTTAATAACTTTAGATTTAGTTTCTAATGGAATATTAAGAGGTGCGGGGGATTCAAAGACACCTATGAAAATATCCATATTTATGAATGTTTTGAATGTGCTTTTTTCATGGATATTCATAAATGGAATTAGTGTAGGAAATATAATTCATATAAATAGTATGGGAGTTACTGGGGCGGCACTAGGAATAGCAACTGCTAGAACTATTGGTGCCATTGTTATAATCATTGTACTTCTTAGAGGTTCAAGAATAATACAACTGAAAAAAATATTGAGTTATAAAATAGACAAAGATCTTTTGAGATCTATATTTGGAGTGGGGATACCTGCTAGTATAGAATCCTTATTATTTAACGGTGGAAAACTAATTATGCAGGTATTTATTGTGGACATGGGGACTTTAGTTATGGCTGCCAATACTATAACTAATTCTATTGCAAACATTTTTAACATTCCAGGAAATGCATTAGGAATCGCGGCTACTGCACTAGTTGGAAGATATATGGGTAAAAAGAATGATAAAGAAGCAGGAAAATGTTTATCATATATAACAAAAATGGCAATGGTACTTTTAACGGCAGTTGGAATGATTTCACTTCTGTTTTCAAGAGAACTCGCTTCTTTATATACAACAAACACTGAAATTATAAATATTACATCAAATATTTTAAAAATAAATGCAGCAGCATTGATATATTGGCCATTATCTTTTGTGCTACCTGCAGGACTTAAGGGCGCTGGTGACGCAAAGTATACAATGGTAACCTCTATAATAGGTATGTGGATGTTTAGAATAACATTAGGTTATGTACTTGGTATAACGTTAAAGTTTGGTCTAGTTGGAATCTTCCTTGGAATGTACATAGATTGGGCGGTACGTGGTATTTTATATGTAATTAGATTTAAAAGTGGTAAGTGGAAAAATCATTCTGTTATTAAGCCTTCATTGAAAAAATAAAATCAGTTATTTTTTTATTGACAAAAATAATAGCTAATGGTACTATAACTACATTAAACGATAATGATAATCAAAATCAATGAGGGACAGAATATAAAAAATAAAATATAGGGAATACAAATACAAAACAAAAAAGTATTAGAAAGGTGGCTTTTTAAATGAGTGTATTGTTAATTGGTGGAGATAGAATAGGTAATATAACACAGAAATTACGTGAAAGGGGATTCGATGATATACAACATGTAACCGGAAGAAAACATGGCAGCAGAAAGATAAAAATAAGTGCTAATACAGACTTAGTGATGGTTTTAGTTGATTTTGTAGAACATAATTTAGTAGAAATAGTAAAAAAAGAATCCAAAAAAGTTGGAGTAAGAGTGGAATTTTCAAGACGGTCATGGATTTCAATGGAAAGCAGTTTACAAGGATGTAACAAGTTAAGAGTTAAGAGTTAAGAGTTAAAAGTTAAAAGATAAAAGATAAAAGATAAAAGTTATAAGACATAGAGTAATTTTAAAGGCCGCTAGTATAAAAACTAGCGGCTCTGATTTTGTAAAAAATAATTTATTTACAATAATTAATTTACATATTGGTAAAATAGATTTATAATCTTAAAATATGAGCTTAAATTACTTGGACGTATTTTAAGAAACAGCGAGCAAGCTCGCTAGCTTATTTTCTTTAAGATGTCTTACGAAAATTATAGATATAATTGATAATGGAGGAAACAATGACTTTGGATAATAATGAAGAACAAGTTTATGATGTACTATCGCTAACTTCCCTAGAAAAATTAGAACCAGTAAGAATAAGACCTGGAATGTATATAGGATCTACTGGTAGCAAAGGACTTCATCACTGTATATGGGAAATATTAGATAACTCTATAGATGAAATATCAAATGGATATGGAAATAAAGCAGCTATAATATTGAACGCTGACAGAAGTGTAACAATTTCAGATAATGGAAGGGGTATACCTACAGGAATACATCCAATTAAGAAAAAATCAGGAGTGGAAATGGTTTATACTGAACTTCATACTGGAGGAAAATTTGATAATAAGAGTTATAAGACTTCTGGAGGACTCCATGGAGTTGGAGCAGCAGTAGTAAATGCCCTTTCAGAATGGCTTGAAGTTGAAGTAAAACAAGGTGGCCGTATTTATAAACAGCGATTCGAATATGCAATGGATAAATCACTAAAAAGACTTATGCCGGGGACTCCTGTTACAAAACTAATTAAAGTAGATAAGACTACACTAGAAACTGGTACAACCGTGACGTTTAAACCAGACAAAAGGATATTTGGATCTACAGAATTTAAATTTGAAATAATAGATGAAAGGCTTCAGGAGCTTTCCTTTCAAAACAAAGGAATAACTCTAGAGTTTATTGATAAAAGAAAAGAGCCAGAGGTTAAAAAGTCATATCATTCAGTAAGAGGGCTTCTAGATTTTATAGATTACCTTAATGAAAGCAAAAATCCTATTCACAAGGAACCAATTTTATTTAGTGGCGAAAGAGAAGTTAATGGAATATTTTTATCAGCAGAAGTCTGTATACAGTTTACAGATTCAACAACAGAATATATAGCTAGTTATGTAAATAATATTCCAACTTCTGAAGCTGGAACACATGAAACTGGTTTTAAGACTGGAATGACTCGCGCTTTTAAGGAATGGGCTAAAAAACTGAACCTTATAAAAGAAAAAGACAAAGAGTTTGAAGGAGACGACTTAAGAGAAGGAATGACGGCAATAATTAAAATTAGGCTCTCTAGCCCAATCTTTGAAGGACAAACGAAAACAAAACTTGGAAATGCAGAAGCATACACTATTATGAATGATTTATCCTACACTAGGTTTTGTGAATGGATTGAAGACAATAAGACCTTGGCATCATCCTTTATGAATAATGCTATTGAAGCATGTACCAGAAGAGAAAAGATAAAGAAGATAAATGAAGCAGAAAAGAGAAAAGTAGGTAGGGGAACATCACCTCTTGCAGGAAAAGTAGCTGCATGTACTTTAAAGGACTCTAGTTTAACTGAATTTATAATAGTTGAGGGAGATTCAGCTGGTGGTAGTGCAAAGCAGGCAAGAGATAGAAGATTTCAGACAATCATGCCATCAAAGGGGAAAATAATGAACACCGAAAAGCAAAAACTCGAAAATGTACTTGCCAGTGAAGAATTAAAAATATTTTCCGTGGCTATTGGTACAGGAGTCCTAGCTAATTATAAGGAGCAGGAACTTAAATACAATAAGATAATAGTGATGAGTGATGCGGATGTTGACGGTTATCATATCAGAACCTTATGGATGACATACATTTATAGATATATGAGGCCACTTATATCAAATGGACATTTGTATATTGCATTGCCACCACTATATAAAGTATATAAAACTAGTAAAAATGGTGAAACCGTAAAATATGCATATTCTGATCAGCAGCTAGAAGAGGCTAAGAAGAAAATCGGCAAGGGATACCTTTTGCAAAGATATAAGGGACTTGGTGAAATGAACCCTGACCAGCTTTGGGATACAACATTAAACCCTAGTACTAGAACTCTTCAAAGAGTTACTATAGAAGATGCAGCAAAAGCTGAAAAGATGGTATCACTTTTAATGGGCGATGTAGTAGAACCTAGAAAAAAATATTTGTACAAATATGCAGAGTTTTAATGGAGGCTAACAATGGCTAAGAAAATAGATTTACCCAAGGATAATAATATTATTGATATTCTTCTGGAAGAGGCTATGCCTGATAATTATCTGCCATATGCGGTGGAGGTTGCAAAAGAAAGGGCACTACCAGATGTTAGAGATGGGCTTAAACCAGTTCATAGAAGAATACTATATGGTGCGTACATGCTTAAAGCATTCCCTGATAAGCCTTACTACAAATCAGCTAGGATTGTAGGAGATATTCTAGGTAAATATCATCCGCATGGGGATTCATCGGTTTATGAGGCAATGGTTATACTTGCCCAAAGTTTTTCAACTAGATACCCACTTATTGATGGACATGGTAACTGGGGTAGTCAAGATGGGGATGGAGCAGCCGCAATGCGTTATACTGAAGCAAAACTAACACCAATTGCAATGGAAATGTTAAAGGATATGGATAAAAATGTTGTTGATATGATGGATAACTATTCTTCATCGGAGCTTGAACCTAGAGTTTTGCCAGCAAGGTATCCAAATCTTTTAGTAAATGGAGCTTTTGGTATAGCGGTTGGACTTGCAACAAATATACCACCTCACAATCTTAGTGAAGTTATAGATGGAACATTAAAGTACATAGATAATAAGGAAATAACTACAGAAGAACTTATGAATTATATTAAGGGACCAGATTTACCAACTGGAGGCATTTTAATAGGCAAGGATTCACTGCTTGCTGCTTATGAAAAAGGTGAAGGTAAAGTAACGCTACGGGCTAAAACAAGCATAGACATGCTTGAAAATGGTCGGTATGGCATTGTTATAACAGAATTCCCTTATAGAAAAAACAAAGCAAAATTACTACAGAGTATATCTGAAATGACAGGGGATAAACGTCATCAGAAAGCACTTGAAAGTATAACGGACATTCGCGATGAAAGTGATAGAACAGGAATAAGGTCTGTAATAGAATTTAGAAAAGCAGCCACTAAGGACGAGGTTGAAAAGGTAAGAAAATATCTTTTTAAAAAGACCGAGCTTCAATCAAATATAAGCTTTAATATGGTAGCACTTTCAGAAGGAAAACCGATTACTATGGGTTTAAAGACAATAATTAAGTTTTATGTTAAGCATCAAAAGGAAGTAGTTAAGAGAAAAGCGCAAAGAGAACTTGAAATAGCAGAGAAGAGGTTCCATATTGTAGAAGGTTTGATTAAGGCAATAGATGTACTTGATGAAATAATAGTTACAATAAGAGCTTCTAAATCTAAAAAAGATTCTATTTCTAATTTAGTTCAAAAATTCAAATTCACTGAAATTCAAGCAGAAGCTATAGTTGAACTTATGCTTTATAGACTAACGGGCCTGGAAATAAAGATTTTCGAAAAAGAGCATAGAGATTTAGCTAAAATAATAAAAAAACTTAAAAACATTTTGGAAAATGAGAGCGTGCTTTTAGGTGTGGTAAAAAGTGATTTGAGTGAGATTAAAGAGAAATATGGAGATAATAGAAGAACTGAAATAGTTGAAGATGGAAATGAAGCAAATATTGATATAGAAGATTTTATAATAGTTGAAGATATAGTTGTAACAATGTCAAATGAAGGTTTTATTAAGAGAATATCTCAAAAAACTTATCAAAGATCTAATACAAAGGTTGAAGATATAGAGTATAGAGATGGAGATAAGAGTAAGTATTTATTTAATTCAAACACTAAGGATATTGTAATGATTTTCACCAATGCGGGGAACATGTATCAGCTTAGAGGAGAAGCAATTCCTGAACATAAGTGGAAGGATAAGGGCGAAAGAGTAGATACTTTAATTAGAGGTTTAGATTTAAATAAGGAACATATAGTTGATGCCTTTTCAGTGGGGGATGAGCTTTGCGGAGATGACTTTTTGCTAGTTACTGATAGAGGGTATATAAAAAGAACTAGTTTATCTAAATTTAAATCAAGTTACTCTAGAATTATGGCATTAAAGCTTAAGGAAACTGAAGAACTAAGTTTTGTTACATTACTTTCAAAAGAAAATAATTTTAAAGCAATAAAAATTCAAACTCTTAAAGGACTTAAGTTTATAGTAAAAATGCCTTCACTACAGGAAGTTGACAGAAATATTATTGGAACCAAGCTTTTCAATTTTTCAAAAGATGATAAAATCACAGGTGTTAAATTGTTAGAGCAATATACTAATGATAGTTATTATGTAGCTATTAACGAAAAAGGTGTTTTAAAATCCAGTAATAAATCAAAGCAAAGTGTTAATTTTAAACAATGCAAAACTGATAGTGAAGATACAATTATGGTATTTACTAGTACTGGAAAAGTACTTACAATAGATTCTTGTTTTCTAGCAAATTTGGATGAAGACGAATTTAAAGTGGCAAATATAAATGATGATTTTCACTTAGGTAAAGAAAAAATAATAAATATAATTTCAATAAAAGAATATAATAAGGATGTGTACTTTTTCACTAAGAATGGATTCGTAAAAAGAATAAAAATAGAGGAACTTGCAGGGGATTATGAAAGTTGTCTTGTGTATAAATTTAGGAATGAAAATGATGAAATTATAAATGTAGAATTCCAAGGTAATGATGAATGCAGTGATGTAATCTTAATTACAAGGAAGGCAATGGGTATAAGGTTTAATTCAAGTTCTATAAATTATATGGGTAAACTCGCCTCCGGTGTTACAGGAATTAGTTTGGGTGAAGATGATGAGGTGTCTCACGGACTTTTGTATAAAGATCAATATAGTGAAGTTACATTAAAATCTAAAGACAAAGAAGTTAAAGTAGTTCCAATTGATGAAATAAAGCCCCAAAAAAGGGCTGGAAGAGGAAAGAATATAATGAGTATTGGTCTTGATGACTTTATTAAAGAGGTTAAGCTCAAATGATTATTTTAGGAGATGATTAAATATATCTAATGTGATATTGTTTTTAGCTGATGGTTTTGAAGATATAGAAGCAATTACCGTTGCAGATGTACTTAAATTTGTAGAAAAGCTTACTGATATTAACAAAGCAGATAAATTAAAAGATCAAATGATGTTGAACCTTTTGGAAAACAGCTTATAGCGGCGAAAAACAAAGCTAGGACAGCAAAATTCATTGTCCACATGTAGCAACCGCCAATATTGCCTTATATGGTTATAAATTGTATATTAAAGTGATTGTAATATAAATTCTATTAATATATAATCAATGGATGTCCCAAAAGTAAAATGCTTATTAGAGGTGTACTTATGATTGATAGTGTTAAAAAAGTTCTATTAGGAAAAGCTCTTAAAACTGAGCAATTAAAAGGAGAAAAATTAAGCGTCTTCTGGGGGCTTCCAATACTCTCCAGTGATGCTATATCATCAGTAGCATACGCAGTGCAAGAAATATTATTTATACTCATAACAGCAGTGGGGTTTATGGCATTCACTGATCTAGTTCATGTAGCACTTATGATTATATTCCTATTATTTATACTTGTATTTTCATACAGACAAGTTATTGATTGTTACCCAAATGGAGGAGGAGCCTATATAGTTGCACAAGACAATTTAGGAGTAACTCCAAGTTTAATAGCAGCAGCGGCTCTATGTATTGATTATATTTTAACTGTTGCTGTTAGTATATCAGCAGGTGCAGCTGCTATTACTTCGGCATTTCCAAGCTTACTACCATTCAGTGTAGCTATATGTATTGTACTGATAATGGTAATGACTATAGGAAATTTGAGAGGTATTAGTGAATCAGCTAAAGTGTTTGCTATACCACCTTATTTCTTTATTTCAATTATGGTTATAATGATTGTAGTTGGATTTGTAAAATATACTATAATGGGAATTCATCCAAAGCCTATCTACGCAGTACCAGGCTTTACAAATGCACTTACTATATTCATATTTTTAAAAGCCTTTGCAGCGGGTTGTACTGCACTTACTGGAGTTGAAGCAGTAAGTAATGCAATACCTAGTTTTAAAGAACCATCTCAAAAACATGCAAAAACTGTATTATTGTTATTAGGTTGTGTTGCATTTGTTTTATTTGGAGGCATTTCATATCTTGCTACAATATATAAGCCTATATATAGGGCAGATGTAACTGTAATAGCACAACTTGCTATGCAAATATTTGGGCAAAACAGTTTTATGTTTTATGTTATTCAAGCTGGTACAGCTTTAATACTGATTATGGCTGCAAATACGTCCTATAATGGATTTCCACTTTTACTTTCAATTATTGCAAAAGATGGATATGTTCCAAGACAATTTTCAAAAAGAGGGTCAAGGCTTGGTTATTCTAATGGTATAATGTTTTTAGCTATAGCTGCAACGTTATTACTTGTATATTTTAAAGGAGATAGCCATAAGTTGTTACCACTCTATGCAGTTGGTGTTTTTGTATCCTTTACTTTAGCTCAAACAGGTATGGTACTAAAATGGTTAAGACATAAAAAAGGTGCATGGAGGCATAAAGCGTTAATTAATGGAGTAGGTGCTATCTTGTCTCTTGTAGCAACAATCGTAATTGCCGCTACAAAATTTGAAGAAGGCGCTTGGATTGTATGTATATTAGTACCAATTATAGTGTTTTTTATGTCAAGGGTGAAAAAACACTACAATATTGTTTCAGATGAGTTAAAGCTTAATATTGATCAGAAACCTAAAAAAATCAATCATGAAACTCAAAAAAATTATATGATTATACCAATTGATTCATTGAATAAATCATTTTTAAAATCATATAATTACGCTAAAAGTTTTACTGAAGATATTATAATTTTTCATGTTTCTGTGGACGATGAAGTTACAGATAGACTTCTGGATAAATGGGAACAGTGTGGAGATGGCACCCCAATAGTTGTAAAAAAATCTCCATACAGATATTTAATTGGACCACTTGTTAAGTTTATTGAATCAGAAGAGTTTGTGGTTATGCCTGGGGATACAATAACAGTAGTTATGCCACAATTCGTTGTAAAAAAATGGTGGCAAAATATACTTCATAATCAGACTTCTTTATTTATAAAGAGTACTTTACTTAAGAGAAGAAATATTGCATTAACAACGCTTCCTTATATAATAAATGAATAAAATCATATTAACTCCATGGATTGATTTAGAATTCATGGAGTTTTTTTTATAAATCATAGAAATATACTTCGTATTTATGATATTATCTTGTAAGGTGATTATTTATGAGGATGCTAAATATGGAGAATGGGATAAAACTTATGTATGAATATAGAAAAACTGATATTACTTCATTTTGTATTGGTTTTAAAGCTGGAGCGCTGATGGAGAGTAAGTCTGAACTAGGACTTGCCCATGTGGTTGAGCATATGATTTTTAAAGGTACTAAAAAAAGAAATGAAATACAAATAAATAGAGAACTAGACGAAATTTTTGGTTTTAATAATGCCATGACTAATTTCCCATATTCAATATATTATGGAACCACATTAAGTGAAAATTTCAAAAAGGGTTTTGAAATCTATTCAGATATAATATTAAATCCAACTTTCCCTGAAGAGGGATTTAATGAAGAAATAGATATTATTTGTGAGGAATTAAGAGAATGGAAAGATGACAATTTTCAATTGTGTGAAGATGAACTTTTAAAAAATGCTTTTGGAAGTAGGAGAATAAATACATGTATAATTGGTGACCAAAAGAGTATAAAAAACTTTTCTATGGATGATATAAAAAATTTTTACCAAAGATTATATGTGCCATCTAATTGTGTTATAAGTGTTGTTTCCTCATTGGATTTTGAATCTGCACAAAATATTGCATTAAAATATTTTGAAAATTGGCAAGGTGAGGACATAAAATTAAAACAAGAATTTTATGAGACAAATAAACCTGGTAAATTCATAAAAAACAAAGAGGGTATTCAAGGAGCTAAAATACAATATTGTTTTCCAATTGATGGATTAGATGACAAGGAACTTGCTGTTTTAAGGATATTTAACTTAAAGTTTGGTGAAGGAACAAGCAGTATATTATATGATAAAATAAGAACCCAAAATGGCCTTGCATACGATGTTTGTAGTTACATTAAAAACGAAGCTGGAATTAAACTTTTTGTAATAGCAGTTGGAACTTCTAATGAAAACATAGATAAAACTATAGAGATAATTAATAATCTACTCCTTAGCTGCAGAGTCTATGAATATATGTTTTCTACTGATGATATAATTAAAGCAAATAATTCAATAAAGTTAAAAACAGATCTTCGATTTGAACGTTCTATAGAATTATGTAAGGAACTAACAACAAGTGAAATTATGTTTGGAGAGCAAAAAATTAATAATCAGCAGGAGATTTTGGAAGGTATAAGCTGTGAGGATATATTTAAAACAATAAAAAAAGTTTTAGTCTCGCCTACAATTCAAGTTTTATGCCAGTAGGAATGCAGGAGGATAATTTATATGAATAAAAATATAGAAGTTATAGAAAAAGCAGAAGTTACAAATAATTTAACTCGTGATGAGTTAATAAGTATTTTAGAGGATAACAATTGTAATGAATTTTTATATAATGCGGCAGACAGGGTTAGGAAAAAATATATGGGAGATGAAGTTCATTTAAGAGGGATAGTGGAATTTTCCAATATATGCAAAAGGAACTGTATGTATTGTGGACTTAGATCGGGAAATAAAAATATTAAAAGATATAGACTTATGCCAGAGGAAATAATAGAACTTGCAAGAAAGGGAGTAGAATACGGGTACAAAACCTTTGTATTACAATCAGGCGAAGATGACTTTTATACAGTAGAGAAGATGAAATATATTATTAGTAGCATTAAGAAAATGGATGTAGCTGTTACTATAAGCATCGGTGAAAAAACTTTTGAAGAATATAAAGCCTATAGAGAAGTCGGTGCAGATAGATATCTAATAAGGATAGAGACAACAGATAAAAACTTATATGATGCTATGGATCCACAGATGAGCCATGAAAATAGAAAGAGATGTCTTAGGGACTTAAAAGCTTTAGGATACGAAGTTGGGAGTGGCTCCCTGGTTGGATTACCAAATCAGACCGTTGAATCAATAGCTGATGATATACTGTTTTTTAAGGAAATAGGTGCGGATATGATAGGTATTGGGCCATTTATTCCTAACGGAGACACCCCTTTAAAAAATGCAAGGGGTGGGGAATTTGATCTAAGTCTTAAAGTAATGGCACTTACAAGGATATTACTTAAGGATATAAACATACCTGCCACTACGGCTATGGAAACACTAAGTAAAAATGGAAGATTAACAGCTCTCCAATCTGGAGCAAATGTAGTTATGCCTAATATAACAGAAGGCGAGAATAGAAAATTATATGCACTTTATCCGGGTAAAATTTGTGTTAATGATACACCAGATCATTGCAGAGGATGTATTACTGGTAAAATTACAAGTATAGGTAGATTTGTGTCTAAAACTAGAGGATACAGAGACAAAAGAAAAAATGTGATTTTATAAACGAAGGGGAAATTGTATTGAAAAAATGGTTCGTAAAAAATAGAAAAAGTGATTACAGGGCAATAGCTAAAAAATTTGGTATAAGTGAAATAGTGGCCAAGCTTATTGTAAACAGAGATGTTATTGATGAAGAGGGTATAAAAAGCTATTTAAATCCAAGTTATGAAAATCTTCATAACCCTAGGGATATGAAAGACTTAGTAAAAGGTGTCACGATTATTAAGCAAAAAATTGAACAAGGCAAAAAAATTATGGTTGTAGGCGATTACGATGTGGATGGAGTTATTAGTTTATTCCAATTATACTCAGCACTTAAAAGATGTAATGCTGATGTAGTTTATGATATTCCAGACAGGATAAAAGATGGTTATGGAATAAATAAAAATATTATTGATAAGGCAAAAAAATTGGATATAGACACAATAATTACCTGCGACAATGGTATAGCGGCTATTGAAAGTATAAAATATGGAAAACAATTAGGAATGACGATTATTGTAACTGATCATCATGATATTCCGTTTATAGAAAAGGAAGACGGCAAAAGAGAATTCATTAGATCTCAGGCTGACGCTATAATAAACCCAAAACAAAAAGACTGTAAATATAAATTTAAATCACTTTGTGGTGCAGGTGTGGCACTTAAATTTATTGAAGTTTTATATGAAGAGATGGGCATAGGGAAAAGTGAAGCCTATAAATTTATTGGGTTTACGGCTATAGCAACAGTATGTGATGTGGTAGATTTAATAGATGAGAACAGAATATTTGTTAAAAATGGATTAAAACAAATAAATGAAACGTCTAATCTTGGTTTAATTGAATTAATTAAAGTTACTGGAATTGATGATAAGGAAATTACTACCTATCATTTGGGTTTTGTTATAGGACCTTGTATAAATGCTTCAGGTAGACTTGACAATGCCAAAGAAGGAGTAAAACTACTACTGTCTGACAATACCGTTGACGCTAAAAAATTAGCTAGAGGGTTACATGAACTTAATACTCAAAGAAAAGATATGACTAAAGAAGGAATTGAAGCGGCAATAGGGTATATCGAAAATAACCAAATGCAGAGGGATAAAGTATTAGTTGTTTATACTCCAGAAACCCATGAAAGTATTGTAGGAATAGTGGCCGGAAGGATAAGGGAACGTTACAATGTTCCAACAATAGTGCTTACAAGAGCTAAAGAAGGTATTAAAGGATCAGCAAGGTCTATCGAGGGCTACAACATGTTTGAGGAGTTAAACAAGTGTAAGAGCCTTTTAGGACGCTTTGGAGGACATCCAATGGCAGCTGGATTATCCTTAGAAGAATGTAATGTGGAAGCCTTAAGGAAAAAACTTAATGGCATAACAACTCTAACGGATGATGATATAATCCCCAAAATATGTATTGACATGCAACTTCCTTTGGAAAAAATAGATTTTAACCTAATGGAGGACTTAAAGATATTAGAGCCTTTTGGAAAAGCTAACCCTAAGCCAGTGTTTGGTGAGAAACAGGTTACAATAATAAAAGCATCAATACTTGGCAAAAATAGAAATGTACTTAAATTTAAAATGATCATGAGAAATGGGATATGTATTGACGGAATATACTTTAGAGATATTGAAGAATTTGAAAAAATCATCATAGATAAATATGGCGCTGATGAGCTTGATAGACTATATCATGGTAGTTCTAAAATAAAGCTAGATATGGTATTTTATCCTAGTATTAATGAATATAACGGTAATGTAAGCATTCAAGTTGTTATTGAAAACTTTAGATAAGACAATTAAGACAGAGAAGAGAGAAGAGTTAACAGAGAAGAGAGAAGAGTTAAGGAAGATTTTTTCTGCTAGGGCAGAAAAAATCAATGAAATAGGGATGTAAGTAGATTTGTTAGCAAATCTACTTACATCCCTATTTCTGCTAATTATAAATTATCGTAAATAATTTAGCAAAATCATACAATATATGGTTGACTATAAACATCATACTGTATATAATTTGATATATACAATAATGAATAGGAGGTAACACATTTGAAAATATTAATCTCCAATAAATCTGACTTGCCTATTTATGAGCAGATTAAAGTACAGATTAAGGAGCAAATAATGTCTAGTGAAATCCCTGAAAACGAATTTTTACCTTCTATACGTCAACTTGCAAAGGATTTAGGAATAAGTGTGATTACAACCACAAGGGCATATTCTGATCTTGAGACGGAAGGATTTGTAGCTACGATACAAGGAAAGGGAACATTTGTACTTCCCAAGGATAATGAAATGGTAAAAGAGCAGTATTTAAAACGAATTGAAAAAGCATTTACCGTTGCCATTGAAAACGGTAAATTTGCTAATATATCCAATAATGAACTGATAGTTATACTAAAAAATTTGATGAAGGAGTGAAATAAATGTATGCACTTGAAATAAAAGAATTAAGTAAAGACTTTGGGACTTTCAGTATAGAAAATATTAATCTAAAATTACCTATGGGATACATATTAGGATATGTTGGTCAGAATGGAGCGGGAAAAACTACAACTATAAAACTTATTATGGAACAATTGAAACGTGACAGTGGTCAAATAACAGTGTTTGGTAATAATTTCAAGGATGATGAAATAACATATAAGGATATAATTGGATATATTGCGGATGAATGCTACTTTCCTGGATGCTTTACAGCAAAAGATATAGCTAAGACGTTAAGAGGGTTTTATATGTCATTTGATGAAGTGAAATTCAAATCATATATGAAAAATTGGGAGTTACCACTGAATAAAAAAATTAAAAACTTTTCAAAGGGAATGAAGGTAAAGTTAGCGTTTGCCAGTGTACTTTCAAGAGAAACAAGACTACTTATATTGGATGAACCTACAAGTGGACTAGATCCTGTAATTAGAAGTCAAATTTTAGAATTACTACAGGAGTATATTTCAGATGGCACAAGAAGTGTTATATTTTCTACACATATTATGAGCGATCTAGAGAAAATAGCAGATTATATTTATTTTATTGATAAAGGTAAGTCTATATTTAGTGATACGAAGGACAACATTTTGGAAGAATTTTCATTGATAAAAGGGGGACTAACAGATTTAACAGCGCAAGTGAAGAATAAATTAATAGGCTATAAAAAATCTAATATTGGTTTTGAAGGGCTAATTCATTCAAGAGATTGTAAATATATAGAAAAGGGATTATTGATTGAAAAACCTTCAGTTGATGACATAGTGATATTTCATATAAATGGTGAAAGGGGTAAGTAAAATGAATGCTATAAATTATTTTAAAATGGATATTAGACTTATAAGGGGGGCACTAATATGTTATTTATTTGTTCCATTCGTAGTTATTTATTTCATTTCAAAGTCACTTACTTTTGGGTTGGGATTTTTATTCTTTTTTCTAGTTATTGTTGCTACAGTTCCATTTAATGGTGAAAACAGTGAAAAATGTGACACGATGTATTATATGCTTCCTTCCAAAATTTCTAGTATGGTTTTAGGTAGATTCTTATATTTAATTATCACTATGATTATTGTGTGGATAATAGCTGCAATTGTAATGAAGTATGGTTACGATATAAATATTATGAGTGCCTTGGAGGTATGTATAATTTGTATAGCAGGAATGGTAGCTACAATATTCTGTTTGCTTGAATATCCATTATACTATAAATTTGGTATAAAAAAAGGGAATGGCCTATCTATGTTGTTAATTATGATTCCTTCGTTTATCGTATTATCTTTGCCTTCAATATTAAATAATAAAAATATGCTGTCATCTAAAATCCTGTATAGAGCTTCAGCTTTTACTATGAGTAATAAGATCATGTTGCCAATTTTAGCTATAGTAATTATTAGTATTGTAGGTATCATATCTTACGTTTTATCATGTTTAATTTGTGAAAAAAAAGAGATATAACAAATTATATTAGATGTTGATTTTATAGCTGAAACTGAAACGAGGGCAGAAAAGATCAATGAAATGTGGTGTGAGTAGATAAATCTACTCACACCACATTTTTAATGTATGAAACACAAAAATAAGTAAACACTATATGTTGAAAAAGTTTTATTGCTGTTGAATTAATTCTATGGTTTAGACATAAAATTTAAACAGAGTTTATTTATGGAGGTAAAATATGAGTAAAGGATTTAAAACGCTTCTTATTTTCGTAGTTGTAATAGCTATTTTGTCATTAACATTAGTAGGAAACTACAACAAAATGGTAAGTCTTGATCAATCAGTTAAACAGTCTGAATCAGATATTGATACGCAGCTTCAGAGAAGGTCTGATTTAATACCAAACTTAATTGCTACAGTAAAAGGATATGCAGCACAGGAGAAGGGCATATTTACAGATCTAGCTAATGCAAGAGCAAAACTAGCTGGAGCACAAACAGTAACAGAAAAAGCGAATGCTGATAGTCAGCTTTCAGGATCACTTTCAAGACTGCTCGTCGTGGTTGAAAATTATCCTAATTTAAAGTCAGATCAAAATTTTAGAGATCTAAGCGTATCTTTAGAAGGTACAGAAAATAGAATTAATATTGCAAGGAAAGATTATAATAATGAAGTAGGTAATTATAATAGTGTTATAAAAAAATTTCCAAATGTAATAATTGCGGGAATATTTGGATTTCAGCAAAAACCTTATTATAAGGCTTCAGAAGGGGCAAAAGAAGTTCCAAAGGTTGACTTTTCCACGGCTAAATAATTATGAAAAGAGATAGAGTTTTATTTTATAAGGGAACCCAATATATATTTTTAGCACTAGTAGTATTTGTATTATTCGCCTTTGTACCTGTCAATGCTGAAATTCAATATCCAAAGCCTACTGATCTAAAGTATATTAATGATTATACTTCTACCATAGATGACGCTACAAAGGAGTATATTGTGTCTGTGGGCAAAGAACTAGAGGACAAAACAGGTGCCCAAGAGGTTGTAGTGGTTGTAGACTCACTTCAAGGGAATGATATAACAACTTTCGCCAATGGACTATTTAGAAACTGGGGAATAGGACAGAAAGGTAAAGACAATGGGTTATTGGTTCTAATATCAATTAAGGATAAAAAGTATAGGGTAGAAGTTGGTACGTCACTTGAGGGGGCGGTAACCGATATATATTCAGCAAGAGTAATGGATGGTGTTTCTAAGCCCAAATTTCAGACGGGGAATTATTCAGAAGGAATTAAATCATCATATTCAATATTTGCAGATTCAATTGCTAAGGAATACAAAATAACTCTTAGTAAGAACGAAAAGGTTACTCTACCGCAACAAGATAAAACGGCTGGTAGTAGAACTAAAGGACTTATTGCTATGTGTTTAGCAGCAGCCTTTGTTATTTTAGACTTTATATTTAACGGAGGGCGACTAACTCTTTTTCTTATAAGTATGATGTTTTGGTCAGGTAGAGGCGGTGGTGGCAATGGTAGTAATGGGAATAATGGAGGCGGCTACGGAGGTATGGGAGGCGGTTCATCAAGCGGAGGAGGATCTTCAGGAAGCTGGTAATAAAGAGTACACTATGAAGATTACCAATAATATTTCCCATGAAATGACATTAAAGAGGCCGTTTGTTATATTTATATGGAAGTTAATTATCTAAAGTAAATGATAATAAAAAAGCAGCTAGATTTGTATTTAAACAAATCTAGCTGCTTTTATTAGTTTAATGCTAGCTTATAGGGATTACTTTAACATTTTTATCTTGAAGATTAAATTCTTCAACACTTCCATTTACACCCCAAGTTTTTGAAGCTACGTCATATTTTAAATCATAAGTTTCAAATACATCTTTAGTTGTGTTATTACTGGTATTAGTAACATTTTCTTTTACACTTACCTCGACAAAGTTACTTTTATCTGAAGAGTCAGTTTTAATAGTAAAACTATCTAAACCAATTGTCATTGAATTTAATTTTATTGCGTATTTTACACCACCAGCCTTAGATGAAGCAATAGTATCAGAAATAGTTTTTTTAGCTGAATCTGTTGCACTGGTGATTTTTGATGCATCTAATGAATTCATTGCATCTGCATTGCCCTTTTCAAATGATGTAAGTGTATCAGAAATAGTTTTAATAAAAGCATCATCTGATGGAACAAAATCAAAATCAACATAACCAGATGTAAGCTTTTTAGATTTACTAGTAACTTTACCCCATGGGAAATCTTTTTGAAGACTCAAGGATACAGAACCATCAGTAGAAACAGGACCTATCTTTGAGGAGTCAGATACGTGTACTTTAGTATTCTTTTTATTTAATACAATATTAGCATCATCCACAGTGGAACTGATATCTAATGGATCACCAGATATATATAAAGAAGAACTATTAGTATAAGAAGGAGTAATATCTACTGTATCACTTTTCGATACATTAGAATATGAATTTTTAATTTCTGATTTTATCTTGTATGTTCCAGGCATAAATGGACCAACTTTTTTAGAAAAATGATCTGAAGTTGAAGTGCAAACAACTGTATTATTTATGTAGATCTTAGCGTTTTTATAATTTGTGCTTACAGTAAGATATGATGGTGTAACTTGAAAAGTATATTTGTCAAATATAAGGAAAATATGACCTTTTTTTTGTATTTTAACTAGGTTAGTAGAACTATCTTCCTCTTTAATTGATGCAATTAGCGAGTCTCGTCTACCTTTATTATTATCTAAATAAGTTAAAAGACTTTTAGTTGATGCAGTATCAATTTTCAAATTAGAATCTGATGTAGATAGGTATTTTTCTACAGTGCTTGCATCATTACTTTCAAGTGCTTTAGAAAAATTGGCGATTTGTGATTTTTTCCCAAGCACAGAATTACCAACACCATAAATTACTATAAAAAGTATTATTACAGCAGCAACTATAGCAGTTACTATAATAGTTGATTTTGATATAGTAGGTTTTGAATTTGTGTTACTATTTTCAATTGTTTTATCATTAGGAGTATTAGTTGTTACATCAGGTGTGGTTTCTTTAGTAGCATCTTCTTTAGGGATTTCATCTTTAGATGTTTCATTTGAGGTACTAGAATCAGTTGTATCATTGTTAGGAATTTCCTGCTTAGGTGTCACCTCATTTGAGCTAACAGAATTATCTTCAGCACTGAGTTTTGCACCACAATTAGTACAGAACATTGTATCATTTTCTAGTTCAAAATTACATTTTGGACATTTTTTCATTAGAATCTCTCCTTTTTAGTTAAGTAATACTCCTACTATTATGAATATTGAAATAAAATTTGATATTAGTGTTGCAAGTATAACAATAAGTGCTGATTTCATTTCAGAAAAATTTGTAAATTTATTATATCCTTCAAATGTAGTAATTAGGCTAAAAAAGCAACTTGCCAGTAATAAAGCTAAAGGCAAAAATGGAATTCTAAAGGCTATTACGTAAATTATAGAACATAGTAAGAAAGGCACGGAAGAGACAATAGTAACTGTGAATATTTTTTTGAAATTTTCACGAGATTTACATAGGTATTCGGGAATACTCATAATTATAAATCTAATTGCATAACTTGCAACTAAGGCCAATAAAACTACAAAGTATATTTTGGTTAGAGGCAAATAGCTACTACTATCATTTACACCAAAAATACTGTTAAGGCTAGAGAAATATGAACCAATTACTGAGTTTACTAAAATCACAACTAGAAGCGGCAATATTAGTATTGTTATTATGTAAAATACACATGAAATTTTTAAACTTAAAGTTGATGATAATTCATAAATTGTTGTTAAAGGTTTTTTAATATAATCAGTAATATTTTTTTTAATATTAACTGTATTAAAACCATTTGAATTATTACTTAAATTATTGTTTGAATTATTGTTTAGCTGATTTACTGAATTTCCACATCCAGAACAGAATGTGTCAGTATCGGATAATTGCTTTCCGCATTTTGAACAATAGGTCAAATATCTCACTCCTTTCAATTTGAACTTCATTTAATGATGCAAGTTAATTAGATACCCATAAATTTTTGTATTATACTGCTTAAAAAGAAACTAATAACATTACTTAGCATAATATTTGTAGCAAGACTTATTATTAATATAGTTAAAATAGTTATGTAAATGCTAGTGTTTTTGCTAGTAGGTAAAAATTTGCACATACCTGTATACAAACACAATATCCACAATAAGCTTCCAAAAATCAAAACAAAAACACTAAGTACTGGGTGTATGTATAAAAACACATCTGCCAGTAATAAGAAAAACAAATAAATAATGTATGGTTCAACGGCAATTTTAATTATTTCGAAAAAATTGACTTTAGTTTTATTAATGCATTTAAAAAATAAAGATACAATTCCAGATACAATTGTTATATTAAAAATGCAGTTAAAAAAACCGATTATAAAAAATTTAAAACCTGATACTCCAAAAACATTATTTGGGACGCTACTGTAAGGTGATGAGTCAAATAATGAAAGTAATATTTTGGCTGGCCAAACTAAAGCTAGACCTGTTAAAATACTTAAAATCAACACAATAATAAAACTTGATACAAATGAGAGTTTTAAATCTGTATTTTTAACTTCCTTAAATGGTGATTTAAATGTATTTACAAAAATATTTTGAACTGTTAATACATCGGCAGTAATGTTTACATCATTTGAAGATGTTGTGTTACTAACCACCTTATTACCACATTTTGGACAGAATGTTACATTATCTACTAAATTATTACCACATTTTGGACAAAACGACATAGAAAATCCTCCTTTACTTCAAATTCACAGTATATTAATATAATATCATAAAAAAATCATAAATGTCGAATAAATGAAGGACTATGTCGAATAATGTTATTATGTAAAAGTAATGGTGTATTATAATTTTAGTTAGAGCTACTTATAAATAAAAAAGCTTTTTTTAGTTCAGAAATAAGAAAATTACCCTGTTTAAATAGTTTAAATGTGGCATTTTACATGTGTAATTGATATAATTTAAATAGAAACTAGTTTTTGGAGGTGCTTTTTTTTTGAAAAAACGTAAAATTATTATGACAGGTGGAGGTTCGGCAGGACATGTTACTCCCAATCTGGCATTAGTACCAAAACTTTTAGAACTTGGATATGAAATTCAGTATATAGGAACTAAGAACGGTATAGAAAGTGACATAATTAAAAATGAAAATATTAGGTATCATGTTATTTCCAGTGGAAAATTAAGAAGATATTTTGATATAAAAAACTTTACAGATCCATTTAAAGTCTTAAAAGGACTATTCCAAGCTATTATTATTATTAGGAAAGAAAAACCCAACGTGGTTTTTTCAAAAGGTGGATTTGTAAGTGTGCCAGTAGTTATAGCCGCTCATTTTTGTAAAGTTCCAGCTATAGCACATGAATCAGACATAACCCCGGGCCTGGCCAACAAGTTAACAGCACCATATTGCAGAAAGGTTTGTGTTACATTCCCAGAATCCATTGAGAACATAAAGGGAAATAAAGCTGTTCTTACAGGGACACCAATTAGAAGAGAACTTTTTAATGGGCAAAAATCACTTGGGGTTAAGTTTTGCAGATTTAATGATTTATCTAAACCTATACTTTTGGTAATTGGGGGGAGTCTTGGTGCTAAGGTAATAAATATAGCAGTTAGAAATTGTTTAGTAACACTTTTATCAAAATATAATGTAATTCATATTTGTGGAAAAGGTAACTTGGATGATTCTTTAAACTTAAGCAAAGGGTATGCTCAATTTGAATATGTTAATAAGGAACTTCCAGATCTTATGAATGCAGCAGATTTTGTTATTTCAAGAGCTGGTGCAAATGTTATTTTTGAACTTTTGGCACTTAAAAAGCCTAATATTTTGATACCACTTTCAAAAAAATCAAGTAGAGGAGACCAAATTTTAAATGCGGCTTCTTTTAAAAAAAATGGATATAGTTTGATTATAGAAGAGGAAGAACTAAATGAAAAATCACTTATAAAGAGCCTTCAGCAACTAAATACTGATAAGCAAAAATATATAACAGCTATGAATGTGAGCCCAGTAAAGAACGGGGTAGATAACATAATTAGTATAATAGTTGAATGCAGTAACAACAAATAAAATATGCTATTTTCGTTGCTATTTGTTGTTATATATCATACCGGTTAAAGCCTCCTATGATATATAACAACAGGCAATGGGACATATTATTATTATATAAAAATAACAATTTAAATGTTGTAAAAGATGTTATGAAGTATTATAATTGAGTTGTTAAATTATTATCAAATGTTGGAAAAGGAAGTGAGTGTAGATGAAAAAGATAGGTGTTATATATTGGAGTAATATGGGAAATGTTGAAGTACTAGCTAGCCACATTGCAATTGGAGCAAAAAATGCTGGTGCAGAGGTAGACGTAAAGTTAGTAAGTGAGATAAAACCTAATGAAATAACTAAATATGATGCAATTGCACTTGGTAGCCCATCTATGGATGACAATAGAATAGAACAGCAGGAGATGGAGCCTTTCATAAAAGAGATAAGATTAATCGCACCAAATAACATGCCCGTAGTTTTATTCGGATCTTACGGTTGGGATAATGGGAAGTTTATGGTTGATTGGGTTAAAAGAATGAAGGATGAAAAGTTTGATGTAAAGGGAAGCATTGCAGTTAAAGAAGCACCATCAGCAGAACAAATTACAAAAGCTGAAGAGTTAGGTAAGCTATTAGCTGAATAACGCTATCAAAAAAAGAGTATATTAACTGTTGGAAGTTTTTAAAAATTGAACTAAAAGACTTTCAACTTATAATATATATATAAAGGTAACTAAAAGTTAAAATTCTAAAGATGTTTATAACATCAGTAAAGAATTGCTTCGAGGGAGGAAATTTAATATGTCTAGAGTTAAACAATCAATGGATGGTAATACAGCTGCAGCACATGTAGCGTATGCCTATACAGATGTAGCGGCTATATATCCAATTACACCATCAAGCCCAATGGCTGATAGTGTCGATATGTGGTCTGTTGCAGGTAAGGAAAATATTTTTGGTAACCAGGTGAAAGTTGTTGAACTACAGTCTGAAGCAGGTGCTGCAGGAACTGTTCATGGTTCACTTGCTGCAGGTGCACTTACTTCTACATTTACAGCTTCACAAGGTCTTCTTTTAATGATTCCAAATATGTACAAGATTGCTGGTGAGCAGCTTCCTTGTGTATTCGATGTATCTGCACGTACAGTTGCAGCACAATCACTTAACATTTTTGGTGACCATAGTGACGTGTATGCATGTCGTCAAACAGGTTTCGCAATGCTTGCTGAGACAAACCCACAAGAAATTATGGATTTAAGTCCTGTTGCACATCTTGCTGCACTTGAAGGAAAAGTTCCTTTTATTAATTTCTTTGATGGATTCCGTACATCACATGAAATTCAAAAAATTGAAAAATGGGATTATACAGATCTTAAAGAAATGTGCAATATGGATGCTGTTAAAGCTTTCCGTGAGCATGCATTAAATCCAGAACACCCAGCTATGCGTGGTTCTCATGAAAATGGAGATGTTTTCTTCCAACATCGTGAAGCATGTAACACAGCTTATAATAAATTACCATCTATAGTTGAAAAATACATGGCTAAGGTAAATGAAAAACTTGGTACAAGTTATGACTTATTCAATTACTATGGAGCTCCAGATGCTGATCGTGTCATCATAGCTATGGGATCTATTTGTGATGTAGCTGAGGAAGTTATTGATTATTTAACAGCCGCAGGAGAAAAAGTTGGACTTATAAAAGTACGTTTATATCGTCCATGGGTATCTGATAGTATTCTTAAAGTTATTCCTAAAACTGCTAAGAACATAGCTGTTCTTGATCGTACAAAAGAGGCAGGAGCATTAGCTGATCCATTGTACCTTGATGTTGCTACAACTCTTCGTGAAGCAGGACTTAATGATATTAAATTAGCAGCAGGACGATATGGACTTGGATCTAAGGATACTCCACCTTCATCTGTATTTGCTATATATACTGAACTTTCTAAAGAAACACCTAAAACTCGTTTCACAATTGGTATTATAGATGATGTTACTAACCTAAGTTTACCAGAAGTTAAGCCAGCTCCTATTACATCTGCACTTGGTACAGTAGAGTGTAAATTCTGGGGTCTTGGTGGTGATGGTACTGTAGGTGCTAACAAGAACTCTACAAAGATCATTGGTGATCACACAGAGAAATTTATTCAAGCGTATTTCCAATATGACTCTAAGAAGACTGGTGGTATAACAATCTCTCATCTTCGTTTTGGTGATAAGCAAATTAAAAGCCCATATTATATAAATCAGGCTGATTTTGTTGCATGTCATAACCCATCTTATGTTGTTAAAGGATACAAGATGGTTCAGGATGTTAAGCCAGGCGGAATTTTCATGATTAACTGCCAGTGGTCAGACAAAGAACTTGATTCAAAGCTTAATGCTGCTGCTAAGAAGTATATTGCAGAAAACAAAATTCAGTTATATACAATCAATGCCATTGATAAAGCAATTGAAATTGGTATGGGTAAACGTAATAACACAATTCTTCAATCTGCATTCTTCAAATTAGCAAAGATTATGCCAATTGATGAGGCTGTTGGTTTTATGAAAGCTGCTGCTAAGAAATCCTATGGTAAAAAGGGTGATGCAGTTGTAGAAATGAACTACAAAGCAATTGATGCTGGTGTAGATGCTGTTCATAAAGTAGAAGTTCCAGCTTCTTGGTTAAATCCAGAAGCAGATGCTCTAGCTACAAAACTTACAGGTATTCCAGAAACAGTTAAGATGGTTAATGATCTTATGAATCCTATCGGACTTATGGATGGTGACAGTCTTCCTGTATCTGCATTCTCAAACAATCCAGATGGACAGTTTGAATTAGGTGCTACAGCATATGAAAAACGTGGTACTGCTATATCTGTTCCAGAATGGGATGCAGAAAAATGTATTCAGTGTAATAACTGTGCATTTGTATGTTCTCATGCAACAATTCGTCCTTTCATGCTTAGTGAAGACGAAGTAAAAGCAGCTCCTTCTAATATTAAAGTTGCTGATACTAAGCCAAAAGCTGGAGAATACAAATATACAATGAGCATATCTCCTCTTGATTGTATGGGATGTTCAGAATGTGTTTCAGTATGTCCTACAAAGGCTATCGCAATGGTACCTCAGACAACTCAATTAGATGAGCAACCAGTATTTAATTACTTAGTTGAAAATGTAAGTAAGAAACCTGGAATGCCTGCTAATACTACAGTTAAGGGATCTCAGTTTAATCAACCACTACTTGAGTTCTCAGGAAGTTGTGCAGGATGTGCAGAAACATCTTATGCTCGTTTACTTACACAACTATTTGGTGAACACATGTATATTTCAAATGCTACAGGATGTTCTTCAATCTGGGGTGGTCCAGCTGCAACTTGTCCATATACAGTGAACAAAGATTCAAAGAGAGGTCCAGCATGGGCTAACTCATTATTTGAAGATAATGCTGAACATGGATTTGGTATGTATCTTGGACAGAAGACACTTCGTGACCAGGTTATCGCTAAGGTTGAGAAGATTGCTGCTTCAGGCGAAGCATCTGATAAAATGAAAGATGCTATTAGTAAATTTGTAGAAACAAAAGAAAGCACAAATGAAAATACTGCAGCGACTAATGCATTATTAGTTGAACTTGAAAAATCTGCAGCTGCAGGGAGTGAACTTTCTAAAGAAGTTGTTGATAAAAAGCAGTATCTTGCTAAGAAATCAGTATGGATTCTTGGTGGAGATGGATGGGCATATGATATCGGATTTGGTGGACTTGACCATGTACTAGCTTCTGGAGAAAACGTAAATGTTATGGTATTTGATACAGAAATGTATTCTAATACAGGTGGTCAAGCTTCTAAGGCTTCTAATATCGGTGAAGTTTGTCAGTTTGCTGCTGGTGGTAAAGAAGTTGGAAAGAAGAATCTTGGTGAAATCGCTATGAGTTATGGTTACGTATATGTAGCGCAAATCGCTCTTGGTGCTAACCCAGCTCAGACTCTTAAAACTATTGCTGAAGCTGAAGCTTATCAAGGACCATCATTAATCATTGGATATGCACCTTGTGAACTTCATGGAGTTAAAGGCGGTATGAATCATTGCCAGGATGAAATGAAATTAGCTGTTAAATCTGGATATTGGAATCTATTCTCCTTTAATCCTCAGCTTAAGGCTGAAGGCAAAAATCCATTTACTCTAACATCTAAACCAGGTGATGGAACATATCAAGCGTTCTTAAATAATGAAACACGTTACAGCCGTTTGGCTCGTTCGTTCCCTGAGCGTGCACAAGAATTATTCAGCGAGTCTGAAAAAGCTGCAGCAAAACGTTATGAACATTTGTTAAAATTAGTAGAACTTTATAAATAATATTTGCAAAAATAGGGGCCACATTATGTGGCTCCTATTTTTTTTCTAATGATGATTTCCTTAGCATGAAAAATCAGCCAACATTAATAATTTTATACTTATGTATTGATAATAACTGTTATTTAATATATAATATAAGTAAATAATCATTTGATATTAGATGAATGATTATGAAATCAAGTGGAAAGATATCAATAATTAGAAGAGTCATATGTGAATAATAATTATCTACGAAATGGTTAAACTATCTAGAGTAATAATTTTTTGTCTAGCTAACGTAACGATTATGATTTATTAAATTATAAGAAAGAAGGGTTTTAAATGAAGAAAACTAAAACAATGGACGGGAATACAGCAGCAGCACACGTATCCTATGCGTTCACTGAAGTTACAGCAATATATCCTATTACACCATCATCGCCAATGGCAGAACATGTTGATGACTGGGCAGTACAAGGAAGAAAAAATTTATTTGGACAAAAAGTTAAAGTAATGGAGATGCAATCTGAAGCAGGAGCAGCTGGAGCAGTTCATGGTTCACTTCAAGCAGGATCATTAACAACTACCTATACGGCTTCACAAGGACTACTTCTTATGATACCAAATATGTATAAAATGGCAGGAGAACTTTTACCAGCTGTATTGCATGTAACTGCTAGAAGTTTAGCAACAAATGCATTAAACATATTTGGAGATCATCAGGATGTAATGGCTGCAAGACAAACTGGTTTTGCTATGCTTGCAGAAGGTAGTGTTCAAGAAGTTATGGATTTATCAGCTATTGCACATTTAGCTGCAATAAAAGGTAAAGTACCATTCGTAAACTTCTTTGACGGATTTAGAACTTCACACGAAATACAAAAAGTTGAAGTTATGGATTATGAAGATTTAAGACCATTATTAGATATGGATGCAGTTAAAGCATTTAGAAAACATGCTTTGAACCCAGAACATCCAGTAACAAGAGGTACTGCAGAAAACCCTGATGTATACTTCCAAGGAAGAGAATCATCAAACAAATTTTATAATGCACTTCCAGAAATAGTTGAAAACTACATGGGAGACATAAGCAAAATAACTGGTAGAGAATATCATTTATTCAACTACTATGGTGCAGAAAATGCTGATAGAATTATAATAGCTATGGGTTCAATCTGTGATGCTACTGAAGAAACTATAGATTATTTAAATGCTAAGGGAGAAAAAGTAGGTTTACTTAAAGTTCATTTATTCAGACCTTTCTCAGTTAGCCATTTCATGAAATATATACCAAACACTGTAACGAAGATTGCTGTTCTTGATAGGACAAAAGAACCAGGAAGTAATGGAGAACCGCTTTATCAAGACGTCGTTACTTCATTCTACAACAGCGGCAGAACACCACTTATAGTTGGTGGAAGATATGGTTTAGGTTCAAAAGATACTCTACCAAGTGATATCGCAGCTGTTTATGATAACTTAAACGCTAAAACACCTATAAATGGGTTCACATTAGCTATTGATGATGATGTTACATTTAAATCATTAAAAAGAGGAGCAGAAATTGATACTACTCCAGCAGGAACTACAGCTTGTAAGTTCTGGGGACTAGGATCAGATGGTACTGTTGGAGCTAATAAGAGTGCTATAAAGATTATTGGAGATCACACTGATATGTATGCACAAGGATATTTTGCATATGATTCAAAAAAATCAGGTGGTATAACAATGTCACATTTAAGATTTGGTAAATCACCAATAAAATCCCCTTATCTAATAAATAAAGCGGATTTTATAGCGTGCCATAACCAATCTTATGTTTTCAAATATAATCTTCTTGCAGGAATTAAGGATAACGGAAGCTTCCTTTTAAACTGTATATGGGATAAAGACCAAATAGAAGAGTTTTTACCTGCAGTAACAAAGAGATATATTGCTCAGCATAATATCAACTTTTATACATTAGACGCTGTTAAAATTGCACAAGGTATTGGTCTTGGTGGAAGAATTAACATGATTATGCAATCAGCATTCTTTAAAATTGCGAGTATCATACCAGTAGCAGACGCGGTTAAATACCTTAAAGAAGCTGTTGTAACTTCTTATGGTAAAAAAGGCGAAAAAGTTGTTAAAATGAATTGTGATGCAATTGATTTAGGAGTAAATGCTATTGTTAAAATAGACGTTCCTTCTAGCTGGAAAGATGCTAAAGATGAAAAAGTCGAAGCAAAGAGTAAACCTAAATTTATTACAGAAATGCTTGAGCCTATGAATAGACAAGAAGGAGATGCTCTTCCTGTAAGTATATTCAACGGTATGGAAGATGGTACTTATCCTAATGGTACTGCTGCCTTTGAAAAAAGAGGAGTAGCTATAAATACACCAGAATGGCAAGTAGATAAATGTATACAATGTAATCAATGTGCATTTGTTTGTCCTCATGCTGTTATAAGACCATTCTTATTGACTGATGAAGAAGTTAAGAATGCTCCAAAAGGATTTACAAGTAAACCAGCTCAAGGATTAAAGACAACTGAAAAATTAAACTTTGCAATAAAGATTTCTGCTTTAGATTGTACTGGTTGTGGAAACTGTGCTCAAGTTTGTCCAGCTAAAGAAAAAGCATTGGTTATGAAGCCAGCTGCTACTCAATATAAAGAAGAAGTTAACTTTGAATATGCATTAAGTCTTGCACATAAAGAAAATCCAATGAAAAAAGAAACAGTAAAGGGTAGCCAATTTGAGAAGCCTCTACTAGAGTTCAGCGGTGCTTGTGCAGGTTGTGGAGAATCTCCATATGCTAAGATTATAACTCAATTATTTGGTGACAGAATGATGATAGCTAACGCTACAGGATGTACATCAATTTGGGGTGGTAGTGCACCAGCAACACCTTATACAGTGAACTATAAAGGACAAGGTCCTTCATGGGCTAACTCATTATTCGAAGACAATGCTGAATTCGGAATGGGTATGTATCTTGGAGTTAAACAAACTAGAGAAAGACTTGCAGATGCAGCTAATAACTTAGTGGAATCTAATGCAAGCCAAGAATTAAAAACTGCTTCTAAAGAATGGGTAGATAGTATGTTTGATGCAGATGCGTCAAAGACAGCTGCAGCTAAAATAGTGCCTTTACTTGAAGCAGAAAAGAACAATGAGTTCGCTAAAGAATTATTAGAAGGAAAAGATCATTTAGTTAAGAAGTCTCAATGGATATTTGGTGGAGATGGCTGGGCTTATGATATAGGTTTCGGTGGTGTTGATCACGTACTAGCATCAGGCGAAGATGTAAACATATTTGTATTTGATACAGAAGTTTACTCAAACACTGGTGGTCAATCATCAAAATCAACTCCAACTGCAGCAATTGCATTATTTGCTGCAAGTGGTAAAAAGACTAAGAAAAAAGATCTTGGTATGATGGCAATGACTTATGGCTATGTTTATGTTGCACAAATAGCTATGGGAGCAGACAAGAACCAAACTATAAAAGCAATAGCAGAAGCAGAAGCATATCATGGTCCATCACTTATAATTGCTTATGCTCCATGTATTAATCATGGTTTAAAAGCTGGTATGGGTTGTAGTCAACTTGAAGCTAAAAAAGCTGTTGATTGTGGATATTGGGGTCTATACAGATTTAATCCTGAACTTAAGGGTACAGGAACAAATCCATTTAGCTTAGATTCTAAGGAGCCAACAACTGACTTTAAAGAATTCTTATTAGGCGAAGTAAGATATGCTTCACTTAAGAAGGCATTCCCAGATCAAGCAGAAGAATTATATGCTAAAACAGAAAGAGATGCTAAGGAAAGATTAGCAGGATACAAAGCTTTAGCAGGAAAATAGTTCAAAAAACAGAGAAAAGAGAAAAGAGAAGAGTTAATAAATAGAGGAGATTATCTCCTCTATTTATTTTATTTAAAATGTATAAGCAAATATATTTATAATTTGGGATGTTTGATAGAAAAAATATTGAGGCCTTTTCATTATTTATGAGTATATAATAAAAAAATATAAAAAAATTACAAGAAAAAGCTTTTAATATTTGTAGTTTAAGGTTAGAATTAAGAGATAACATAAATGGAGGTGCAAAAATTATATGAGCGAAAATAAAAAAGAAACAGAATGTGGTTGTGGTTGCACAGAAGAACAAAATAAAGAAAAACAATGCGGTTGCAATGAAGAACACTCACATAATCACGGAGAAAAATGTGGTTGTAATGAAGATCACGCACAT
>LIDZ01013125.1_pt1 | contig 123959 bp, 101 predicted proteins | sample 644651 | NCBI WGS metagenome assembly LIDZ01 (sample SAMN03856242, study PRJNA289617) | food metagenome | isolation source: wine grapes on drying loft during traditional withering process | host: Vitis vinifera cv. Corvina | place: Italy: Gargagnago di S. Ambrogio di Valpolicella | collected 2014-01
ATCAGCCATGGGCCATTTTTTATTCTCTTAGCAGCTGTCGCACTTCATATTACAATCCGTCTGATAGAAAAACCGATTATTGGAGTTGGCGGTATTGAAACTTTAAAGATGTTGGTGTATGTTCTCGCGGCTAACGGTGCATTGCTCTATGTATTTAAACGTAATTTTCTAGCACGATTCACATTTTATAAGCCTTACCAAAAACCTAAATTACCTCGTAATAGAAGCTTGTTAATAGCTATTGCATCCGCAGCAGTTATAGTTAGCATTCCATTCTTTTGATATAAGGGGGGGCATCCAATAAATAAATTGGATCTCCTCTTTTTTAGTTGATTAAGGTGAAATAAATGATTTTTAATATACTAATTCTAGCTGTAAGAAGACAGAATAGAATAAGCCGCAAGTGTAGAGAATAATGTTGTAGATCCTATGCCCCTAAATGTATAACCATATTTTAACACATTGTTATTATAATATTGTATAAAATAGCCTTTATTTTACCATTGGAGGCCTCCTTGAAGGTAACTAATCAATGACTAATTATGATGTTGAGCCAACTTTTTTCGTTGAGTTAATAACAATTTAAGTAGATATAGGTTAGAATTGAATAAGAAAGTATAATAGGAGTTGTAAACATGGCTAAAGAAGAAGTGATTGTAACAAGAGAAGGATTGACCAAGTTAGAGGATGAACTAAGAGATCTTAAGACGGTCAAACGCAAAGAATTAGCACAACGTCTTAAATTAGCTATTAGTTACGGCGATTTGAAAGAAAATAGTGAATACCACTCTGCTAAGGACGATCAATCCTTCATGGAGACAAGAATAAAGATATTGGAAAAGATGATAACGAAAGCAAAGGTTATCGACACTGTGAGTTTGGATCTCTCCGTTGTTAGCGTGGGTTCCATTGTCATTCTGAATGATATTGAATTCTCAGAGCAAATTAAGTATCAAATTGTAGGACCAGCTGAGGCGGATGTATTGGATAATAAGATATCGTATGAGAGTCCTTTAGGTAAAGAACTTTTAGGTAAAAAAGTAGGCAGTGTTATCAATGTAGCTGCACCTATGGGAATCATTAAATATGAGTTACTTGAAATCAAATCATTATAACATTAGAAGAAAATCCGTCCCTTTTGGGGACGGATTTTTTGCATTCTTACGCTTCTATATAGATTGAACTGTTGAGCGCAAACTTTAGTTCAATCTATATATATTAGCGCTGAATATTGACGAAAATCAGCTTAGCCATTCAACAATTTCTCAAGCTTAGGAAATACACGAAGTGCATTTCCATAGAATACTTGCTCCCAATAGGCTTCGGGGATTAAATTCTTTACGAAGCGGATGTAGGAATCCAGAGGGACAAGCGGCCAATCGGTACCAAACACCAGTCTATCGTATCGTTCAGCGAATACGAGGGCACGGCGGAAATGATCCGTATAGGTCTGCTCTTGCATCAAACGTTCGACCTTTGCATCGTCACCTACAATCCAACCAGATAAATCAGCATATAGGTTCGGATTCTTCTCTAACAAGGCTGCCGCGTCCATGACCCATGGATCACCTAGATGACACATCATAAAGGTGATGTTTCGATGTTTAAGGAAGGTCTCTTCCATAGAGAGTGGATGAGAGTACTTCAGTAAGCCTCTGTCGGAGTAAGTCAGACCTCCATGAATAACGATAGGTAGGTTATAAGTTGAGGCTAGTTCGTAAATAGGGTCATAAATAGGATCACCAACATTGTAGTGATAATAGCCTGCATACAATTTGATACCTACCACATGATCCTGTTGAAGTGTCTGTTCTAGCACCTCTAGCTGATTACCATCGCTCAGGGTTAATGGATTGATGCCAACACAAGTGTACAGATTGGGTGGCAACTTCTCAGTAAGATCAAGCATCATCGGATTAGCTGCAGCAAGATCGGGAAAGGCACCGGGTATCGTTTCTGTTACGCCCATACCAACACCTGCGATAACACCTGCCCGTTTAAATTCTTCTTGTAAGCCTGCTGCTGAATAATCGATGTATGCCAATGTTTGGGCGGTCTCATGAAAGGATTCTATGTTGGAATAATGGATATGTGCATCGATAATTTTCATGTGTTAACCCCTCTCATGATGGCGTTGTGAAACGGATATCGAACAAATCACTGTAAACATGATCAGGGACAATCTGATCTCCGATGGTATAGAACTGTGGTTTGGCAAATTGAGATTCGCCAACCTTAACAAGTAGCTCTTCAATAACGATAGAAGACATCGCATGTGTATTCACAAATGCATAACATACCTCTAAATCTGGATGAGTGACAAGTGTCAGTCGCTCTGCATGTTCCGAAGATCCATATTGCAAGATACCTGAGGTCTCGATATCATATTGGATTCGGCCAGCCTTATAGACCAGAGGATCACCTTGCATACCGTTCAGGTAAACTCGGCTATTCTTCAGATCCTCACTAGCTTTGAAGAAGCTGGAAGTAATCATTCGAATAGGCGGTAGATGAGCACCAGTGAGTTGTTCGATCATGATAACATGACATACGACGGGCGCTCCAGGCAATAGCATATAATGGTGATGGAGAATGAGTCCCCTATACTTCTCATTATTAGTAATCGTTACACTCATACGAATACCAGACCATTCATTTCCTTTATTATCTGTAAGTTGCGTAAAGGACGTTGTTCGTGGTTCTTCCATCAGACTTAGGAGAGAACTCCAACGGAAGCTAGTAGCTATGCCCCCTAACCATGGATTCCACCAAGATTTCGGTCCAACTTGTGGGAAGGAAGAATCTAACCATTCCCGTCCTTTATGTGTGATCGAGAAGAGGGAAGGTGCAAATGCTGGACTAGCCTGAATCCGTAGCGTACCATTGTCTGCTGTGAATACCTCTAAGCCTTGTTCGATGGAAGTCTCACATTGAACCTCTGCATGTGATATAGGGAATATAATCTTTCTTCTCTTTGTCTCAAAGGGTTCGAAATTCAATTGTATGTCGACGACATCAACCTTATGATCACCGTTAACATGAAGTGGAAGAGTGACTTGGGATAGTTGCTCTTCACTTGCTACAGTGAGACTATCTGAAATAAAGCTATTCAAGTCTGATGAAACTGTTACTTGCCCATCCAGATAAATCGTTGTTCTCTCCTTCAAAGTGACTTGAAATGAGTCTTTTACAAAAGGATTTCCATCGTTAAGCGACCAAGTAAGATGCTCCGAAGTTTTTAGTTGCTTCGAATTCTGTTCCTGCATAGCGAAGGCACGGAAATTCCGCCAATCTGCGAACGTCCCCACCATAATACAAACGGGTTCCGTCTCTATGACTTGCCCAGCATGAAGCTTGCCAAGTGGATGTTCGATGGCGAAGACCCAACCGTCTTTCATCAATTGTTGGCTTGCAGGCCAACTGATGCCATGATTTGATAATCCACGATAAGCGAAGAACCAATTCTCCATAATCAATTTGAAATCCCAGTAATCCTTACTGGAAGCATCCACACCTTGCCGTAGATCGAGGTAATCTCCATTATAGGGAATCACATTGTTCATGATATCGTGCATTATTCCTTCACGGAGTATCAAATCGCAAGCCATCGATACGTCTGATGTGTTCTGTACGCGATAATGATGTTTGACGATGCCGTTACCATGAAGTTTCGTAATAGCCACCAGGAGAATGGCCTCATAAGCTGGCATAGTATAGTGTGCTTCCATAACCATAACCTGTTGTTCTGTATATTGGGTTACATGGATGGGGCGATTTTTTACGAACTCATTCGAAAAGGGCAGACCCAATTTAGGAAAGATTAATGCCGTATCATCGATCTCTTTGCCATCTTGAGCAATAGTAGTTTTATTGGTCAATTTGTTCAAATGAACGGAATAACCACCATTACAAATAACCCACTCGTGTTCTGTCTCTCCTCCGAACATGGCAGTATGCCCTTGGAAGAGTCCATTTAGCTCCCTATGGACGACGATTTGTTCGGTATCTATAACAGCTAATAGCTCAATAGATTGTTGCAAAACGCCATATTCATGCAGATGAGCAGTGATAGGTACGGTTCTGCGACCTTTAGCAGGGATAGTGATCTCGATATGACTTTGCTCAAATGAAATCATAGGTGTTATAGGCATATCGAATGAAAAGACGGTCTCCTCATTAAATCCGTTCTCTATCGTTAAGAATAGCTCCATTTCTTGCCCAACATAAAATGCATGATTAGCAGATTCAAGTGTGAGGGTGGCAGAATATGTAGGGAAAACACCAACTTTGAACACGGTCTTAAGACCGTTAATGCTCAGCGTTGCCTCCACAACCGGATGATTCTGCCAAAGGTTCTGTTCCTCTTCAATAGGATGGACTCTAAATTGGCCTTTAATCACATCTTTTCCGGTAACTATCCGGGATTCATTGAGATTGAACTCGATCTGCTTATTGTTTACGCCATGTACTTCAACAGTTAAAGGTTCGTTGTTCTTGCTAATGAGTTCATAGACGATTTCGTAGTTTTTGCCGAAAGGAAGTTTGTGATTTACAACGGTTGCGGAAATGAGATAGTCATCCGTCTCAATCAATCGAAGTCCACGACCCGTACGCTCATACTCCATCTTCAAATATCGCCCATCTTTATTCCATTCGTATGTGAAGTAGTCGAAGCCATTCTCTTTGCGACCATCCGGCTCAACGAGCAGAGCGCGAGTGCTCGCTGTATACCAATCGATGTCTTCGAAGTAGCCTCGAACTGGTTCTGTTTGAAGAACGGATGGAATGAAATTCATGAGATGCGTCATGTCGTCGCGCTTTTCCCAAAAGAAACCGCATTTTTTATACGTAGGAACGGCCTTCGTATTTCCGGGCCACGTATGAAGATCGAGTCTAGTCCAACCTAAGTTTATTGTCTCCTGTACTGCACGAAGCACAAGGGTCTTACCTACCTTGCGACCATGGTAATCGGGACGTACGTTCAATAACGGAATATATAGGGCACCTTCGTCGTCTTTATAGTGAGAGAAACTGCAATAACCGACAACCTCATCTTCTGCTAAGGCTAGGAACACTTTAATATGGGAACTATTGTTATGCTCAGTGAGTACGGCTTGCTCTGTTCGTACAGCATTATCTCCGCCCCAGCTATCTCTGCTTCGGTTCCACATATCAGCCACCGATGCAGCATATTTTGTTTCATATTCTACTATGGTTACATAGTCTGTGTTGATTTGTGTCATTTCGAACCTCCTAATATATTCTAATTAGATTATTCTAACTGAATAGTAAGTGAAAAGGGAAGTACATTATAGGACTTATCTCATTCATATATGACAATCTACTTACTTAAATTCGTCTGTCACAGGTGGGAACCATATATGTCTTAGATCGACCCATCCTTGACTGTTAAATGTCACGCCACGAACAGAGGGCAGATAGGCGGTCTGCACAGGTCTCTCATAAAGAATATGTAGTTGATGTTCCTGAATCAGACGGGCCTCAATCTGAGCGAACTTCTGCGCTCTTACGTGGGGGTCATCCTCACGCATCACACTGTGGAGTAATGTATCAATATCCACTCGGGTGTGAGGTTCAACGTGTTCGGACATCGTCAAATAGAGGTCGAACAGACGAAGTTGCTCATCTTGATCTCGAAACAAGGAGAAGACAATCAGATCAGATTCTAATCGAATGGAACCTTTGAACGCTTCGAGAGATGTCGATACGACATGGCATACATAACCAAACTTCGCTAAGCGTTCAGCAATAAAGTCCGCATCTTGTTTATATTGTGGAATGGTCGCAATGTGAAGAGGGAGCTTGTCCTCGCTTACTTCTCCATGATTCAGTAAAGGTAAATCCCCGGTATTCAGCCAATCCCCATTCCCACGTAAACAGGATAAAACATGAGCTCTAACAACTGGATCATTTAGGGGTCCGGTTTTTTTCGTGTTACAGGTTACGAATTTTCGAATAGAGGCTTCGGAATGGATTTGGCTCCATGATGATCCTTCTACCAAGGATGGATTATGGATAATGTGAAAAGGAGATAATGGGTCTGACGTCTGCTCCGAATCTGTCTTATCCGACGGAATATCCCATGGAACAGAAACAACTTCCACGCGATCCAGATGTGCTCTTCCTTGAAAATAATGCGTGAATACTTCTAACACGCAAATACTGTCATTCATCTCAGTCACTTTGAACGGTCCAGTTCCTATGGGCTTCGTACCGAAGCTAGCCTCTCCCAATTGGTCTAATTCTCTAGGGACGATCGCAGCACGACTGGTAGATAAGAAAGAAAGGAATAACTCATTGGGTTCTTTTAGTTGAATGGTGACGGTCGTTAGATTAAGGGCTCGAACGGATTTTATTTGTTTGGAAATAAAGCTGTATAACGTTTTCTGAGAAGTCTTAATTAATCGCTCAAACGTATACACGACATCATGAGCCGTCATTAACGTGCCATTATGGAATAATACTTCTTTGCGTAGATAGAATGTCCACTGTGTGCGGTTCGAGTCGACATCCCAAGCATGAGCAATATTCGGAAGAATCTCATCCGTATTGTTCGCTCTTCGAGTGAGGCCATCGAATACATGACTAGAAACAAACGATTCCGCTAAAAGATTCATATATAGGGGGTCTAGGGTGTGAAGTCTTTCGCGAATAGGCAATCGGAGCGTATCAATTTGCTTATTACTTCTAATCTCTGAATGGTGTCCAAAGTAAGTGAGGAGCCATTCCTGTAGTCGATCTTGCATCATGGATGACCTCGCATGGATTCTGATCTGATCAATCGCATGTTTGAGGTCTTGTCGACTGATTGCTTGCATCATCGATTGGGCGGCAATCTCTTCAGGTTGAATGAGGAATCGTAGTGTTGAGCGACGTCCGCGTCCACGCTTAGGTTCCCAATGTATCCATTCGTGTTCCATCATTTTACCTATGACGATAGAGGCGTTCCGATGCGTGCAATTTAATGTCATGGCTAACTCATCCAGTGTAATCTGGACATCTTCCGTGGTTCCATAATGCGAATAAAGACGTAGGAATTGGTTATGCAGCTTCATAAAGTTGATCCACTCCTAAAATAGGAAGTTTTGAATTTTTTATTTCTCTTTATCTTCTTATTTTATCATCTAGAATTAGATTTAGAAAGTAAGAAGTGGAGGGATTACCTGTAGTGAATCATATGAAATCGAGAATAGACCGACCTCTTGTTGCCCTAATTGGCGCGTTCGTCCTAGCGATTGCTCATCAGTATTTGTTTTACGGAAACCTTTTGGGTGTTTCTTATCCTATATTTGTCGGCCTACTGTACTTGTATATGTACTACAATGCAAAGGATCAAATGGTACATTCCTCATGGTTCGGGTGGATGTTATTTGGGGCCATCCTGTTACTCACATTGACATATGCTTTATTTCAGAACCCATTTTTTCGAGTGCTCAACTTTGTAACCATTCCTTCACTGTTCTTCATGCATATGGCCTATATCCTAAGTGAAAAGAGACCTGTCTGGTATAAACCTCAGGTGATAGGGGTCGCATTAGAACATCTTATCGTCCAAAGTTTACGACATGTTCCAACAGCATTTCGAATCGTGAAGAAGAAAAGCTCGAGTACCGTGGGGGAACGTCGCAAATCGGTGATAGGTAAAGTGCTTATTGGGCTTGCGATTTCCACGCCATTATTAATGATTGTCATATCTTTGCTTTCTTCCGCAGACGGGGTATTTGACCAATTTCTTTCGGGAATTCCCAATTTCCTGGGCGATTTCTCCTTTGGAGATGGTATCTTTCGGTTTGTGTGGGTATGTATTGTTTGTCTATTACTATTCGGATATTTATGGGGATTCATTGATTCCAAGAAGTACCAGTGGGGGCATGTGAAAGAGGAAGATCGTGTAGATAAGGATGTAGCAGCGGACTCATTAAAGGTCGTGTTAGATCCGATCATCACGGTTACGGTATTAGTAGCCATAAATATCGTGTATGTTCTGTTTGTTATATTGCAGTTTTCCTACTTGTTTGGCGCATGGGAAGGAGCATTACCGACAGGAGCCTCTTATGCGGACTATGCTAGAAGCGGGTTTTTCGAGCTCATGGTCGTTACGGCAATCAATTTCGTGTTGTTGATGGGTACGCTTGTATTTAGTGTGAAAGAACAAGGGTTATTGCAACGAATCAATAATATCATGTTGTACATATTGGTTGTCTGCTCTTGTGTGATGTTGTATTCGGCTTATATGCGACTTGTATTGTACGAGGAGGCTTATGGTTATACGTATATTCGGTTCCTCGTCCATGCGTTTATGATTTTTCTAGGGATACTGTTAATCGTGGCCGGACTTAGAATACATTTCGCAAGCCTTCCACTCGCTAAATTCTACATCGTATTGGGTCTGTTATCTTATGTAATCATGAACTATACCAGTATGGATATGATCATTGCAGAGAAGAACATGGAACGTTACAAAGAAAGTGGCGTTTTGGATGAGTCATATTTGCATAGTTTATCAACAGATGCGACCGGCGTACTTATTCGCTTTAGCCTTGAGGAACATGGAATCATGGATGAGCATCTGAAAGAACGATGGCAGGACTTGTCCATGAGGGATTATGATTGGCCTTCGTTCAATCTATCTGAATACCGTGCTGAGAGAGCGCTGGAGAAGTATTTCTTGGGAGAGAAATAGATAATGGATTAGATAGAAAAAATGAAATTTATAAATATTAGAAGAAGACTACCTCAAGTTACGGATAGGTAGTCTTCTTTGATAACTTATTTATAGAAATGGATCCTCAGTTACGCTTGTCCATTTGTTTTGTTATAACATCCAACTGGTTTTCGATATTACGAAGGCTAGCTTCAGAAGCCATTTGACTTCTTTTCGTTTGAGCAGCATTTTTTAGTGATTTTTTTATAAATCGAGAAATCGAAACAAAGAACAAAATAATTAATCCCAAACCCAGGACTAATAAAATTAGTCCAGGAACCCCTATACCGTTAAGCATAACTTCTCACTCCCTTCGGTTAATTCGCTATAGTATACCATTATAATCCATTGATATCGAAAACAGTTCAAAACCTCAATAGATAAATATTTAACAGTATTTTTGCGTCTAACAAGGAGCTGAGTGCAACAAATCACCTTTGTATACGTTTAAGTAACGATGATGATTGTTCAAAAACATACGACTGGAATATAAATATGTAATCCGGAGGACTTATGAAAATAAAAGGGACCATCTTAATTGCCTTCGTGACAATGTTTTCTTGCTCATTATTACTAACGGGTTGTTTTGAAGGGAAATTAGTTGTACGTAATATTACAAATCCAGTGCCTGTTATTCAAGAGAAGGTCATCCCAACTCCAGAACCGGAAAAGAAGGAATTTTCTTATCTGGATCAACTGCCGAATGAGAAGGTGAAAGCGTATAAAGAATTTGTGAGTGGCAAAGATATTCGTCATTTACAGACATTTACTCCTGAAGAGATACTATTGGTTTACTTCCATTCTGTAGCTATGAGTGATGTAGATGTAATTTACGCACTCACATATGATAATGGTGTATTACCAGATGTGGATACCTTTAGAGAAGATTATTATGCGAATTTAGAGAAACGAGAGCAAGATGTTGCTATAGGTTATAGATATTATGACTCGATCAAGGCGCACGAGGGAACTATTAAAGAAAACGAGATTGTAATGGTAATAACCGTAACCCTAGGTATTTTTACTACATCCACAGCCTACGAGCTGAAGAAAGAAAACAATGTTTGGAAGATGAATATATATCATTTAATGGAATACTTTAAGAGCGAGACGAAGAAATGATAGCGACAGGCTGCACAGAAATATCCTTAATAACTATTTCGAGTTCCTATTTCAATCCCTTTTGTATCGAGCACTTTATAGGTCATATTCACGCTAACGTATCCTTGTTTTTTTTCATCCTTTCAGATTCATTCACTTCAAACTTTAGAATTTCATAGGATGGGAGAGTAGACTTGTAGAAGAAGAGGATTCGTAAATGGGGCATTCTTCATTTGAAAGTGAGTTGATATGATGAATATAGAACTACAGGAGCAGTTTGGGAATATCGATATTTACTTATTTGATCAGTTATTAAAAGGGAATATCACGAAAGATATGACGATCTTAGACGCTGGTTGCGGATCAGGCAGGAATCTCAGATATTTATTGCAGAGTGGTTATAACGTGTATGCGTTAGATCAATCGGAGGAAGCCATTAAACATGTTCAAAGGCTTGGAGAGAAGCTAGTTCCACAGTGGTCCAAAGAGCAAGCACGTGTAGAGTCATTGGAGAACATGAACTTTGCTGATGAGAGTTTTGATTTCGTTATAAGTAGCGCAGTTCTACATTTTGCTGAGAAGGAGGTACATTTTGACCAGATGGTTCAGGAATTATGGCGTGTGCTGAAACCGGGAGGGAGGCTCTTTGCAAGATTGGCATCGTCCATTGGAATAGAGGAGCTAGTGAAGCCATTAGGCAATCAGCGTTATATCTTACCAGACGGAAGTACGCGGTTTCTTGTGGATGAAGATCAATTAATGAGGATCACATCCGCATTACACGGGGAGCTATTCGAACCAATTAAGACCACGATTGTAGCAGGTCAACGGTGTATGACTACCTGGTGTGTAAGAAAACGTACATAGAGGCACACGGTGTTCAGGTTTTGTACTGTAGGTCTTAGTGAGTGTGGTATGTAAGAGGGATAAGTAATCAGTATTCTACTGTAGGATGGGTGGCGGATCTGGGGAGATTATGCCATGGCGAGGAAGATTTTTAATGTAGCCGAGGTTAGCCTTACAGCTAATTTCGGCTTTTTACCATCGAAGAACTAAAGTATTTTTCTTATTTCGAGTATAATAGGGAGTATGCGATAGATGATTCGTGGAAACATATGTCCATAAGTACAATAATTTTAGAATAGATGAGGTTACTTACATGAGCGATCAAAGTTTTAAAGACTATACACTAAGTGAAGAAATCGTACGAGCACTAGATAGCTTGGGTTATACCGCGCCAACTGAGGTGCAACGTGAAGTTATCCCGATGGCGCTAAACAGACAGGATCTTGTCGTGAAGTCCCAAACAGGGAGCGGGAAGACGGCATCCTTTGGTATTCCGATCTGTGACCTAATTGATTGGAACGAGAACAAACCACAGGCATTAATATTAACGCCTACGCGTGAGCTTGCTGCGCAAGTGACAGAGGATATTATGAACATCGGGCGCTTTAAACGGATTAAAGCGACAGCTCTATATGGTAAGACGCCGTATGCCAAGCAAACGGCTGAATTGAAGCAAAAGAGCCATGTGGTTGTTGGGACTCCCGGACGGGTCTTAGACCATATTGAACGTGGAACGTTTGCGCTAGAACGCCTAGAGTATCTTATCATTGACGAAGCCGATGAAATGTTGAATATGGGATTTATTCAGCAGGTCGCATCGATTATAGAGAAGCTTCCTAAAGAACGAGTAACCATGGTATTCTCAGCTACGTTACCTCAAGATGTGGAGAAGCTTTGCTACAAATATATGAGCAATCCTATGATGATTGAGATTAAAGCTACGGGTATCACGACAGATACGATTGAGCATTCCTTATATGAAGTAAGAGAATCAGAGAAATTCGCCTTGCTTAAAGATATTACCGTTGTTGAAAATCCAGATAGCTGCATTATTTTCTGCCGTACGCAGGAACATGTGAATCAGGTGACTGAGCAATTAACGAATGCCAATTATACATGCTCCAAAATCCATGGAGGTATGCTCCAAGAGGACCGATTCGAAGTTATGAATGACTTCAAACGAGGTCAATTCCGTTATTTAGTTGCTACAGATGTAGCGGCAAGAGGTATTGATATTGATAACATCACACATGTTATCAACTATGATCTTCCGATGGAGAAGGAAAGTTATGTTCATCGTACGGGAAGAACAGGCCGCGCGGGTAAAACCGGGAAAGCAATCACCTTCGTAACACCTTATGAAGACAAATTCCTAAATGAAATTGAAAGTTATATTGGGTTTGCTATTCCTAGAAAAAGTGTTCCTTCTAAAGAACAAGTTGCGAGTAATCAAGATGCTTTCCAAGGCAAAATCGGTATCGAGCCGACACTTAAACAAGATAAGAATGAACAATTAAATAAAGAGATTACGAAGCTATATTTCAACGGTGGGAAGAAGAAGAAGATTAGAGCGGTCGATTTCGTGGGTACCATTGCTAAAATCGAAGGCGTCTCAGCCGATGACATTGGTATTATCACGATTCAAGATAACGTGTCTTACGTTGAAATATTGAATGGTAAAGGTCAGCATGTTATCCAAGTCATGAAGACGACAACCGTCAAAGGTAAATTGCTGAAGGTGCATGTCGCGAATAAGAAGTAGAAATTAATACATTCGTGAAGCGTTATTGTAGGAATAAGTGAGGAATTACGATGAAAATCTATTTGTATATCGTGTTACTGTTCTCTATCTTTATTTCAGGATGCTCCGATATGGGGAATGCTGTGGCACAGGATAAGAACTCATTTGTTACACAAGTGACTAAAGATTATCCTGAGCTAAAAGATAAAGAGTACGAGATGACAACCATCAAGCGTATCGTAGATGGGGATACGTTCGAGACGGATTCCGGTCAGAAGGTACGATTGATTGGCGTTAACACGCCTGAAGTCTTTGGCGAAGTGCAATATTACGGGCAGGAAGCTAGCGATTTCAGCAAGCAGCGACTTAAGGGGCAGACGGTGTATCTATTTAAAGATGTAAGCGAGACGGATAAATACGATCGACTGTTACGTTTTGTCTTTATTAAGGATGATCCGATCATGTTGAACGTAACGTTGATTGTTAAGGGTTATGCGAATACGATGTCCCTTCCTCCTGATGTGTTATTCACGAAGAAGTTTTCACTTCTGAAGCGTGAAGCGCAGTCTAATCAAATTGGATTATGGGGCAAAGATGCAAATACGGCGATTCAATCTTGTGCTAACCCTAAGATCAAAGGAAATATGAATTCTCGGAACGAAAAAATATATCATGTTCCCGGTGGGGAACGATATAACGAGACCCAAGCAGAGATGATGTTCTGCACAGATCAGGAAGCGGTCGCTTCCGGATTTAGAAAAGCAACTCGCTAAGTATTTATTTATGATTTCAAGAAGGTGTCATCTCTCCGCAGCGTGTTCTGCGGAGAGATGATACCTTCTTTTTGCATACATGGATAAGGTCCTTAAAAGGGACGGCATAGCCGTTTCTGCTTTTTATGTAGTGATGATACGCAACAAAGAAGGTAATTACTTACTAAATTATTATTTTTTATAGACTACATATAGTAAAATGTAAACATTACCAGTAATCCGCATCGGAGGGGACAAATGAAGGAGTTTAAAGATCGTCTATTTCACATACAAAATAGCCAGAACCAATTGTCTAAAGAGGTTCAGACCTTAATTCGTGAATATGAGTCGCACGATGTAATCCATGAGAATGAGAAACTTCAAGAGCAACATAAGGAACAGAAGATGCGCTTAACAACGTTACAGAAGAAAGTTTCGCTTTTGGAAGAAGAGAACGTGAAGTTACGGACTTCATTAACAGAGCAGATCCTTAACGAGAAAGTGAATATTATCAACGTATCACGAGAGAAATTGAATACATATTTTGGAACGGGTACAGAGGAACATTCAAATCGACTGAGGGCCTTCGAGTTTCAGACCAAGACGGCGGTTCAACGTCTCTTCGAGCGGTCATCCAACCATTTGAAAGAAGAGAAAGAAGAGATAGCAGCTAAACTTACAGTAATATCCGATGAGTTAAATCAGAAGATCATGCTTCACCGAGAGCGCCTAATCGAAGATGAACGCATCATAAATCAGCATATTACGAGTGGGCTAGACCGATTTGCTTCGGAAGAAGTAACCGAAGAGGTGATGCAAAAGAGAATAAAGCAGAATCAGTTTGAAATGAAAATTGGCCTGAACTGGTTGAATAAGGTTGCGATGCTACTCATTATTTTAGCCGTAGGTGTTAGTTTTAAATATATGTATACGGGTTGGTTCAACGGATACATGAAAGGTAGTGCCTTTTTCCTGCTAGGCGTAATTATGCTTGTGGGTGGAGAATGGATGTTCCGTAAGCAAAAGCAAACTTTTGCTTTAGGGTTATTAGGTGGCGGTATTTCTATATTGTATGGTTCCATCTTTTACAGTTACTTTTTGCTCGGAATTATAGATATTTATGTGGGTTTAACGTTATCTGTGTTAGTGTCATTAACCGCAGTCATGTTGTCCTTGAGATATGAATCGAGGAGTATCATTTCACTTGGCCTCGTGGGAGGCTATCTACCATTATTCTCATATATGGGTGCCTTTGGCCTTGAGGGGAATGCAGTATATGTGGCGATGGGGTATTTGTTCTTACTGAACGCATCGATTCTACTTGTCTCATTTAATAAGCGCTGGGTGATTGTGAATTACATCAGCTTCTTATTTAATGTTCCGTCTATGCTGGCCTTGGTGTGGTTATCCGATAGTGATCCTATCAGTATGATGTATGTAGGTATTACTTTTACGATGTACCTTGGCATGACGTTAGGATATCCCTTTAAGTATCAGTCTAAGTTATCATGGTGGGACTTCACGTTACTCGCTTTGAATACGTTCATTAGCTGTGTGACGCTGTACACCTTGTTTGATCTGGCACAATTGGAGGATTTCCAAGGACTGCTGGCATTGGTGTTCTGTCTTGTATATATCGGTCTAGGCAGATTCCTTGAGAAGTTCATGCATCAAGAGCGGCAGACGACGTTGTTATTCTATGCCACGTCACTTACATTTGCAATTCTCATGATTCCATTCCAGTTCGGTACAGAGTGGGTATCGATTGGGTGGCTCGCTGAAGGTGTTCTTTTAACGATCTATGGAAGTCTCAATCGGTTTAAGTCGTTAGAGAAAGCTGGCTGGGGTATTCTAACGTTGTGTCTAGCGGCATTCGTATGGGTAGACCTGTTAACTAAATATTTACTCTTTGGATACGATGATTCATACTATACTTTAAAATATAGCTTTCTCACCGTAGGCATGTTGCTGGTTACATTGTTTTATGCAGTTCAGCAACAGAAGCGGGTGGCACAACTTTTTAGTCGCCCTTATGAAGCTCAACTCGTCACGGCCTTTAAATACGCTTCGTTACTGAATGTGTGGTTCTATTTAATGTACGTGTTGGGAGATTTCTATAATACATGGGTGCCAAGTGATTTTAGCCATTTTGATTTTTATAATTCCCTTCTCACAGCAAGTATAACGATTGCGCTCGCTTACGGACTTTCCAAAGTTAATGTGCTGTATGATCAAGTGGTGAAGTACTACGGTATGTTCTTATACGGGATCGGTTACCTTATATGTATCATGGTTACATTAACTGCCCCAGCGCTACAGTCTGATTATACGTACAATTCGGCAACCGAATATATTGCATTAGGGATATTAGTCGGATTTAATGTATTGGTATTCTTCAGTATTCGTGATGTGCTGATTGCAGTTATTCGCCAGCAGTATAAGAGTATCGAGATATATCCGGTAGCTTTAGGGGTATATTTGCTTGGCATACTAACCTCTTTCCTGGTCGTTCAATTCCAATTGGAAGATATAGGGCTGATATTCAGTCTATTATATTTGCTGCTTGCCATCGTGTATATCGCGTTCGGATTCCGTTATAGGTACGTGTACATTAGACGTTTCGGATTAGGTCTAACGCTTGCTGCCACAGGGAAATTGATATTGTATGATTTGAGTTTATTGTCGACAGGAAGCACGATTATTGCTTATTTCACATTCGGAATCGTATTGCTTGGTATTTCCTATGGGTATCAGAAAGTATCGAGCAGATTGGGGGAGACGCATGCGAATGGGGAGATCGAGGCAGATTCGAAGAGCTAGCATCATTTTCGCGTTAACGCTTTTGGTATGTGCATTCGTGGGCAGGGACGTCATTGTTGCGGCTGAGCAAGAACAGGCGCCGGAATGGCGTTTCTGGAAAGGAATTGAAATGCAGGGTAGCGGTCCATATCATACCCTATTTCTAGATGAAGAAGTGTATGCTGGGGCGGGCGAAGACTTACGTGACTTGCGAATTGTGAATCAGAAAGGGCAGTATGTCCCTTACTATATCGATAGTGGTTATGGAGAGGCTAAGGAACAGAGGAAGACGTATGCCTCTTCTCTGATTCGTACAGCATTGAAAGATGGCAATACATTGTTAGATTTTAAGGTCACCCCCATGGCGGACAATGTGGATATTCAGGGCAATCTACTATCCGTAGAGTTACCAGGAGAGGCTTTTCTGAAGCATATTAAGGTGTATGGGAGTTACGACGGTTCCCAGTGGGAATTCGTAGAACAGAGTGATTTGTACCGAACAGATCAGTTAGTGAAGAATAGTATTGACCTAGGCTCAGAGTACAAATATGAATATTATCGCTTGAGTGTCCTCAATAATGTAGAGAAACTGACATTTTCAAGCTTACAATTGATTCATAATACGCAAGAGCTTGAGTGGCTAGTTCACACGAAGAGGGGGAAGCCGTCCTTTGAAGTGAAGCAGAAAGATGGGTTCACTCAAATTATCGTAAATAATGAGAATCGTCTCCAAATTACCGAATTGCAACTATTTACGGAGAGAAATAATTACACAAGATCATATGAGTTATATGATGATCAGGGGGTAAGAATTGACACAGTTGGGGCACAGGAAATATACCAATTGGACTTCAAAGACGTGCAAATCAAGAACCCTATGATCACAGCAGTTGAGCCGATTAGAAGTCCTTTTATCACAATAGAAATAAATAATCGGGATGATTTGCCGCTAGACATTGCAGGATTCGGCATAGGATATGTCGTTGATAAGCTGGTGTTCGAGGACAAGGGGGGAGGCCCTTACAAGTTACTTTACGGGAATACCTCAGCTACCGAACCTCAATATGATATTGTGAATTTCAAAAGCCATATTGAACAAGAGGATGTTGCACTTGGAAAGCTAAGTATACAAGTAAAAGCCCAAGTTTCTGCTCCTACAAAGGAAGACCCGGTATGGTGGTTACAACAAAAAGTATGGTTTAACGGGATTATTATTCTAGTGTCCATCCTTCTGATTGGTTTGTTGGTTAAGAAGATGAAACCCCCGAAATAAGGAGTTCAACGCTTAATGCATGCAGAGCCGTTAGCCGAATTTTTTCGGTTAGTGGCTGTTTATTTTGAAAACTTTCATGTTCATTATGACAACAATACTTTACATTATGACGTGTATTATGTATAATTTTTCTAAAGAGGTGATACAGTGCAACTTACGAATAAAGTTCGCGAATTACGCGCTCGTTTCCGCATGAGTCAGACTGAACTTGCGGATATCATTGACGTTTCCCGTCAGACTATCAGTCTTATAGAACGAGGGGATTATTCCCCTTCGGTTGTACTTGCATTGCGAATTGCACAAGTATTTGGAGAGCCTGTTGAATCTATATTTTCGTTGAAGAAAGAGGAGGAGTCACAATGAATAAGAAGTTGAAAATCACACTCATGTTCAGCACGTATTTAGTTCTCGGGGCAATCATAGGATTTATGTCAGGATATTATGAGGAACAGATACAACGACTTGATATGAAGAACTGGGATGGTTTCAGTATAGGATTATTTCCACTTGATATTGTATATGGCATATTCGTATTCGTGGGCCTGTGCACATGCTTGGGAAGTATCGTATATATTTTTAAATTTAAAAATGAGCGGGATGAGAATCGGCGTGAACGTTTGTTAGGTAATTCTATGATGATGAACACGTTTGGTATCTTCATTATGATGATGGCAGGCTTGAGTATTGTTTCTCAAATGTTCAGTGAAAATCTAGATTCTAACCCTATGATTGTGATGTTGTTCGCTTCATTAGTATTTCTGATCGTTAATTTAAGTATACAATTTCAATTGATGAGTACGTTTAACAAGTTGTTTCCTAAACGATCGGTTGATATGTCGCGAACAATCGGGGCAAGAAAGGCTTATATCGACAAGTTAGATGAAGCAGAGAAATCTATCGTATATAAATCATCATATCAAGCATTTTCAAATACAAATGTTGCACTGTATATGCTGTTATTCATAACGAGTGCTTATTCTATATTTCTAGGATTTCAATTGTTTCCGTTTATCATTCTGCTAACTCTTTTTATTGTAAATAATATTAGTTATTTTAAAGAAGCGGTCAAGCATTATTAACTCTCAATAGAATAAATGTAATAGGCCTTCCTTCCTTGATTTCACTAAATCTACATACCTTAATATAATCGTAGTTGTTGTGAAATTGCAGATGTTGAAATATTCAGCAGAGTTACATTTGAACATGGGCAATTTTGGAACTTGGAAGAGATAAGACGATATTTTACGTAACAGATACACACAAGTATACGCAACTTATGGATAAGCTTCAGACGATAGAACCTCCTGTGAAAATCGGAGTAGGTCAGGAAGAGACACTCTTCCCATCCGTTAGAGCAAGCTAATGGTGCGATAGAAATAGGGAATAAAATCAACCCTAATCAATTGATATATGAATATGAGGACTTAATATGGAGGTAATGAATTCAATTTAGAATAAAATAACATATTAATGTAAAAAATAATGAAATAAATGGCGTATACGTATAGCGCCGTTGTTTAGTATAATATGTGGATTCACCTAGAATTATTTAGGATACAGGACACCATGGGAGGCAATCATGAAGAATTCTCAAAAATATCAAGAAAGTCTATCTTCGGGTAAGGGCGAGAGGTTCTCTTCATCTGGATTTATATTTGCAGCGATCGGAAGTGCTGTTGGACTAGGAAACATGTGGAAGTTCCCATACATTACGGGACAATATGGTGGTGCAGCATTTTTTCTATTATTCGTTGTGTGTTTAGTGGTCGTGGGTTTGCCCGTACTTCTTGCAGAGCTTGCTATTGGTCGAGGCGGACGAGGGAGTGCATCCTCATCTTTCGTTAAACTAAGCGGAAAGAAAGTATGGGGTAGATTAGGCATGGTATCGGTGATAGCGCCGTTTGTTATCTTATCTTTTTACGCGATTGTTGCAGGATGGACGCTTCATTATGCGGTTCAAGCGTTTAGCGGTAAGTTAGTTCCAAATACGGATTTCACGGTCATGTTTAATGGATTCATGGGTAGCTATACGCCAATACTTTGGCAGGCTGTCGTGTTAGTGCTTGTAGGTGCAATAGTGGTCAAGGGGATTTCTGGGGGGATAGAGAAATTCAACAAGATCCTTATTCCAGGGATGTTTATCCTTCTAGTCGTATTGATGATCCGTGCCTTGACGTTACCAGGCGCAGGTGCGGGTGTATCATTTTTTCTTAACCCTGACTTCTCGAAGCTAACACCAGAGTCGACACTGGTAGCATTAGGTCATGCGTTCTTTTCCCTTTCCCTGGGTATGGGGACCATGATTACATATGGTTCCTATGTCGCGAAACGCCAGTCACTGGGAACGGCAACATTGGCCATTGGAACAGGAGATCTACTTTATGCACTCATCGCTGGGTTAATTATTTTCCCAACCACTTTTTCCTTCGGGATAAATCCTGGACAAGGTCCCGGCCTCGTATTTATAGCATTACCTGCTGCGTTCTCTGCGATGCCTTTCGGTTCTTTTTTTGGAGGACTGTTCTTCATCTTACTTGCGATAGCAGCGTTAACTTCAGCCGTATCGTTGTTAGAGGTGCCGGTCAAATACGCAATGGAACGCTTTGGTTGGAATAGAACGCGGTCCGTATGGATCTTTATTGTCGGGTGTTTCGTATTAGGTGTTCCTGCTTCCTTGTCATTGGGCGTGTCTCCGGGATTAACATTCGGTGGAAAGGCATTCTTTGATTGGATAGATTTTGCGGCTTCTAATATATTGTTACCACTCGGGGGACTTATTGTAACGATATTTGCAGGATACTTCTATAAAGGTGTTGCAGATGAAGCAGGCCTGACGGCAATATGGTTCCGTGTATGGTTGTTCTTACTGCGATTTGTAGCACCTATCCTTGTCGTGTTTGTATTCTTACATTCATCCGGCATTATTAAATTCTAAAGCGGTATCCATGCGTATTCACAAATATCTGCAAAAGGATTACCGAATTTAGCTATACAGAATGATTCACGATGATAGGCGTCCATGTGAAATGGGCGCCTTTGTTGTGATTACTGACTTCCAAATATGAACATAATGATGGAATCAGCTATTGCTTTCGTTATACTGCAATCAAATTCTAACTATAATTGATGTAGAGGTGGTGAGAGTGGTGACTGTTATAATTATTGCTTGTATCGTTGTTGTGATCATCGTATTTGTCTATCTACTAATGACGTTTTATCCACCCTTTGGTGGGAAGACGTCACTTAAGAAATTAACGAAGCAGATCCACAGATCGAACTACTTTAAGGGCAGGTTCTTTAACACCCTTCCAACATCCGTGAGCGACGGCATGGGAGTAACCATCTCCATGTTAATTGATTTCATGAAAGGTAACCCACAAGGAAATCCCAATGCACCGTTACCTGTCGAGTCGGTAGATCCGTTTTTTATACAAGACAATCAGCCAGCCCATATCATATGGTTTGGACATTCTTCATTATTAGTAGCAATCAACGGATTAAAACTACTCATCGATCCGATGTTAGGGAAATCAACGACACCATTCCCGTTCATGGGTGGGAAACGTTACGGTAGGCTACCTATTGAAATCGAAGATATGCCATCAATTGATGCCATTCTCTTGTCTCATGATCATTATGATCATCTGGATTATGGTTCTATCATGAAGTTGAAAGAGAAAGTGAAACATTTCTTTGTGCCACTTGGTGTGGGAGCTCATTTAGAGAGATGGGGTATAAGCCAAGAGAGGATTACAGAGATGGATTGGTGGGAAGAGGCCGTATTTGAAGGACTCACATTGGTGAGTACACCTGCAAGGCATTTCTCAGGAAGAAGGCTAGTGGATAAAGAAGCAACATTGTGGTGTTCATGGATCATCCTTGGAGAACAGGAGAAACTATTTTTCAGTGGGGATACTGGTTATGGTCCTCATTTCAAGGAGATCGGGGAGAAGTATGGACCTTTCGATATAACGCTCATGGAATGTGGTCAATATGATGAGCGGTGGGCTGGGATTCATATGTTTCCTGAACAGACGATTCAGGCGCAGTTAGATGTACAGGGGAAGGTGATGATCCCAATCCATTGGGGCGCATTTACCATGGCATTTCACGACTGGACCGACCCAGTGGAACGTGCATTAAAGGCTGGTAAAGAGCATGACGTAAGTATTTCTACCCCGAGAATAGGGGAGATTGTCTGGATTGGATCATCTAACTATCCTGTTTCAACGTGGTGGAGAGAGTTACATAGAATGAACTAAAGACGAACCCCTATTCATGATTCTCTTTAGAAATGATTGAATTTGGGAGCGTAAACTTTAGTTCAATCTAGTTAGCTGCACACAATAACTTGTCTGGAGAATGATCTCTTTTTGGCAACACAGCGATCAATGATGGTAAACCCGGCTTCTTGAATCATGTCATCAATCGTTTCGATCGTGATAATAACCACTTTGCTTGCGAAACGGCGAGTATGTTGAAGAAGCGAGAGTTGTTCCTCGGGTGTGGTCGTTGAGAATAGATTATAGGGCATATCGATAATAGCTACATCGTACATCTCAGAGACGTCGGCAATGTCCCCATAAGTTACTTCGCCTACGTATCCGAAGTGGGCAATGTTCGCACGTGCACCTTGGACGATTTGTGGGTTGTAGTCTCGGCCTACGATATCAATACCCATAGAGAGAGCTTCCACCAACACAGTTCCAATGCCACAACAAGGGTCGATCGCTTTCACGCCTAGTGGTTTCGGGACGGCAATATTAGCGGCAGCTCTTGCGAGACGTGTACCTAGTGCAATTGAATAGTTGCGGGGTTTCTTCATATGGAGGAACCATACAGCATCGTTCAGACGATATTTACCGAAGTACCAGCGTCCGCCTAAAGTCACGATGCCAAATACATAATCGGGGTTGTGTACGTCTGCTTCACCCTCGATATGCATACCTAAGTCTCGTTCGATGATCCGGCGATCGCCGTAGGATATTTTGTCCGCTGAAGATAGATCGTTAATCTTTACGAATATAACTTTGAATGTGGAATCTTTGAGAACGATATCCTCAACTTGCTTCAGAATATCATTCATAGTGTCGCCTTCGTACATGATTTCAATTTGTTCTTTAATGAACGGACTTCGACTTGGATCAATAGAAATGTCGTTCTTGATGATAAGAGACTCTGTGTCTACTCCAAATAGGGAGCGCATCTCCAAGCTACATAAGGAACGTTCATCATCACTACAAGCAAAAGTGTATATAAATTGGTTAATAGTATTCAATAAATTCCCATCCTTTATAACGTCTAATAGATCTTCCTCATAAACCATATCCGTAAAAGTCTAGAAAAGCAAAAAAAACACGAATTAGGTGGATGTGGCATGGTAAGATGAGTAAAAAGGAACCGTGGGATGAATCCGACATTAATATATTACGCGAATGGAGAACGATGATATGAGTCAAATGGATACAAAAAGAGCAGCACAGTTACTAGAGAAATGGATTTCAGTATATGATATGGATGATGCGAAGGCTTGGGAGAAAGGTGAATTCCCATTTATTAAGGATACTTCCAAAGCAATGAAGCTTTCGATCCAAGTGTTACGAGGTAAATCGGTAGCTAAAGGATCTCAACTGCATGAAGCAGCGGCGCAATTATTGGAGTACGTAGATGAATACGGCATGGATAGCCCATCAGAATGGGAGCAGGAGAATATTCCTTTTGTAAAAGAGGTGCTAGAAGCGGTTAACTTTACCGTTGCTCTGCTTAAGAAGTGAAATGGGTAAATCTTAAATAATTACCAATAACGATAAAGTCGAGAATCAACTTGAAGTTAGCTATATAGTTGTTCTTTTAAAGTGCAAGGAACAAGCTCTTCCCATCTAGGGGAGGGCTTGTCTGTGTTGATAGATAGTGCCTCACACGATGCAACGCTTCACGGATCCCAATCATTTCCTGAATGAACGGGTCACTATACGTTCTGGTTAAATAATGCACATAAAGTGCTTATGAGGAAGAAGTGATACTATCAAAAGTTGGCAGATTCAGAATAATATCGTTAGTGGGACGAAATGACGGCCATTCTATTTATGGCACAGTAAGTAGTTTGTTACACGAATAAGAGGATGTTCTGCAGCCGATTACATGTGGTTCAAAAGGAATTAGTACAAAAAGAAATAAAAGCTGAATATCAAGGGAAAAAAATATTCCTTATTGACGGGAAGACATATCTCCTATCGCAACGATATGTACCTATGATGGGATTTCCTTTACAACGTACAATTCTTGTAAGACAAAAAGCGAGCGTATAACAACTGATCGTCACGAAGTAAGAGACGATCAGGACATCTTTTAAAATAAAATAGTAATACAACAAACCAGCCGATCCCAAGAGAGGTCGGCTGGTTTGTTAATTGTTCATATTACAATGAGATAGCTATTACTTAGGCGATACTGTATTGTCAGAAGTTACGACAACAACTTCAGCATTTGTGATGCCTGGTAACGATTTAGTCATGATTGGGGAATGGTAAGCGACAATTTTCATGCCTGCTTTCAATTCTGATCCCAATCCAAGTCCAAGTCTTGGGAACACATTTGGGATCACGTTTGTATCTTTAGAGATGTTCAGAATCACATCGTTGTCTGTTGTTGTGTCAGAACCCACATTGACATACACTTGGCCTTTTGTTGTACGGTCTGAAGCAATGATGGTACCTTCAACTTTATTGGTTTCCGTTGCTTTTACAACAATTTTATCAGCATGCGTTTGAGCTGGGTAGATCATAGTCATCATTTCAGCGTAGTAAGCATCGACACGAACATCTGCTTTCAATGCTTCTAGCGTTAATTGGTTACCGTCTTGATTAACGATTGTAGTGTCCTTATCAACCGTTAGGATGACATAATTCACGCCGCCTTTTTCCATCGGGTTACCAATCACAGTGATCTTGTTACCTGTTACACTCGTAATGATTCCGTCTGTGCCTGGAGCATTCTCTTGAACCGTTTCTTCAATTGTTGTATCCACTACAACATAGTTCGTTGTTGATTGAGGTGGAAGGCTCTCCATAACAGCAGGACCGTAAAATGCTGTAACGCTCATGCCTTTTTTGATCTCACTTGCTTTGATGGATTTTCCATCTTGACCCATAATCTGAGCGTTGTCAGCAAAGTGTAATACGATCGTATCTTCGAATTTCGAATACATATTTGTACCTGTTACAACGATGCCGGTATCCGTAACTTCGGTCACTTTTCCGTCAACTGCAGTAAAGCTTTCATTTTGAACAACAAGTGTTAATGCGGATCCTAGTGCTGGAATACTCTTCGTAATCTTAGGTCCGTAGAATGCCTTTACAACCTTTTGCTCATCAATAACGGTTTTCAAAGCTACTTTTTTACCTTTAGAATCAACAATCTTGGTATCTTTTGTAATAGACAGCTTAATTTCGCTTTGATCTGCCGTAGTAAGACCACGACCTGTTACGGTAATGAATTTACCTGCTTTATCGTTCACGAAGTCTGTTATTTGACCTATTGTGCCAGGAACAACCTCCATTTGGTTTTGAGTAGATCCTTGTCCGACATGAATAGGCGTTGGTGTAACATTTTGTGCACTTACTGCCATCGGTATAGATACCATTGCTAGAATGGATGCTGTTGTTAACACTTTATACATTTTTTTCATTTTTAATTCCTCCAATTGTTTTCCTAACTGTGTGTATTTCTTTGAAATCCGCTTAGCTTACATAATCTTAAACGGTGAGTTTCATCAAAATGTTGCACAATAGTGGAAGATCGATGGATTCTCTTATGTTATTTAAAAGTTTGTAGTGGAAGAGAATCAACATATGATCATGGAGGACAGCAGTCAGCAGTCCTTTTCCGAGCGTATCCAGAACGCATTCGGTCCTTACTTAATGAGATTATGGCTGACTAGAATATCAGAAATGACATCTGTAGGAATCACAAATTCTGCAAGCCCCATATAACCCGGTGCAACTTCGTATTTATCAAAGGCAACAACAAGTTGACCGCTATTGTTGATATAGAAACCTTGGTCTTTTTTGATGATCTTAAAATCAAATAGCGGATCTTTATTTTCTTCAGTTGCAACCCAATAGATTTTATCAGGATCTGACTTCATCTGTGCGATCATCTGGTTACTGATATTCTCACCTATGACGGTTATATATCGATCATCCTTAAATAACATAGGCAGATTCAATAATATTTGATTCTTCTTATCAATCGTGTCATATTTCATGGTTGTTGAAGATGAACCGACGGTATTTACAACGTATCTGCCGATAGAAAGTACACTATCGTTGTCTGTTTTAACTTCGAACCCTGTATCAATCCCTAGATGCCCATTTCCTTCTTTCTTTAAAGATTCCATTTCAGCTTGAAACTCATTAAATAGCTTTTTGTTCTCTTCAAGATATTTCTGATTTAGACCAAGCTCTAGTTCTTTATTATCTAAATTAGTAATGGCGGGTACCTTGATATCTGCATTGTAGGTCGGTTCGTTAATGGCGTATTCTCTAAAAGTCAGTACCTTAACGATACTATCAACCCCAGGTATGACGGAGAATGCATTAGCGACTGTTGCACTTGCGTTAATTCCAATAACAAAGACCATAGCTGCCACACTAACTCCAGCAAGCCACTTAGAGCTAACCTTTCTTTTTTTCGTTGTCTTTAAAGCTTTCTTTACGACAAAATCCAGTTCATCGGGAATAGGAACATTCCTATATTCTTCTCGTTGCTGTTTTAATTTGTTGTCCATTTTACATTACCTCCTTAGAATATTCATCATTCATGGTGACTCTTAATAATTGGAGAGCCTGATATAATCGGGTTTTTATCGTATTTACGTTTTCATTTAATACTTGAGCGACTTCCTCAATCTTTAAATCTTCGAAATATCTAAGTACGATAACACTACGGTATTTGTCGTGAAGATCATCTAATGTTCTTTCTAGATCAACATCTTGGTAGACGTCTTCCGTTCCCGGACTATTAGACTCGAGCGTTTCCTCGTCTACGACTTGGACTTTCTTTTGTTTCCTTAGGAAATCTAAAGAGGTATTTACCACAATTCGATAGTACCAACTCTTTACGGCTTTAGGGTCTTTGAGTAGATCGATGGATGAAATAGCTTTGTAGATAGAATCCTGGACAACATCCAAAGCATCCTCTTTATTCTTCACATAGCTGTACGATAATCGGTATACGTTCTCTTTGTTATCGGTGATACAACGCGTAAGTATTTTTTCTATATTCCTGTTAGCCATGTAGTTATCCTTTCCACTGCCTTATAAAAGGAAGACGTATGACCGCCCCCAAAAAGTTTTGAATCTCCAAACAATTTTTATCATCAGGATCACTCATGGCTTTTTCTTTTGAACGGCATTCGCTATAAGTGATGCGTAGACCTCCGCACCCTCCCGTGTGAGATGGACTCTATCTTCGGAGAAGTACGCCGCGTTACCTTGACTTGAAGAGTACCAATCAACAACCGTTACGTTTGCGAAATCTGAAGCTACTTTCCTTATTGTTGAGTTAACCGTGTCTTGCCATCTTCTCGGAACACGGGTATTTAACAGTACGATTTGTTGGACTTCGCTAAGCGAGGTAAGTAGAGTTCGTAATTGTTTCGTGCTGAAAGCCCCATTAGTACCTAGTTCAATGATGACTCGACTACCTAGTTTTCCATTGGACTTGTGTGTATCGACCACTTCTTGTGCCTGTGACATTTGCCTGCCTACCTTACCATCGACAACAATGCCAGGTAGCATCTTCGCTAGAGAAGGAGCGGCGTCAAGGATAACGGAATCACCTATAGCTGTAACTCCCTTACCTGGCTCATCCTTCGTAGTTTGAGGCTGACCGGTCGGTCCCTTTCGGTCAGGTGTCGTGGGGAGATCAGATGGTTTATTCATTTCTTTCGTGATATCCGTCTTGTCCACTTTGTTAGGACCTACCGTGTCGATGGGATGTTCATCCTTATCGGTAATAGTAGTTTCTATAGTCGGTCGGATTGGGGCTGGCGTATTCAAATTGGTATTACATGCTATACAGAATAGGATGAATGAGCTTGTGATGATAAGGAATACAGCTCGAAATTTAAATCGGGGCTGAATGCTTATTTTCCCCCACAATCTCCCTAATAAACCGTGGCGTATAGGCTCTTCGATGTACTTCCATGATAGTGCGGATAGAAGAAGGCTAGCTCCTAATTGAAGAATGATACGCAGGCCATTAGATTCACCTGTATCAACCGTAGAACTGGTTAGAATGATGACTGGGTAATGCCAAATATATAGGCTATAGGAACGCACGCCAATCCACCGCAAAGGTTTGCATCCCATGAGCTTGGTTAGTCGACTAGCTGGATGGGCCAGTACCGCTATGACGATTGTAGAGAGCAGAGACAAGAGAACCAAACCACCGTAATATAGGAAATTCCCATTATCATTCGTTTGCCAAATCATAAGAATGATGCTTAAAAGTCCGATCGTTCCAGTCAGATCAAGGATATTACGAGCTCCGCGAGAGATTGCTTTGGGTTTCTTTTGAATTGGCCGACCTATTGCGAGAGCTGCTCCAATCAGTAGAGCAAAGACTCTAGTGTCAGTGCCGTAGTACACCCGACTTGGATCCATTCCCGGTTCGAAGATTAAAGCCATGGCTAGTGCTGAGATAGTTGTACCTGATAGAATGAGCAAAATAAGTTTGCCACGTTGTGGTGCGATTCGTAATCCGACAAGGAGAACTAATGGCCAAATCAAGTAAAACTGTTCCTCGATAGCCAACGACCAAAGGTGTCCAATAGGAGAGGGAGGACCAAAGCTTTCGAAATAAGATACGTTGTGAAAAATGAGCCACCAGTTATTGAAGTACAACGCCGAGGAAACAAAATCACCTTGTAACGCTATCAATTGGGAGCGATCGAATAATAGGAGCCACACAGCAACAACAGCTAGCATGACGAACATGGCTGGCAGTAACCGACGTGCACGTCTTATCCAAAAATCTTTGAGATCAAGCCGTCCGTTTCGTTTCCATTGCGTGACAATCTGATCCGTAATGAGGTAACCGGATAGAACAAAGAAAGTTCCGACACCCAAGAGCCCACCGGGGGCCCAGCTAAGGTTAAGGTGATAGGCGATGACTGCAAGAACAGAAAGTGCCCTAAGTCCATCTAACCCTGGTATGTAACGTCTGTTATGAGACGATTGTTTGTGACGACTAGAAACGTCCCCCTCTGTTGTTATTCTGTTATATTCTGAGATGTCTTTCATAGTTGTTCAGTCCTTCGCCCTTTTTGTCTTACGTTGGTATGACGTATGGCGTAGACTAAAAAGTTCTCAACATTCATTATTTCTTTCTTCGACAGAGCATGTACTCATCTTTTTATGTCGAAAAGGCAATTAAAACAAATTAAATAAAACTAAAAGCACAATATTTACATGTATTTAATCTTGGGATTACAATGCGTATTTAACATAGAAGAAAGTAAGGATGTATTCTGGCTCTAAATCATAATCAGTACTAGCAGAAAACAATGGATTTCGTTCGAAGTAGCGATGGTATTTATTTTCTACAGAGTTGATAACAAATAATTCAAACAGGGGGCACTTATGATAAAGGCAGTTGTTTTTGATTGGGCGGGAACGATGGTAGACTATGGTTGCTTCGCACCGTTAAATGTTTTTATGGAAGTTTTCCGCAGGAGAGATATAGCGATTACGATTGAAGAGGCGCGTGCGCCGATGGGGCTACTTAAGCGGGATCACTTACGTGAGATTTTGCGGATGGAGCGGGTATCTGGTTTGTGGAAAGAGTGTTACGGTCAGCTTCCAGAGGAATCAGATGTCGATGCGCTTTACGCTGATTTCGAACCGATGATGTTAGCGACTGTGCATGAATATGCCGAGCCGATTCCTGGGGCACTTGCACTTGTAGAGCGTCTACGCGCGGGAGGCATTCGGATCGGTTCGACGACAGGATACACCGCCGAGATGATGGAAATTGTGACTGTCGAGGCGAAGAAGCAAGGTTATGCGCCCGACCACTTGGTTACGCCGAATGATGTGTCAGCGGGCCGACCGTGTCCTTGGATGATGTACGAGAACGCGGCAGCATTGAACGTATATCCGATGTACAACCTTATCAAAGTTGGCGATACGATAAGTGATATTCAAGAAGGCGTCAACTCTGGCGCATGGACAGTAGGTGTCGTGAAGGGCGGAAGTGAACTAGGTATGAGTGAGGATGAAGTGAATGCTTGTCATCCAGATATTCTGCATGAGCGAATGGACACAGTAGCTTCTAAATTCCGTTCCGAAGGTGCTCATTACGTGATAGCTACCATAGGAGATCTAGATACGTTAATTCCACGTATTAATCAACGTCTTCAAGAGGGAGATCGCCCATGAATATGAATGTGACTCAATTACCGGATAACCCTTATCTATTGTTAACACCAGGTCCCTTATCGACTAGTAAAAAGGTGAAAGCGGCTATGCTACGCGATTGGTGTACATGGGATCAAGATTACAACCAACTTGTTCAGTCCATTCGTAGTCGTCTCGTTCAGATGGCTTCTAGCCAACCCGATGCCTATACGACGGTTTTGATGCAGGGTAGCGGTACTTTTTCCGTAGAATCTGTTATTGGTTCCGTCATTCCAAGAGACGGTAAACTTCTCGTTTTGACGAACGGCGCCTACGGCAAAAGAATAGCCCAGATGGCAGAAGTACTCGGTATAGATGGAGTCGTGTTGGATGCTGGAGAGACAAATGCGGTGAGTGTGAATCAACTAGAGGAAATGCTGAAAGTTGACACCTCTATCACGCATGTAGCTGTGGTTCATGTCGAAACCACAACAGGGATGATCAACCCGATTGCTGATGTGACTCGAGTCGCCAAACAATATGGCAAAACCGTCATCGTGGATGCCATGAGTTCATTCGGTGGAATTCCGATGGATGTAGCTGAACTTGGCATTGATTATCTAATCAGTAGTGCGAATAAATGCATCCAGGGGGTACCTGGATTTGGTTTTATTATCGCTCGTATAGAAGCACTGCTCACCTGTAAAGGTTTAGCCCGCTCATTATCGTTAGATCTTTATGATCAATGGGAGGCGATGGAACTAGGACATGGGAAGTGGCGTTACACATCGCCTACACATACGGTTCGAGCCTTTGATCAAGCATTGCTAGAGCTTGAAGAAGAGGGCGGCGTAGCACAAAGATATGAGCGATTTACTCGCAACCAACAGACTTTAGTTGAAGGCATGCAAAAAATGGGCTTCGAGACGTTATTGCCCACGGAGCTGCAATCGCCGATCATTACATCATTCTTATATCCGGATTCCCCTGTGTTCTCTTTTGAAGAATTCTATTCAAGGATTAAACAAGTGGGCTTTGTGATCTATCCGGGCAAAATAACAGCTGCATCCACATTCCGTATTGGAAATATTGGGGATGTGCACTTGGCTGATATCGAAAGGTTACTTGTAAACATGGAGAATCAGTTGTTTTGGATAACAAACGCAAACAAATAAAAACAAATAAAATAAATAAAAGAAAAATAAATCGTATTTGACTTGTACTTAATACTCATATAACAAAACTACTTTATAGTTTTCTTATCAGGAAGAAGTTAATAAAACTGATATATACGAGAAGGAGTGGGATTAGAGAAGATGAAGAGATCATTCGGAAGTGTAGTTACGATGTTGTCCATGGTATTCTTGTTAGCGGCATGCGGTGGTAAAGGATCAAATACAGACGTAGCTACAACAGGAGCAGGTGCAACGCCGGCAGGAAGTACTACCGCAGAAGTAAGTGTAGATACGACTTCCAAGGATTTAACGGTTTACACAGCTTTAGAAGACGATCAGATCAAAGCTTATCTAACGACTTTTAATGCTCAATATCCTGATGTTAAAGTTAACATTGTCCGTGATTCCACGGGGATCGTAACAGCTAAACTTCTTGCTGAGAAAGATAACACACAAGCAGACGTTGTATGGGGTCTAGCGGCGACGAGCCTATTGGTTCTTGATCAAGATAATATGCTGGAGCCTTACGCACCAAAAGGTGTAGAACGTATTCTTCCTGATTTTAAAGATAAAAATGATGTAACGCACTGGGTAGGGATTGATGCATGGGAAACGGCGTTTATCGTGAACACAGTGGAAATGGAGAAACGCAACCTTACGATTCCACAATCCTATGAAGATCTGCTTAAACCAGAATATAAAGGCCTCATCACGATGCCGAACCCATCTTCTTCTGGGACAGGTTTCCTGACTGTATCCGGTCTCGTGCAACTGAAAGGTAAAGATGTGGCTTGGGATTATATGAGTAAATTGGATGCTAACATTGCAATGTATGTACATTCCGGCTCCAAACCAGCTAAATTAGCAGGTACAGGCGAATATCCAATCGGTATCTCCTTCGGTTATCGTGGTATTCAAGAGAAAAGGAACGGTTCTCCCGTTGAAGTGGTATTCCCTAAAGAAGGTTCCGGCTGGGATTTAGAAGCGAATGCGCTTATGAAGAAAAAAGTCGTTAAGCAAGTTGCTAAAGACTTTCTAGATTGGGCTATTACAGACGATGTCATGAAAGAATATAACAAAAACTATGCGATCTTAGCGATCAAAACGAATTCAACCAAAATACCTGACGGTTATTCCGTTGATCCTGTGAAACAGTTGATCAAGAATGATTTGAATGAAGCGGCGAAAAACCGTGATAGTATCCTTGCGGAGTGGGACAAACGTTTTAACGCGAAAAGCGAAGAAAAAAAATAAAGGCAAAGAAAAACCCATAAAACGACTGACTGCAAATGAAACCTTGCAGCCAGTCGTTTTTCTTGTGGGAAGAACCAACCAAACAAAACAAATAACACAAGTATTACATAGGTATTACACTCTCTTAACAGCGCAAAAACACTGTGCGCTTATACTAAAACTATCAAGACAAAGAAGACAAAGGAGGCTGGCAAAGATGACACAAGCTTACCTGTCCATTCAAGGTGTAGATAAATCATTTGGCTCTTTCAACGCATTGAAGGAGATTAACATCGACATTCAAAAAAATGAATTCATTTGCTTACTTGGTCCTAGTGGCTGCGGAAAAACAACTTTACTGCGCATTATTGCAGGTCTAGAGAAGCCGTCACATGGTCGCATTATCGTTGGAGGTAAAGATATTACCTCGCTACCACCGGCCAAAAGAAACTTCGGTATGGTGTTCCAATCTTATGCATTATTTCCGAATTTAACGGCTTATCAGAATGTGGCTTATGGGCTTCAGGGCAAGAAGTTCTCGAGAAAAGAAATCGACGAAAAGGTGAAAGAGGTCCTTTCGCTGGTTGAGCTGATGCATCTTCACGATCATTATCCAGCGCAACTATCCGGCGGGCAACAGCAGCGTATCGCGCTCGCTCGTGCGATTGTGCTGTCTCCGGATTTCCTTTTGCTCGATGAGCCTCTTTCCGCCTTGGATGCTAAGGTTCGAGTCAAACTTCGTGAACAAATTTGTAACTTACAAGAAAAGCTAGGCATCACCACGGTCATGGTCACCCATGATCAAGAAGAAGCACTCACGATGGCCGATCGTATCGTTGTTATGAAGAATGCAGAGGTCGTGCAAATCGGGACACCGGAGCAAGTGTACGACGAGCCGAACTCACCGTTTGTTGCTGATTTTATAGGTTCCATCAACTTCCTAGAGGATGAGGAATACGGGAAGAGTCATACCGTTCAGAGGAATATGGCGGTTCGTCCCGAGCATATTCGCCTATCTGCACCAGGTTCAACATCGGGGATGTTGGCCATTGTGAAGCATGTCGAGTTCAGAGGTGCTTTCTACCGTTTGCTTCTTCAAACAGTTCCTAGTTATGGTGGTGCACTCAGCAATCAACTTCTTACCGTAGATGTCTCCGCACACATCACACACCATCTTAAACTTATGAAACATTCGGAGGTTTCCGTTGAATTTCCTCAGGATAAGATGATTAATTTCCCAACTGAAACGATGGTGGTGGGTGCCTAATGGAAAAGCCATCAGTCAGCATGAGCTCGCCTAATCGCCACAAATGGAGAGAACTTGGTTCTTTGCAAAATATACTCATCGTATTGCTCGTGCTTACACTGACAACAAGTACGCTCATTCCACTGATCATCCTGTTTAGTAAAGCTTTTATTAACAGAGAAGGAGAATTCATTGGACTTTCTAATTTCATCAAATACTTCTCTACACCTTCGTTAGCCCAATCGTTAACGAATACAATTTGGATTTCGGTGATCTCAACGATAATAGCTGTCAGTCTCGCTTTCATTTATGCCTACGGGATTAGTCGAACAGCCATTCGTGGCAAAGGTTATTTTCATTATATAGCGCTACTGCCGCTATTCCAGCCTACCATGATGCACGGCATTGCTTTGACTTATTTGTTCGGTAATCAAGGTATCGTTACGAATGGTTTCTTCGGGCTCTTACCAGGCATCCACATCCAGATTTATGGGCCTATTGGTATCGTGATTTCTGAAATACTCTATTTATTTCCACAGGCATTTCTCATCTTTATTACAGCGCTATCGATTACCGATCAACGTTTATATGAAGCAGCAGAAACGCTTGGTGCACGTAAGTTCAAGACATTTCTTACAGTGACATTGCCATCCGTCAAATATGGTTTAATCAGTGCTATATTCGTGTGCTTTACAGCCAGCTTTACAGATTTCGGAGCACCTCAAGCGATCGGTGGCAAGTTCAACGTACTGGCCACCGATATTTATAAGCAGGTCATTGGCCAACAAAACTTGTCCATGGGTGCGACTGTGGGTATATTACTCACGATTCCTGCTTTGATCGCTTTTGCTGTAGATAGGTTCGTCGATCGGAAGCAGCGCGCGATGCTTTCCTCCAAATCGACGCCGTATCAGATACCGGATGGTCGTATGCGTGACAGCTTTTATCATGTGTTTTGCTGGATCATCTCGATTGCGATCCTTATCCCTTTAATTACGATTCTATTCGCCTCACTGATAAAGGTGTGGCCATACAATTTAAACATCAGCTTGAAGCATTTCGATTTCTCAAATGTAGCAGGATCGGGTCTTGAACCGTTCTTTAACTCTCTCAAAGTATCGTTCATAACGGCTATAGTGGGGACGATCATTACATTTGTTTTTGCTTATCTCATTGAGAAATCGAGAACCATGAAGGGGCTCAGGCAGGTTGGTTATTTCCTTTCGGTCCTTCCCCTCGCTCTCCCAGGTATGGTTATCGGCTTAGCATACATCTTCTTTTTTAATAATCCGAACAATCCACTGAACTGGATTTATGGAACGATAATTATCATTGTGCTTGCGAATATTACGCATTTCTATGCGGTGCCGTTCATGACAGCGACGACGGCACTTAAGAAATTGGATAAAGAGTTCGAACTCGTGTCGGAATCCATGCGGGTCCCTTTTTACAAAACATTTCTGAAAGTAACGGTGCCCATGTCTTTACCCGCAATCGTTGAGATTGCGATGTACTTTTTCGTCAACTCGATGGTTACCGTTTCTGCGGTTGTGTTCCTAAGGTCTTCAGAAATGGACTTGGCTGCCGTCTCCATGGTCAGTATGGCGGATGCTGGTGATGTAGCTTCGGCGGCTGCGATGTCTACGCTAATCGTCGTGACGAATATTATCGTCCGTATGGTGTACGAGCTTATTTTGAAAAAAGTGAAGAAAAGAACAGCTGCTTGGCAGACGTCTAAGTAAGACCATCTAAAATTAAAGTAGAACAATTCATACGAACTGGGGGATTGCACGGCATGTCATTGATCGGTGAAGAACGTAAGGATTATATCCTCAACAAGCTGAATCTGGAAGGCAAAGTAAAGACCAATGAATTGGTAGACAATCTAAATGTTTCCTCAGAGACGATTCGTCGTTATTTGGAGGATTTGGAAGAGGAGAACAAACTGAAACGGGTCTATGGGGGCGCTGTGAAAATAAACCTTTCTCGTGAAGAACCCTCCCATCTGAAGAGGGAAGTGCTCTATGCGGATGAGAAACGCAGAATTGGTAGAGCCGCGGCCACACTCGTCGAAGATAATGATGTTATTTTCATTGATGACGGAACGACCACGATTCATATGATTGATTATCTGCTGAACAAAAAGAATATTAAGGTGATTACGATTTCGGTTCCTGCCCTGTACTTGTTAATTGATTATAAGAACAAAGAGCTCTTCTCAGGCGATATTTTCTTTATTGGGGGCAAAGTAAGCTCCTTTCAATCCCGAGTTGTCGGTTCACTAGCCGAGAAAATGGTAGAGAACTTCTATGCGGATAAAGCATTTATTTCGATCGATGGCATCATGATGGAGAATGGCATTACCGGGTTTGACGAAGAACGCGGACAATTAGCGAAGAAGATGATGGCACATTCGAAGCACAATATCGTGGTAACTGACCATTCGAAATTCGGATCGGTGCAATTTTATAAAATGGCTGATCTCACAGAGATTGATATTATTGTTAGCGATGTTCCGGCACCTAAGGAATGGGAAGATGATTTGGCGAAAAAAAACGTCACTTGGATTGCCTCTAATTAAGTGAAGTTTTATAGGAGTAGCAATCGCCTCAAAGTGGTTGGATATAAGAACAAACAGAAGATGGTCGAGGAGGATAAGAACTTGAATATAAGAGAGCGAACAGAAATTGCTGCGGAAGTCCCAAAGGAAATTTGGGGGTTATGGAAGCAGTGGATAGAGACATTGGGAAGAGTTGAAGTCATCCATCCTGCCAGTATGGGCTTAGTCATGATGAGAGCGGAGGAATCGGTAGCTAAGGAAGTATTTCATGTCGGTGAAATTCTGACAACCGATGCCACAGTTACGGTAGATGGTGTTCTCGGGTATGGCATTGTCATGGGTAATGATCCCGATAAGGCCTACACGTTGGCTCTGATAGATGCCCTCTATCACTCTTCTGATCCTAAATGGGCGAACACGAAGGAGCAAATGGATGTTGAATTGATACATCAAGCGGAGAAGCAGAGACAGAAAAGGCAGCAAGAATACCAATTCATTCAGCGGACCATGGTTGATTTCGAAGTCATGGATGCGTAAATAGGGGGATCTTATGAATACGAGTACACATAACGATAGAATTCATTATACGCAGCGGTTATATCGATCCTTGTTGGATACGATGGCTAGACCTGGGAGCATCGCGCAGCTAGAGCCCTATGCCTATCAAGCGTGTCCAAACGAGTTCCGCTATGTGATTGGTATTGCGATTACACTATTGGATCAGGAAGTTTCATTTCATGAGACGTCATCCACGAAAGTATTGGCGCCACACTTGCAATTGTTGACACGATCAACGGCAAATTCACTTCAAGAGAGCGATTATATATGGGTGCAAAAGCTTGCAGTTCCCGACTTGGCGGAAGCGAAGCGGGGAACGGATCTGTATCCCGATCAAAGTGCGACGATCGTGATTCAGGTAAGTCGAATCTCGCAGGATGGAGAAGGCGAAGTCAGGTTAATGCTTCGGGGTCCTGGGATTAAAACGGAACAGATGCTGAGTCTGGATGGCTTAAACAGGGATTTACTCCCCGAGTTATTGTTGAATAGCGGGCGCTTCCCGCTTGGATTAGATTGGATTATCGTGGATGATGAGGGGCGCGTGTGCTGCCTACCCAGAAGCACTAAGATTGTGGAGGAGGGATAGGGTATGGCATATGTAGCAGTTAGAGGCGGACAGCAAGCCATTAAAGAAGCAGAGAAGTTGCTTCATTATTATCGCTTGAAGGACGGGGAACAGCCCATCGCTATCAACCAAATCCGTACGCAGATGAGGCTTGCCGTAGATAAAGCGATGAGCGAAGGCTCACTGTATGACCCTGAACTCGCTGCGCTTGCTTTGAAGCAGGCAGAAGGCGATACGATTGAAGCATCGTTCTTACTGCGGGCGTTTCGTTCCACGCTTCCGCGCCAAGCGTACACCTTTGCCATCGATACCTCACAGATGGAGATTATCCGCCGTATCTCGGCGACTTTCAAGGAAGTGCCTGGCGGTCAATACTTGGGCCCGACACGTGATTATACGAAACGATTGTTGCGTATGGAGCTGATGACCGAGACCGAAGCCGAGGCTAATGGCACAATTAGTGAATTCTTGAATGATCTGAACCTGAACGTCGAAGATCTTGCTTCTGGACAAGTTCCAACATTCCCACGCGTCATTGATTTGCTAAAAGAGGAAGGTTTGATTCATGTTCCCTCTCAAGGAGAACGTAAGACGGATGGAGCTATAGATGATATCACGCGCGACGCCATGACCTTCCCGGCATCGCGCAGCGTTCGCCTACAGGCGATGACGCGAGGTGAAACCGGTGCACTATTAGCTTTCGCTTACTCCAGCGTAAGGGGTTATGGCGATGTACATCCCACAATAGGCGAACTTCGCGTTGGTTACGTGCCCGTGTATATGCCACACCCGATTTATCCAGAGGACACGATTACCTTGGGTAGAGTACTCGTCACCGAGGCGGAGATTGTGGTTCGTCAACAAGATGAGAACGAGAGTGGAGCGGCTCAATTCGCGGTTGGTTACGGTTTATGTTTCGGGCATAACGAGGACAAAGCCATCTCGATGGGTATTCTGGATCAAACGATGGTTGCTGAGAATCCAACTTCGCCAGCACAGGATGAAGAATTCGTCCTTTATCATATTGATGGCATTGAATCTTCTGGATTTATCTCTCACTTTAAGCTGCCGCATTATGTGGATTTCCAAGCCGAATTGCAGCGGGTTCGTTCGATCAACCGGAAGGAGGAGAACGAAGTATGAGCATGTACAACTACGGATTCCTTGATGAGAATACGAAACGTGAGCTGCGTCGCAAAACACTGAAAGCTGTTGCTATTCCTGGCTACCAAGTGCCCTTCGGCTCTCGAGAAATGCCTGTAGCCCGCGGATGGGGAACGGGTGGACTGCAAGTCACTTTATCTTTGATTGGACTTGGCGACGTGCTGAAAGTCATCGATCAGGGTAGTGATGATAGCGTCAATGCTTGCAATCTACGCGATCTCATTAGTGAGACGAGTGAAGTAGCGACAACGACGGACACGATGGAGGCTACCGTGATCCAGACGCGTCACCGTATTCCCGAAGAGAAGATGACGGACGAACAGATTCTTGTATTTCAGGTACCAACACCTGAGATTCTGCGCACGGTAGAGCCAAGTGAACAAGAATCTAGGCGGATGCATGCGGAGCGCGATTATAGCCGTCTGTGGGTTCACCTTTATGAGGATATTGTACAGTGGAAAGAGATTCGGATCTCATACGATTACCCGGTTCTCGTTAACGGTCACTATATCTGCGACCCATCGCCGATTCCGCGGTTTGATGTGCCAAAGTTGCACCAAGCAGAGACATTGTTCTTATTCGGAGCGGGTCGTGAGAAACGTATCTATGCCATCCCACCTCATACGGATATCGTTCCGCTGCAGTTTGAGGACTACCCTTTCACCGTGGAGAGTTATGAGTCAGGTTGTGAGAAATGTGGCAGTACACATACGTACTTAGAAGAATCCTTTGATTCGATGACAGGGGAACGGTATTTATATTGTTCAGATACGAGTTATTGTGAGAAACAGCAGCTTAAACAGCAGAATCAGCCAGTCGAAATAGGAGTGGGTTGGAATGGATAATCGCGTAAGTATTCGGAATGTCAGTAAGATCTACGGGAAAGGCTGCGACAGTTGTATCGAGCTAACAGGTCCCGAGTATGGACGCAATCGCTGTCCGAAGTGTGGAACCATCGTGGCTTGTGCGGATATTGGATTCGACGTTTATCCCGGTGAAATTCTAGGCATTGTCGGGGAGAGCGGTTCTGGTAAAAGTACGTTGGTCAAAACATTATATTTCGACGAAGCACCGACGACAGGCGAGTTTTATTTGCAGGACTTCGAAGAGGGCCTCAGTAATGTGTATGGGCTTAGTTCCCTGCAAAAGCGCTACATCCGTAATCACCTGATGGGCATGGTCTACCAGAACCCACATCTTGGTTTGAATCTTGATTATTCAGCCGGGGGTAACATTGCTGAGAAGTTATTAATGGCAGATTGGAACCATGTGGGTGCCATACGTGAACGTGCCAAAGAATTGCTAACGAAAACAGAAATCCCGATTGAACGAATGGACGATAAGCCGAAATATTTCAGTGGAGGTATGCAGCAACGCGTACAAATATCCAAAGCATTAGCGAACAATCCGCCGCTTCTTCTGCTAGATGAAGTAACAACGGGACTCGACGTTTCTGTTCAAGCATCCGTACTCGATCTGATTCGCCAGATTGGACGCGAGCTTGGGATCAGCATGATCGTCGTGTCTCATGATTTTTCAGTTATTCGTATGTTAACCAACCGTACGATCGTCATGAAGAATGGTCGTATCGTCGAGCAAGGATTGACCGACCAAATCATGGAGGATCCGCAGCATGCTTACACCCAATTGTTGATCAATTCGTTGATCTAGGAGTAAAGGAGAGAAACGACAATGACACCCCATTTACACATCCAAAACTTAACGAAGGCGTTCACGCTGCATCAATTTAACGGGAAGCAGATTGTTGGTTGTAGTGATATTAGCTTAGAGCTCGAACATGGCGAATTTATTGGCATTACCGGCAAAAGTGGTGCTGGAAAGTCTACCATTTTAAAATGTATATACCGCACCTACATCCCTACGTCGGGAAGCATGATGTATCACTCGGATACACATGGTCTGATAGATTTGGCACAGGCAGAGGAGCGGGACATTCTCGAGATTCGACAGAAAGAAATCGGATATGTCTCGCAATTCTTGAGAGTACTACCTCGGGTTACGGCGCTAGATTGCGTTGTTGAAGTGCTTGTCGAGGTCGGCACGGATAAAGCAGTGGCGGTTGCAGAGGCTCGAGCGATACTAGCTCATTTTCAATTATCTGAATCGCTGTGGGAGTCTTATCCTAATACGTTCAGTGGTGGCGAGAAACTGCGCCTTAATCTAGCTAGAGCGATGGTGAAACGGCCGAAATTCCTCTTGTTGGATGAACCAACGGCTTCACTGGATCAAGGGTCCAAAGCTTCTGTTCGCGATATGATTATCGAATTGAAAAGAGGCGGCACCAGCATGATAGGTATTTTTCATGACTTGGAATTTATGGAGAGCGTTGTGGACAAAGAATTTAATATGAGAAACGGTATTATGGTTGGAGGACACGCGTGATGATGAGAGCCCGTGAGTTGTTGATAACGAATGCCCGTATTATTTTGCCGGATGAAATGATAGAGGGACATGTGCACATTCAGGATGGTAAGATTGCGGCTATCCTGACGGGTGAAGTGACTAGGGCTAGATTAACGTCTGAAGTTCAAGTGATCGATGCAACTGGACTTCATCTGATGCCGGGTATTATCGAGACGCATAGCGATGCAATTGAGAAAGAGATACAGCCGCGCCCGAACTCCATATTTCCACTGGAAATGGCGATGTATGAGCTGGAGAAGAAGATGGCTGGTGTGGGCATTACCACACTGTATCATTCGATCAGCTCTTCGGATGGAACATCTGTACGCAACGATGAGGTTGTTGCTAACATCATTCAGTATGCAGCGCGCAGACGCAAGGAACCCTCGATGCTGAGACATCGCGTGCACCTTCGTTATGAGATTACGAATATCGCAGGTATTCCTATGGTACGGGACATGTTGGAGAAAGGCCAGATTGATCTGCTGTCTTTGATGGATCATACGCCGGGGCAGGGTCAGTACAGAACGAAAGAATCACTACGTGATTTCCTTATGGGGACGGAACATATGAGCTTCGAGGAAGCGGGAGCTACCGTCGATGAATTAATCGCATGCCAACAGCAGGTGGATTGGGATCAAATTAGAGAATTGATACAACTAGCCCATGCGAAGCAGGTGCAGTTGGCTTCACATGATGACGATACAACGGATAAAGTTCAATTTATGCGAGAATTGGGTATCTTAATTAGTGAATTTCCGGTTAGCTTGGAAGCCGCTAAAGCGGCTAAATCCCACGGCATGTATGTAAGTGTAGGAGCTCCGAATATCGTCAGAGGCTCTTCTCATAATCGGAACTTGCGCGCTATGGATGCGATTGACGCTGGTGTGGTAGACATTCTCTGTTCAGATTATCATCCACCGTCTTTGTTACCGGCTGTAAGTATCATTGGTGAGACCGGCGTCGGCTTAGCTCATGCTGTGCGCATGGTTACACTGAACCCTGCGCGGGCCTTGGGAATTGATCAAGATTATGGCTCCATTGAAGTTGGAAAAGTAGCAGATCTAGTGCTAGTAGAAATGAAAAACGGGTATCCATTAGCTCGTAAAACGATGATTGCCGGACATTTCGTCTATCAATCCGACTATTATCTCCAAGGAGTTGAAGCGTAATGATCGACCTTCATTGTCACACACATATCTCCGACAATTCGTATACCATCGAAGAAGTTATTCAATTGGCTAAGGAGCACGGTGTCGAGCATTTGGCTATCACGGATCATGACACAACGAAAGGCTTGCCCAGCGCAATCCTTTACGGAGCGGAGAACGGCGTAAACATCATACCCGGAATTGAAATTTCGGCGTTTGATTTTAGCAGGGGAACTCGTGCTCATATTTTGGGGTATTATGTGACGCCGGGACATTCAGCGATCTCACAACTGTGCGACCCCCTAATCAAGCAGAGACACGAAGCATCTTATCAGATGGTGGAACGAATCATTGAGGCAGGCTATAACATTACCTGGCTTGGCGTCAGTCAGTATGCAACAGGGGGAACCGGTGTTTACAAGCAGCATATTATGCATGCTCTGCTGGATGCCGGTTATACAGCAACAATATATGGCGATTTATACAAAAAGCTGTTCGCCCGTGGGGATCAGGACAAAGGGATTCCGACAGGCATTGCTTATACATCCATTACCTACATTGATATGTTCGATGCAGTGAAAGCCATTACGGAAGCAGGCGGCGTACCTGTGCTGGCTCATCCAGGACAAATGCATAACTTCCCGGCGATTTCCGACCTTGTCGATGCGGGTCTTCAAGGGATTGAAGTATGGCATCCTTCACATGATACAGCGACAGAGCAGCGAGCTAAGGATGCAGCAGCCGAGTTCAACCTGATACAAACCGGCGGCTCGGACTTTCACGGGTTTTACACAGATTCCCAAAGTCATTTAGGGAGTAAAAGCCCGGGGATTCAGAATCTGGAAGCACTGCGTAACCGAGCTTTCGGAAAGGCTTGAATGGATGATCGCACATACGGTACCTTTACGAAAACGCTCAGCTCAGAGGATAAACTAGAAGTATTACAAAAATAAAGTGTTGATTTTAATATTAGGAAAATTGCGTTCCTGACACATGGTAATAGAAAAACATCAGATATTATCGCAAAGACCCAGAAAAATCTAGTTTAAGATGACTTTTTTTAGTTGGTTGTTGCATTTACGGATAACGCTAGTTAAATAAAATAGAAGTATTAAATAAGAACCCACTCCAGCAAAAGGAGTGGGTTCTTATTTAATACTGATGTAAATTATATGGTCAAATCGTACTTTGTGCTTAGATTCTTTGCGCATAACTTTATCACAGGCAGGTGTGGGCCCATCAATCCGTAAAACAACAAATATAAAGAAATATTAACATAAAAGAAGAAAGTTTAACCTTTATTTAATACAGCGTTAACAAAAGGGAGGTAAAGTGATAAGGAGCAATTAAACGTACATATGAGAGGGAGAATGAAATGAAAAAATGGGTTAGTTTACTACTAGTATCTATGATGGCAATGTCAATTACTGTAGGTTGTGGGAATAATTCAAAGGATGCGCTTAACGGTAAGGCAACAAATAGCGGAGGAAAGCAATCAGTAGAAACAAAGAATAACAAAGAAATTACGGTATACACGGCATTGGAAGATGATCAGATACAAGCGTACCTTACATCGTATAGTACACAACACCCTGAAACGAAGGTCAATATTGTTCGTGACTCAACAGGGATTATTACAGCTAAGCTTCTTGCTGAGAAAGACAACCCAGTTGCAGATGCCGTGTGGGGAGTGGCAGCGACAAGCTTACTTGCTTTAGATAAAGAAGGTTTGCTTGAGCCTTATGCGCCAGTAGGATTAGATCGCATTCAGGATAAATTCAGAGATAACGCAGAAACACCAAAGTGGGTCGGGATTGACGCATGGGAAACAGCGCTTGTTGTGAACACGGTTGAATTGAAAAAGAAGAATATACCTATTCCAACATCTTATGAGGATCTGACAAAGCCTGAATATAAAGGAATGATCGTAATGCCTAACCCTGCTTCCTCAGGTACTGGATTTTTGGATGTAGCGGGTTGGTTGCAATTGATGGGTGAAGATAAAGGTTGGGCATTTATGGACAAGCTTCATGAGAATGTCCAGGCCTATACGCACTCTGGTTCCAAACCAGCCAAAATGGCTGCTGCAGGTGAAGCAGTAATCGGAATTTCATTCGGGTATCGTGGAATTACAGAGAAGAAAAAAGGGGCTCCAGTTGAAGTTGTATTCCCGTCCGAAGGTTCTGGCTGGGACGTTGAAGCGAACGGTCTGATTAAGAAACCTGAAATGAAAGAAGAAGCAAAACAATTTTTGGATTGGGCCATTTCTGATGAGCCAATGAAAGAATACAACAAAAACTATGCCATTATTGCTGTTAAAGGTGAAGGTACGTTAATTCCTGAGGGCTACACAAAGAACCCGATCGAACAATTAATTAATTATGATTTGGTTAAATCCGCAAACAATCGTGATGCGGTACTAGCAGAGTGGTCCAAGCGTTATGACGGTAAAAGCGAACCGAAGTCGTAATTCATATCCTATTCAAAAGAAGATTATGATCAACGAGGAGTTTTGAAATGACATCATTGCCTTATCTATCTATACAACATGTCACGAAAACCTTCGGCTCGTTTACCGCGCTAAATGATATTACTGTTGATGTCTCCAAGGGGCAGTTCACCTGCCTCTTGGGTCCTAGCGGTTGCGGAAAAACGACGCTGATGCGTATTATTGCCGGTCTTGAGCAGCCAGATCAAGGGTGCGTTAAGGTCAATGGCAACGATATTACATCGCTACCAGCGGGGGAACGAAATGTCGGCATGGTATTTCAATCATATGCCTTATTTCCGAACATGAGCGCGTCGCAGAACATCGCTTTTGCACTGAAAGGTAAACTGTCGAAATCAGATATTACTGAAACGACAAAAGAAATGCTAGATCTTGTCGGATTAACTCATTTAAAGGATCGTTATCCGGTTCAACTGTCGGGAGGACAACAGCAGCGCGTTGCATTGGCAAGAGCCATGGCATTATCTCCCGATTTTTTGTTGCTAGATGAGCCGCTTTCCGCGCTGGACGCCAAAGTTCGGCATAAGCTTCGGAAGGAGCTACGCGAATTGCAGGAAAAGCTGGGTATTACAACAATTATGGTCACGCACGACCAAGAAGAAGCCTTGACGATGGCTGATCAAATTGTGGTCATGAATGATGCGGAAATCGAACAGATTGGCTCGCCACGCGATGTGTATCAAGTCCCTGCGTCCCCTTTTGTCGCCGATTTTATCGGATCGGTGAATCTGATTCCTCTCGAGGATGATCGGGTAATGGCCATCCGGCCGGAATATATTCAGATACAACCGTCACAAGTTGAGGGGTCTGTCCCTGCCATTGTGCAACAAGTAGAATTTCGTGGGATATACAGCAGAGTCTATTTGAAGCTTACCAACCAAGCTTGGGTGGACAAAGAAGTATCCGTAGATGTATTGGATCATGACGCGAGTCGCCTTAATCTTGCGCGACAATCCGTTGTCCATTTGTTAATGCCGGAACGTCGTCTCATTCACTTTACATAAGGATTCAGCAACTCACTGCAATACGAAAGGTTGACATTCATGATGCACAGTCGAAAAAAAACGCAATCCTACGGAGTGAACGAACGCCATCAAGTCGTATGGCTCATTGTGTTGGCGATTCTGATGTTCGTATCCATCGTTTTCCCTTTATTTCAATTGTTTCGTAAAGCCTTTATCAACAGTAAAACCCTTGAACTGGGTTTTTCTAATTTTATCACTTATTTTCAAACCCCTTCATTGTCGCATTCTATTATCAATACGTTGAACATTTCGTTGTGGACGACGGCTATTTCAGTCGTGTTGGCCTTTATTTTCGCCTATGCGATGGCTAGGACAGGAATTGCAGCCAAACCATTATTTCGATATATTGCGATGCTCCCTTTATTTACACCGACGATGATGCACGGAATCGGGCTGACCTATTTGTTCGGTAATCAGGGGTTATTTACGACAGGCTTCTTCGGCTGGCTACCCTTCTCTTTCGACATTCACCTCTACGGTCCAATAGGGATCATCATTTCCGAGGTCATCTACACCTTTCCTCAAGCCTTTCTTATTTTATCGATTTCATTAGCCGTGACGGATTACCGTATGTATGAAGCTGCGGAAACAATGGGCGTCGGGAAAATGAGTCAGTTCTTCCACATCACGCTACCTAGTGTGAAATTCGGTGTCATTAGTACCTGTTTTGTATGTTTTACACTCAGCTTTACCGACTTTGGAGCTCCGAAGGTCGTCGGAGGTCAATACAATGTGTTAGCGACAGATATTTTTAAGCAAGTGATTGGGCAACAGAATATGTCGATGGGTGCGGTAGTGGGCATGATTCTTATTTTACCGTCCATTTGCTCGTTTATCGTTGATCGCATCATTTCTAGAAAACAACAAGGTACTTTTACAGCGAAATCAACCGTCTATGTGATTAAGAAAAGCCGGATGAGAGACTTGTGGCTTACGTTGTACTGTTCTCTCATCTCCGGTTGTATTGTGCTTCTATTTGCGGCAGTTGGATTTGCTTCAATGGTTAAAGTATGGCCGTACAACTTAACACTGACATTCGATCATTATCGTTTTTACAACGCTGCTGGCGCGGGTCTAAGTCCGTTTTTCAACAGTGTAACCATGTCATTCTACACAGCGATTATTGGCACAGCTGTCATCTTCTTTATCGCATATATGACGGAGAAAATCAGATTGTTTGCGCCTTTACGGCAGCTACTCTATTTCTTGGCTATGATTCCGCTGGCTTTACCCGGCATTGTCATCGGTTTGGCCTTCATCTTCTTCTTTAATCTACCGAATAATCCGCTCCACTTCATATATAACACGATGACCATTCTGGTGCTGGCTAATATCGTCCATTTCTTCTCCGTTAACTTTCTGTCGGCAACGACAGCACTCAAGCAGCTAGACAAAGAGATGGAACAAGCAGCAGATTCAATGAACGTCTCCTTTTATAGAACGTTCTTTCGCATTACCATTCCGATGTGTATGCCTGCCATTTCGGGGATGATGGTGTATCTGTTTGTTAACTCCATGGTCACGGTATCAGCGCTGGTATTTCTGTACGGCACAGACTTGAAACCAGCTTCGGTTGCCATCGTCAATATGGAAGATGCCGGGGATGTGGCTGAAGCAGCGGCAATGTCGATGTTGATCTTACTGCTTAATTTGGGTGTGAAAGGTGGCTATGAGGGAGTGGTTGCCCTTATCACCAAACATCGTTCCAAGAGAAGCGACAAGTTGAGAATCAAGGCGGATAGCCTGAATTCCATAAAAAAATCGGTAGGAGTGGATGCGAGTGTTTAATCGAAATGTCAAAAAAGTCTTATCCTCTGTCATGGTCTTAACGATTGCGATGCAGCTTGCGATTTGGCCTGCACCGGTTGCACAAGCGGCAAGCGGGTGTAGTGCGCCAGTTGCCGATCTGGTCGATTTCGACTTTAACGATTCAATCACAGATGACAAGTCGCCTCGAAATGTGGACGGTACAGCCTTTGGAAATCCGCAACTTGTCTATGAACCTGCTCTAGGAAAAAAAGTACTGAGCTTAAACGGCAACGACCAATTTATTATGATTCCTGACTCTGCCGCTTTAGATATTACAGGTCCTTTTACAATGCTCGTACAATTTAGCACTAGCTCGCTGACGGGTGAAAAAGGCTTATTTGGTAAAACACAATCCGGCGGTTACGGGTTAGAAGTTAACCCGAATAAAATTGAATCTTGGAATCATATCGGTGGGGCTTACCGTAAACTGACCAGCCCGTCAATCTTAGCCAATAAATTTTATGATGCTGCAATTGTATACACGGGTACACAACATATCTTGTATGTTAATGGTCAAGTCGTTGCATCTGAAGCGCGGACAGGTGCAGTTTCAACAAATAATGTGCCATTAGCTATCGGTACAGATGCGCAGTCAGCAACAACAGGACAGCTCCATTTCACAGGGAAAATCGGATATGCAAAAATGTTTAATAAAGGACTGACAGCCGAAGAACTGCAATGTTATTACGATCAAACAGGCATAATGGCGGATCATCAAATTCCTTCATGGGGGACAGGCAGTGAGTTGACTGGTGTGCAAATAGACCCGTCGAACTTTATTCTAAACTGGACTGCCGCATCAGACGATAAAGGGATAACCCAATATCGTGTTTATCGAAATGGATCGCTAATATCGACCGTTGCAGGAAACACAACCAGTTATAGCTTTCGTGAAATGCTCCCAGGGGAGAAGGGATCCTTCAAGATAGAAGCGGGTGATGCTGCTGGAAACTGGACGACGGACGGACCTGCTTTTCAATATGTCATACCGGGAACATTATGGCCGACAGGCCAATCCTTAACGTTAACACCGATGGGGCTAACGAGCATGAAGATCGAATGGCCTGCAGCTTTCGACGAACAAATCATCACCCAATATCGCGTGTATTTGGACGGCACAGTATTATCCACGCTTTCTTCTTCAGAACATCAGACCACGCTTCAAGCTATTCCTCCCGGGACCACGCATACGGTGGAAGTTGAAGCGGGAACCGCTTCTGGCATCTGGGCAAATGTCAGGTTAACGAATACCTTGACGATGCCGGGATTCGACATCGTGGCTCCTGTGGGAATGAATCCGGATTTGCTAGATCTTTCTTTTGAACAGACAGTCATTGAAGACAAAAGCATCCTGCACAATGATGTTATAACTGCACAAGATCCTAATTTGTATTTCCACCCCGCTTTTAATAAAAGGGTACTGGATGTGAATGGATCCTTCTATGCTCGCATTCCTCATCAGGAGGCGCTAAGTCCAATTTATTTAACATTGGCGACTTCCTTTATGCTTGATGACCTTTATCGAAATCAAACGCTTATCGGAAAAACAAATCACTCTGACTACGCATTAGAATTTAATCCGATCTCGAAGAAACTGGAAGCTTGGTTTTTGATTCGTACAATCAACGGGCAAGAATCCTATGTGATCGTTGAGAGTAACAATACAATCGCAACGCAACAAGTGTATTATGCGACGGCAACTTACGACGGCGCTTCAGCAAAGCTATATTTAAACGGTGTCCTTGTGGGTAGTAAGCCCATTAGTGGTGTTGTAGCGGGCGCAGGCAAAGTTGATTTGCTCATCGGTGCTAATGCGGCAGGTAACGGAGCGGAGAATTACATGGACGGAAAAATGGGTTTCGTTCACCTGTACAGCAAGGTGTTTGAGGCAGCTGGCGTTAAGGACTTATATAACCGAATGACGAGCGTAGCACCTGTTACGATCTCAGCATTACGGTGGGAAATGCCGCAAGAAATGTTTGTGGGGAAAACGGAGCAAGCCAAGATTATTCTTGTCTCAACTGATGGAACAGAAAGGGTTGCTGAGAGCGGAATAAGCTATAAGAGTCTGACACCGAATATGGCTACTGTAACGGAAAAGGGTGTGGTCACACCTCTTCAAGCGGGGACAGCCATGCTGAAAGCGACTTTTGAAGGGGTTAGCGCGACCATTTCAATTACGGTAAAGAATAAAATTCCGCAATCTTTGACGATCATAGGTCCTTCCGTGATCCGGACGGGTGAACAAGCTGATCTCAGCTTGTACGTTAACTATGATAATGGAGAATCGGAGATGCTGACTTCGGATAGGATTTACAGCTCGAATCAGCCGATGATTGCATCCATTTCCCCTGAAGGCAAGCTTACCGCTTTAAAGGAAGGTACAGCGATTATTCATGCTGAGTCTTTGGGTATGAATGCAGACTTGAGGGTTCAAGTCGTGAGTGGTGCATCTGCGATTAAATCATTGAAATTCACGGGTCCTTTGAATTTGTACGTAGGTCAAAAGGGATCGACCGTTCTAAACGCCGTTTACTCGGACAATTCCGAAATAACGGTAACGAAGGATGTGCGATATGAGAGTGATAACCCCTCTGTGGCATCGGTTGATGCCGTAACTGGCGTTCTCGAAGCAGTACAGGCAGGATCAGCCTATATTACAGCGATTTATCAAGGGTATGAAGTCGGTTATAGTATGACCGTACAGCAACCTAGGCTTCGATCCGTGAAAATCAGTGGAACGTTAAATACGATTCGTAAAGGTGATTCCTTCAACCTAAAAGCTGAAGCGTTGTACAGTGACGATTCGGTAGTTGATATCACGAAGACAGCGAATTGGTCGATTGCGAACGAAAGCTTATTAAAGATCAACGCACCGGGTTCCTTTACGGCATTAATTCCAGGAAAAACGGTTATTACATCTACTTACAACGACATGATAAATGATTATGAAATGACGATAGAGCCTTCTCCATCGGACAACGATAACAATGGTAACAACGGTAATAACAATAACGGTAGCAATGGCAACAGTAGCAACAATAGTAACAATGGAACTGGCTCGAGTGTTGGAGACACAAACCCGACTACATCCAATATGGTTGTCATCACCGCCCCAGAGATTACGAATAGGAACGAGCCTTACCAAATAAAAACGGATGAAGTAAATTTGGTGTTCCCATTAAATACTGGCAATCTCCTCGGCGACAAGAGCTTTAAGCTTCAGGGTAAAGATATTCGATTAGACTTGTCTTCCAGCCTTTTCGAAGCTGCTGCAAGACAAGTTCCGAAGGGCTCCGAGGTGGGGGCATCCTTATCTTGGTCTATTGCTAGTGTACCGGACTCTGAATTGAAAAAGTGGATGAGTCAAGCAAATATGCCAGACTCGGTAAAAATGAATATCGCATCTAAAGCTCAAATCATCACGTTCAGCGTGAAGGATGGAAACTCGAAAAGCACGCCAGTCCTGTTTACGGATCCTGTACACGCAGTATTTTCTTATAAGTCGGATGCTAAGAAATCATTGCTGGGTGTGTATCAAATATTGAACAACGGAAGTATGAAATATATCGGTGGCAAAGTAACGGCAGACGGAATTGAAGCTGATTTACCGCTAAACGGACATTATATCGTGATGACCTATGAAAAGCATTACAAGGACGTCAATGGAACCCATTGGGCCTTAGATGCTATTCAAACATTAACCGCCAAGCATATTGCTGAAGGGACGAGCGCGGACTATTTCCAACCATCCCGCATCATTACGCGAGCCGAGTTCGTTGCTCTTTTGGTTAGGTCTCTGAATATTCCGTTGCAAGCTTCTCCAAGTTTTTCGGATGTCTCTAAGGATGCATGGTATGCAACCTATGTTGGGGCGGCAGCAAAAGCGGGCTGGGTAAATGGACAACAAAACGCCATTTTTGCTCCGGAAGCACCCATTTCAAGGGAAGAAATGACGGTTCTGCTTGCCCGGGCCTATAGCACTCTGAGGGGAAATGATGAGACGGTGAGAATGCCATATTATACGGATGCAACAAAATTGTCTGCTTGGTCTGTCTCCGCAGTTCAACAAATGTCTTCCATCGGCATCGTAAAAGGAGCAAGTAACGGTAAGTTTGAGCCACAGCGTTTAGCGACTCGTGCAGAGTCCGTTCAAGTTGTTGTGAATTTGTTGAATACATTGGGAGGTGTGACCGAGTAATGAAAACTTTTCTTCGTACAAAAAAATATGTAGGCATGTTTATGGCTCTTTTGATGCTATGTCAATTGACATTATTCGTCCCAAGCCCCAAGGCTTATGCAAGCAGTTCATTGGATGTCCTTGACTGGGCGGATTCGAATCGAAACTATAGAATGAAACTATCTTTTGACAACATCGCATCCAATGAAAACTTGCTGGATTTCTCGGTTCCCGTACGCTTGGATACATCCAAGATTGATTATGCCGTGACGGGACCGACTGACCTTCAATTTTTCGATGAAGATCAGCTAACGATACTCCCATACGAGGTTGAAAAATGGGACGCGCAAGGTGAAAGCATTGTCTGGGTTAAAGCGCCGCAAATTAACGCCAACTCAAGTACAGATCACATATGGCTGTATTACGGCGGAAGCTCAAAAGCAGTCAATAATAATGCGAAGCAAGTGTGGGATCCGAGTTATTTACTTGTCTATCACTTCGGAGAAAGAATCGAGGATTACTATTCAAAGCCATCCGTAGTGAAGCAATTTCAGGAATCTACTTCCAACAATAATATCGGATTAAGACAAAGCGTGGGGGCGAGCGCAAGCGGTACTTCTTATAGTTTTGAAGGACAAGACCCCAAATATAACCGTGTTGGCAAATACTACGAAAGCCATCGAGGCGGGATTCGGTCGACGAATGGGAATGTCGGAGATGGTGAGAAACAGATTACTATCGGAGGCTGGGTTCGTGCCAATGAGTACGAGTTGAAGCAAAACAACTATGTGATATCTCGAGCACGCAGCGTTGACAATGCCAATGAAGCTTTCTCCATCACGTTAAACGGTGGGAAATGGAAGGCGAACGTGTATACAAATAGTACTGACCCGGATTTGAACGGATATGCATCCACGGGAGAGATGAACGCAGGAACGGTCGATGCGAATTGGACTTATTTAGCTCTTACCTATGACAGCACCCAAGCAAGCAATAACTTAAAGTTATACAGAGACGGGGTTGAGGTAGCTTCGGCAACAAGGGCTGGAACGATTATTCAAACCTCGGGTGCGGCGGCACCATTGACGATTGGGAAGTCCTCCGATGCAGGAATGACGGGCGGCGCGTTCCATGGCGGTGTGGACGAAGTCAGAGTGTCGCGTGCAGCCAAAAGTGCGGACTGGGTCCAAGCCGAGTATGCGAGCATGAGCGGTTCATTCCTCATCTATGGAACGAAAGAGTCGCAAAATTCGGAATTAATTATGACCTTGTTGCAACCGAAAGACGGCGAGGTCTACTATTCTCCTGAATTAAGCTTTACGGGTATCCTCAACAAGCCTTCTAAAGTGACCTATACGTTAAACGGAGGACAGCCTGTTGAGACGGACACGGATGCATCAGGTCTGATCCAGGTTACTTTGACTGGGCTCAAGAGTGGTGATCAGCAGTTGAATGTAAAGGCGGTATCTCTTTCGGACACCAACGAGACGACAGAGAAGACGGTTAACTTCAACATTGACGGTTCGGCGTTAAGTCCGATGGTAACTCCAGTGGGACAGTCGGGTACAATCACACAGCAAACGAATTCTGTTCCGCTGCAAGTACAGGTTAACGACCCTACGGGTGACCCGGTGGACGTCCAGTTTTATGAAAAAGACATCAAATTCGCGAAGGATTTTTCATCCAAAATCGGTAGCGATTCGGCGTATGACCGTACCAACAGTATGACGGCGCCAGCGAATGCGAACATTACGAGCGAGACGCCATTGTCTTCAACGGGTTACGATCAAATTTCCGCTGAGGATAACGAATATTTTAACAGCCGTTCTTTGAGCAACTACCCTTATCAGCGTTTTGACCTGACCGTATCGGAAGATTTGCAGGGTATCAATAAGCTGGAAGTCATTTGGAAAGGGCATACCAACGAGAAGATGATGATGTACGCATGGAACAACACCAGCAGTCGCTGGGAGTTAATCGGCTCAGGAAATGGCTCTGACGATCAGAAGGATTTTAAGATAAAAGGAACGCTAAATACGGCAACAATGATTAATAGCAACACCAAAGTAGCTAAATTGTATGTGGCCTCGACACAGCGCGATGTTACTTTGCCAGCGAAAGTTCCGAATCGGGAAGACTATGACTTTTCCTTCGTATGGATGACGGATACGCAGTATCAATCGGAATCTTTCCCACATATTTTCGACAAGGAAACGCAATGGATTGCTGATCATAAAGATGAGCTAGGTATTAAATATGTGGCCCACACCGGGGACATCGTTAATAAGGCAACAGCAGAATTTCAATGGATCAATGCAGACCGCAGTATGAAAATACTTGATGATGCTAATGTGCCATATGGCGTCATTCAAGGAAATCATGATGTTAATGCGTATTACTCTACTTATTTCGGTGAATCGAGATTTGCTAACAAACCTTTCTACGCAGGAAATACGAACAATAATAAAAACCATTATGACTTAATCTCAGCGAATGGAACCGACTTTATCATTATGTATCTGGGATGGGGTTACAAACAGGCTGATATGGATTGGGCCAACGGAATTTTGAAGCAATACAAGGACAGAAAAGCGATCCTAGCTGTCCACGAATACCTCTATTATGATTCCGGCAACTATGGAACCGATGATGCTATTGATGCTGTGGATTTGATGAGCGAAGTGGTAACACCTAACAGCAATGTGTTCATGGTGCTTTGCGGACATCATCAGGCGGCCATGTACAATGTCAAGCGCATCGGTGGAAAAGTTGTCTATGAAAATTTGCACGATTATCAGGATGTATCGCTCGGGGGTGCAGCCTCATTCCGAATGATGTATTTCAATATGAAGGATCAAGAGTTATATATGGTTCCGTATTCGGCAATGACAAACGAGAATACGGGGTACTTTCAGTCCAAGTTCGAAGCGTATACGATTCCATTAAACACTCGTCAAGGTGATATTGAGTTGGCTACGGATTACATAGCGGTTCAGGGTAGCCAAATTAACAAGCTTGGAGTGGTATCGGCGGTTGACGGGAAAGCGGAGTTTGTTTGGAACGACAGGAAAGCTGGACAACCATATACCTGGTATGCGGAAGCTACGGATTTCGTTAATACGACCATAGCTGAAGAGCGCAGCTTCACGATTCAAGCACCGGTTATTGAATCTCTTCGTCTTAAGGGGCTTGCTCCCATGAGCGTGGGCGAGCAGTTACCTTCGGTCGTGGAATCCGTATATTCGGATGGAAGCGTAACGTCAGGCGCACCGAATTTGTTATTTACAAGTAGTAAACCGGAAATCGCTGAGGTTGACACTGCTGGCATTGTAACTGCCAAACAAGATGGAGAAGCTTTAATTACCGTGTCTTCAGGGAGTTTATCTGCATCCTATAAACTACTTGTAACATCGGAAGTGATCGCTCAACCGGATATGCAGTCCATTCGCTTGGACAACCTGAACAATGTGAAGGTAGGCGAGAAGCTTCAAGCCGTAGTCACAGCGCAATATACCGACCAATCGGAGCAAACGTTGTTGGGGCCTGGAATTCCAGCTGTTGAAGGAATGACGTTGTTATCGGCAGACCCTACCATTGTTTCCGTTGATGTGGGATCTGGTGTGCTAACGGCGCTGAAAGAGGGGGCTACAGTAGTCTCCGCAACATATGGCGTATTCCAGAGCACAGTTCAATTAATGGTAACGTCTGATGCAATTGAACCGCCGAAGCCAGTGCTTCAATCGCTACAAATTTATGGTGCCAATAAACTGAATGTAAACGATGGAACACAATTGAAGTTGTCAGCACTATACAGTGACGGAAGCCAACGAATGGTTACCGAAGGTGTTCAGTATAGCAGTAGTAACGCAGCTGTAGTGACTGTTGACTCAACCGGAGTAGTTAAAGCGTTAAGCAAAGGAAAAGCGAGCATCACCGCATATTTCGGAACCTTAACGGCATCGTTTGATATAGAAGTCATCAACAGAGAAGGTAACGGTTCAAATAGCGGAGGCGGTGGGAACGATGGGAACGGAAATTCAGGTGCTGTTGTGACACCTAATGTACCTAGCCAGAATCAAGAATCGATTCAAGTTGTTAAACGTGAGGATCTCAAACCAGGCAGTAGCCTGACATCAATGAGTGTTACGATTATCGATTCTAAGACAGAGGTTCAGATCCCTTATTCGTTAGCTGACATTAGTGCAGAGCAAATTGATGTTGTTTTTCCCTGGGGGACGGTTCAAGTTGCGCGATCTGAGCTTGAAGAAGCCGGAAAGGGAATGACCAAGGAACAAAAAACGAAGGTGCAATTAACAATATCCTATCATCCGATTACCGATGAACTGGATACAGCGCTGAAATCGCAAGGCGCAGCAGCAATTCGTTTAATGTCACCCATGGTTAACATTCTCTGGGCATCTCCCGAAGGCGCGAATCAAACCGTACAAGATCATAAGATCCAAATGACTGCACCCGTTAAAGAAAATATGAATGGGAAACGTATAGGACTTTATAGAATTTTTGACGAGAGCAATATGAAACTGACGGATTTTGATACTATTTTAAAAGACAAACAAGGATCCTATAAGATTTTGGGCAACGGTCAATATATGATCTTGGAGTATGAAGCGAAATACACCGATCTCAAGAAGCACTGGGCCAAGACTGCTGTTGTCGATCTAACGGCGCGAGACTTATTCCGAGATTTCATTGAAGGGTCTCTGTTTAGCGAAGGTCCGCTCCAGTTCAAACCAAATGTAACAATGACACGTGCGGAGACCGCCGCTCTTCTTGCTCGTGCTTCGGGATTATCGGGTAGTGCCCAACCTTCGTTTACGGATGTTAAAAAAGGAATGTGGTACAACAACGACCTTTCTGCAGCAGCAAAATCAGGGCTAGTACAAGGGGTTAACAAGAATACATTTTTGCCGGATGGAAACGTCACACGGGAACAATTTGCGGTGATGCTTGTGCGTGCTTGGAAGCTAACCCATAAGGAAAGCCCTGTGCTAGGGACAACAAAGTATGAGGATAACAAATCGATAAGTTCTTGGGCGCAAGCTTCAGTAGATCAGGCAACCGCGCTTCATTTGCTGAAGGGACAAGCAAACGGGAATTTCGCTCCGAAAGGTTTAGTTACCCGAGCGGAAGCCGCTCAAGCGATCCACAACCTACTTGAATCTTTGTAGTAACCAGATATACTTAGTTGTATTATGTTTATTATTTACGAAGACAGGTGGTAAACGGATGTCTCTATTGGCAAAAGAACGACAAGATCTGATCATGCAATACTTAATTCAAGACGGCAAAGTCAAAGTAATTCCGCTTGCCGATGAACTTGGCGTTACGACAGAGACGATTCGACGTGATTTAGACTTTTTGGAATCCGAAGGCCATTTACGCAGAGTGCACGGTGGTGCCGTACGCTCTGCATATGAGTATGGAGAGCCTACTTTTGAGCAACGGGAAACGATTAATGTCGAAGGTAAGCAGAGAATCGGCGAAATGGCCGCTTCGCTAATTCAAGATGGTGATATGATCGCATTGGATGTAGGCACGACGATGATTGAAATGGTGAAGTCGATTCGAGGGAAAAAGAACATTACAGTGTTAACGAATTCCTTGGCTGTTGGTGTACATTTATCGGAAGCTTTGAGCAGAGGGCGGTTTACCGGGAAGGTTATCTTTCTAGGTGGTGAGTTGAATCCGGAACAGAACTCTATAACTGGTCCTCTGTGCGAGAATATGCTGCAGGAGTTCCATCTAGACAAAGCGTTTCTGTCGGTAGGTGGCGTTTCGTTAAAAACAGGGATTACGGACTATGATATTAACGAATCCCATATTTCAAAAATGTTCTCAAATGCCGCAAGCCAGACGATTGTTCTAGCTGATCATTCCAAAATCGGGGTTCAAGCTTTCTCTAAAATTATGCCGATCCATGCAGTGGATATCATTGTGTCGGATGTAAGTTGCCCAGAAGATTGGGAAGATGAGTTAATGACAATAGGCCTTAGTTGGATCAACTAATCTATATTGTGTAGGGACATGAAATGCCGCTCTTTCATCTTGGATGAAGGAGCGGCATTTTATATTACTTTGAGATCTCGTTCTTTGTTTTTGTTGTATTTCGTGTTCACCATTACAATGAAAGCAACAGGGGATGAAGCTCACTTAACGACAATGCTTCACGCGTTGGATGTATATGGTCGGGTCTAGAGGCATTGGAACGGTTTATCCAAATACTTTGAATACCCGAACGATTGGCCCCGAGTATATCTGTGTATAGGTTATCTCCGACCATCACGGCTTCATGCGGTTTGATTTCGAGTAAATCGATGGCATGACGGAATATGGATTCGGAAGGTTTGCCTTCTCCGAAATTACCGGAAATGACGATATGTTCAAAAAAAGAAGCCAGTTCCGGAACGCTGTCCACTTTCTCTTGTTGTAGATCTGGGGTTCCGTTCGTCAATAGGAGCAGACGGTATTTGGAACGAAGTAGGGTAAGCGTTTCGAACGTGTCATCATAAATAAATGACTTTTTTCTGCGCTCTCGGGGATATCGTGTAGCAAGAAGTGAAGCTAAGTCCGGATTATATTGACCTGAGCTTTGAAGTGCCGCATGCCATGCGTTAAATCGATAGGTAGGAGCTTCAGACCGCATCTTGTCAAACATCGGATGGCTTCCTACGTCGAATCGGGCCCAAAGCGCCTCCAGTGCCGTGACTTCAATCGAACTAGCGAAATCAAAAAAAGGAGAAGTGGCGAATTGCAGTTCGGCTTCTCGGATGACGTCAAGTTTAAGCTTATCAGGAGAAATCGCTGGGATATCACTCGTTGCAAAGAGACAAGTGGCTTCCAAAGCTTCATCATTCGAGCGTTCGTCCCAATAAAGTGTATTGTCCAAGTCAAAAATGATCGCTTTTATCATATGGTTTTGTCTCGCCTTTCTTGTTGTTTATTCTTTATTATTAATAAAAATATCTTTGTTGTCAATGGAAAAACAACATTAAAACGTATGTATTTTATTATAGAAATATTAATGCCGTTTTACCGTGTGGATAAGTCGCGATCCAAACTAATCATCGTAAAATCCGTAATTATGATAGGTATCTACACAACACAAGAGGATGTCCCGCAGCCTAATTCAAGGCTTGCGGGACATCCTCTCCTATTTTAAATACATCTAGATTCAATTAATGCGAAATCATCGTCTTAGCATCTGGCATTTCGTCTTCTGCAAGCTCATCACCTGGTTTAATTCGAGGTTTACGCAGAAGTGTAGTTAATAATAATCCTGCAACTGCAATACAAGCTGTGATCAAGAATGTATCAGCAAATGCAGCAGTGGAGCTGGTTAGTTTGTTTCCAGCTGTCTCGGACATATAATGGACTGTTTGTGAAGTTAAATACCCAGTCAATCCAGCAATAGCAAATGATGTAACGACTTGTTGTGTAGCTGATGTTAAAGGCGTTACGCGATTCACAAGTCTGCGTGGAGCTGAGTTTAGGATGTGCGTATTTAGTGGCATCATCGTAAGTCCCATACCTGCACCCATAAATACAAGTGGAAGTACAATCATAGACATAGCTGTATCAACAGTAATCTGAGAGAATAGGAAAAGGGCTGTCGATACTAGCGTTAGACCTGCCAAGAGAAGTGGACGAGCGCCCCACTTATCGAACATTTTACCTCCAAATGGCATAAAGACCATGGATGCAAGAGCTTGAGCGAGCGTGGTAAAACCACTTTCAAGCGGCGTAAACCCTCTAACATTTTGTAAATATAGAGGAATCATGAGAATGGCACCGAACATAGCGACCTGTGTGATCCAAGATAAGATTACACCTCTTGTGAAGTCAGGAGAAGCAAAGACACGAAGTTCTAATAAAGGCTCCTTCTGTTTCAACTCCACGATAATGAACAAGATAAGGGCAACACCACCAACGGTCAATCCTGTTAATGTACTTCTGGATGTCCAACTGGTTCCTGCTTCACTTACACCATAAGCTAACATGGCGAATGCGATCGGAGCGAGGATGATTCCAAGAATATCGAGGGAAGGCACCTTTTTACTCTCAAATGAAGGTAAAAACTTAATGCCTACGATGACAGCAACAATCCCGATCGGTACGTTAATAATGAAGATCCAATGCCATGATGCAATGTCGATCAGCCAACCCGACAATATGGGTCCGGAGGCGGGAGCGAGTAACATAGGAATACCTAACATACCCATAACGGCACCTCTCTTATCAGGGGGAGCAAGTTTGAAGACCATGGCCATCCCGATGGGAGCGACCATGCCGCCTCCAAGCCCTTGAATAACTCGGAATATAATGAGTTGTTCTGAGGTTTGGGCTAGAGAGCAAAGAATAGAACCAAGCGTAAATAATGTAATGGTGATGAGGAATATTCGCTTCGCTCCGAACTTATCTGTCATCCATCCTGCCAACGGGATAACGGCTGATAATGCTAGCATATATCCGGTAATCGTCCATTGTATCGTCTTCAATTCTGTCCCGAAATACGCTTGTAAGTTAGGGATAGCCACATTGATAACGGTGCTGTCTAGGATGACCATAATCATACCTAGGATAACAGCCATGAGGGGAGCAATAATTGCTTTTATAGAAAACTCGGTGTGCACTGGAGCTCTTGTTACAGTTTGTATAGCCATTCAGTTATCTCTCTCCCATTCTTCTCTGTTTAATTTCACGATATATATCTAAATGGAATTGACGTAAGAACTGAACATCAATCCATGAGTTAGATATCTTGACGTTAAATGAATTAGTATGTACTATTGACCGTATAGTTTTTCATAAAACTCATGGGTCAAAACATATACTAAATTTTACTCAAATTTTAAATAAAGTCAATTTATTTCTTGGAAAGAGGATGCAAATTGAGCGTAATAAAGCAGAAAATAGTGGATTCAGCTATGCGATTTTTTTTGGAAAAAGGATATCTTGCTACATCCATTCAGAACATTGCAGATGACTGTGGCATCGCCAAAGGTTCTTTGTATAACATCTTTAGCTCCAAGGAAGATTTACTTATTGAAGTTTTGATGATGCAACAACGTAGAATGACTGAACAAATTAGAAATATTCGAATAGATCAGACGCTTTCCCTAAAGGAAGTGTTTATTCGCGAGACGGAATGTCAAATTGGTTTCTTTCTAGATAATAGTTTTATTGTGCAGGAAGTGAAGAAATTAACGTTGCCGGATGGGAAGATTGCACCTTTTTTATTTCGTCTAAGGGCTAATCTTCTGAATTATAATAGAGAGAGTCTCTTGCGCGTATTTGGGGAGGGTATAGAACCTAATATATGGGACCTTGTGATGATTTATAATGGGATTATGCGGGAGTTTATATTCTTATTCATTTTTGAGAAAAAGTCACTTATTGCTCGGGATATGGCTGCATTTGTCGTTCAGTGTATGGAGGATATGACGACGAATATGCAAGTTAGAACAAGACCGGCCTTATTACAAAGTTCAGACATGAGTGAATATATACAGTATGGGCTAAAAGGGGAACAAGTTCCTGATGTTACACAAATAAGTGATCTAATCCAGCAGGTAATGTCTACGATTAAGGAACTTGCTATAACGAACTCTGAGAAGACGGAACTTCAAGAAGCCACCTGCCTACTTCAAGAGGAAATAGCATGTGAGCAACCGAAATTAGTATTGATTCGCGCGCTCATGGGATTGTTGGAGAAAGAGAATGGGCTTAAAGATATTATTCAGCAATTGGACAAGCTTGTAATGAATACGCTGAAGAAGGAATTAACATTTGAATGTAATGCTAAGGAATAGATTTTCAAGAAAAAAGGGGCATCCCGCTTACACGTAACTTATACGCTGTAGCGAGTGCCCTTTTCGTATTGGGTGCCCTGGGGTTATTTTACTACATCATCTTCTGGGTGTGCCCAGACAGATACGCTACCACCATTGGCTGGAAATGTAGCAAATCCGTCTGGTGCAATGGTAATACGCTCCTTTCTAGTGTTGGTTAGATCGATCCAGACTTCCTTAGCATGATCTTCGCCAACAAACATCCGTTTCTCTCCTTTATCTCCATTACAAATGACAACAGCGCATCCCGAACGTTCGATTTCTTGCACACCTTGGCGCACCCATCCAATCGTATTCGGATGATCGAAATAATCTTGTTGCTTGCCATAAGCCTTATGGTAACGAGCGTACAACAGCGGATCAATAGCAGCTTGTTTCCCAACTTGTGGTTCTGAGCCGCCAATTCCATAATAATCTCCGTAGAACACGACAGGATAACCATCTTGTCTAAGCAGAATAAGGGCATAAGCAATTTGTTTGAACCAATCTTTCACCCAGGATTCGAGCGCTTCATGGGGTTGAGAATCGTGATTATCGACGAATGTCACAGCGTTCTGGGGGTGGGAGTTAACTAACGTATCTTTGAAAATAGTTCTGAGATCAAAGGATCTACCAGCTTCCGAAGCAGCACGTAATTTGTAATGAAGAGAAACGTCGAACAGATCAATTTTATAATCAATCGTATCTAGGAACTCCTGGCATTCGGATAGCTCTGGATCCCAGAACTCGCCTACCAGATAGAAATCTTCTCCCCGCTCTAGAATCATTTGGGTAGCGAATTCTTTAATGAAATCATGATTAATATGTTTGATGGCATCCAAGCGATAGCCGTTACAAGATAAAGTCTTAGCAAGCCACTTGCCCCAAGAGATCATTTCTTTGCTTACTTGTGGGTGATTATAGTCAATATTGGCGAACATTAAATAATCATAATTGCCAAATTCATTGTCTACATTCTCGTTCCAATGTTTATTCTCACCTAGGATTCGGAAAATACCACTCCGCGTATTTCGAGCATCATAGTCTGTCCCATTAAAATGCTCTGCATTCCACTTGAATGAGGAGTATTTATCTCCTCGTCCTGGGAATGTGAATTTCGTCCAAGCTTCAATATCAAAGGGCTTTGATATCTCTTTCGTCCGGTTGTTACCATCGACTTCAATGACCTTAATTTTCTCCGTTTCATCTGCTCCAGCTTTATGGTTCATGACTAGATCTACATATACTGCAAGGTCATGCTCATGACAGGCCGTGATGGCATCGATCAATTGCTGTTTGGTTCCATATTTCGTTCGAACGGACCCCTTTTGGTCGAATTCGCCGAGATCATATAAATCGTATGTACCATATCCTGTATCCTTATCAGATTGACCTTTGGTGACGGGTGGAATCCAGACGGTACTAATACCCTTTTGTTTCAGCTCGGATGCAGAGTCTCTCAATCGATTCCAATGTGTTCCGTCTGATTCAACATGCCATTCAAAAAATTGCATCATCGTATGATTGCGCTTCAAGTTCGTGTCATCCCCCTTAGGCATAATAGTATGTATAATATAATCTTTTGTAAGAGGAATTAGTCCGCTCTGTTATACAGATTACCCAAAGTTCTATACTTGTTAAACTTATAGGTGGAGAAAGGTGTGAATTAATCAGTTGTTTGGGTAAAGAGTTTGACCTATGATGGATGTAAACTTAGGCTTCGGTTTCGGTTAAGACCTTCGATTAGAAGCTGAGGGAGGAGCTACACAATGGATGGCGTAAAGGTCTTACAGGTTGTGGGATATAAAAATAGTGGAAAAACAACACTCGTTGAATGTTGGATTCAAGTATTGGTAACTCACCACTATCGCGTGTCGGTTATCAAACATCATGGACATGGTGGACCGCTCGAAATGCCATCTTCTGAAACCGATAGTATGAAGTTTTTGGCAAACGGGGCAGTTAGTTCTATAGTAGTCGGTGGGGGGATGGTTCAGATGCATATGCAGCATGAACCTGAGTATGGTGATCTATTGAATATGGCCATTTTGTCGGACCCCAATATCATATTAATAGAGGGATTCAAGCAAGCGTTTGAACCGAAAGTTGTGATTGTACGATCGAAGGAAGAATGGGCAAGCTTACATAAACTAACGAATATTATATTGGTTTTGGTATATGAAGGGGTAGAGATAGATGGGGGTTATCACGTCATAAACATCTCAGATGAAATTAAGATTAAGGATTGGATGATACATTTCATGAATGGCGTAAATGATACTCGTGACTTTAGTTGAGATGTTGATGAAAGGTGTAATTTTGTATGAAGTAGGCTAGTTAGGAGGTGGGTAATGGACACGATAGGTGTTGTGCTTGCGGGTGGATTATCGCGGCGTTATGGATCTCCGAAGGCTTTTGCAACGCGGAATGGCAAGCCTTATTATGAGATTGCATATGAAGCTTTATCGACGGTAAGTGATGAGGTTGTGTTAGTAGCCCGTCCGGAGTTTATTGGACAATTTAATCAAGGACTGAAGGTCATTGTTGATGTGAAGGAGTTCATGGGTTGTGGGCCCCTTGCAGGGATATATTCCGTCATGTCTCACTTCCCAGCAGACCGATATGTTATTGTTCCGTGTGACATGCCTTACATAAATAGTGAAGTAATAGATTCACTGGTTGCGGCCTATGAGGGTGAAGACGTGCTCGCAGTTGAGGTAGATGGGGTGCAGCATCCAATCGTTGCAATCTATCATTATCGGATGAAAGACTCCATACATCAGGCTTTGGAGCATGGACAATACAGTGTAATGAAATGGCTAAACGGGGTTGGCGTACGCTGGGTAGAGGGGATTGAGCTGACAACGAATGCTCAGGATGTGTTCCGGAATATGAATACTCCAGAAGAACAATTAGAGGGATGAAATAAGACTTAAGACCATTTCTAGCTGTGTAAGTCTACCTTCGAATCAGTAAGTGGTGTAACTTTCAGTTGGCATTCAGCAAGCTATTCTCAATATAATGAGTTACATAGATACTGAAAAAGGTAGTAGTCACCTAATATGGACAGGGACTACTATTTTTTCATTTATAAAGGACAGATGTCGATTTGAAATAAAGATTGACGAATACAATTAAATAAAGTATCTTTAAATAAAGAGATATCGAATAAAGATAATGTGGCGAAGAGATGAGTTGGGAATATAAAAGATAGAAGAACTATTTTTTTAGTTATATATCTTAATATTGAGATATTCTGCAGTGTGAAGGATAAACAAATACAATAACTATGGAGGAATTAGAAATGAGTATTGCATTAGGATTGTTAATTATTCGATTGGTCGTTGGGTTAAGTTTTATGGCGCATGGTGCACAGAAGTTATTCGGTTGGTTTGGAGGTTACGGTCCGAAGGGAACGGGTGGTTGGATGGAATCCATGGGGATGAAACCCGGTGTTGTGATGGCTGTCATGGCAGGTCTAATGGAACTTATGGGAGGATTGTTGTTGGCATCAGGGTTATTCAACGTTATTGGTGCGGTCCTCATTGTGGCAACGATGCTCGGAGCTATCGTTAAAGTACATGGTCCAAACGGATATTGGGCCACAGCTAACGGATATGAATACAACGTATTGTTGATTGCTGTTGCTGTAGGCTTGGCACTCATTGGTGCTGGAGACTACTCACTTGACGCTATTTTACTGAAATAATATTTAGGGGGAAACAAACATGAGTGAATTCATTCCACTAGTACAGGCACGAAGATCAGCTAATAAATTCATAACTGGCGTGGAAATACCTAATAATGAATTGGATGATATCTTTAATCTTGTGAAATATGGACCATCTGCATTTAATTTGCAGCATACGCATTACGTGGTCGTTAAAGATCCAGAGATGTTGAACAAGGTCTATTTAGCAGCTAATAAGCAATATAAAGTACAGACTGCTTCTGCTGTCATTATGGTTCTTGGTAATAAGAATGCGTACAAGGACGTTGGAAGAATGAATGAGGGATTACTTCATTTGGGCGTAATTAATAAACAGGAATATGATATGACTGTAGAATCGGTGGAATCTTTTTATGAGAGTAGAGGGGAAACCTTCAAGCGAGAAGAAGCTATTCGTAATGCGAGTCTGAGTGCGATGATGTTCATGCTAATAGCTAAAGAAAAGGGGTGGGACACCTGTCCAATGATTGGTTTCGACCCGGAGGTTATACGCACAGATTTAAGTATTCCTGAAGCATATATACCAGCTCTGATGATCGCCATCGGAAAAGAAGATACGAGTAGTGGAAGATCACGTGGATATCGTAAGCCAGTAGGCGAGTTCGTGAGTTATAACCAGTTCTGATTCTTTTGTGAGAAAGGGGCATATCCGTGATATCTATTGATCCGTCAGACCAGAGTGAGCGTGATAACTATAAATTGCTAATAGGTAGCATTATTCCGCGGCCAGTGGCCTTCGTAACGACGCTCTCGAACAAGGGAGTTCTGAATGCCGCACCGTTTAGTTATTTTAATATTGTTACAGCAGACCCTCCTATGGTATCTATATCTGTACAGAGAAAGAACGGTGTACAGAAGGATACTGCTAGGAATGCCTTAGAGGCAGGCGCATTTGTTGTTCATATATCTGATGAATCGTACATTCGTCAGATTAACGAGACGGCAGCTAATTTACCACCGGATCAAAGTGAAGTTCTTTTGGCAGGACTTAACTCTGTCGCAAGTGACAAAATAGCTGTCCCCGGCATCGCAGAAGCGAATATTCGAATGGAGTGCCTTCTTGAACACTGTATTTCGCTCGGAGGGACGAAGGAATCGCCATCTACGGACTTATTAATCGGACGAGTAGTTTGCTTTCATATGGACGAATCGGTGTATCAAGACGGATATATTGATCCCGAAAGATTGAAGCCAGTGAGTCGGCTGGCAGGCAATTCCTATGCGAAATTGGGCGAGATATTTACGATAGAGCGTCCTGAATAATTTGTATGAAATTTGCAAAATGAAAACAACAGTAAAAGCCGTAAGCTAAGCTATGGTTAACCATAGCTTAGCTTACGGCTTTTGCTTGATAGTTGCGAAAATTGAGATAATGAAAAAGAATAAGACTTGTATGAAATGTCTTCAACATCACTGATATCAAGTCGATTTTCATTCTGCGAAGCGAGCTATGAAGATCATCAATAAAACAACAGTTCCCCAAATCGAAGACCTGCTAATGCGGGACAGATCGTCGGCGTTTAGTTCCCGGAATAGGAAGTGCACCATTTGCAATGGTCCAGGCCAGTGCTAGCTGTGAAGTGGTGGCATTTTTTTCAGTGGCAATTTCCTTGATTTTGTTTACGAGATCCACATTTTCTTGGAAGTTCCTACTTTGGACTCACGGTAGGCAGAATTTCAGCCTCCACGTCCCGGCTCCAAATCGAATATTCAGTTTGTAGAGCTGAGATCGGATGGATGGCATGTGCACGACGAATGGTAGCGGAATCTATTAGGATCTATACGGTGCTGGCAGATCAATATAATCAATACTTAAACCGTCGTAGGCTCTCGTCTACTGATTTCTTAACATAATCGGGATGGCCGTTAATAGCCCTGAAATTAGGTGCGAAAGCAAACTTCGTGTTCATCATTAATTTCACCGTAAATACCTGGGGACATGCCCATTAAGCCTAGACCAATTGACGAAACAACCAAATTACTATTACCCAGCTTAGGTGTTTTCAGTATGAGTATCTCTCCTAATAAACACGACTTATACAATATTTATTAAATAGATAATATATGTAGTTATTGTCTAATTTGACTACTTTCTTGTGTTATGATGATCTCGAATCCGAGAAACGAATCTAGAGCAGGGATGAGGTATACTAAACAGAGACAAAGGGGCAGTTGGAATGCACGATGGATGAGGAGTATCTGCCGATTTCATGCTGCGAAAGTTGAGATACTAATTACCAAGAACGGAGTGGAAATAGGTTGAAGAAAGTGTTCGTCGTTGAAGATGAGTTGCCGATTGCGCTCTTGCTGGAGGCATATCTGGAGCGAGAAGGATTCGAAGTCAATTGTCATGCGGGAAAAATGGACGTGCTGGAAGTCTTTTGTACCTGGAAACCGGACCTCGTTCTGTTAGATCTGACGCTTGAGGAAACGCAAGGTTTAGATATTCTATATCAAATCCGACAGCACGGAAGCTGCCCAGTTATTATCGTCACTGCTAGGGGAACGGTGCAAGACAGACTAGGGGGACTGCAGCATGGAGCCGACGATTATATCGCCAAACCTTTCGATCCTGAGGAAGTGGTCGCCCGTGTACAAGCCGTGCTGCGACGCTCCGCTTATTTTGCGGAATCCGAGACCGTCTGGCTGGGAAGCCTAATGCTCGACTTTACGGCGCAGACAGCGGCAATCAGTAATGAATCGCTCTCGCTCATTCCGCGTGATTGGCAACTGCTTGCCTTCCTTGTCCGCCATCCCAATCAGTGCTTCAATCGCCACCAGCTCCTCGACCATGTGTGGGGACCGGATTTCAATGGCGGGGACCGCTCCGTGGATGCCGCCGTGAAGCGTCTGCGCAGGAGCTTACAGGACTGGCCTCATAGGGAAGGCGAGATTACAACTACCAAAGGCATGGGGTACAGCCTACGTGTTTACTAAACGCGAACGGCAAAACCCTGTCTCTAACGTTTCCCTCCTGCGGTATTGGACGTGGCGCTATACACTGCTCTTGCTGGTCTTGCTCATCGGAATCGGCATATTGGGAATCAATTGGACTCGCGATAATTCGTTATCACAGCAGGTTGAGGTACTCGAAGCGAGAACCGAGCTGTTGGCCGCCTATTATTCCGAATCGATGGATCAACAATTGGGGTTAGCCAATCCTTCATTATCAGCCGATACTAATAGTGAGATAGCGATAAGAACTGTTCCGGCCATTTCCGCGGAACTTTTCATTCAAATTTATGCCCTTGACAAGCATACATTCGACACAGATTCCCCTAACATTCCGGACGAGTTGAGGCTGCCCCCAAGCACCTCCAATGCCACAACCCCTGAAAAAAGTACAGAAACCATTAATACCAAGCAGGGACGTTGGCTACGTACCGGAATGCCTTACTTCATCCATCAACAATTCGCTGGAAAATACTATGTCAGTACGCGCGTTAATAATAGCTTTGAGAAAACGTATATCCTGATCTTGGTATCGATCGGTGTGATCGCTCTCTTTGGCTGGATGGTCGTCTATATACTGTCCCGGTCCTTAACGAGGCCGCTACGGCAGCTGGCCATTGCGGCCAGACAAATATCGGACGGCAATTACAAGCCGGATTTACCCGACGCCGCTCGAATCAAGGAAGCGGAAATCAATCAATTGGTTCATTCGTTCGATGAGATGACTACGCGTCTCGAACAATTGGAGCGAATGCGGATCGATCTTCTGGCGGGCGTCTCACACGAGCTGCGTACGCCGGTTACCTCCATCCGAGGCATGATTCAGGCGGTAAAGGACGGGGTCGTAACCGGAGCGAAAGCGGATAAATTTATGCAGATCAGCATGGACGAGGCGAAACGGTTACAAACGATGGTGAACGAACTACTCGACTTTTCCGCTATGGAGACGGACACGATTCTGACGGTACCGGATTCTGTTTCATTGGTTAATGTGTTAAACGAAGTCGTCGCTCAACTGCGTATGTTGCCCGTCTATGCGTCATTGGACTTGACAACGGATGTATCGCCGCGTGAATTGGCATGGACTGGAGACCGGATGCATCTGAAACAGATCGTGCTTAATCTGATGAACAATAGCGCCGCTTCCGGAGCGAGACGCATCGCGATAACGGTGCGCAAGGAAGGAAGGGTTATCAGGATCGATGTTACCGACGATGGCAAGGGTATCCCGCCCGAAGAAACGTCGTTAATTTTCGAGCGCTATTACCGAGGCGACAGCAGACGCAAGAAGAAGCAGGGGCTGGGCTTGGGATTGCCGATCTGCCAAATACTGGCCAAGGCGAACAATGGCAAAGTGGAACTGCTTCAATCCTCACAGGCAGGAACCGTTTTTCGGATCACGCTGAGAGCTTCAATCTCATGAAGGTAAGAGGAAACGGCTAACACTACGCCCGAACCGTTAGGGCGAAGATCACGCGCTCGGTTCTGTGCTGTCCTTAGGCAGGCGTATGAGTTTCCAACTAAAATCTAGAGGAAGTAAGATGAAAAGTTATAGGTTTCTATCATTTAAGACAGGGGCGCCGTGCAAACGGCGCTCTTTTTTGCATGCTCTTCTTCACGGACCGAAATGAAATGATTATCGTGCTTGGATGGAATTTATTGCTCTCGTCATTCGCCCGACACATTGAGCGTTTATGATAATACAAGTCAAACCAATACAAATACACACACCTATGGAGGTTAACTATATGAAACTAAGTCGCGCGGCTGGCAAGGAAATCATTATTGCGTTCTGTTTCCTGATTCCAAGCTTCGCTGGGTTCGCCATCTTTTATCTCATCCCGTTCGGACAGAGCGTGTTTACCTCGTTCCGTGATGGACTTGACGGGGGAAGCTGGACGCTTGCCAACTACAAGGATTTGCTCGCCAGCTTGTCGTTTCAGAAGGCATCCGCGAATACGTTCTCGTTCATGGCAATAAGCGTTCCCGTCATTCTTTCCTTATCGCTCGGATTGGCTTTGCTTCTTAACCAGCGTGTCTTCTTCCGTAACTGGCTGCGCACCGCATTCGTGCTGCCGCTCGTCGTTCCGGTCGCGTCTATCGTTCTGGTCTGGCAAATCTTCTTCGATTGGAACGGCGCCTTGAACGAGGTGATGGAACGGCTGGATATGAGTCGGATTGATTGGATGAAGTCAGACTGGGCGAGCCTTGTTATCGTACTCGTTTATATCTGGAAAAATATTGGCTACAATGTTGTTCTGTTTCTGGCCGGTCTGCAAAATATTCCGGATCAATATTATGAAATCGCCGATTTGGAGGGCGCAAGCCCCCTGCGCAAATTGAGCATTACACTTACGTATTTGACGCCGACGACCTTCCTCGTCGTACTGATGTCCGTGTTGAATTCGTTTAAGGTGTTCCGGGAGACGTACCTGGTGGCTGGCGATTATCCGCACGACAGCATTTATATGATGCAGCATTACATGAATAATATGTTTCTATCGCTTGATATTCAGAAATTGTCGGCTGCGGCCACGTTGATGGCGGTCTGTATACTTGTGCTTGTCGCCGTGTTGTTCCGGACTGAGCGGCTGTTTCGATCATATATGGAGTAGGGGGGTGTATTAATTGCGGGTCAAACAAGAGCGTGTACTGCCTTTGCTACGTACGATTATTCTGCTGGCGATCGCAGCAGTGATTCTTATGCCCGTCATCCTGACGGTCGTCAATTCGTTTATGACCGAAAGGGAAATTCTATCGAATTACGGTATGCTCGGAAAGACGGATGTGAGCGATTTTGTCAATATGAAATGGATTCCAGACTGGGTCTCATTTAACCAATATTTCAATGTACTGATTTCTACGCCCACGTTCCTGCACATGTTCTGGAACTCGGTCATTATGGTCGTACCGATCATTGCCGGCCAGGTAACGGTAGCTACGCTGGCTGCTTTCGCTTTCGGTAAGCTTCGCTTTCCGGGCAGGGAGCCACTGTTCCTTCTATACCTGATTACAATGCTCATGCCGTTTCAAGTGACACTTGTACCGAACTACATAATGGCTGACCGTCTTGGCTTGTTGAATACTCATAGCTCGATCATTTTACCGGGCGTGTTCTCAGCCTTCGGGGTATTTCTACTCCGGCAATTCATGCTACAAATACCCGGAGCTTACATAGAAGCCGCGAAGATTGACGGGGCGGGGTATATGCGCATATTTATGTCGATCACACTGCCGATGGTTAAGCCTGGAATCGCCGCGTTGGTCGTACTGCTGTTCGCAGACTATTGGAATATGGTCGAGCAACCGCTTATTTTCCTGCAAGATGCGGAGCTGCAGCCGTTGTCAGTCTTTTTGTCCAGGATTCAGAAAGAAGCGCTTGGCGTATCGTTCGCCGCTTCGGTCATCTTTATGATACCGATGCTGCTTTTGTTTATGACAGCGGAGAAGTATTTCATCGAAGGTATTGAGCTTTCCGGCATTAAGGGATAGCAGTCAAGGGGGATAAAACCATGAAGCAACGACGACAACGCACGGCGAGCATCTTATTGATTGGGTTCTTCGTCATAATTGCTGGACTTACGTTGTTCAGCAATACGTTTCAAACAGCCATGCTGCCAAAAGTGGCCACGGAGAACTCTCAGAAGAAGAAACTCAATCATTTAATCAAAGGAAGCGGTTCGTTGACGGCTAAAGTAAAGAAAAAAATAAACAGCGATACTGGCGGGAAGATCATGACCGTCCATGTCAAGAAGGACGAATTCGTAAAGAAAGATCAAGTACTTGTCACGTTCAACAATGCAGACTTAGAGCTACAGAAACAGCAGCTGCAGCTGCAGGAGGCAGAGGTGCAACTGAAGAAGCAGCGCTTGAACAGGGAGACGCTCAAAGAACAGTTCGTAGCCGCCCACCAAAGTGAGGACGAGTTGGCGATGCGCAAGGCGAAGCGTGATTTGCAGCTCGATCAGCTTGATATGGATCTTGCACAGCAGAAAATAGACAGCATACGCAAAGAACTGGCCCGCAACCGAACGGTAACCGCTCCTTACGCGGGCAGGGTTACGGAGCTCGAGGCGGAAGAGGGCGCAAGCGTCTCGCCGGGTCAGGCGCTTCTTACGCTTGCGAAGTCCTCGGACGGCTTCGAAATGTCGTTAGAGCTCGACGAGGTTGTGGCGGAGTTACTGCAAACCGGGAGTGAAATTCCCGTTAGCGTGAAGACCAAAGGGGACAAGATTTTACAGGTGAAAGGCACCGTCGACGAGATCAGGGACGCAGGAGCCAAAGGTGGCGGCGGAGCTGGTAGCGGAGCTTCGCAGGACGGAAAGGAAGAAGGCGGCGAGGGAGAAGCCCCGAAATCGCGGAAAACAATAGTCATTCATGTATTGGATGACGGAATTCAAGGAGGTGAACAAGCAACCGTACAGATGGAGATCGGGGTGAAAGAACAAGGGTTGGTACTGCGCAAGAAGTTGTTGAAGAAAGATGGCAAAGGAAGTTACGTATACGTCGTTCGGGAAAAGAAGAGCTCACTGGGCAACAAATATTTAGCGGAAAAGGCATATGTCTCGACCGGGGATGAAGTCGGCGACGAGGTTGTTATCCTCCAGGGACTTACCGAAAGTGATGACATCATTGCGGAATCAAGCGAGCCACTGCAGGAAGGGAATCGCGTTAGACTAAAATAATTCTTAAAAGGATGATAACCAATGAAGAAGGTAAAAGGATTGTTTGCCATTACAGCGTTCGTAATGTGTTTAACTGCATGCTCCGGTAACAAAGAGGGCGAAGGATCTGGGAAATTGGACGCTCAATCAGGAGATAAGAAAACTGTCGTTATCGCCGTACAAGATTCTAACAAGTTTCTGGAGAGCGCTGCTGAGAAGTTCGAACAGAAGCATCCGAAAATCAATATCGAGATTAAACCCTACATGGCGATGCCGGAGGTAGACGGTAACGGGATGTCAGGCTCGATGTCGCTTGCTGATATCGAGAAATATGTGCAGACGGTGACGACTCAGATTATGGCGGGCAAAGGTTCGGATTTAATTCTGATGCAGGAATTGCCGCAAAGCAAATTCGTGGAAAAGAAAGTGCTCGTCAATTTATACGATCTGATGGATAAAGATTCCTCATTCAATAAGAATGACTATTATCAAAACATAATTAAAGCCTCGCAGGACGGTGACGGCTTGTATGCAATGCCGTTCTCGGTGAATCTCGAAGTCATTCAAGGCCGCATCGACCTGCTTGAGAAGACGAAGATCGACATCGACGATGAAACGTGGACCTGGGAGCAAGTTAAAGATATCGCAAAAGAATTAAAGGTGCAGGCGGGGCCGGATTACTTCGCCTTCAACAATCTATTACCGTTCAATTTATTGTTGAGCTATATTGAAGACAACTACTCAGAGTTGGTTCAGCAACGTAATGCGAATTTCGATTCAGACACCTTTCGGAAGATGATGATTCAAATCAAATCCATGTACGACGAGAACGCTCTTCAAGCCGAGTTTACGTATGATTACGACAAAGCGCTGTTTTCTAAGGCTACCTTCACCGGGCCGGAAGATTCATTAAGACTTATGGTGATGCCGGAGTACAAGGTATTCAAAGGTCCGACGGCAAAAGGCGAATCTAAAGGCTTGCCGTTCCGCTCGTCGTTCAACCTTGGCATGAACAGCAAGTCGAAGCTCCAGAAAGAGGCATGGGAATTCATGAAGTTTTTACTATCAGAGGAAATGCAAGCTTCGCCTGATTTGGGCGGGTTCCCGGTGAATAAGAAAGTAACAGAGAAGAGAATCGATGAAGCCGCAGTGAAGCTGGAAAAGGGAGAACTGGAAAATGTCAAGGTTATACCCGATTCTGAAACGATCCAAGTGAAGATTCACGAGCTCAAACAGATGCTTGAAAACGCTGGTGTAAAGCTGAATATGGATTTCAAGGTCCTGAATATCGCCGCGGTGGAGTTTGATGCCTATATGAATGGCCAAAAGTCGGCTGAAGAGGTTAGCAAGCTCATCCAAAACCGAGTCATGACTTACTTGAACGAATAAATGGCTAAGTTAGATAGTCATCATGAATAGGGGTAATACCAGCGAAGCTGTTACTACGTACCAAATACAATCGAAAGCCGGACTACCCAAATTTTTGATACCCCTGTTCATGAGGTTGCTTATAATAAAGGGTCTGATGTATTTAGGCAACTCCATGGATACAAAAATTATGAATATTGTTCTGGAAGAGATGACGATGTATAAGGTTTGAATATATACGCTAATTTCAGACGCTGGTAACTTAATTGTAAGGACTTTTATTCAGGGAGGGAAGTTTATGCACAAACCAATAAAAACGTATGCTGCAGTACTGCTAAGCACAGTGGTTTTAAGCCAGTCTATTGCATACGTAGCATACGCAGCTTCGGCATTGGGTTCATCCGCCCCTAAATCAACAACGGTAGCACCGGCGTTCACGCTGGACAAACTCGGGTCTATAGCTTTGAAGAGCGATGTCAGTGTGAAGCTGACAGATATGGACATTTTTGCACAGCCGAGCGGTAATATACTTATATACACGCTGAGTTATAGCAATGGTAGTGGGAGTAATGTAGCTCTTTTCGATTATTTCTCCAAGGTTACCACTACAGGTGGTACGGTCGTACAAGGAAAACCGATCACGAGTGATGCGTCAAAAAAAACGGTGCCCAGAAGTGGCAACCAAACCATCACTTATTATGTGAATATCGGCAAGGCTACAAAAGGCAACGGAGTCAAAGTATCAATTTTTGGGTGGGATTTCAGTAGTAGTAATTTTCAAAAACAGCTAGGAGTTTTCACAATTCCAGACAAGTATTTATTTGTAGTTCCTCAAGGCCAGAGCCAAAAGATTATGATGGATAATCTGCCTGTAACGTCCAAGGCGGAAAGTCTGCAAATGGTTAAACTTAATGGAAAAGTATATATGAAGGTAGGCGTCAGTCTTGCTAATTTGGGCAAAGAGGTGCTTAGTGATCCCGGCTATAAAGCATACTTGAAATCAGCCGGTGGTTCGATATTCGAGCTCAAGCTGGATGATGCCAGCAGTACTTTCAAGGTACAGCCTCAGGAGAAGAAGACGATTTACTATTTAGCGGAAGTTCCTTCCTATATAAAAACGGATAATATGATATTGCAATTCGCACAGAAAGACGAAACTTTGAAAGTTACGCTTCCCTTTAAATCGTTCAAGCTTCCGTCAGTAACAACTTCTGACTTACCTGTGGCTAATTACTCGGTTAAGAAAATTACCATTGCCAATAATACAGTAGAAACGCAGCTAAAGAGCGCTTCCGTATATACGGAGAACGACACCGCGAAATGGAGCCTTCAATTCCGTATCAAAAATGTCGGTAATAAATCTGTAACTCTACCAGCTTACGAGCTTGCCATTAAAGCCGCTGAAGGATACAGCATTCCGGTAGATTCAAAAGCGCTTGCCAAACTAACTTTAAAGCCGCTTGAAGAGAAAATCATTGAACTCAGCGCGGATGTGCCATTAAGACTTAACCAAAGTACGTTACAGTTACAATTATCTGAACCCGCCACTCCTGACAAGATTATTTTTCCGACTGCACAGTATAAGATTCCTTATGCTCAGGAAAACAATAACATGTTCGGATTAGAGTACATGGTAGAGAATAGTCATGGAAAATTCGGGGTAAAGCTCGACTCCTTCCAACGGCTTCCATGGGCAGATGGAGATCAGATCGTAGCTAAAATCAGCATCCGCAACACAAAATCCACTAGTGTACAGCTACCTCTGCTCAAAGCTCTAGTCAAAGCGGGAATGAACGATCTCAGCAGCACGGCCCAGATCGTGACCAAAAATGCTCTAACATCCCTCGCTCCTAATGAAACGGCAGAGATGTATGTGTTAGCTAAGGTTCCTTATTCCTATAGTTTCAATCAATTAAGGATTGTGCTGCAGGAAACCATAGCAGAGGATAATGTAACGAAATTCCTCTCATTGAGTTCCAGTTCGCTAAATAATGTGATAAATAAAGTTGCTGCCGGTGGCTCATTCCATATTGAGACGACAGGGAAAAAGGCAGAAGTTCGCGAACGTCGTACAACGGTCTATGGTGAAAGCGGCTCAAATTTGATATATACAGAGCTTGAAATAAACAGCAAAGAACCACGTGAATCGAAACAGGCTCAGCTCGTTGCTTATTACAAAACACCTGACAATCAATATTATGAGGCCAAAGTTAGTCAATCTTCCAATTCAACAAGCCCAAATGGTAAAAATTTGGTTACCGTCTCGAGTAAGGTCCCGCAGAGTGTGAATACTTCACAGCTTGTGCTTTATATTGGCGAAGGCGTAACGGACGGTAAGAAGACAGATTCAGGTGAAAAATTAACGGGATATATCAATGCGGTTGAATTATCACTTAACACTACTGCAGTAAATCCGACGTCAAATCTGAACAGTGTAGATCTGTTCCCATACAACCTTTCGATTGTAAATGTAGTAAATACCTATACCGAAGCTAAGGACACATTGGATACAGTCATCAATTACAACTTGTCCAAGAATGGAGATTACGAAGCAGGTGCCTACGAGCACAAGCTTGTCTTAGAGTTCATCGACCCGTATGGGCAAACCATGGAGAAGACTTTAACACTCGGAACTGATCTGGTAATCGGTAATAATAAATCGTACACAACTACGTTTAATAGTAACTTCCGCAAAATAAAAAATGAAGGTAGCATTCGTATGAACCTGTACGATGAGTTCCAGGGTCGCAGAGTCTTGGTAGGAAGCCAGAACTACCCATTTACTTACGTACCAGCAGAACCACCAGCCCAATAGCGCTGGTAGCGCAGGCAATTGAAGTACAAGCGGCACTGATTTAAGGGGTTCCATAGGTCAGCGCTCTTTAGAACATTGTGCGTTCCATGATAAGCTTCCCATAACGGGAAGCTTATTTTAATTTTCATTCGTTATTTTTGCTAGACATGCCCGACTGAGGCGGATCTGACCGAGCTGCACCAGGAATTCATTCAACCACGTGCCTGTTCAGCTAATAGGCAGGCAATGAGATTAACTGTCTAATGACACAAATGTACCCACCGTTAGCGGTGCTGCTTTTGAAAATTCCTTGATTTTCTAGGCTTCGTCAACCGGTTCCCCCATGCTGCCTTCACCCAACACCGTAAAGAGCAAGCTTGTTTCTGGGGGAGTTGGATACTGAGCTGGATCATATCCGCAATCTCCTTCCTTCCGACAAGCCATTGGGAAGGCCCGCTCGGGAATGTTAACATTCCATCCGTGCAACTCAACTGGGTGTTTCCGCAGGCCGTAACGAACTTTATTCTGCCCTGGACGATATTCAATGGTTTAGTGGGTCTCCTTCTAATTTGGTTGACTTACCGCTTCTATGGCAAGACGAATGGTGTCGCGGCCGAGAACTGGGGGATCAAAACGAATATTAAAGAGTTGCTGACCACGCTTGCGCTTGCCGTATGAATTTTTGCTAGATGGTTTCCGTTACATGATTTTCTTCTTTGTGTTTTATGCCGCACAGGCGATTGCGGTCAACTCTACCCACCGAACTGAAGGGCAGAAAGAATGGATTAACTTGCTCATTTGCGCAACGGGCAATGTACTTGGAATTGTGATTCTCTTTGTTGTCCAATACGGAACCGGTACAATAAAATAAATAGCGGGGGAATTTAAAAATGCCGTATGCTATCGTTACGCATAGCTTACGGCATTTCACATATTTGCGACGTTATTGAACTGTTATTCTTGCTCTTCTTTAGGAATCCAATCGAAAATTTGCCCGGTTTCTAACGCATCGATAAAACGACCCAACCATCTATAATATTGAATAGCGTGGTTCATTCTGTCGATATCCATCTCGACTTGGGCCACTAATGCTTCATTATCGCTGTTCTCTTCCCGAAGTTTTTTAAGCTCTGTTAACGATTTATGTAAAGAATTTATATTCATTTCCATAGATTTTCGCCATTTTATAGAGAAGTATTCGACAAAATTTTGGTGCCAGTCGCCTTCTACTTCATACAGATCTTTCCTCGATCCTTTTCCCCAAACCTTATTTATCATTTTCAGATCTACTAATGCACGCATCCCTGTACTCATACTTGTTTTACTCATGCCCATTTCCTGACCCATCTCGTCGAGCGTGACGGGACCATCGTGGAAATACATATTTCCGTACAAATGACCAATGGACATCGTGACCCCATAAAGATCCATATTTTTTCCAATAGAATCCATGACGCGTTGGCGCGCCTTTTCGATCACTTTAGCTTGCTCTTCACTTAATCCATCAAATGTTGTCATATCGTACACTCCCTTGAATAACGCTTGCGATGAGCGGAAACAATATCCACAGCATCCATTGTAAAAAAAAGTGTTTGAAAAGTAAAGAATCCAGCATAGCAGGAATTGTAAGTTAAACAGAGTATACAGTTAATAAAGTACGTAAAGTTAAAACTGTACGTACTACACGGTCTGTTTTACATTTTGACCCTATTTTTGAACAAGTCTACACTATATAAGTGCCATAAATTAGATACAGATGATTGAAGGGGGCATAAAGATGCCAATTATAGAGGTGAAATCGTTAAGTAAAGTGTTCGGTAATGATCCGAAAAGGGCGTTTCCTTTACTAGCACAAGGTTGGTCTAAGGAACGTATTGCGAAAGAAACGAAATTAACAGTAGGGGTTAATCAGGTCAATTTTTCAATTGAAGCTGGTGAAATATTCGTCATTATGGGTTTGTCTGGTAGTGGAAAGTCAACGGTTGTTAGATTGTTGAATCGCCTTATCGAACCGACGGCTGGACAAGTTCTTATTAATGGCAAGGACATTGTTCGAATGAACAAGGAAGAACTACGACAAGTTCGACGTAAGACGATGAGCATGATTTTTCAGAAATTTGCTCTATTTCCTCATCGTACAATATTAGAGAATGTTGAATATGGATTAGAAGTACAAGGGGTAGGGAAAGAGGAACGATCTAAGAAAGCGATGGAATCCTTAGCGTTAGTTGGGTTGGGAGGTCTTGAAGACCGAAAACCGGATCAACTAAGTGGTGGGATGCAACAACGTGTTGGACTAGCTCGAGGGTTGGCTAACGATCCCGACATTCTGTTGATGGACGAAGCCTTTAGTGCACTTGACCCGCTTATTCGTAAAGATATGCAAGATGAATTACTTGAGCTGCAAGAGAATATGAAGAAGACCATCATATTCATCACGCATGACCTTGATGAGGCTCTACGTATTGGTGATCGGATTGCGTTGATGAAGGATGGATCGGTTGTTCAGATTGGTACACCGGAAGAAATTCTAATGAACCCTGCGAATGCTTTTGTTGAGCGATTTGTCGAGAATGTAGATTTATCTAAAGTGCTCACGGCCGCTCATGTCATGATTCGTGCCGAGACGATATCCATGGATCGTGGGCCACGGGTCGCGTTACAACTGATGCGTGATCGAGGGATTTCAAACCTCTATGTTGTGGACAAAACTCGTCAACTTTTAGGCGTTGTGACTGCAGAAGATGCGTTAGCAGCCATTAAGTCAGGACAGACGCTTGGGGAAATTATAATTCGTGATACACCGATTGTGTCTCCGGAAGTACTTCTTGCTGAGCTATTTGATGTTGTGAGTAGTGCCAAAATTCCTGTAGCCGTTATTGATGAACGTAAACGCTTAGTTGGTATTGTAATCAGAGGCGCTGTTCTTGCGGCATTGACTGGAAATTATGACGCGGAAGCAGGTGAAGCGAAATGAGTATACCTAAGATTCCAATTGGAGAATGGGTAGAGTCTCTGGAAGGTTGGTTGGAGACGAATTTTGAACCTTTTTTTGATTTCATTAAGCTAGTGGTAGGTAGTGTCGTTGATGGGTTGGCAGATGGATTCAACTTTTTCCCACCGCTAGTTGTGATCGCTATATTTACGGTCCTAGCCTTCTGGCTTGGAAGATACAGACTAGGAGCTTTTACGCTTTTAGGGTTGCTGCTGGTACTTAACCTAGGTTACTGGGAACATACCATGGATACGCTCGCGTTGGTGTTAACTGCTTCATTTATTTCAATTGTAGTAGGCGTGCCAATAGGCATTCTGTGTGCGGAGTACAAAAAAGTCCAGAGTGTGGTAACACCGCTATTGGATTTGATGCAAACGATGCCGGCATTTGTGTATTTGTTGCCAGCGGTTGCTTTCTTCTCATTAGGTGTCGTACCGGGTGTAATCGCCTCAGTTATATTCTCCATTCCACCGACCATTCGATTAACCAGTTTAGCTATTCGCCAGGTTCCTGAGGATTTGGTAGAAGCAGCAGATGCTTTCGGATCAACAGGCATGCAGAAGTTAATCAAGGTACAGCTGCCGATTGCGATTCCGACCATTATGGCTGGAATTAATCAGACGATTATGCTTTCACTATCGATGGTTGTTATTGCTTCGATGATCGGAGCACAAGGGGTCGGAGCTGATGTCTATAGAGCAGTGACGCAAGCGAAGACGGGTATGGGTACGGAAGCAGGTTTAGCCGTTGTCGTTCTTGCGATCATGTTGGATCGAATGACTCAGAAATTAGCTAAGAAGAATAAGAAGAATAAGAAGGAGTGATTCTAATTGTTGATGAACAAGAAAATGAATATCCTGCTCGCTGCATTTATGGTCATGACTTTAGTACTTACAGGTTGTTCTAGTAACAAGAACGCTACCGGAAAAATAAAGCTCGCATATGTTGCTTGGGATTCTGAAATTGCTAGCACAAATGTTGTGAAGGAAGTATTGGAGAGTAAACTAAACTACAGGGTCGAAATGATACAGGTTGATGCTGGACCAATGTACGTGGGTGTTGCAGATGGTGCGGCTGATGCTATGGTAGCGGCATGGTTACCAAGCACACATGGCGAGATCTACTATGAACCAAACAAGGATAAACTTGATGATCTTGGAGCTAATTTAAAAGGTACGAAGCTAGGGTTGGTCGTTCCAGCCTATATGGATATAAAGTCGATAGAGGACCTGAAGAAGGAAGACGTAGGGAAATTAGTGGATTACACGATTACCGGAATTGAACCCGGTGCGGGTATCATGACTCAGGCCGAGTTAGCGGTCAAAGAATATGATCTGAATAAGTGGAATGTTCTTGCAAGCTCTTCTGCTGCGATGGTAAAAGTACTTCAAGATGCTTACGCCAAACAAGAACCTATCATTATTACAGGATGGACGCCACATTGGATGTTCGCTGATATGGATCTGAAATATCTTGAAGATCCAAAGAAAGCATTTGGTGAAAGTGAAGAGATTCATACACTTGTGCGCTTAGGACTGGAAGAAGATCATCCTAAGGCTTATCGTTTTCTAGATCAATTCGAATGGACACCAGCAGATATGGAATCTGTGATGGGTGATATAACGGAAGGCATGCCCGAAGAAGAAGCTGCGAAGAAATGGGTAGCTGCCAACGAAGCGAAGGTTAACAAGTGGATTGCTGGAATAGAATAATTTCATAAGATGAAGAAGCAGACCCGAATTGAAAGTGGGTCTGTTTTTTGTCTCATATGATCTGCACCAGCAAGAATAAACGGACTGAATATCCCCTCTCCTGCCACATTGATGGATACCTTGGCTTATTTGCAAATCAATCTAATTGTAACTATGATAATTACAGTAAGTCATTATATGAATCAGACGGAGGAATTGTCATGGAAGCTAAGTATAAACCGCTTTTTGAATCGTTTTCTTTTCGCAGTGGACTTGAAGTAGAGAATCGTGTTGTTATGGCTCCGATGACAAATTGGTCTTCAAATATAGATGGTACGGTTTCTGATGCAGAGATTGATTACTATAGTCGTAGAGCTGGTGGCGTGGGTATGGTTATTACGGCATGCACGCATGTCACTGCGAATGGACAAGGATTTCATGGCGAATTCGCAGCTTACAGCGATGATAAGATCCCGAGCTTATCAAGATTAGCAACAACGATTAAGGAAAAAGGGTCCAAAGCTGTACTGCAAATATTCCATGGTGGACGTTTGTGTCCGCCTGAACTCGTTAATGGTGATGTTGTAAGTGCAAGTACAGTGCCAACGGATGATGGCGCAGTAACGCCACGTGCCCTTTCAGATGAAGAGATTGTAGTTATTATTCATAATTTTGGGGAAGCCACACGTAGAGCGATCGAAGCTGGTTATGATGGTATTGAGATTCACGGTGCCAACAATTATTTGGTTCATCAGTTCTTTTCTGGTCATACGAACCGCCGCGAGAATCGATGGGGTGGAAGTTTAGAGAACCGACTAACCTTCCCACTAGCTATCGTAGATACCATTAAGCAAGTTGTAGCTAAGTATGCGAATCGACCTTTCATAGTAGGATATCGTTTGTCTCCTGAAGAACCAGAGGAATTGGGTTTTACCATGGAGGATACACTCGTATTGCTTGACGCATTAGCAGAGAAGGACCTAGACTACATCCACATTTCTCTTATGGATTTCTGGTCAGAGTCAAGACGTGGTGTAGAAGACACAGGTCTTTCGCGGATGGAATTAATTAGAGATCGTGTTGGCGCACGTGTTCCGATCATGGGTGTAGGTTCTATTCATTTAGCAGATGACGCCTTGAAAGCTCTTGCGATTGGGATTCCACTTATTGCGTTGGGAAGAGAACTCATTATTGAACCTGATTGGGTGGAGAAGATAGAATCAGGTAGAGAAGCGGATATAAGAACGACATTAAGTACAGATGAACAGGAACTACTTGTCCTTCCGGGACCATTATGGCAAGCCATTACGAATACACCTGGTTGGTTCCCTGTGGTGTAATGCTACTGCATCATCAAGCAGGTAGTGCCTAGTGGACACCTTAGAGGGAATACAGATCTACAAGCAAAAGCAGACTGCACCTAGCAGTCTGCTTTTGCTTGTTCACCTTTCGTAACATTGTCGCGAGTTTTCGGATTACATCGTAAAAAGTCACTCAGTAAATAATAGATGGAGTATAGCTATTATTCATTACTACGTTTTTGAAGATGACAATTGGAAGTGGTTCCCGATCGCATAATAGATGTGAATCCCATTTATTCTTGTTAATATAAGAGTATGAACACTTGCCTGATATAGGCAAAGTAGGGGGATGGCTTTGAATAAATGGCTGAAGACAATTCTATTTCTGGTAGGTTCGGCAATCCTAACGAGACTCATACCCTTTAGTTATGTGTTTCGTACAGTAGACACCATGATTCATGAGTTCGCGCATGCGATAGTCACGTTACTGACGTCGGGGCGTGTGCTGGCTATTCAATTGAATGCAGATCATAGCGGGGTTACTTATTCGACGACGACATCGACATGGTCGTCCATGCTTGTTTCACTTGCTGGTTATACCTTGGCGTCAGTATGTGCGGCGCTATTGTTCTATTGGATGAGTAAACGCCGAGAAAAGTGGGGACTGGTACTACTTACTGCGATTGCAGTCGTGATGCTCATTATGTATGTGCATCAAGGGTATGGGGTGTTTTGGCTAGTAGGATTTATCGTACTGAACATCGTCATGATGTATTTACCGCCTACTATACACAATATGTATTATGGATTGCTAGCCTTCCTAACATTAGAGGAATCTGTATTAGGACCGATATATCTCGTTACACGTTCCCTCTCAGGTACGGGAAGGGCAGGGGACGCTTCTAATCTTGCCTCATTGACATCGATTCCTGCGATATTCTGGGCATTATTATTTGTAGCATTTTCGCTTGTTTGTGCAAAGTTTGCTTTCTCATGGTTCTTTAACAGACGACAATCTCCACGAGGACAAGAATCTAATCAGAAGAAGTTTTCTTTATAAATGAATTACAAGATTTCGCGAACTCAGTATGATCATGCTGAGTTCGCTTTTTGTATTGCATAATTGGCCGCGTTCATTACCCTTTTGGAACGCTTCGATAGGTAGTAGGGGCTACACCGGTCATTTTCTTAAATAGCCTTGAGAAATAATAGGGATCCGATATGCCAATGTTTGCGGCAATTTCCTTGATGGACAGACCAGTTAAGCTGAGCATTTGAGCTGCCTTTTGGATTTTCATACGGAGAAAGTATTCAATTGGTGGGAATCCCGTTTCTTCATTGAACAACAAAATTAAATGCTGTTTAGACAAGCCGATATGCTTGGCTAATTCAGGGAGCTTAATGGAATCCTCCAAATGATCATTCATGTAACGGAGGGCGAGTTCCAGATATTGCTCCCTTTTTTTGTCTTTGGCTGTTCCACCCGCGCTGATCCCGATGCCGCTGATCAGTTGGCGGATAGTTTGAGATACGTACGTGTGAATGGGAAGCGAATAGGTTTTGTCCGAGAGGAGTACATAGCATTTATCAAAAACTTCCCTGAACTCGGACAGCGCACCGATCGGAAGATGAACCGGACCGGTATCCATCCCGTACATGCGAATGAAGGCATCTACATGGTCGCCCAGAAGATGAAACCAGTAAATACTCCATGGCTCATGGGTGGAAGCTCCATATCGGTGTGGCGTGTTGGCGGGAATGACAGCTAGGTGATTTTGGGTCAAAGGGATTCTTTTTTGTTGATCCAGTTCAATCCAACCTTCTCCGTCCGAGCAAAAGATAAATATATGGGAGTTACTCCCCTCGGGGCGTTCCCGATAGTGATGAAGGGCATGTGGAAAAAATCCAATATCACTTACGAATAAATCTCTCGTCAGATCTGAGCGGGACAGTTCCGTCTGCATATAGTCGGGCAGGACGAATAGTTTTTCTTCTTCAAAGCCCTCTGGTTTCCTGAAATTATCCATGTTCACACCATCCTATAAATAAGAATATAATCCATCATATTAAGCATTTTGTCAATTGGCGATTGTTCTCCGGCGCGATAAAGTAGAATCAACGAGAAAAAGGAGTGATGAAGTTTTGAGTCAGAATGTTCATGTTTGGGAAGAAGAGACTTCGATCCCGACTTATGGCATCGGGGAGCCGGATTGCAATCCAATGTTTTTAGAGAAGCGTGTTTATCAAGGAAGCTCCGGAAAGGTTTACCCTCATCCGGTTATCGATAAAATTGAAGATGAAAAAAAACCACAGTCGTATCGACTCGTGATTTTAGAAAACGAATACGTTCGGATCGAGATTATGCCGGAACTCGGTGGACGGATTTATCGTGCGCTGGATAAGACGAATGATTATGATTTCGTATATTATAATCGTGTTATAAAACCTGCACTGGTCGGCTTAGCCGGTCCTTGGATTTCCGGCGGTATTGAGTTTAATTGGCCTCAGCATCACCGCCCCAATACGTATGGCCCTGTTGAATACAAGCTAACGGAAAATGAAGATGGAAGCGCTACGGTATGGGTGAGCGAGATCGACCGGATGTATGGAACGAAGGTGACGGCCGGCTTCACGCTGTATCCGGGCAAAGCTTATTTGGAAATTTCCGCACAGTTGTATAATCGGACACCGGAGCCACAAACCTTCCTGTGGTGGGCGAACCCGGCGGTTGCGGTTAATGACGATACGCAGTCCGTATTTCCACCTGACGTGACGGCTGTTTTCGACCACGGCAAACGGGATGTCTCAAGGTTCCCGATCGCTACCGGAACGTACTACAAGATGGATTATTCCGCCGGAGTGGATATCTCCCGCTATAGAAACATCCCGGTTCCGACTTCCTATATGGCGTATAAATCGGATTATAATTTCGTAGGCGGTTATGACCATGGTGTTCAAGCAGGCTTGCTTCACGTCGCGAACCATCATGTATCCCCAGGTAAGAAACAATGGACATGGGGGAACGGGGAATTCGGGCAAGCATGGGATCGCAACTTAACCGATGAGGACGGACCGTATATCGAACTGATGACAGGTGTCTATACGGATAACCAACCGGACTTCACGTGGCTGCAGCCTTATGAAGAAAAATCGTTCAAACAATATTTCATGCCTTACAAAAATATTGGTGTTGTCAAGAATGCTTCGATCAACGCTGCCGTTAACTTAGAAGTGGACGAGAAGACTCGTGAAGCTGTCGTGTTAGCCTATACGACCTCCGTATTCGTGGGCGCAACAGTAGTATTAAAAGGAAGCCGCCGTACGTATGTAAAGGAAGTCGTTGAGCTATCTCCGACTCAAACGTTCAAATCGGTGATTACGCTGGACGAGAATGATCAACCGCACGACCTGAATCTGTCCGTACGGGATGCAAACGGAAACTTGCTCATTAGCTATCAACCTGCCAAGCCGTCGGTCGAGCAGGTGCCGGATGCAGCTAAGCTGCTGCTGGAGCCTGCGGAGCTGAAAACAAATGAGCAACTTTATTTGGCTGGGTTGCATTTGGAGCAGTATCGCCATGCAACGTTCGAACCCGAAGCTTACTATCACGAAGGATTGAAGCGCGACCCTAGTGACAGCCGCATAAATGTGGCATATGGTACACTCTTACTACGTCGTGGGCTGTTCACCGAGGCGGAAAGTCATTTCCGTACAGCAGTGAAGTCGCTTACCTGGCGTAACCCGAACCCCTACGATAGCGAAGCTCTCTACCAACTAGGTATGGCGCTTAAACTACAGGGACGTTTAGAGGAAGCTTTTGCTGCGCTCTACAAATCGACATGGTCTGCTGCCTGGCAGGATGCCGGTTACTTCTCGCTTGCACAAATTGCATGTGAAAAGGGTGCGTACGCCGAAGCGTTGGAACTGGTTGAGCGTTCGCTCGTGCGCAATTCTCGCAACTATAAAGCGCGTCACCTGAAAGCCGCGCTTCTGCGCAAGCAGGGTCAGACCCAAGACGCGTTAGCCTACGCACTGGAGACGCTTGCACTCGATATCGCCGATTTTGGCTCAGCCAACGAACGGTACCTTTCGCTTTCTGACCAAGGTGAGCAAGCGCTTGCCAGTGAAGCGAAAGCGGAACTTCTTCAGCTCATGCGTGGAGATGCTCATAATTATTTGAATCTGGCATCTGACTATGCCAACTGCGGTTTATTCGACGAAGCGATCGAAGCGCTTGGACGAATCGTGCAAGGGCACGATTCAGACGTGTATCCGATGCTGCATTACACGCTTAGCTATCTGCAAAAGAAAGCAGGGGATTCTGAACAGGCGCAACTCTACAGAAAGGCTGGAAATGCGGCAGCAACGGGTTACTGTTTTCCGAATAGTCTGTTCGATCTGCAAGTGCTGTTGAGTATCATTTTGACCGATTCACAAGATGATAAGGCACATTATTACCTGGGGAATTGGTATTACGACAAAAGACGACACGAAGATGCGATCACCCATTGGGAAGCATCTCGTTCCATTCGGGAGGATTTTGCGACCGTGCATCGGAATCTGTCTCTCGCGTATTTCAACAAACGTGGGGATGCAGAGTCCGCCCTTATTGCTATGGAGAAGGCCTTTGCTTGCAGGCCGGATGACGCCCGTGTATTCTATGAGCTGGATCAATTGTATAAAAAGCTTGGATATTCGCCAGAGGTTCGCTGCGGCAAGTTAGAAGAACATCGAGTTCTGGTCAACAAACGTGATGATCTTTATGTGGAGTATATTACCCTGCTGAATGCACAAGGTTATCAGGAGAAAGCTATCGAAGCACTCAATGTACGCAATTTCCACCCTTGGGAGGGTGGCGAGGGCAAAGTGACTGGTCAGCATGTATTTGCTCATATCCAACTTGCCAAGCGAACATTGGACGAACAAAGATTTGATGAGGCTGTTAGATTATTGAGGCAAGCACTTGTCTATCCGGATAATTTAGGCGAAGGTAAGCTGTCGGGTGCTCAAGAGAATAACATTTATTATTATCTTGGACTCGCACATGAAGGCTTAAAAGAGGTGGAACGAGCACAAGAATGTTTCATTATTGCTTCCCAAGGATTGGAGGAGCCGGCCAGTGCGATGTACTACAACGACCAGCCGCCGGATATGATTTTCTATCAAGGGATGGCTTGGCTTGCACGCGGCAATGACAAAGAAGCAAAGCGTCGTTTCAATAAGCTGATTGATTACGCGGAGAAGCACTTATTCGACGAAGTGAAGTTCGATTATTTCGCTGTATCCTTGCCGGACTTCCTCGTGTTCGAGGACGACCTGAACGTACGGAATGAAGTTCACTGCCGATACATGATGGGACTCGGGCATCTCGGACTTGGTCATTCTGAACTGGCGAGGGAGCAGTTTGAGAAAGTGCTTCGTTTGGAGGCTAATCATACTGGCGCGCAAATTCATCGCCTCATGTATCTATGAGGGAAAAGAGTATAACGCACATAACAATGGGAATGTATAAAGGTTTCCTTTCTATAACAATTGAAAGTAAAGACATCTGCATGGAAGTCGTTCCGGAGCTCGGAGGAAAGCTGGTCTCTATCGTTTACAAGCCGACGGGGAAGGAATGGATGCTGGACTCGGGTCATCGTTCTTTGCAGCAGCTGAAATACGGATCGACCTTCACTGATTGGGATATGAGTGGTTGGGATGAATGCTTTCCGACGATTAATGCTTGTCCATCGGTCATGGATAAGGGCATTAACCTGCCCGACCATGGTGAGCTTTGGGCGCTTCCATGGGAATACATAATTGAAGAGAACTCGGTAGTTTGTTCGGTTCGGAGTCCGCAGCTTCCCTACCAGTTCACAAGGCGAATCTCATTTCCTTCTGCGGACCGGGCACGGCTGGATTATAGTACTATTAATGATGGTGAGCACCCAATACCATTTTTGTGGGTGCCGCATCCACAATTTGCTGTCACGGAACCGACGCGCATTCTTCTTCCGGAATCCATCAAGGAGATGCAGTGCGTGTACGAAGGTCATACTCTAAAAGCTGGAGAATCATATGCTTGGGATAACGTTTCGCTACTTACTCCGAGGGTTACCGGAGATGCGAGAAAGTTTTATTACGAGGGACAAGTGCCTTTAGGTTGGTCGGGGTTATACGGCGAAGAGAGCGGAAACTTTTTGATCGTTTCTGTTCCACAGGATAAAGTTCCCTACCTAGGCGTTTGGATCGACGAAGGCATGTTCAATGATCGGGTAACCTGTGCTTTGGAGCCTAGCATCGGTTATTATGATTCACTTGAAACGGCAGTCGGAAATGGGACTGCCCAAATGATACCGGCAAAGGCTTCTTTCGAATGGCAGTTAGAGCTTAGCTTAGGTGCGGGAGATTGGCGGAATGAGATTAAATAATGAATAAATAACTCGGCAAATTGGATACAGCGGAACGTGGGATTTGCAGTTCACTGTATACAAATAAATCGTAATAGAGGTGTCTGTTTTGTCAATAACATACTATGAAGATTTGCAATTGTTCGAGATTCAAATGATCAGCAGCTCTTATTTATTCGGCATTAATGACAAAGGGAATGTGCAGCAAATTTATTGGGGAGAATCCGTCGATGCTCGGGAATGCGCTTATCTTCTTAGAAGCCGTCATCACAGCTCATTTGATGTAGAAGTAGATAGGGAAGCTGAGGAGTATGGCTGTTGGGGAGGTAGCAGCTATGTTGAGCCTTGTCTGAAGGTGCGGTTTCATGATGGTGTCAGGGATTTAAAGATGATTTATGTAGGCTTTGAACTAAAGTCGCAAGAGACTATGGAGACTTTAGTGATTACGCTTAAAGATATACATTATGATCTTTGGATTAATATTCACTATCATGTGATTCACGATTACAATTTGATTGAACGTTATGCAGAGGTGCAGAATCGAAGCAAGCATGAGATAATCATCGATCAAATGATGTCTGCAGCATGGTCTTTGCCTTCACTTACAGATTATCGACTCACTCACGTTTCTGGCAGATGGGCTGGAGAGTTCCAGCTAAAAGAAACACTATTGTCAGAGGGCAAGAAAACGCTTGAATCACGCAGAGGCATCACAGGACCGCATGCCAACCCTTGGTTTGCAATCGATAACGGGAAGGCAGATGAAACTTCTGGTAAAGTTTGGTTTGGGGCCTTGGGTTGGAGCGGGAACTGGAAAATTGTTTTGGAGAAAACAAGCTTTAATCATGTAAGAGTAGTAGGTGGAATGAATGATTTTGATAGTCCCTTTTTGTTAAAGGGCGGGGAAGCTGCAACTTCCCCCTCTTTTACGGGAGGATATAGCTCTCTTGGTTTCGGTGACATGAGCAGGAAGCTCCACAGCTATCAAAAGGAATTTCTCTCTCCTTCTCAAGCACAACGGAAAGTGCTATATAATTCATGGGAAGCAACTTATTTTGATGTGGATGCCAATGGGCAAATGGAGCTTGCTCGGTCGGCTGCAAAGCTTGGAGTTGAGCTGTTTGTAGTGGATGACGGCTGGTTTGGCAGCAGAAATAACGATAAAGCCGGACTGGGGGACTGGTATGTAAATCAACAGAAATTCCCAAATGGACTTCAGGAGCTAATTGATGAAGTGACGGGCTTGGGGATGGATTTTGGCATCTGGGTAGAGCCTGAAGCGGTAAATCCAGATAGTGATCTGTACAGAATGCATCCAGATTGGATTTATCAATTCCCTACACGCGAAGGTACGCAGCTCCGAAATGAATTTATGCTGAATCTGGGTAAGCCGGAAGTGAAACAATTTATTCTGGATTTTATGACTGAATTATTGGGCACCTATCAGATTTCCTTTATTAAATGGGATATGAATCGTACTGTTACAGAGCCGGGTACGAGTGATACTTTCCAAAATTCTCATAACGCGATATGGATTAGGCATGTTCAAAGCTTGTACGAGATCTGGGCAGAACTGAGATTAAGATTTCCTGATGTCGAATTTGAATCCTGTGCCGGCGGAGGATCACGAATCGATTTCGGCATCCTTCGTTATGCGGATCAAGTCTGGCCAAGCGACAATACGGATGCCTTTGATCGGCTTAGCATACAAGAAGGCTTCTCTTATGCATACAGTCCTCATGTTATGATGTGCTGGGTTACAGAGTCACCTCATAGCTTTAACGGGCGCAAGCTATCGTTAGCCTTTCGCTTTCACAGTGCAATGATGGGTGGCTTGGGAATAGGAGCTAACCTGAAGATTTGGTCAGAAGAGGAATCTGAAGAGGCCGCAACCTTCATTCAATTGTATAAGGAGATTAGATCGGTTGTCTTAACAGGTGGACAATATCGCTTGCATTCATTGCGGAAATCAAGCTTTGCTGCAGTGCAATATCTCAGTAAAGACGGCAGCGAAGCCGTTGTGTTTATCTTCTTGCATTCACAACAATTTGGAGACATATTACCGAGAGTATGTCTTCAAGGGTTAGAATCGCATGCAGATTATCAAATAATAGGATTAGAGAATGAGCATCTTCAATTCAAGGGTAGAAATTTAATGAACGTTGGATTGACTATTAAGCTAACAGGTGATTTCGACAGCAAGTTGATTCGATTAAAAAGGGTATAACAGAAAAAATTAATGAATTAGTCAATTCAGTATATAAAGAAAGACTTGCGAAACAGCAAGCTGAGTTCCAAGTGTTGCTGGCACAGATCAATCCTCATTTTCTCTACAACACGCTCGGAACATTCGCGCAAAGACAAATCATCGGAGGCCTCACCAGTGACGCTGTAATAGGGTAAATATACGAATGAACATAGAAGGAGCCTTGATATGATCAATTCCAAACTGCCTCAAATTTATTATGGTGGGGACTACAATCCCGATCAATGGCCGGAAGAGGTTTGGCATGAAGACATGCGCCTTTTCAAGCTTGCTAATGTAAATGTGGTAACGCTTCCTGTGTTTAGTTGGGCGAAACTGCAGCCTGCAGAAGACAAGTATGATTTTGCTTGGCTTGATAAGGTGCTAGATCTAGTAGCTGAACATAATATCTTTGTTTGTTTGGCAACTTCGACTGCAGCACAACCTGCGTGGATGTCGCTTCAATATCCGGAAGTGCTCCCTGTCGATATTGACGGACGTAAGCGCACGCACGGTTCAAGAGTTAACTTCTGTCCGAACAGTGAAGTATATCGTAGGTACTCCAGACAGCTTGCCGAAATACTGGCGGAAAGATATCATAATCACCCGTCTTTATTGGTTTGGCACATCGGGAATGAGTACGGAACGCATTGCTATTGCGGTCAATGTGCGGATTCCTTTCGCACTTGGCTGCAACAACGCTATGGTTCCATTGAAATGTTAAACCAAAAGTGGAACATGAGTTTCTGGGGACACACGGTGTACGATTGGCAGGAAATTGTGCCGCCAACAAACTTAAATGGAAATAATCGTAATTTCCAAGGAATCGCTTTGGATTATAAACGATTTATGAACGAGTCGATCCTTGCCTGTTATCAAGGCGAATACGATGCGATAAAAGCAGTTTCGCCAAAAATTCCAATCACAACAAACATTTGGGGTCTGTTTAATGGATTGGATCTGAAGCAATGGGCTGAAAGTATGGATATCGTGTCCTGGGACAGTTATCCGCAGATGAACGAACCGATGTGTAATGTCGCTATGCGGCATGATTATATGCGCGGTCTGAAAGACGGCAAGCCCTTTATGCTTATGGAGCAAACACCGAGCCAGCAAAATTGGCAGCCCTATAACAGCTTGAAGCGCCCCGGCGTTATGAGGTTGTGGAGTTATCAGGCCATCGCTCACGGCGCGGATACGGTTATGTTTTTTCAATTGCGGCGCTCCTTCGGAGCCTGCGAGAAGTACCATGGCGCATTAATCGCTCATGCTGGTCATGAAGATACGCGTGTATTTCGGGAATGTGCAGAACTAGGTAAAGAATTGCAAGAACTGGGAGACACTTTACTGGATTCTATAGCGAGAAACCGTGTCGCTCTACTGTTCGATATTGATACATGGAATGCGGTAGAAATAACAAGCGGTCCAAGTGTGGACCTGGATTATCTAAAGCAGTCGCAGAAGTACTATAAAGCGTTTTACGATCTTAATATTGGCGTGGATGTTATTAGCCCCTTAAGCGATTTTTCCCATTATGAGATTGTCGTTGCGCCTGTCTTGTACATGCTCAAACCAGGAGTCGCACAGCGGATAGAAAGCTTTGTAACCCAAGGAGGCACATTCGTGACGACTTTCTTTAGCGGTATTGTGGATGAAAATGATCTGGTCGCTCTAGGGGGCTATCCAGGGGAGCTAAGAAAACTGCTTGGCATTTGGGTGGAAGAGATCGACTCCTTACTTCCGGATATGAAAAATAAGATCGTCATTAAAGACCCGTTAGGCGGCATTTCCGGTGAATATGAATGCGGCTTACTGTGCGACTTGTTGCACACCGAGAGTGCAGAGGTGCTTGGCGTGTATGGCAGTGACTTTTATCAAGGAAGACCGGCCTTTACGGTGAACGCATTCGGCCAAGGTCATGCTTACTATATAGCCAGTGATCCGGAAGAGCGTTTATTGAACGACTTTTGTAAGCACTTGAGCGACAAGCATCAGCTTCTGACAACGTCAATTGGATTCACACCTGGAATTGAGGTGACAAGAAGGTATAAATCGGACAAAATGTTTACTTTTATTTTGAACCATAACTCGCATGAAACGACCGTTCCATTACAAGCTGGGTCGTATTTCAACTTGTTGAAAAAAGAAGTAGTCAGTGAGAGCCTGCACTTGGAACCTTATGGGGTTGCTATTTTGCAAACCCAAGGGGAATTTAGTTAAGAATGCCATTCGAAAAGGGATGATATTAAGTTTAATCATGTGGTAGATTTCCCACTTCATGCGAAATGAGCCTTAGAAGCAATTCTAGAGGCTCGTTTTTTTGCTATTTTTTTTGAAAAGTAACTTTTTCAGTGGCCTCGAATTGAAATCGGGTCCTTTTTTTCAAGTACTAGTCTAGGTGTTGAATCTTAAGCATAAATATTCAATTTTATTCCTATTATGAAACTATCTGTTTGTTTTTCCTTTGTGCGTATATATAATAAGACTATCTTGAACAATGAAGGGACTGGACTATGCGCAGATATCAATATATTAAGCCAACCATAACAATATAATGGAGGTGAAACTATTGATTACAGAATTACACACGCAAAGGCTACATTTAAGAAAAATGAAAGTGTCAGATTCGTCGAGCTTATTTCAAATATGGTCTGATCCAGATGTGACTAGGTTCATGAATATAAGTTCTTTCAGTGATGAAAACCAGGCAAAAGGTATAATTGAACTTCTTGATGAACTTGCTCAAGATAACAAAGCTGTTCGTTTCGCTATTATTGAATTGGAATCTAATACAATTATTGGTTCTTGCTGTAGAAAGAAAATAAAGTATTAGACTGAAAAATAAAGTTGTGAACTAGGAAAATAAAGTCTTAGACTAACGATGTATCATTAACCGAGGGACGGGCAGATTTGTTTAAAACCAGCGAGACTGAGCAATTGCCAGAGGTCGCTCTTTTGGCGAACCGAAGAGTGTGGCTGATCAGGAAACTATCTACGCTTGGAAAGTAGTGTTAGCTGTTGAGTAAAGTAAAATTCCGCAAAAAATATCAAAACAGAGCGTTCCATCTGTCGTAAAGTGAGTATATCGATATGGAGGCATTAAAGTGGATTATAAGGATTTGGTAATCAAGGCCATTACCTATATTGAGGATCATCTGACCGATGAGAGCTTAAGCACCAAGGTTATGGAGGCTGCGGGCTATTCGCCGTACCATTTTCACCGGATCTTCCTATCGGTTACGAGAAACTCCGTCTCGGAGTACATACGCAAGCGGAGATTGACACAAGCAGCATACGATTTATTTTATACCAACCAAAGGATCATAGATATTGCCATCTTGTACCGGTTCGAGTCTCAGGAATCCTTCGCCCGAGCCTTTTGGAAAATGTTCTCCATCTCGCCTGGACAATTTCGAAAGCAAAGGGACATGAAGGACACGCTGTTCCGGGCAATGGAGAAGCTTCCTTTGGATGAAGTGGGGCTACAGCATTTGAATAAGAGCGTCTCCCTCGTGCCAGCTTTTGTCTGCCTGAATAAGCTGAATCTGGTCGGCATGTCAATACCGGGTGTCAATTCGGACGAGGTCGGAAAGCTATGGCGGAGCTTTAGGCAGCGTTTGTTTGAAATTGAGCGAAAGCCGGATACGGAAGACATATTTTATGCGGTCATTGAACTTACAGGTAGGCAATGGGAAATCACGTATATCGCTTGTGTCGAGGTGGCTAGCGAGGAGAGTGTAGTTCCCTTGGGAATGGTCGCTAAGCTGCTCCCAGTGGTAACTTATGCGGTTTTTACTCATAAGGGGACATTATCGAGACTCAACGATACGTTCCAGTACATTTATGAAACGTGGTTACCCCAGTCAGGCAGCGTTCGTACGAATTGCCCGGAGTTTGTGCGTTACGACCATCGATATCTAGGACCGATGAACGAGGATTCGGTATTAGACATATATATTCCCGTTGGCTCGCCATATTAGGAGCATGTAGCTCAAGGAGAGGAAGAGATCAAGATGAACAAAATAGAAGACATTGTTGAAGTATATGCAGGTTGCTACGAGGTACAAATTACCGACAACGCATTGAGGGTGACCGTTCCCATGATCGTGATGTATCCGACAGATGCACCGGAACAGACTGATAGGATAGGGCCGTACTCGTTGGAGGTGGCCAGAGACGCAGCGCCGCTGGATGGAAAATTTAGGCTAGTCCTCATTTCACACGGTACAGGCGGTTCACCGCTTGTGTACCGGTCGCTCGCTCGGCATTTGGCGCGCAGCGGCTTTATCGTTGGCCTGCTCGAACATCCATTCAATAACCGCAACGATAATAGTTTGGAAGGTACTGTCCAAAACCTCACCTATCGCCCCCGGCACCTTCGCATGGCAGCCGACTGGTTTTTTGAAGATGAGAGGTTTAAGGGGCTTCTCCAGCCGGGAGGCCATTCGGTCATCGGGCATTCCATGGGGGGCTACACCGCGCTTGCAGCAGCTGGCGGCATCCCGACCTCCTTCCCTACTGAGAGCCCGGATGGGAAGCCGCAGCAGATCGATGTTCCTTATGATTCACGCATCCGGTCCCTGATTTTGCTAGCCCCGGCGTCCGTTTGGTTCCGTAATGAGGGAGCATTAAGCAACGTTCGGCTCCCCATTCTCATGTTGGATGCCGAGCAAGACCCTTACACACCTCCTTTTCACGCGCAGATCATCATGAATAGTGTTGCTGAACCGCAAATGATTCGCTATCGGACGGTGGAGAATGCCGGACATTATTCCTTCCTGACTCCTTTCCCAGCTGAGATGATTTCACCAGCCTTTCCCCCCTCGCAAGACCCGCCCGGCTTTGATCGCGTGCAATTTCACGAAACGCTGAAGGCTGAAGTAGTAGAGTTTCTGTTGACTTAACATTAGGAACAATCACTTTCCGTCGAAATCAAATGTTAACTGAGAGTTCGATTAACTAATCGTTACGCTAACGGTGAACGATAGTTAAATAAACCAGCGGCAGTCTAGGACTGATATGCTCCCCTTACGGTAGACAGGTGAAATAATAAAACCTGTTTGTGTAAGGGGAGCCTTTTTATGTTAAAAAGAAAATATGGTGCTGCGGAAAAACTCATTATCCTTAATGAAGTATCAAGTGGACAACTCGGTATAGCCCTATTGAGTCATTGTTATGAGAAACCGTATCGCTATAATTAATAAAGGCTGAAAAAAATGAAGGGGGAAATGGATGATGAAGAAAAATAATTATAATCGTTTTTGGAAATGGCATTTTTATGCGGCATTATTTATTGCGCCACTTCTTATTACACTAACATTAAGCGGTATTGGGTATTTGTTTTATACAAATGTAGAAAATAATATGTACAAGAATGAATTCTTTAATAAGAGCAGCCAAACAGATCAATTGACGATAGATCAAGGGATCGAGAAGGCAAAAGAAACATTTAAGGATTATTTCGTTTCTAAAGTTATTGTGTTAGAGGAGCCTTATAATACACGCTTAACGATGAAAAATAAAGATGGTGATCAAAAATATGTATTTTTAGATTCGAACTATCAAATTGTCGGCAGCCAAAATCCGAAGTATACGTTTTCCAATGTGATGAGAGAGGTCCATAGTTCACTCTTTGTGGGGGGGACCGTCGTCAACTACTTAGTTGAATTGGCTGCATGTTGGGCAATCTTCCTGTTGCTCTCCGGTATTTACATGACATTCAAAGGAAGAGCATTGAAGAAGGAACCGAATCCAACTAAACGGCAAAAGAACCTGAAATGGCATGCACTAATAGGCACAATCATTACAATTCCAATGGTTATCATTATTTTTACCGGCTTGCCTTGGTCTGCATTTATGGGTGATTTTATATACTCAGCAGCTCAAAAGCATCCGTCTATCGGAATTCCAGCATTAAAACAAAATCCGCCTACTTCGGATATGAGCGAAATACCTTGGGCTACTCGTAAAAACGAGCCACCGACATCAAACGGAGGATCTCATGCTGAACATAACGGAATGGCTCATATGGAAAATATGTCTAATCATGAAGGAATGATTACACTCCAACAGTTGATGAACGAAGTTAAGCAAGCAAATATTTCAAAGCCATACTCCATAATTTACCCTAAAGATGAGCAAGGTGTATATACCGTTTCTAAAGGAAGTAATACCGGAGTGACAGGCTTAGACGTTAGCCCGTATGACGAAGTAACAACTTACTTTGATCAATTTAGCGGCAAATTGATTTCAAAAGTAGGCTTTGAAGATTATGGGATTTTAGCAAAATGGTTTACATGGGGAATCCCGCTGCATGAAGGTCACTTATTTGGCTGGCTCAATAAAGTACTGAATCTGGTTGTTTGTCTTTCGTTCCTATTCGTCATTTTCTGGGGCTTTAAAACGTGGTTAACTCGTAAAAAGAAAAATTCCTTGTCTGCTCCGCCGAAACTATCAAGTAAGCTGTCGATTGGATTCATTATTTTCATGGTGTTATTAGGTTGTATTATGCCGTTATTTGGCATTTCCTTAATTTTGGTAGTGCTGATTGAAATAATTCTTTCCATCAAAAATAAAATTAAAAATGTAAATATTTACAAATAGACAATCGAAGTAATCAAGGAGTGGGAATTTTCCCGTTCCTTTTTTATTTTCGATGAGCTAAATGCAATAATAATCAGACTCTGCCGAGTAATTTTCTGTTAGCCAGCTAAATGTGGTTAACCTCATAATATCAGAATATTTTACAGACTCACGATCGGATCTCAACACCTACCAAGCTGCCAGTCCAAATAAAATTGAACAACCTTTTTAAATTTCTTGATAACCTTTTAATCAACCAATAAGAAAATGAATTAGAGCATTATGAGCAAATGCTTAGCAGGTTCAAAACAAAATCATTATGAATGGAGATATAACAGTGGAAAAGCCTTGCGTACAAATTGGCACGCATCCAATCGAACAGGGGCATTATGACTTACTTAACGATTTCAGGTTCCCATTTCCAGCCAAGCGTAAAACTATTTTAATAGGTTTAGGAGGTTACACAATCTATTTTACAGACTCTACTGTTGTCACACGTTGGATGAGCTAATGTCATAAGAAATAAGATGAACTGTCACTACTGAAACCCTCGCAATCATGAGAAAGCCTATGACTGCGGGGGTTTTAATAAAATCGGGGGGAAGTATCTATGTTACGGAAAGTGACAATTTGTTGTATTCAGGCTTTATATCTGGAAACGTAAATTGACACTTTCCGAAATGAATAGAAATGGAGATGACTAATGAATATCATAGGACAGAATATCCGTTACGAAAAGCTGTTGGTCTAACTCAAATTGAATTTGCAAAGCGAATCCACCTGCTAAGATACCCCGTAGCTTGCTGCGGGGAGTTTCATTATTGATATTCGAGATTTTGATGTATTTCGTGAAATGGGAGGTCAATTAGATATATTAATGGCTTCAATATATTTATGAAAGTTTCTAACTATTTTACAAATTATAATCAAACCGTATACAGCTTTCCTTCGTTTCCTTTAATAGAACCGATAAAAATCATATGTGAAATGGAGGACGAATTATGAAGAAGACCGTATTCCTATCAGCTCTACTGTTCTTTGCCATTTCGACTACCGGATTGTCAGCCTATGCCAAAATAGACAGTAAGCCGGCGCCCCAGGCGACACCAAATTCCAGCCAAAGTGATCATGTCATCCGGGTGTACGGACCGGGCGGACCACTTGGACCGATCAAGGAAGCTGCTGAACATTTTTCAGCTGAAACGGGAATCAAGGTGGAAGTAACAGCCGGACCAGAGGGCAAATGGATTGGCCAGGCAAAGCAAGATGCAGATATTATTTTCGGTGGCTCCGAGTATATGCTGCAGGACTTCATTTTTAACCACCCTGAAATGATCGACACTAAATCACGAACGGAGCTTTACCCGCGTGCTGCAGGTATCTTGGTGAGGAAAGGAAATCCTAAGAAGATTGAAAGCCTGGAGGATTTAACGAAGAATGGAGTAAAAATACTCGATGTGAATGGGGCTGGCCAGCTTGGCCTGTGGGAAGACCTGGCAGGCAGAAAAGGGCTGATCGGAGGCATTTCCCAAAATATTAACCTTTCTGTGAAGTCGAGTGCCGAAGCCATTGAACAATGGAAATCGAATTCCAGCATGGACGCCTGGATTACCTATGAATCGTGGCATTACCGGCTCAAGGATGTGACCGACCTGGTCGAACTGCCCGAAGAAGAAAAGCTCTATCGTGGAACGCCGATCGCCCTGACGAAAATCACCGATCAGAGAAAAGAGGCACAGCAATTTATTGATTATTTAAGAACGGAAGAATCTCACCAAATCTTTCAAAAATGGGGCTGGAAGTAAGAACGAGTCTTAAATCTAAAAAAAACTAGGAGGAACACACATGAAAAAAGGAATTTTTACCCTCGCGATACTTTCGATTATTTTTGTTTTGGCTGCCTGCGGAAAAAGCACTGAGGAAAAAACAGAGACGGGTCAACCCGCTCAAGCCCAAACGGAACAAGCCCCGGCTGACAGCCTCCAACTTTTGAAGAATGAGAAAGCTGGAGAGTACCTGGCGGATCCACAGGGAATGGCCCTGTATTACTTTAAAAAGGACGAATCAGGAAAAAGCAATTGCAGCGGAGACTGCCTGGCAAACTGGCCGACATTTACCCAGGAGGATTTCGCCGTCCCGGAAGGTTTTGATAAAAAGGATTTCGATACGATCACAAGAGAAGACAACGGGGAGAAGCAGGTCACGTACAAAGGTTTACCTCTCTATTATTTTGCAAAAGACCAGCAAGAAGGGGATGTGAACGGACAAGGAGTAAAAGATGTATGGTTTGTCGTAAACAGCGAAACAGAATTTAAATAAGCCTGCCCAGGGAACGATCAGTCGGTCGTTCCCATTTTTACTTTTGAAATAGTATAATGGAAATTATTTGTATCCATTAGCAGGGAGTGCCACATGAAAGAAAAACAGGTTGCGGAATTAATGAGATTGGTAAACGAAAAAAACGGTCACGCATTAGAGGATCTTTATGATCGATATATAAAGCTTGTTTACGGCTTCGTTATGAAGTTTTGCAATGGGAACGAGGAGAAGACGAAAGAGATTATTCAGTTGGTCTTTTTGAGGCTATGGACAACAAACAGCCATTACGATCCCTCTCAAGGCAACTTTGTAAATTGGCTCCTCACGATTACCCGCAATATTTGCATTGACTACCTCCGCAAAGAGAAGAGGCAGACGCAACACCATCAAGAGGGACATGAAGAGATCGCCGACCCTGCCGATGCAATCGAGCAACGAGTAAATATGAATGATATTGCGAAAGCGAAAAACAAATTGACGACGGCGCAAAGAAAATTAATCGATTTGCTTTATTGGAAAGGTTATTCTCTTTCAGAGATCGCCAAGTTGGAACAAGAGCCGCTCGGTACGATTAAAAGCAGGCTTCATCAGGCTCTTAAAGGATTGAGGAAGCATCTGGAACTGGAGGAAATGAAATGAGAAGGGATTGTGATCATTTAATTCCATATATAGCAAATGAGCTCAAGGAGAGCGAACACATGGCCTTTGTTGAACATTTAAAGAATTGTACGGAGTGTAAGAAAGAATATCAGGAATTGTCCCAGGCCTGGCATGCTTTGCCGTTTGATTATACTGAAATCGAGGTACCTGAATCGCTAAAAGGCGAGGTGCTGGGATTTATTTTTGATCACAAAAGGAAAAGCGGTACGGAAACATTCATGACTAAGATGAGCAAGCTTGCCATGATTCTCAAAATCCAGTTCACTCCAGTTTCAACCAGCCTCGTGGCCGTCTTGTTGCTCGCGATGATTGGCCTTGGAATAGCGAATGTACAGGAAAAAAGTCGCTATGCCGAAAATATACCCATTGAAATATTAACGGACATTCCCTTAAAAGCAGCTAATCAAAGCCACCCGGGAACAAACGGCATCGCCTATATTGTCCAGCAGGGATCAGAGAAAAATTTGGTAGTGCAGGTTCACGAATTGCCCGGCGTCGAAGGTTCACAGGTTTATCAGGTTTGGTTGCTGAAGAACGGCACGAGGGAAAATGGCGGCATATTCAAGCCGGACGAAAACGGATCCGGAATACTGACCTACCAGCTCGCAGAAGGGCAGACCTTTGATCAAATCGGCATCACCGTCGAACCGGATGCTAACAGCAGCCAGCCAAGGGGAGAAAAAATAGCCGGGTCATAGATAGTAACAGAAAGGGACAGATACATTTTAAATATCTGGCTAAACTTATATTACGAACAGGTGCTAATGTTCAAGAAACTTACCCAAAAATGATCAAACTTTTTTATGAAAATTCCATCTGTATTCTAAACTGTAGAATCCATTTTGATCGATCTTTTTTCAAAATGGATTCTTTGAATTTGCCGCAAAAATGCAGGCTCATGCGGTATTTTTGATCAAACTTTATTCTAAAGCTACAAAATGTTCAGTGACATTAAAGTTGGTGCCTTTACACTAGAGTTAGTACCTTTACAACAACGTTAGTATCTGGTGTTCGGTGATAAAAAAGTCGTGAACCAGTAAAGAATGTTGGGAACCAGTAAAGAAAGTCGTAAACTGGTTTGCGATGGTTTAATTCAAGGTACTCAGAAGATAATTAACAGCATTTAATAACCTAGAAAAGTCCCGATGATTATGTGAGGCCACTGAAAAAGTCCACACACATTTGTGAAGGTGGTAAGGGAGTCTTTTTGAAGATGCAAAAGAAATTGACTGATTTATGTGAAAAAGATAAAACACAATGTATTGATATTAATTCAGCAGCTAACGGGGTATGGTTACCTGTAAAAAGTAGGGAGACTCCTGCGGTTGATTATTTTAATATTATCAATACAGAGACACTTATTAAGTGGAAAGTGGCATCTCATAAAAATCACACACTTAACTATGGTGATTTTCTATTTGATCGAATCGAAAATTTAACGACTAAAGATGAAATTCTCCATGAAATAAATGAGGTTCGGAACTTATTGCTAAATGGAGATATAGACCTCGTAAATCCAGCGAAATTATAAAGGAGGAAAAATATGAAAGTTTGGAGATTGTTAACAGATAATAGAAATATGGAAGTAGAAATAGAGCAGGATGAAATTTTTGATCAACTCATGGATTCTAAGGGGGCATTTATAAATGAATGGAAAATACCGAGAGTGAAAGTAAGCAAAAAAGGTAGATATCAGGATATGCCTTATTTGTCGGGTGGGAACGTAGTTTTCAATTCTAGAAGTCTTAACGTGCTAGAAGGGTTATTACGAGCAAATGTACAGTTACTAGATGTGGATATAATCAATGCTGATATCCAACTTAAAATAGCACATATATCAGTTCTTGATGATGCAGTAGACTACACTCGTTCTATTCCGAAAAGATCATTAGGTGGCATAGTAAATGGGTTTAATAAGATAGCATTCTCAGAGGGAATTGTATCTTCCAGAACTATCTTTAAGATACGTGAGTTAAGCACACCGGTATTTGTCTCTGATCAATTCAGAGAAATCGTACTGCAGTCAAAGTTAAAAGGCTTTGAATTCATTGAAGTGTGGGATTCGGAGATAACAGAAGAGATGGAAGTCGCAAATCAAGAGCGTTATGATGCATTTCTAGAAGAAATAGAAAAAAGAAAAGGGCCAGAAGTGAACTGGTCTGAAGCAGTGGTAAGTATAGAGGGAGGAAAAGCAGTTGCAAGCGGTCACTGGAAGATGCAATACGATAAGAATGGTGAGATGCGAATTGCTAGACTTAGTCTGGATTGCCAATACAACTGGTCAAGATCACCGATTATTCCCCCGGTTCTTCTTGGATTAAGATGGCACGAAGTTGAAAAGTCAGACCTATAATATACTTTGCTTTAATTGGAGGATTTTGATCCAAATGCTTCTGAAATGAACCGAAGGGGTACAACAACACGATTATTTTTTAGTTTTGCTGGCACATCTAAGGGAACTTTGGTCCCGTTTTTATCCGCTGTTCTCGCAAGCCGTTATCGGGACGTCGGCGTCCAGTTCCGGCTACGTTCTGACGCCGCTCATGCTGTCGCTTATTGTGCCCAGCATCATCGGCGGCCGTTTGATTACAAAGCTCAGCTTCCGTACCATCGTCGTCACCTCGATGGCGATCATGACCACAGGCTACTTTTTCATGTCGCAGATGACGGTGGACACGACGGGGTGGGAGCTTATTCTGTATATGATCATCATGCAAGAATCCAAAAGAAGGAATAAATAAATTAACTATTGACTACTCCATCAAGTCTGTGTAATATGAAGTTAACTTCACGTGAAATAAACTTCATATTGCAGGATGTTGGGGGTGACTTGCTTGAAAAATAAATTTACAGAGCTTTATTTATGCGCATTAGCTAGTATTATCATAGGTTTATTTGAAATCATTATGAATAATCCACAGGCTAATACAGCAGAAGGATTTTTATCAGGGGTATACCTGTTATTCGTAGGCGTGGGGCTATTCGTGTTCGCTATAACTTCTCACGTTAAATATAAGGCGAATAGAAAACAGATGGACCGAGAAATGTCCAAAGAATATGACGAACGAGATGATATCATTGAAGGAAAAGCTTCACAATTTACGATGAGACTACTCATGTTGGTGACGCTCCTGATGATGTTTCTTTCAAATTGGCTTGCAATCCCAACGAATACTGCTTTATTTGTGATTATCGTATTGTGTGCGGGTACGAACTTATTAGCCAAAAAATATTATAATCATGTTCTTTAATTAGGAGTAGGCTATGAACAATAGAATAAAGGAGTTACGTATAGAACGTGGTATCACACAACAAGAACTAGCTGATAGAGTAAGTGTTTCTTCAAGAACAATTATATCTTTAGAGAAGCAGCAATATAATCCATCTGTTATACTAGCTTATCGAATATCTTCAGTTTTTAACTTATCGATCGAAGAGGTTTTTATATTTGAGGAAGATGACTGATCATCGTATGCAAATATAATTAGTGAGAAAAATTCAACATAAAAAACATACATCATGGAGGTCAAGAATATGGCATTAAAATTATTGTTAATACTATTCGGAGTAGTCTTAGTATTATGGGGCATATATAGAATGAAAACGGATGATGCGTTTGTCGGAAAGAATCAGAAGAGGAAGAATTTATTTAATCTTCTAATACACGGACAAGCCTCAGGAATTGGACAATTATTAAGTGGGATTTTATGCATAATTTTAGGGATTGTATCCTTTATCATTAAATAATTATACACATACGTGCCCTCAGGCTGTCGAGAAATTTGATATTATCCCCTTTAAGTAGACACATACAAAGTAAGGCTGTAAGGTGTTCACTTAAGGGGGATTTTTTCATGGGAGAAAAACGGAGAACGTACATAAAGGAATACAAATTAAATGCTGTCGAGTTGTACCCATAACTCCTTCATTCAGGCCGACAAATAAGTCGGTCTTTATTGTCGTATCCACGAGGCTTGTGTTGAAGCGTTCTCAGGTCCATTTAATTGTCATGAAACGTCTACAAATGATATTGGTATCTTCCATATGTATAGCTCTATTGAGTCATGTCCTATTCTCTAAAGAAAGTTATGCTTGGAATAGAAATGAAAAACTTGCTAGTTACTCTGAAAGGAGAAGAAACATGACATACAAGCAAATTAAATGGATGATTTTATTTATACCTACAGTAACACTTGGTGTATGGGAATATGTCAGACATGAGTATTTGTTATCCTACATATCCATGGAAATTGGCAACTGGATTACTCCCTTAATTGTCTATGTGCTAAGTATAACGTTGTTGAATAAACTCTTTCACATGCTGGAGCGGATTCAACGGGAATTGGAGCACGAACGAACAGCTAAAAGTGCACTTGAAGCAAGGGAAAAATTGGCCATAGAGCTTCATGATGGTATTGCACAATCACTTTTTTTATTGTCAGTAAAGGTAGATCGATTGGAAGTTCATGAAGAACGGGAGCATCACCTTCAGGAGGTCTATACAATTAGAAAAACTGTTCACGAAGTGAACTGTTATGTTCGTCAGGCTATTGCCAATTTAAGATACAACCCCGCAACAGATGAGGCACTTATATCTAACGAATCCCTGGATAATAAAGTACGGAGAATGGCTGATGAAGTACTTCTTGATATGGATGTGGATTGGAGCATTCCCGATTATGCACTAAACCCGAAAGAAAAGGTAGAGCTTCTTGCCTGCATCCAAGAGGCCATCGTGAATATTGAGAAGCACGCGGCAGCATCAAAAGGGTGGATACACGGGGAAGGAGACGAATACAGCTGGAAAGTAACAATTAAAGATAATGGTAAAGGATTTGAGATTGATCAATTCCAACTTAAGGATCGATATGGATTGAATATTATGAAGGAAAGAACTGAAAATATGAACTGGAGATTGCAGCTAAACAGAGATCATCAATACACTATTGTCGAATTGACCAAAGAGGGTGAAATAGGATGACGCACACCCGTGTCTTGGTCGTGGACGATAGCTCTCATGCAAGAGAGGCTATATGTGACATATTGTCGATGGATAAGAGCTTTGAAGTTATTGGAGTTGTGACCAGTGGTCAACAGGCTATTGAATTTACAGAACAGTGGCTTCCGGATTTAATACTGATGGATATTCAAATGCCGGTTATGGATGGCCTAGAGGCAACCCAACGAATAAAGCTAATGTTACCGTATGTCAAAATCGTAATGATCACCGTGTCGGATGATATGATTCATCTGCTTGAGGCGTTAAAACGAGGGGCGCAAGGATATCTTCTGAAAAATCTTGAACCTTCGACCTGGCTGAAATACCTTCAATCTATTGTAAATGAAGAAGCGCCCTTGAGCCGAGAGGTGGCTTATCAAATATTAAGAGACGTCTCCTTAACTGAGAAAAGAGAACCGAGTGTTCGATTAACATCGAGGGAACAGGATATTTTAAATGGTGTTGCTGCTGGCTGGACCAATAAAGAAATTTCTGAAAAATACAGTATTTCCGAGTATACCGTGAAGAATCATTTAAAAAATATATTGAAGAAGCTACAAGTGCAAAATCGCGTACAACTTACCAGATACGCCTTAGAACAGGGGCTTATTCCGGACGATAACAAATGGACGGAATAAGCTTTCTGTGAATGCTACAAATTAGACACAATTCCTTCAAGACTATAGCTATATCGAGCTATATGGAAAAAATAGCTTATTAGGTACACTTAAATAGTAATGATGACGCTTTTGATAATCCCTCGGGAAAGCCAATAAAGCAGAGGAGGAATCCACTTTGAAAGGAAATTTTTTATTTGATGTCTGGTGGCGACATTCGGGAGTCCTATCGACGGTAGCGCCACAAGAATGACCATTGATATGAAATATTATCGCCGATACATACTTCATATAGTCGTTTTTTTGATCTTGTTCAATGTAGCATTTATAACACCTGTTTTTTCTATTAAAACTTTTGCAAGCTCATCTTCCAAAGAACCCATGATTTCCCTTCAAGAAATTATCGATCAGTCCAGCCCAGGGGCATCCATCGTTCTTGAATCGGGTACGTATCAAGGCCCAGTCATCATGAATAAGAAACTTTCTATTCGTGGAGATGGATCTGTGACTCTGTTAAACAATTCGCAAGAATCAGCCATCGCGATTCATTCGAATGGAGTTACGCTACAAGGAATAAATATTCAGCACAATACGGATGGTGAATCATCGGCAATAGAAGTGACTGCGGACGAAGTAACGTTAGACAATCTTAATATCCATACACGAGGATATGGAATCAAGCTTCGTGATGCAAATAGGGGAATTATTCAGAATAACGACATTAAGTGGTTTATACCTAAAGGTGCGGAGGCTGGAAAAAGGGGCAACGGAATCGATCTTTACAACTCCCATGACAATCAGATTGAGTACAATGAAATCTCTTATTTGCGGGACGGTATCTATCTAGAGAAAAGCCGCAATACAGTGGTGAACGAGAACAAATTGTTTCATCTGCGCTACGGTATTCATTGTATGTATGTCGATGGTTCTCATGTCACTAACAATGAAGGAGAGTACAACATTACGGGTGCCATGGTTATGGGAGTCACGAACGTAGTGGTGTCGGGTAATTCCTTCCTCAAACAAAGTGAGAATGTTCATGCGCAAGGGATTCTGTTGTATGACGTGCATAAGTCATCTATTGAGAGAAATATTGTTGAAGGTAACCGTGTGGGTATTTACATGGAAGGATCATCTGAGAATCAATTAAGAGACAACGCTGTGCTTAGAAATTTCATAGGTATTCAGCTCAAGGGTGCGGAGGGCAACCAATTTCATAGCAACGCATTTATTGCTAATGTCATTGAAGCTGAGGCGATTGACAGCAAAGATAACGAAATGAAGGGCAACTATTGGGATTCCTTTCAGGGATTAGATTTGAATCAGGATGGAACCAGTGATATTCCTTATGTGATTAACCCGTTCTACCAAAATTTAATTAGTCGAAATTCTGCGTACCAGCTGTTTTTTCAGTCACCTGGGATGACCTTTTTGAGTGATATGTTTACGAGTGACAGAGAGCATTGGTCTGCGGATAGCTCGCCGTTAATGAAGTTGAATGCAACGACTCCAATGGAGACTGCTGAGAAGGACGGGACTGTTATGGTCACCGGTTGGATGTTACTGTTTGTGTCTATTATTATCATTATATATATGGGGGTATTACGTTCATGAAAAAAATTAAAACAGTGTTGGTACTGGTACTTGGGATGTTATTATTGGCTGCCTGTGGGCAAAAATACGAGGCGCTTCCGATTAACGAAGAAGTTGATATTTGTGCTATTTGCAAAATGCAGATCAAGGATGAAGCCTTTGCGACACAATTGACGACAAAAGACGGTAAAAACTATAAATTTGATGATATTGGTTGTATGAATGAATGGAAAAAACAAAATGGAACTGAAAATATAGGTATGGATTACGTTCGTGACTATAACGACAAAGAGTGGATCGAGTTTAATAAGGCAACTTATGTATACGATGATTCAATTCGTACTCCAATGGCCTATGGCATAGTCAACTTTAAGGATACAAAGTCTGCGGAAACTTTTATTACAGAGCAAGGTGTAGGCAAAATCATGAAAGCTGAAGATCTGGCGGCTCATGATTGGAAACAAAATAAGAACATGATGGAAATGATGGATGGAGAAGGGCACATGAGCGAAGATAAAGATAAAGATAAAGATAAAGATAAAGATATGGATAGTCATAGTAAAATGACTGAGGATTCAAGCCACAAGTAACAAAAGAAGCTGGAGATGTGATCATGATAGATATGATACAAGTAGCAAGAAGAGAAATAAAAATGGGATTTCGTAATCCTTGGGCATACTCTTTTCTGTTCCTCTTTTGTACGTTTAGCTTAAGTTTATTGATTATTAATTCTCAAAATATCGTTGAGGGATACTCTGGAATTACGGGGTCCATGTTAAGTCTTATTTTATATCTTTTACCGCTGATGACCCTGTTCCTTGGATCTTTTTCCTTAACCGCAGAAAAGGAAGAGGGAAGCTGGCAGCTATTATCAACCTATCCTATGGGAACCATGTCTTTTATTATTGGAAAATACGTAGGTTTATCCATCGTGTTATTGACTATCGTGGCTTTCGGATATGGCCTCATGGGATTCTTAAGCGGATTCCTTGGGACAAGTTTTGATTCAACGACGTATTTCCTCTTTTTAGTTTTTTCATGTGGATTAGTGATGTTATTTTTAGCCGTGGCTTTGTTTATTGGATCTCTGTCTAAAAATCGCTGGCAAGCGTTGACCATCTCTGTATCGATATGGTTCTTCGCCATCATTGGCTGGCCTACCATTCTTATATCGGTATTAGGACTATTGCCGTATTTATGGATAAAGCCATTACTGGTAGTTTTGACTTTTATCAATCCCGCTGAACTGGTACGTCTATTTGTCGTAATCAAGCTTGGAGGAGGTTCCATATTAGGACCTGAATATTTCCAGTGGGTAGAGTGGATTCAAAAGCCGAGCGGTAGTTTGCTATTTGCAGCGGTTTGCTTACTCTGGATCGTAGGCTCCATTATCGTTGTGTATTGGATTTGGGAAAGGGGACGTTCCCGTGGATGAAATTGTAGCTCAGGTCGTTAACCTATCCAAAACGATAAAGAAGCAGACCATAGTTCAAGATATAAGTTTTAATATCGCCTCAGGCAACGTTTTGGCATTGTGTGGTGGCAACGGAGCAGGAAAAAGTACTGTTTTGCGAATGCTTGCTGGGATTATGCAACCTACTTCGGGGGACATCATCGTAAACAACTTACGTTGGAGCAAGGAAAGAAAGCTTTTTTCTCAACAAATCGGATATATGCCAGATGATTATCAATTTAATCAGGGGCTGACAGCAGAAGAGGCTTTATCCTTTTGGGCGGCACTTCGAGGAGTTCCTAAACAGAGGGTACAAGAGGTTCTCACCTTGGTTGGGTTAGAGGATAAAAGAAAAGTGTTGGTAAATACGTTCTCAAAGGGGATGCGTCAGCGCATTTTATTTGCTCAGGCGATATTAGCAAAACCACCATTGCTTATTATGGATGAACCCACCAATGGATTAGATCCGTTCTGGATGAAAGAGTTTGTTCGATTATTAAAAAATATCAAGCAGGAGGGGCATACGGTTGCCTTCTCCACGCATCAACTTGAAATAGCGGATGATGTAGCTGACCACATTGTTTTTCTGAACAATGGCAGAAACGTTGGCGAAGGCTCTATTGAGCATTTTCGAGATAAATATGGCTCTACTCACGCTGCGTTTAATCATAGCCTTGGTCTGAAATGAAGGTGCGTTACTTGAAGAGTAAAAGTACAAATATTCGACGTATAGTTACAATATTGATCGTTGTAGTCGCTCTCTTTGGGGTGGCGTGGACGATAGTTCAATTCAACCAGTCAAGCCAACATTTAGGGCCAAGTAAGATAGAGGTTGGAGCAACCGCTCCTGACTTTGCAGCAACCAATACGGAAGGCCAACAAGTTCGCCTTTCTGAGTATCGTGGAAAGGTCGTATTGATTAATTTTTGGGCCTCATGGTGCAAACCCTGTGTCAGGGAGATGCCGCTTATTCATAGCATTTTTCAATCACAGGATAACGATATAGAAACATTATTCATCAATGTCGGTGAAGCTAAGGGTACCGTTAATGAATTTATGAAAGAACAACAATTGACCTTTCCCGTTATTATAGACGTCACCGGAAAGGTATCGAGCATGTATGGGATTACAGGGTTGCCCGCAACTTTTATCATGGATAAGACAGGAACATTTAGAAAAGTCGTTCTTGGCGAAGTGACGGATTATACATTATTGAGAACATGGCTAGAAGCTGCAAAGGATTCACGTTAGAGGCAAATAAATCAAGGAGCATCATAGTTTTTTCATAGATATTATCAAGACTTTCAAACCCATAATCATGGATTTGAAAGTTTTTTGCGTTTCTTCGCTATTTATCAAGATAGTTGTGCAGTGACTAGCAAGACAATTTACGTCATAAGGGATAGAAAACATTTACATAAATATACAAAATATAAATATGAACCCGGTTATTAATAGAAAAAATGGAGGCGCACAATGATCATTCTTGAGGGAAAGTCTTTATGCAAATACTACGGAGAAGGAGAGAATAGGGTGAATGCAGTAGATAATGTAGATTTCTCAGTTCATAAAGGCGAGTTTATATCGATTATCGGACATTCCGGTGCCGGAAAAAGTACACTTATGCACATGATTGGCGGTCTTGATCGTCCTACGAGTGGTGAAGTGATCTTAAACGGAACTTCTATGTATTCGTTACCGAATCACAAATTGGCTATTTTCAGAAGAAGGCAGATAGGTTTTGTGTTTCAAGCCTATAATCTGATTCCGGTGCTAAATGTATGGGAAAATGTGATTCTTCCATTGGGATTAGACGGGCAAGAAGCAGATGTGCAATACATTGAAGATGTATTAGATACCTTAAATATCTCGGAGAAAAAAGGGAGTTTGCCCAATATGTTATCGGGGGGGCAGCAACAGAGAGTTGCCATAGCAAGGGCATTGGCTTCCAAACCATCCATCATCTTGGCGGATGAACCTACTGGGAATCTGGACAGCAAGACCAGTGAAGATGTACTTGCTATGCTGAAATTGTCGGTGGCGAAGTATAAACAAACCTTAATTATTGTTACTCATGATGAGCAAATTGCATCGCGTGCAGACCGAATTGTGAGAGTGCAAGATGGAATCATTGTGGGGGGAGAACTTACATGAAAACCACCATTAATATCCGTGACATTGCTCTAAAGAATTTACTTCTGAATAAAAAGAGAACATTACTGATGATATTGACGGTAGCTCTTTCTGTAAGTCTTATTGTTTTAACGTTAACCTACTTTTACTCGGATGATCTGCGGCAGAAACAATCTGCGATCAATGAAATGGGACCCTACCATCTTCAGTATGATTCCCTTTCGGAAGAGCAATTGCGAAACATAGTCGCTAGTAAATCAATAAGCCGATCTTATAAGTCTTCACTTGCTCGTGATATTGAAGTGAATCCATTCTCAGAGCGTGACATTGATATGGCTGTATTGAACACGGAAGGTATAAATACCGGGTTACTTGAATTAAGCAAAGGTCGAGCACCTACGGCGATCAATGAGATCGTGTTGGATGAATGGGTGATACAGACCTTAGGGTTACCCCTCGAAATAAATCAGAAGATTCAGCTAACGATTAAGGATCACGAGACAGAAAGTTTCGTGATAGTCGGAATTATGGGAGATATTGTGGTTCGGAAAGCTGCCAATGCTGGATTAATGTTAGTAAGTGAACGATTTATTGAGAAGTATAGCCCCACATATGAGACTAGTCTTTTTGTACTGCTCAATACGGATTATAATGCATCCCAATTAGGGAGAAGTATCGGAGAAAAGGCTGGGCTTAACAGCAAGCAAATAAAGATTAATGAAAGATATACGGGGGCATATGAGACGGACGCGAGCACGGTCATTTCTGCCATAGTCTTGCTATTTTTTATTGTGATTGTAGCGGCAACAGTGATTTACAACATCTTTTACATTTACATATCCCAGAAAATCAGACAATTTGGCATCCTTAAAGCGATAGGTGCGACGCCTTGGCAAATAAGAAGTCTGATCTATCACGAAGGATTATTTATAAGCTTGTTAGGAAGTATCGCGGGTCTTGTAGGAGGTAGCGCATTAGGATATCTCTTTATCCCTTTCTTGGGGAATAGTTCTAATCAGGGTGCAACACTCTATGTGGTTATATCCCCTTATATTTTGCTCTTATCTTTTATACTCGGTGTAATTATGGTGTTGCTATCTGTAGGATCACCTGCGAGGAAGGTTGCACGAATATCTGAAATCGAGGCCATTCAATACAACCCTACGCAAATACTCATTAAAAAGAAGAGTACATCCAAGTTTAATCATAAAGTTACCATGATGACATTAATGAAGGCTAATTTATCTCGGAATCGAAAGCGGACAATTATTACGATCTTGTCTTTAACACTCACTGGGCTTATTTTTATCGTGGCCGCCAGTATGTTAAGTAGTATGAATATCGGAAATATGGTTGCTAGTATGGTTCAGGGCGATTACAAGCTTAGTAGTAAGGCAACAACCAGAACGGATAATCCTTTAAACGACAAATTAATGAGTCAAATTATCAATATGGACGGCATTACGGATATGCATACAGAAATGTATGACAGTCTTATTTATAATGCTGAGGATGCTACGCGGCATATTATTTTACAAGAACAACAACAAAGTTACGCACAAGTACGCGCTAATTTATATGGGTATAACGATTCTCTACTTCAGATTGCTCTGAACGCTTTGGATAACGGAACAACGACATTGGACGAGATGCGAAATAATCATGATGTGATAGCCCTTACCGATGAGAACCGAAAGTACAAGATTGGAGACAAGATTAAAGTAACTACCTTTGAGGATGTTGAAAAAGAGATTGAATTAACCATTGTAGGTACCGTTCCCACCTATATCACGTATAAAGGATCTGTATCTGACGGAGGCATTCTCATTGCTCATCAGAATCTGTTTAAAGAGTTATCTTTGGACCAAAGAGTACAGCAATTATCAGTGAGTGCAGATGCATCCCATGAGGAACAAGTTGAACATGCCTTGAAAGGGATAGCGAATAGCCAACAGCATATTCAATTCACTTCGTTCGAGGAATCGTTCAACGAATTTAATACAATGAAACAAGTAATTCAGACGGCAGCGTACTCCTTTGTGGCAGCTTTGATATTAATCAGCGTATTTAATCTTGTAAACTCGAGTGTGTCGAGTGTGCTCTCTAGAATTCGTGAGATTAGTATGCTCGAAGCCGTGGGCTTATCTAATTATCAATTGTTTCGAATGCTGCTGGCAGAAGGCCTATTCTATATCGTTATCAGTTTAGGACTGATCTTAGGAATAGGACTACCTGTTGGTTATTTTTTGGTTCAACTGTTCAAAAAAGAAGCTACGTATGCTGTCTACCAATTTCCCATCTTGCCGATCGGTATTCTTATTGCTTGTTACGGAGTAACACAACTCTTTGTAACGTTATATTTACAAAGAATGTTATACAAGACGAGCCTGATTGAACGTATGAAATACGTAGAATAGAAAATGTTTGGAGGATTGAGTGCAATGGATGTAAAAAAGATTGTATTGAAAGTAGTCGTATTATTGTTATTGTGTAATCTATTTGTTGCATGCAGTCGTAGTGAAGATGGAGTATATTATCCATCAGATGATGGGATTACCTATACGGGAGAGGGGAACACGGAGACGGATGTCGTTGTAGCCATACAAAATACGGAGGGGGTCGTATATTTCGGAAAGGTCAAGATTATAGACGGTTCCCCAACAGTATGGAAGGCGTTGCAGGCCATCGACGAGCATGATGAAGATAATGTTGATCGAATTGATAAAGATGAACAAGGATTGATTATCCAAATCAATGGATTTGTAAATAATGAACATGGAAAATGGTCCTTGTTGGTTGATAATATTGTTCAAGATCAGAATACGGAGGATATTGAAATATTTAACGATCAGGCAATTACACTGAGATATGAGTAATGTACAACAATGTTTGTTCAGCTAGGATCTGCATAAACCCGAACATTCTCGTTGTCATCAATGGTCGCTAATACACAATCACGGATATCTGTATAGGTAGGTGCTATCTTGTTCTTGAGCCAGCTAGCGTCCTTTCCGAATTCTTTGAGAAGGGATAAGTCGGGTACACCTTCAACGATGATCGGCCTTGTAAGAGAGAACGGTTGAGTCTTTAACTTCATATCTGCGGGGGTAAGTGGCTGGTATTGCGTATCTATAAATACAGAGATGGTTCCTCCTGGTTCCCATACTGCGAGGGACACCCTTTCAATGTTCTCTACTTTTTCCTTTCGTAGCTCACTGAATAAGAAATCAATAGAAATTCTTGCTTTGGATAGGTTCTGAAAATGGATCTGTCCATTTGTAATGAGCGTAATGGGTGAAGGGTCGAGATATTTCTTGAATAAGGGCCATTTCAGGCTCAACCACGTCGCGGCAACATATAAAATGATGAGTACAATGGTTGTAGTTACAGAACCTTTCAAACCCAACTTCTCATCTGAAAGCGGGTGAGCGATAATGTTTCCAAGGGTTAAAGCGATAATGAAATCGAGGAATCTTAATTGAGATATCGAACGTTGTCCCATCAGTTTGGTAGTAAGTAGTAAAAAAATAAAGCTAATGATGGCTCTAAAGATCCATTCAAGTGTTGTTAACGAATCTTGGCTCTCAAGGAAATCCAATCGATTCACTCCTCCAGAAATTCAATACCGTTAGTTTTACCCACTAGTGTAAAAACATTCAGTTAATCATCCACAAAAACTTCCCAATATTTCCTTGCATAGTTGAATTTACTAAAGAACACACTGAAGTATATTCAACGATATAGGTTGATAAGACTGAAGGAGAAGGTGTGGTACTAATGCGTATCATCAGGTGGTTGGTTTGGATCGTAGCGCTACTAATGATTTGTTCGGGATGTTATGGAAATGAAGCGAAGCCTAAGGAAGATGATCTTCTCCGTGTGAAGTCTAAAGCCGATCATCGATCGAAAAAAGTTATTCTTATCTTGGTAGACTCTCTTATGTATCAATCCATTGATAAAGGTCTACAGCAAAAGAAGCTTCCCACTTTGAAATATCTGATTGATCACGGTCAGTATTATAAGGATCTTGTTAGTTCTTTCCCAACGATGTCTGTCACAATCGATAGTACTTTGCTTACAGGGACATACCCTGACGTACATCATGTTCCTGGGTTGGTCTGGTATTCAGCTAAAGAAAACAAAGTCATTAATTATGGAACAGGTCCTATGGAAATCCTAAAACATGGTGTAAACCCCGTTCTGAGCAATGCGATGATTCATTTGAATGGAGATCATCTGAATGCACAAACGTTAACCATGTATGAACAATTGAATAAAGTGGGACTGAGAACAGGTTCGATCAACGGTTTGATTTATAGAGGAACGGTAGAACATACGCTAACTATCCCTGAATGGATAAAGGGACCGACTTCATTACCGGCAGAATTAAAAGTAAAAGGTCCTGATTTTTTATCGTTGGGTTCATTTTCAAATCCATTTGAAGGCGTAAAGAAAATGCCTGACACGCTAACGAGACGGATGGGACTCAACAATGAATATGCCGTGGAGGCAGTCAAATACTTAGTGCAAAACGATAAGTTACCTGATTTTCTGTATGTATATTTACCGGAGTTAGACCATGAGTTACATAAGAAAGGCCCTTCAGTACTTGATGGTGTTATTAAGATGGATAAACAACTTCAATCTATATTAAATGCATTTGGATCTTCTAAAGAAGCGCTAGATCAGGCGATTATTATGATTGCTGGGGATAGCGGAATGAGTGCAATTTTACCTGATAGCAAACATCCGGTCATTGATTTACCACAGATGTTGCATAACTACTCGATTTTACAGCCGGGTGCAGAAGCTACTTCAGCAACAGATATTGCTCTTGCTGTGAATGAAACCATGGCCTATGTGTATAAGCTGAATACCAAAGATTCACTTAAGCATATCGCTGATATTTTGAAAGAAGAAACACGTATCGATTTCATTTCATGGAAAGAATCCGGATGGATTCATGTGATACAGGCAGGGACATCAAAGGAGTTTACATATAAACCGAACGGAGATATAACGGATTCATATGGACAATCCTGGACATTAGGGAGTAATCCCGATGTGTTGGATCTGCACATAAATAAACCGCAAAACACGCTTCAGTACAGAGAATACCCTGACGCATTAAAGAGACTCTATGGAGCTCTAAATTCACATGAAGGTGACTTCCTGGTGGTCTGTGCGAAGCAAGGATATGAATTGAGTGGCCAGAGTTCACCTACGCATAAAGGTGGGGGAGGACACGGGGCACTCCATAGAATGGAGTCGTTAGTTCCATTGATCATTAGCGGAACGAATGAAAAGCCTGAACATAGACGAATTGTTGATATGAAATCGTATATACTACGACTGTTAACGAAACCTTTGGGGAAATCAGAAACAACGAACTGAAATTGAGGAAACAGTAGAAGGATACTGTCTATGAATAGGTTAGTGTTCTTCTTTTGGTTTTTTGAATCCAAATGATAACCTGACTCTGATGGTATGTTCGCGTGAATCAATAATAATTCATGATTTTCGTGAAAGACCCTGGCAATGCCTATGAGCAGATCATTTGTAAGCCAAGTTAACCTGTGCCTCTTGGATCATCCGTTCGTCCGAGAGATTGTATAGAATCTGTAAAAATAGCAAGCGAAAAAGTAGCTCCGCTCGTTAGCCGGTCTACCGTAGTATTTACAATATGAGTTTTCCACAAGTTCAAGAACGAAGCCAAAATCCACGATACTGTCGATCTTGCGTAAAAGGTGATTTTCCGGAACAAGTGTATATTGCTCCACATGAAATGATGCGGCTATTTGTTTAGATAATAGTAACAACCGAGCTCAACGCTCTTTACTTTTCTTCCATATATACAAGAAACCCAACACCTACGTGGCATTGGGTTATCTTTTACAGAATCGTTTGTTATTATTTAATTTGTTTTAAAGTATCATTAAGCTTTGTAATCTGATCTTTTAAAAGCGCTTGGTCAAGTGTATCTTGCTTTGCACCAGCTTGAATAATGCCAAGTGGACCTTCGACTTTTTCATACATATCGGGTTGGTTCTCTTTAATTCCATCTTCAAACTTCTTCCATGACTCTTCTAACTTTTCTGCGTCTTCTTTCACTTTGACGGTATCGTTTGTATCCATGTTTTTGTTCATTTCCACCAGTGTGTCCTGCATGCTCTTCACGCCGTCAACTGTGGCATTAGAATTGGAAGAACAAGCGGCAAGAATGAATACCAAAATAATAATGGATAACAGTGTTTTTGAAACTTTCATAAAATAACCTCCAAAAATTTTATTGTTGTATATTCATCTGAACTTGTAATTTTTGATCTCGGATTCTGTTCCGAATCACAACAGCAATAGCAACAAGCAGAAGAATCGATTGAGGGATAATATTTTCCCAGGTTGAATAAAAACCAAAGAAATCAATGGACGGTAATAAATCAGTATGGGTTGCACGAAGTACGCCTGCTAGCTGTAAGCCGTGAATACCCGTGCCAAGAAACTTAAAGCATAAATAAAAGACGAGAACACTGGATACCAAGAAAAACGGTCGCATTGGAATTTTCAAACCGATTTTGAGAATTAAAAAGGCAAGTATCGCTAAAATCAATATACCAAGAACTATTCCTAACAACAGCGTTGTAAGGCTTATGGAAGATGCCATTCCAATGAAGAAAAGAACAGTTTCCGTTCCTTCCCTAAATACAGCCAGGAACGCAAGGATGGAGATGGACCATAAGTTTCCAGTAGCTAGTGCTTTTGTGCTTTGATTATTGATGTATTGCTTCCAGTTGACGACACTGGATTTACTGTGGAGCCAGTAACTCATATAAATCAACATAACTGCTGCAAAAAGTCCTGTACATCCTATAATCAAGAAGTTGTTGTTTCCAAACGTCCCAGAGGAAAATAACAGCTGGACTGCAATCCCAAGGATGATACTAACTAAAACGCCTGCACCAAGTCCATACCAAAGCCAATTCTTTTTTTCACCGTGTCCTGATTTATTTAAAAATCCAAGAAGAGCAACAATGACTAAGAGGGCTTCAAGACCTTCCCGCAGAAGAATTGTGATTACGTCTACGATGGTATAGCTAGTTTTAGAGGCAAGAGGAATTAAATAATCACTCATGTTCTTTACCGTTTGTTTAGCATCCGCTACGTTTGGCGGATTGGAGGTAAGCAGTGCATAAGATGAAACCATGTCTCTTTCAGCATCTGCGTATACCTTTGACGATTGAGTGAGCACAAGCCCTTCGATATCTAGCCATGAATTACGGAAACTTTGTATTTGTTGTTTAGCTGCCTGAACATTATTTTGATCAAGCGCGGCTTTTGCTTCGTCTAACAATTTGACGAGATCATCAATTGTTGTGCTGCCGGTTGGGGTTGGATCCTTAAAAGAGGACATATCCCCTGAAATAAATGTTTGATTGATTTCGCTTAGTGCTTTCAAACTGGTGATGATGTTAACTTTTTTTGCCGGACTTTGGGCAAATGCGAATTGAACTTCTCCCATTCTTTCTTCAATAGAGCGGTAAGCCCCTTTCGATTTATCTTTTATACCGCTTTCGTTTTTGTACCAAAGCGTGTTGTACTTCTCGTACTCTTCCTTAGATTGAACCAAGTTATTCTGCTCCGCCAATTGAAAAGCGTTTATAACATAATCATTTGCTTTTTGTAAATCAACAGAAGCTTGATCTGCAAAAACCCAAGCAGGAAACAAGAGGATAAAAAGCATAATTAGAGTGGTGATTTTATTACGCATGAAACACCTCAATCATTAATATTGATAATCATTATCATTGCAGGACATGTGTAATCTTAAGTTGATTCGATAGTTTTGTCAAATGGGATTATTTACGTGTCATATTTTTAAAGGGATATACATAAAAGAGCTTCCAATCAATAAGCACTTGCCTGTTTTAACTAAGGGGTAGTTGATTGAACCAGTTAACACTGGTTTTATTACATGTGTAACAGAGTAAAACCACAAAGACCAGCCGGTGAAACTTTCCGTCAGGTCTTTGTGGTTTATGATAGAGACTCAAACTCTCTTTAGTTAGTGCCTTGTTCCTCATAGAGTTTAATGATTGCAATGACAACCTGTGTCGCTTTGATCATGTTATCTACCGAGATGTATTCGAATTTCCCGTGGAAGTTCTCTCCTCCAGTAAAAATATTCGGTGTAGGTAGTCCCATATATGATAACTGAGAACCATCTGTACCTCCACGTATAGGTTTTAGAATCGGCTCAACGTCCAAACTCTTCATTGCTTCATATGCGATATCGACAATGTGTTTGACGGGTTCAATCATTTCTTTCATGTTGTAGTATTGATCTCTCATTTCTAGAACAATGCTCTCTTGGCCGTATTCCGCTCTAAGTTCAGCTACAATACGCTCCATATTTGATTTTCTTGCTTGAAAATTTTCTTTGTCGAAGTCTCTAATAATGTAGTTAAGTTTTGTTTGCTCAACATCACCTTGAATCTCTAATAAATGATAGAAACCGTCGTATCCGTCTGTAAATTCAGGGGCTTCCCCTGCAGGGAGCATGCTTTGAAGTTTCATAGCTATTTTGGCGGAGTTCACCATCTTGCCTTTGGCTGTTCCGGGGTGAATATTAGTTCCTTTACAAATAATCTTAGCAGACGCAGCGTTGAAACTCTCATACTCTAGTTCACCAAGTGGACCGCCATCGACCGTGTAGGCATACGTAGCGTTGAATGCAGCAACATCAAATTTCTCAGGTCCTCTACCAATTTCCTCATCAGGGGTGAAGGCTACTCTTATTCTCCCATGTTTGATGTCGGGATGTTGAATCAAGAATGCCATAGCTGTCATTATCTCAGTAATACCTGCCTTATTGTCAGCACCAAGAAGAGTCGTTCCATCGGTCGTAATTAACGTGTGACCCTTATATTCTTTGAGACTAGGGAAATCTTTAGATGACATGACAATATGTAAGGATTCATTTAACGTAATATCCCGTCCATCATAGTTATCTATTACTTTCGGAAAAACATTCGTTCCTGTGAAATCTGTTGCTGTATCTAAATGGGCAAGAAAACCGATCGTAGGAACTTCTTTCTCTGTATTAGAAGGGAGTGTAGCCATCACATAACCGTTATCATCAACCGTTACATCATTCATACCGATACTTTTTAGTTCATCCACCAACATATTCGCGAGAGTCAGTTGTCCAGGGGTTGTAGGACATGTATTCATGTCTTCATTAGATTGCGTATCTACTTTGGCATAGGAAATAAACCGTTCAATGAGTTCTTTTTTCATCTATATAATCGCTCCTTTGGTTTGTATTGTTATATTTTATCATGTATTGCGATGCAGATAATTAATCTTTCATATTTTAAATAAGAAGTTTGTAGCTTAAAAGTGGTAATGGATTTTCTTTTCCCAATAAGATACATTGAAAGGGGAACGTAACTGATTGTTGAAAGGAATGTGAGTGTAATGGAACAATCGAAACAACGTTGTGCATGGGTTAATCAAGATCCCTTATATATGGCTTATCATGATAATGAGTGGGGACAGCCACTTCGTGATGATCAGAAGTTATTTGAATTGTTAATGTTAGAGGGAATGCAGGCAGGTTTGAGCTGGTATACGGTTTTGAAGAAAAGAGAGCATTATCGCAAAGTATTTGATGATTTTGACCCTGCAAAAATAGCTACATATAATGAAGATAAAGTTGAACAGTTACTTCAGGACCCTGGTATTATCCGTAATAAGCTGAAAGTTAGGGCAATCATTCATAATGCCGGTATCTATCAACAGATCGAGCGGGAGGAAGGTTCATTTGCTAGCTACATGTGGCGTTTTGTAGATAGTGAGCCTATCGTGAATCAATGGACAAGCATATCGGAGGTTCCTGCAAACACGCCAACATCGGATCATATGAGTAAGATTTTGAAAAAAAGAGGCTTCAAGTTCGTCGGTACCACGATCTGTTACGCATTCATGCAGGCATCGGGTATGGTGAACGATCATACTTTAAATTGTTTCTGTCGAACGGAACAAATCTAAGGTGGAATGAGAATCGTTGTGTACTGGAAGAGCAATAGCTTACTATTGGCGGTGTTGGATATAGGACACGATCAAAAAAACGTCTACGAGTCTAACTATATAGGTTCAACAAGTTGAAAAGGACACGACCTATGTAAAGGTTAGTGTCCTTTCCTTCATTGTATTTACGATGCTCTTATTTAGATTTGAATAATGAGGGGAAGGATGATCGGTCTTCTTTTCGTGTGACTAAACAAGTAATTTCCGATCGATTCTTTAATCATTTGTTTATAAAAGTCCCATTGCGTAATATTCTTTTCCTGTAATTTATGGATGGTTTGCACGGTGATTTGGCGTACTTCATTTAATAAAGCCTCTGACTCACGAACGTACACGAACCCGCGAGAAATAACATCAGGTCCAGACAAGATCTTACCTTCCATTTTACTGAGCGTGACAACCACGATAAGAATGCCATCTTCGGATAAAAGTTTGCGGTCACGTAGAACGATCGTTCCTACATCGCCGATTCCGAGTCCGTCAACGAGTGTATTCCCGGTTGTTATTTTTCGCCTTTGAATAGCTTGGTGGTTGCTAATATCGACAACATCACCATTGTTAACAATGAAGATGTTATCCTGATCTACGCCTACGGATTCAGCTAATAACCGATGCTGATGAAGCATTCGGAATTCACCATGAATCGGGATGAAATATTTTGGCTTCATTAAAGACAACATTAACTTGAGCTCTTCTTGACTGGCATGACCGGATACATGCATACCCGTTACGGATGCTGACCCATAAATAACCTTGGCCTTCAGTTGAAATAAATGATCTACGATACGTGCTACATTTCGTTCATTTCCGGGGATAGGGGTAGAAGCTAGAATTACGGTATCCCCAGACAGAACTTCTAGTTGTCTATGGTCGGAACTGGCTAGACGGGATAAGGCAGCCATGGGCTCTCCTTGACTACCCGTACAAAGGACAACAATTCTGTGAGGTTCATAGGATTTGACGTCACTCGGCTCAATTAACATGGTATCAGGAATTTTCAAATAACCTAGTTCATGAGCAATGGATACTACATTGACCATGCTTCTTCCTAACAATGCGAGCTTTCTATTTGTTTTCTCTGCAGCGTCGATCACCTGCTGTAGACGGTGCACATTGGATGCAAAGGTGGAAATAAATATTTTTTGCTTCGCTTTGATAAATGCTTCTTCAATATTTTCACCTACGAGCTGTTCAGAGGGGGTAAATCCGGGGCGTTCGGCATTGGTACTCTCGGACAAAAGTGCCAGAACACCATTTTTGCCGATATCAGCCATTCGGTGTAGATCGGGATACTCATCATTTACAGGTGTTAAATCGAATTTGAAATCTCCTGTATGAACAACAGTCCCTTCCGGGGTGCTGAATACAACACCGACACAATCAGGGATGCTGTGATTTGTTCTGAAAAAGCTTACTTCGATCGTGCCAAACACAAGAGTTGATTCGGCATTGATTGTGAACAACGCTGTGTTCCTTAGAAGATTATGCTCTTTTAGTTTAACTTCAATTAAACCCAAAGTTAGTGGTGTTCCATATATGGGCATGTTCAATTGTTTTAAAATATATGGAATGCCCCCGATGTGATCTTCGTGTCCATGTGTGACAATTAGAGCTCTGATCTTATCGCTGTTCTCTAATAGATATGAAATATCAGGAATTATTAAATCAATCCCTAATAAGCTCTCATCGGGAAACTTGGAACCACAGTCAATGACAAGGATATCATCACCATATCGTAGAACATACATGTTTTTGCCGATTTCATTTACACCGCCTAAGGCGACAATCGATAGCCTAGTTTCAATTGTATTCAATCAGACACCTCCATTTAAAATATGAAAGTAGTCTTCCCTTATTAACATTTATTATGAGGGGATAAAGGAACATAACAAAACATGTGACTGTAATATTTTACAACTTGTCAAGGTAATGATAGACATGATATATTCTTAGTCCGGCCAGTAAATAACACATTTATTGAATCGGTAAGCGAATATCGATTGAAACTTAAATCTAAAAAAAGCTTGCGTAAACAAAACGAACGTGTTATGATATAAAAGTTGTCACCGAGACACACTGGTAACGACAAAACGAAATAATTGGTCTTTGAAAACTGAACAACGAGTGAGTAGATTTCACGAAAGTGAAATCAAAACAAATGAGAAATCATTTGATAGAGAATGAAAATTCTCGCCAGTTTGTTTCAAAATGAGCATTTCGCTCTTTCTAAATACCAATTTGGAGAGTTTGATCCTGGCTCAGGACGAACGCTGGCGGCATGCCTAATACATGCAAGTCGA